>Ga0308160_10007251_pt1 | contig 11071 bp, 14 predicted proteins | sample PhyFR1_FD_201036 | JGI IMG/M metagenome (GOLD analysis project Ga0308160, IMG submission 201036) | Phyllosphere microbial communities from UC Gill Tract Community Farm, Albany, California, United States - DLSLF.R1 | ecosystem: Host-associated > Plants > Phyllosphere > Unclassified | place: USA... | reverse complement strand
GATCTCCTCAATGCCCAGATGTGTTGATATATCCGGAAGCTCTTCGACGATAAGTTCGTTGAGTGCCATAGACTCCGGAGCAGGGTCAGATAGATATCCCGCAGCCGCATCCAGTGCAGGATTCCCTGACCATCGGGCATCTATAGGGTCCGGCGTGGGCTGCTCGTCTATGAGATCCTTCTGCACGCCGAGCGCGTCGTGATAATTGATATCCGGAAGATCCGGGTGACCTGTGAGGGGCGCAGCTTGCTCAATGGTGACGGGCAGTAGCGTGCCCGCTGGAGAAGACTGTTCTCTCTCCTCCATCACAGCAGATCCCGAGGGGTCTGCAGCGTCCGCAGTATCGAGTTCGTCCACTTGATCTATGTTGATATCCTCGGCTAGCAGGGTTTTAGGCGATTGAGGATGGTCACTGCCGTCGTGCAGCGATGCATCGCTGGTGGCCGATGTTGAGCCTCTTTCGTCCCCCTCGACCTCTTCGGCTTCTTCCTCTTCCTCCTCGTGTTCCTCCTCGTTTTCGTCATCTTCGTAGAGCATTGCCGAATCATCGTCCGAGGACAAAATCTCGATCACATCCTCTTGCGCTGGTGTCGGCGCGTTCGGGTAGACTTCAGCGACCACTGCCATCAACATGGGTCCAAAACGGGGTCTATCACACTTGCATGTATTTCCCTCGGAACTGGATGTCTCGGTTTCCATGACGGCAGGAGCGGCCTCCAGTCTGGGTTCTGACATCTCTTGGTCCAAGAATGGCGCAGCGGTGACGGCGGTATCAGCATATGCGTTGGTGTCATGCTGATTCGGTAAAGGTAGCGCCGGATACACGGTCGATGATAACATGGCAGCCGCATCTCGGAGCTCAGGGTCGATGAGCATTTCATCTTCTATGATGCTCTGGGCCTGGCTGGCCGAATCTAGGATCCCGGCACGGGGCTCTACGATGTCGAGCATTTGTCCACTCGTAGTCGGGATTTCTGGGTACAATGATCGTTGAGCATTGAATAGTGCCGCAGCTGTAGTGTCGAAGAGCAGTTGCGCTGCCTCTGCGTCATGTATCGATTGATCGTATTCGTTATCAGGAGCAGGCATCCCGAGATTTGTGGGCGGTGAGAAATTTGGATGGTACGCTGAGTCGACGAACATGCTCTCCTCGGTGTTACTTGACGCGGCTTCATTGACGGACCAAAGTCGACGGTCGAGCTCGTCGTCGTATTCATCGCCGCGATCCGGATCATCCTCCTCGTCATACCCGTCATTTCCGACTGATTGTTCTTCCCGATGGTCGGAGTCGTCAAGGGCTGATGTTTGATCGTAGCCGCCGTCGTCTGTAGCATCCTCATTCCCGCGATCCGACTCGTCATCCTGATCTGGCACTTCCTCCTCCTCATCTGAATCCCCAATGTAGATCACCTCGTCTTCCTCTTCAACTTCGCTGTCGTCATGTATGCTGCCGCCACCTTCGGCCGAGTAATCTTCATCGTAGTCTCCTTCGTCACTCGCCTCCTTCTCTTCGGTAGCGGCTCGAGAGCTTCCATGAGTGCCGCTCACGTCCCCGTTGATGGACTGGCCGTATTCGTTGCGGTCAAAGAGCTCGTCTATGTCATTCCCATAGTACTGACATTTAGCATACTGTGCGAAGAGCTAGTAAGCGTAGTCCGACAGAACTCACTGGGTCAGGAAGGTATGGGCCCGTGTTATTGAGAGCCTGCTCCAGGACGTCCGATGATAAGATACCGTCTGCAACATCTCCTTCTGAGATGGAGCCATGAACTAGATGGCTGTCTCCGAAGTCATCCTCATCTATACCCAAGGGAGGATCCTGAGTTCCGATATCCGAAGGGTACAGCCCATCCGGCCCAGCAGCTGCCTGGCCAAGACCAACAAAGGGATCATCGACCTCGTCCTCGACTATCGGTGATGGCGACCTGGACGGGAATGGAGTGCCGAGCCGCTGCTTTCCGGTCTCAATTTTCGTTAAGAGTCCGTCAAGCCATGCATTGCGGTCGAACAAGTCGTATCGCTTGGGCAGGTGGATGTCCTGCGACATTCGAGTCTGTGACGACATGGTGATTGAGTTTGATACTTGTCGCTACTCAGGCGTGGTTTGTGTGCCCGAGATAGAGTACATGAATCTGTGATTCACCTTCACGATGTCAGAAGGGCTCTTGAATTGAATGTGATGACGCTGCTGGTGGTTGATGGGTAGGTCCGTCGAGCGAGAGTGTCAGGAGAGACGATGAGCGTGTTGTCATATCACGTGATGTATCGTTCAACTTATTTCATCAATATTGTTCACCCGTACCGTATACTTCACTACACCAACTCACTATGGCACCACAGGAGCTGATCATATCATCCTGCTCGACAGAGACTGCGTCGACATCATCAGGTCGAACGACTTCTGCCCCGGCGATTCAGCTCCACGATCTGCAATCAGGCTCTTTGATCCAGCCGTTCAAGACTTCCTTGAGCGCAGCTCAATCTGTCAGCTACATCCCGACTCAAAATGATACCGGCGGCGCTATCTTTGCGGTACAAGAAGGCAAGGCGATAGTCAATGTTTGGGCCTGGCAAAAGGTGAGCGCATCAATCGTGTCTGGTACTGATAGCAGGACCAAATGCATCTGAAGTTGCATCTACCGGAAAAGCTGAGCTGTTTCAAGGTTTCCCCTAACGGCTGCTGGGCCGCCGGAGGGTCCCCGACCGGCCACATATATCTGTGGGAGGTCAGTGGTACCTCACTTGCGTCGTCGAGCCTCTGCTTATTTCAGGTCTCGTCCGGTTTGCTGCATTCCTCTTTCACCGCCCATTACCGGACAGTGACGACGCTCACCTTCACCTCCGATTCCCGACTCTTTCTCACCTCTTCTCTTGACTCTTCGGTACACGTCTATCTCGTATCACGGCTCGTTGACCCGGAAGGAGACGTTCAAAAGCCGTACGGAACACTGAACGACCACACGCTCAGCATCCGCGATGTCATCGTGTCCAAGACGTCTGGCGCGCAAGGCGGCCGGTGTTGGACCGCATCAGAGGATGGAACTGTCAAAATCTGGTCGCTACACGCACCTTTCAACCTTCTCACGACTTTCGCCTTTCCACCCGGCGTTATCCCTTCGACTCTGGCGGTAGAGGCCTCCGAGCGGTTCTTCTACGTGGGATCCGCGCAGGGAGAGGTCTACCATGTTCCCCTGTTTAAGCGAAGAGGAGAGCTCGGCGGCGGCGTCGGGATGAATGACGATGTCGAAGCTGTTGGCGGAGGAGGTCAAGGAGCTGCACCAATAAAGACCGAAGGAGCTGTGATCACCTACAAGTACGTCTGCCCATCAAATACTGTTTAAGTGGTATATCCTTACAGCAGAACTGCCATCACGGCCCTCTCATTGTCCCTCTCCGCATCACACCTCCTCGTCGGAACGCAGTCGGCGGACATCCACATTCATTCCCTGCCATCTCACCAACATCTTCGCTCTCTCGCTTCCCACGCCGGTCCAATAACGTACCTCTCCACCCTGCTTCGACCACCCGACTTGGTCAACTCCAAATCCGATTCGTGGCCCGTCATCGAGATCAAACCGCTCGAACGGATACGTATGGGCAGGACAGCGAAAGACGTGCAAGAGGTCACAATGCTGCTTCGGCCGCATCCCGTTTCAGCCAGAGTTGACGGATTGAGACCAACGAGGCAAAAATTGCCCGTCGGCGTTGCCTCGGCCGTTTCCAGTGGAGAAGATCAATTAGCGGAAGTCCTCGCTGAGAACAAGCGGTTGAGGGCCAGCTTGGACAAGGCAGTCAAAATCAACGACAAAATGTGGACCGGGATCGTCGATCTGCACCTGCTTCCCAAGGACCAGCAAGCCAATGGCAATGCAACGTCATGATGTTGTATACAAGTAGACATCTCTATGCACCATCTCACATGGCCTCGCCGTCGACGTCGTCATCCATTTCCATCTCCATCTCCATCTCCTCGCCGTCCACGTTCCCCATGACTTCTCCGTCTACATCATCGTCCATTGCCTCGCCGTCGAGGTCTTCGATAGGTTCTCCATCCACATCGTCCATAGCATCTCCATCGACATCCTCGTCGATTGTGGGGGCGATTGGGGTCGCGGCGGTAGCGATAGGCTTGAAAGACGATTTGAAGCCGGACGACTTGAATCCTGATAATGGCTGGTCGTCGTCTGGTTTGGAGTTTGTTCGTTGATCATCAATCGGCTTGGCTTTTTGCGCAACCACCTTTTCTCGATCCTGACCTGGTGTTCGTGTCCCGAGAAAATAGTCTCGTAGACTGTCCTGTACATCCTGTGTGAAAACAATCCTGTCGCGTCAGCTTGCAGTACCTGGGGTCGAAAGGGACCGAGACGGCGTACCATCTCTCCCAGACCTCGAGCACAGCCCCTACTTGATCTTTAAAAACTATGGCCGAGATATTGCCGGAGTACGCGTGAAGACTGTCAAACACGCCTTTGAAGTGCACGAAGACCTGGGGCAAACGTTTTTCAAAGGCTAAACGATATCGCCAAACATTTGGCAGAGGCGATGCCTGGGGTTTAGTGCCGAAGATGGTAATCAAAGGGTACTAACCGAGTTGTGCAATATGTCCGAAACAAGGTGTAGTCTTGCTATTTTCCTCGGAACAGGCGTATTATCTAGTCGCAGACTTTGACAGACCACTTCAGCGATCTCGAAGTCAGTTCGCGGACGCAAAGAGTCCTCGGAAAGACTCACATCGTCGGCTGCTTCCGCCTTGTTCATAGCGAACTCCATCGCCCGAGCGATCTCCGCTCGCTTTCCGCTCATCACGCGCAACATCGATTCAAAGCGCTTCTTGGCCAGTTTGCCAATCTTGCCCTTCTGCATGCGCTCCTTCTCAGACTCCTCCCCAGAATCGGTAGAGTACATGGATGCGTATCCCTGCGGTCAATCAGACGTTTCGACGCATGGAATATGACTCACCTCATCGTCAAACTCCTGCAGTGGTACTGGAATGCGGTATCGGGAACTGAGCGAAGATCGGTACAAGTGGTACTCCGGGAGCTACCATTAGCCGTGACCCCATCTACGGTCAACGCTTACCTTGTCGTCGATCAGAAAAGCGAATTTCGGATTTGCCCGTTCTCGCTCTCTCAAAGTGTCCTGAAAGCCCCGTCCGTGATCTTTAACCTTGCTTGCGACAGCTCTGACAAACTTCGCATGTTCCTCCGGTATCTTGCTTAGCCATTTCTCCGCGGCGGCTGAATTCGCTGGCAGCGATGACTCGGATTGCGACGATGTCGAGCCGGACGAGCTCCCCCGCCGCCTTTTTGCCGGTGACCGCGGAGCTTCCCTAGAGGTAGACCGCCCGCGCCGTCTATCTGGGTTTGGGGAGCGAGATGCTCTCCTACTTCTCGAGTTGTCTGGCGTTCGTGACCGCGTTTGAGCTTTGCTCGAGCCGGTCCCCAAATCTGTCATCAGCAGGCACACCTGTCAGCGACCGCGCACTCACCGTACAACGCTCGCTGCGGAATTGGGACGGGCTTGCTGAAGCTCACTTTCAGCTTGGTACCTCCCCAGTCCGCGCCATCCAGCTCTCTGACGGCGGTCTCGGCATCCTTCCGCCTCATGTAGGCGACAAACCCCTGTAGACTGAACTTTCCACGACGGACAGCGTCCATCTCCAGCTCGCTTCGAGCTACAAGTTCAGCAAGTTGTTCCGTTTGGACTGGCGGAGAACTCACGCCACATGATCTTGACAGTGCCAACGGGACCTATGTCTGCGAAAAACTTGCCAAGCGTCTCTTCGGTGACGGACCCAGGCACGTTCGCCTAACGATCAGGCTCAGTTCTCTCCTGTTAACGTACGACATGCAGATTTGTCGACTGGTAATCAGCATCCTTCGCGTTGATACGGCATTAACGACCCACCTCTTGTTCTGATAAGGGCCGCGCGCCACCAGAATGTTCCCAGGCTATCATAGGCGATCAGCACATCGTCCGTACGGATATAGTCGTCTTAGCAGACCTGCGAGCGCGGACACGGAGGATCCTTCCACTGCTTATTAGCGGTATCCCATCGGACCGGATTTTCGCTCACATTTGGCGACTTTACCTAGCCGAGATTCTCGAGCTGCTTGATTCCTTTTCATCAGCTATTCCTCGTCAGATACAGGTAAAGAGACGTACCCTTTAATCTCGGCCAGGAAATGGTCCATCGCTCGCTTGCCTTTCGGCTTCGGCATGGCTGGCGGTGGCGACGGTTCTTTGAACAGAGCTCGGGGAGGCTGCTGCTGTTTTGTTAGCCCATCGCTGCCCCTGTGCTGGTTCGACGTACCCTTGCGTAACCCATAGCAGCTGGTCCACGAGGTGGTCCAGTCGGAGGAGGTAAGGCTACTTTCACGGCCATAGGCGCTCCGCCCGGCATGACAAATCCACCACCTCCTCCGCCCCGGCTCCTGTTGTAACCCATACTCGGACCTGAACTCGGACCGTCGAAAGCATCCTCGAATTCGGCCAAAGCTCTTGCGGCTGCCCTATCCTGTCAGATACGCCTTGGACAGATGCGCATGAGCGACGCACTCCTCTTCTTCCTTCTTCTTGCGCTCTTCTGTTTCCCGCTCGATATCCCTCTTTGACTTTTTGGTGATTCCATGCGAGAACGTCCGGCTCTTCAACGCGTTCAGCTCGAGCCGTTTCTAAGGTAAGGCGTCTTCAAGCTCGCTGAGGTGACTTACCGCCGGGGGCAGAGCGTTGTCGTCGTCATCGTCTCCTCTGAAGTGCGAAAGATCGAGCTTTCTTGACATGCTTATAATATGTGTCAGGTGTGGAATGTGGAGTAATGCATGCAACGCGATACTACAGCTGAATGCAAGTCCACCAACATTGAGCGGGACCAAATTCAACCTCCACCAGACCCGACTGGCACTTCGAGCTTTGTTTTCAACTCCTTCCTAGTACCCACAAGTCGCGACTTCAAAGCAAGAGCCAGATCAGCAAGATGGAGAACCTCAGCGTGGATATGTCCAAATCGGCCATGGCCCAAGGGTCAATCGCCTCGCGATTCGAGTCGCAGAGCACGGTCGACGAGGCGAAAGAGCAAAGGGAGAAGGAATGGAAAGAGGCTTATGCGAGGTGAGTCCGTCCGGGCGCTCAACTAGGCAGCTGTATGGGGCTTAATTATAGGATCGGCCAGGAAGCGCCCAAAATGGAGGAAGAGGTCCACGACGGTAGAACACTGTTCGAGGTGAGCTGACACTGCGATGCCCCCTTTCAGCCCTTTTTGCACGGTCTGGTCGAGAGCTGACTTTATAGCGCCTGCAAACGGCTCAGGTGAGCTGATTCGCGTCTATAGTGACGAATGAGCACTCACGACAGGCGATGAAAGATGAAGAATGGGAAACCCGTCTGAAACTCGGGAACCAGTTCCGAGGGCTTCACGAAGAAGAATTCGAGTTCCTTTTCGGCGAGGAGAAGAAGAAGCGGGACAGAGAAGCGAAATGGCGTGCGGAGGAGAATATGGAGATCAACGCTTACAGAGAGTGAGTCTCGCTCCTCCGGCCAGTCTCCCCGTACAGCGCTCGAGGACAAAGTGAGTGGACAGATCTGACGACAGACAACTGGCGTCGAAACATGCTGCTATGGATGCTGTCGTCCCTGTTGCGGCTCCGACTGCCGCAGCTGTCATAGCTAGCAATGCTCCCGCTTCAAAGCCCAAAGCCCCACTGAAACCGGTGAAAAAAGACATGAGGAGCTTGATGAAGGGCGTTGTTATCAAGAAGAAGCCAAAGGCGTCATTATCTGCGGACGCAAAGGGATCGACCGTACAGTCACCATCAGCCAGCGACAAGGTCGCTAAGCGATCGGTAGATGACACGGAGGCAGATGAGGGGGCAAAGAAGCAAAAGATATAGTCAACTTCGTAACGCTTTCTCCACCGTTGTATTTTGGACAATCGCTTCGTCGCATGTATTCATCTCCATCTTATTTCTACAATACACAATGCTACTTCGCCTCCTCGTCGCTCCAACTTGGGGTCTTCTCGAAAAGTGTCTACTCGGGAACACGTTCAGCGGCGACATTCCAGATCTATCGGTCAGCTTTGGTACACCGCAATGGACACCCGACTCACGCCGTCAGCGTAATCCTGAACGGATCGGTCCGAGCTGAAGTCTCCCATGGCGAACGAAGTGAGGATGCTCTTCTTGGTCCATTCATCCTTGTCGTTTCCCCACAGCTCATCGACGAGTCCCATGGCTTCAAGGAAGCTGGAGTAGTCATTGGAGACTAAATAGTGATCGTGCTCGTAGACCTGGCGGTCAGATGAGATCGCCAGCCTTCGTGATGATACGTACGGTCTTCAGGAGCGAGTCATAGATGTGGCCATCACCGAATGCACCCGACTCGATGTACTTGAAGACGGCGGCAAGCTCCGGCGATCTGTGCTCAAGAGGAAGAGGGTTATAAGTGTTGTCGTATCTGACCTTCTCAACCTGATCGTTGAGGTGGCCGAACATGAAGCATTGGTCCTCTCCGGCATCTTCGGCAATCTCAATATTGGCGCCGTCGACAGTACCGAGGAGCAAGGCACCACTAGATGTCAGTTCAGACCGACACTCGCGGATCCGGACACGCACTTCAACGCGAGCTTCATGTTGCTCTGGGACATCAGTTATATTTCGGATATGTAATCAAGAAGCCCACCGTTCCTGAGGCTTCGGTACCAGCCGTACTGATCTGGACACTGATGTCCGCAGCGGGAATGAGGACTTCTGCGATTGACACGCTGTAGTTTTAGCAGTGACTACGATAATGATGTGTGCTTACCTGTAGTCTGGGATGAAGGCCACCCGTAGCAGGTCTCCCACATCAGGATCATTGTTCTGTTCTTAGCGACTTCACTCGCCAGTACGAGCTACTTACGACAATCTTGCCAACATTGACAATCAAGCGAATGACGAGCTTAGCGATATAGTAACCTGTCTATTAGCCGTCTGACGTCCTGGCGATGGGGTCTTTACCAGGAGCAGCCTTTCCGGCGAAGATGAAAGTCCACGGCTGAATCTTCTTCCTCTCTTCTGGCGACGCCTTCTTAATGACCAGGTACTTGTGAATGATCCCGAAGATGTTCAGCGTTTGACGTTTGTACTGATAGTCAGAGCCTGTCCGTACCGCCATATGTTACACGCGACTCACTTCGTGGAGACGTTTGATTTGGGCAGCAAAGATACTGTTAACGTTGATGGTAATACCCAACTCCTGCTCCAACACCTCTGCAAGCTGGATTTCAGTTGTAACATGGCCACTGGCGACGGGAGACTCACGCGGCGTTTGTTGTCCTGCTTGATGGCGTGGAAAGCGTCCCTGAACTTGGGATTCTCGGCCATTGGCAAGAGATTGGCCAGCTGCTTCGCGTCTACTAGCCAGTGATCACTACCAAGAGTGTGGGTGGTGAGTGCCGCAAGCTGAGGGTTGCATTGAAGGAGCCATCTTCGCGTTAGTCAACGAGCCCGGAGCAATCCGCGTGAGAGACTCACCGACGGGGCGTGATACCATTTGTGACGTTGGTGAAATGGTCTCGACCCTTGAACTCGACGAAGTCTCGGAAGATTGTAGCCTGCAGAAGCTGACTGTGCAGTTCGGCTACACCGTTGACCTAACCATCAGCGAGTCGTCAGGTTGGATCGTGAAGGGCGTACCTTGAAAGAGCCGACAATAGCAAGGTATCTGCAAGACTTCAGCGCCGATGATGGGGGCTTCCAGAATACTCACGCCATTCTGACGTATTTGGGGGAGCCTTCTTGGATGATGGACATTCTCTGAAGCCTGTCCATGTCGTTCTGGGGTCAGCATGATGTAAAGAGTGCCAGCTAAGACGTACCGGCCAGCGCTTAGCGACTTGCCCCATGAACTCGCTATAATCAGTCATCGTGCGGTCCTCAAGACTCACAAGTTGATCTTGTAAATAATCTGCAAGTGACGGGGCAGCAAGCTTTCGAACAAGCTGATCTCCCACTTCTCAAGCGCTTCGGGGAGGACGGTGTGACTGTTGTCAGTGAAACCGCCGATGACTGAAAGACTCACTTAGTGTAGGCGAAGACCTTCGTGGTTATCTTCCACGCTTCTGCGTAAGAGATCTCCTCTTCGTCGATAAGAATTCGCATCAACTCGGGGATAGCAAGAGTCGGGTGAGTGTCGTTCACTTCGGGTCAATTCTGCTGAAGACCCCGCGGCCAGAGTCACTCACTTTGAATACAAACATAGTCCGGCAGCTCAGACCAGGGCTTGTCAAGCTTGGTGAAACGACGAAGGATATCCTGTTTGTTAGCTGGACTTCACTGACATTGTTATCAGACACACCTGAAGGGATGCACTGGTCCAGACTGATCATTAGCGCGTGAAAATGCACCAGTTCATCTAGCTTACGAGCCTGCTGCTTGAGACGCAAGAGTTTTCCTTGGTACATGTTGTCGTTGGGATACAAGACTTGGGTCTTACCATGAGCATCACTCGAAAGAGAGGCCTGAATGACTCACGATGTTGCCGACATCACTACTGGCCGACACACTAGCTTCGTAATTGCCCGCTGGATGTTCAGCCTTCTGCTAGAGATCGGATAACCCACCATTGAACGAGTTCAGATCGAAACCCGCTTGCGGCACCGCTTTCCAAAGACGGACATTGGCGCAGTTTCTGGTTATCAGTATCGATTGTGCCCATGTCAGGGAAATTCTTACTTGGTGCCGTAACCGGGCTAGATAGGAGTTTCAGCTGGGGCTCATTTGATTATAGATCTGCTCACGATGGGTGTGTCATAGGCGACCGCCAAACACTCTTGTCCGCCAGACCAGATGGCTCGGTCAGAGTTGGCAATGTTCTCGACGTGTCCGTAGAAACGGATCGGATATGTAACGTCGATACGGGGAATTTCCCAAGGCTGCCTATAAGAGCTTGCACCGTTCTGAAGGGGTCTCACTCACGTTCTCCCGGTCTAGCCACGGGTCCGGGGCTTCAAGCTGCTCCCCTGAATTGGAAAGTAGCTGCTTGAAGATACCGTACTGGTCTACAGATTAGCAAAGGCCAAGCGCAATGCACG
>Ga0308160_10007250_pt1 | contig 11072 bp, 17 predicted proteins | sample PhyFR1_FD_201036 | JGI IMG/M metagenome (GOLD analysis project Ga0308160, IMG submission 201036) | Phyllosphere microbial communities from UC Gill Tract Community Farm, Albany, California, United States - DLSLF.R1 | ecosystem: Host-associated > Plants > Phyllosphere > Unclassified | place: USA... | reverse complement strand
GGGTCGTCCTCGAACACCCCGATGGGTTCGACGACGTACACACGGGGGCGCAACGCGCCCTCGGACAACTCTGCAGCGATTTCCGCCGCCAACCCGGCGCCATCGACGAGGGCCGTGAAGTAAATGTGGTTCATCACGACCTCGGGGCGGTAATTCGACCGTCGGCCCGCCGTCAGCCGATCCCCCACCCGCAGATCCGCGACCGTACCGTGGAAGAAGGGCCCATTCTCACTGGATGCTCCGGACACCTGCGCTCCTCCCCTGTCTGCGCCGACGTCGACGCCGGTCCCCCACGTTAGCCCGCATTCCTATCATCCCCCCGCCACTCGCGCGGTATCGATGTGGACAAGATGCTAAGTAGGCGTAATACTAGACAAACTAGTAAAGACGTTTGAGAGTCTGGAGTGACCGTGACGGCTATCATCTCTGCCGGGCTTGGGGCGCCCGAGGTCGATGTTCGCAATGCCGACCTTGTCCGCCTTATCGCCGGAGTGGCTGCCGCCGACAAGCCGTCGCTGGAGGGGTTTTACGCCCTCACCTCGGCCCGGTGCTACGGCCTTATCCGGCAGATCGTCCCCGAGGCCCGCGCCGCACAGACAGTCCTGGAGGCTGTGTACTCCTCCGTGTGGAAACGTGCACAAACGTACAAGCCAACCGACGGGACACCGCTCGCCTGGGCCCTCTCCCTCGCCTATGGGCACGCAATGCAGGCCCGCACGGGTCACGGCCTCGACGCGGCCGGCGCCTGACCCGGCCCAGGGATCGATCCAATGAACCTCTTTTCCCGACATCCCCGCCCCATCCCCCCGGCCGCCGGTCAGGAATCCGTCTGGGACTACCCCCGGCCCCCTCGCGTTGAGCACCGCAGCGAACGCGTGGTGGTGCGCTTCGGTGGCGAGGTCATCGCCGACACCACCGATTCGGTCCGCGTCCTGGAGACCAGCCATCCCCCGGTGTACTACCTGCCCATCGAAGCTTTCCCGACCGGCGTGCTGCGGCCGGCACAGGGATCCAGCTTCTGCGAATTCAAGGGCGAGGCCCGGTACTTCGACGTCGTCTCCGGGTCATCGACGGCCCCACGGGCCGGATGGACGTACCCGGAGCCGGCCAAGGGCTTCGAATCCCTGCGCGGCAGGGTGGCCCTCTATCCCGGCCTGATGGACGCCTGCGAAATCGACGGAGAACGGGTCACCCCGCAGGAGGGCGGCTTCTACGGCGGCTGGATCACCGCCAACATCGTGGGCCCGTTCAAGGGCTCCCCCGGCACCGGCGGCTGGTAACCCCGCGAAGCCGGATGTTCCGCCGCCGTAAAGATCCGGCGTCGGTCGGAAACCTTCATTTCACACGGACAAATGTCCGCCGCAACTGAAATGGGGATCGAAGATGTTGAATCTACGAAAAGGGCTGCTGCCCGTTGTTATGGCCGCCGGACTGGGCCTCGGTTTCGCGCTCACGGCCTGCGGGCCCTACCCGGGTAACGCCGGCACTGGCTCGGCCGGGTCTCCGGTGATGAGGGACATCGCTGAGTTGGCGTCGGCGTCGTCCGTTCAGGGAACGTCCGACTCGCCTGCCCGCCCGACTCTTCCGCGCACTGCAAAGGGCCACGAGGCCGGCGACACGAAGGTCTACACCTTTCCGGACGGCGGCCTGAGCTTCACCTACCCTGCCGACTGGACCGTGCAAACCTCGACGCCTCCGGCAGGGCTGCCCGGTGTGGAGGCCCTGGTCACGGACCAGAACGGCAAGGACCGGCTGCTGCTGGCACAGGGTGTTACGGCCGGATGCGCTGGCGGCCCCGTCCTCCGTACGGTCCTTGACCGCGCCGCCGCCCCCGGCCTCCCCACGGCCGACGGCGGACAGGCCGCGTTCGGCTTCGTCAGCGAAGTCTCCCCCGTCGGCGAGACCTACTCCATGGGCCTCACGGATCCCCGCTCCTTGCAGGAGGGCGACGGCGTCTCCTCCTGGTGCGGCCTGGTTGGCTCCGGCCCGGACGGGCTTTTCACGCGGGTGATCTTCGCCGACCCGGCGTTTCCCAGCCAGGGGGCTGCCAAGGCATGGATGAAGACCAAGGACTATGACCGCCTCAAGGACTTGCTGGTCAGCGTCACCGTTCGGTGAGCCCTGGGTGTGGGATGCGCGCGGAAGGGCATCCCACACCCGCGCCCGGCCGCGTCAGTGAAGAGGCGGGATGGCTCCGTAAGACTTCGGCAGTGCGTAGGGGTTGGCCGGCCGATCCTCGTCGAGCGACGTCGGCTCCTGCGTCGCGTACGTACGCGGCGTACGCAGGTTGCGGGACCGGCGTCGAAGTCCCGTCACCAGGAGGCCCAGCCATGCGAGCAGGAACGCGATACCTACGATGAGGGCCACCCCAGGCGCGCCCCGGCCCGAGAGCGCGTCGAACAGGGGCAACCGCATCATGATGAGCGCCGCGGCCAGGAGGGCCACTCCGCATACGATGAACAACGTTCCTTTTGATTTCACAGTCTCCCCCTTAGAGGTCCACGGACGGATCCTACTGTCAGTCAGCCCGATCCTGCGCGTCGGGGGAAGCGCCCGCAGGCAAGCATCTTCGCCGTTTCGCCTGAAGCGTCCACCCATGGAGGATGGGGAGCTATGAGTACCGATGAGGACCTGCCGCACGCCGAGTTCGCCTTTCCCGGACCGTTGAGGGACGCACTCGTGGGTGCCATCCTGGATGGCCGGAAGACATCGACGACGTCGCTCGCCGTGGAGTACGCGCTCGCCGACGAGCCATTACCAATGGTCGGGGCGCGGCAGCAGGTCCTGGATTCGGAAGGCCGTGCCGCTGCGGTCATCGAGACCACGGGTGTGCGCCGGGTGCCGCTGGCCGACGTGGATCTTGACCACGCACGGGATGAGGGCGAAGGCTTCGAGACGGTGGCCGAGTGGCGCGCCGGGCATGAGAGCTTCTGGCACAGCGACCAGATGCGTGCGGCACTGGGTGACCCGGGCTTCACGGTCCGCGACGACACCCTGCTGTTCCTCGAACGGTTCCGCCTGGTTCGTCGACTGTAGGCCGGACGCGGGCTAGGCTCGGCCCATGACCGACGCCGACACTGACACACCGCGACTACTGGGGACCCTGCACTCCGCCGGCACGTCGGGGTTCGTGCGCCTCGAGGAACACCTGGATGCGCCCGTCGGTACCGTATGGAAGGCGCTGACCGGACTTCGGGAACTGGGCGCGTGGCTCGGCGAGCTGGCAGAGATGTCGGGAGAGCCGCTGACGGCAGCCCCCAGTGTAGGGAGCGGATACCGTGCCCGCTACTGTGCCAGCGGCTGGGAGGGCACCTGCCGCATCGTGGCCTGCGACCAGGGCAGGAGCGTCCGGATCGCCACCTCGTCCGAGGATGAACCCGAGGGGCTGATGAAGATCACGCTGGCACCTCACGGCACCGGGACCCTGCTGGTGTTCGAAGACCACGGCCTGCCACCGGCGAACCTGGCCGCCTACGCCGCCGGGGACCAAATCCACGTTGAGGACCTGAGGGCCCACCTCGCGGGTAAAGGCCGGTGCGACGCCCGGCGGCTCTGGCAGGAACTGCACCCGCTCTATCTCCAGCAGCCCACGCACTGACCAGCGTAGGCATGACCGTCCGGCATGGACCCGCCCCGGCGGAGACCTGAGCGATCCCCCACTACCCCGTGACATCCCGCGTCGCGGTTCAAGCTTTCGTCAGCATGCTTACTATACTGAGGGCTAACACTTTCGTAGAGAAACGAGCATCGCATGACATCGGCATCCGCCACGCGTTCCCTCCCCTATCCGCTGGGCGTCACGCTGCGTGAGGGCGGCGCCAACGTGGCGATCTACTCACAGACGGCCGACGCCGTCGACTTCTGCGTCTTCGACGGGGACGGCAACGAGTCCCGGACCGCGCTCGCCGAACGCACCGGCCACGTCTTCCACGCCGTGGTTGCCGGCGTCGAGGTGGGCACCCGCTACGGAATCCGCGTCGACGGCGCCTGGAACCCGGACGCCGGCCTGCGGCACAACGTGAACAAGCTGCTGCTGGACCCGCACGCCACCGCCGTCGAGGGCGGCTACGACTGGGGCCAGGCCGTCTTCTCCCACGACCTAAACGATCCGACCGCCTTCGACGAGTCCGATTCGGCCGATTCGACGCCCCGCTGCGTCGTGACCGACCCGACCTTCGACTGGGATGCCGGCTCCCCCGACGTCGCACCCCGCACTCCCCTGGCCGAGACCGTGGTCTACGAGGTCCACGTCAAGGGCTTCACCCAGCAGCACCCGGACGTCCCCGAGGACATCCGCGGCACCTACGCCGGACTGGCGCACCCGGCCGCCATCAAGCACCTGACGGACCTGGGCATCACCGCCGTCGAACTGCTCCCCGTCCACCAGTTTGTCCAGGACAGCCACCTCGAGGAGAAGGGCCTCCGCAACTACTGGGGCTACAACAGCATCGGCTTCTTCGCCCCGCACGGCGACTACAGCTCCGCCGGCGACGGCGGCGGCCAGGTTGCCGAGTTCAAAGCCATGGTCAAGGCGCTCCACGCGGCCGGCCTCGAGGTCATCCTCGACGTCGTCTACAACCACACCGCCGAAGGCAACCACATGGGCCCCACCCTGTCCTTCAAGGGCATCGACAACGCGGCCTACTACCGCCTCGTCGAGGGCGAGGAGTCGGCCTACTTCGACACCACCGGCACGGGCAATAGCCTCAACGTCGGCCACCCCGCCGCGCTGGGCCTGATCATGGACTCGCTCCGCTACTGGGTGACGGAGATGCACGTCGACGGCTTCCGCTTCGACCTGGCCACCACACTGACCCGCCAGGACGGCAGCGCCGAACTGCACAGCGCCTTCCTCACCCTGATCGAACAGGATCCGGTCCTTGCCCCGGTGAAGATGATCGCCGAGCCGTGGGACACCGCCGGTTACCAGGTGGGCGGCTTCCCGGCCGACTGGTCCGAATGGAACGGCAAGTACCGCGACGACGCCCGTGACTTCTGGCACGGCGGCGAGAACATCCTGGGCGACTTCGCCCAGCGCTTCCTCGGCAGCCCGGACGTCTACGAGGGCAGCCGCCGCGCACCGCTCTCCAGCGTTAACTTCATCACCGCCCACGACGGGTTCACCCTGGCCGACCTGACCGCCTACGACGAGAAGCACAACGAGGCCAACGGCGAGGACAACAACGACGGCGAGAGCGACAACCGCTCGGCCAACCACGGCGTGGAAGGACCGACCGACGATCCCGCAGTCAACGAGCTCCGGGACCGCCAGCGCCGTAACTTCCTCTCCACCCTGCTGCTTTCCGCCGGCGTCCCGATGATCCTCGGCGGCGACGAACTGGGGCGCAGCCAGGGCGGCAACAACAACGCCTACTGCCAGGATGACGAGATTTCCTGGTTCGACTGGAACAAGGTGGACGGCGACTTGCTGGACTTCACGACGCAGCTGATCACCCTGCGCCGTGAGAACCCGGCGCTGCGCCCCACCTGGTACCGCCACGCCCCCGAAGCCGGCAGCGCCGACACCGTCCGGGTCCTGCGGGCCGACGCAGAGGGCTTCAACGATGAGGACTGGGCCGAGGACCACCGCGCCATCGCCTTCGTCCTCGAGCACGAGGGGACCGACGCGTTCGCGGTCCTCCTCAATGCAGCCGAAAACGGCGTGGAGTTCACCGTCCCGTCGGCGCCCGGACAGGAATGGGAACTGGCGCTTTCCACCGACCCCGAGCAGCAGGTCCAGGCGCCGGTCGAGACGCTGATCGTGCGGGACCGCTCGGTCACGGTCCTCCGTTCGCGGGCCTGATCACACCCTGACGTGACTGAGGGGCGGGACCGGCCGGTCTCGCCCCTCAGTTATGCCCAGGCCCCAGCGGCCTGAGTCCTAGCGGAGATCGGTCAGGCCCGTGCCCTGATCGTCGAGGCACGGCGACCGCTTACCAGCGGGCGCCCCGGTGGAGCGCAGGCAGGTGCACTGCGGCCCCTTAGTGCCCGGCAACGAGGTCCAGACGAACCGCTGCATCTTGTTGTAGAGCCCGAAGTCGAGTACCGCCCCGTCCAACCTGGGGGCAAGGTCCGCGCTGACGCTGAGCTCCACCGCGTCCTCTCCCGCCGGTTCCAAATGGCACCACAGCGGCTTCCTCGGCAGGGTCCGGGAATAATAGAGACCCTGTTTCCGGCATCCACCGTCGGCCAGATAGCAGTGCAGGGTGCCACCAAACACGCCGATCATCTCCAGCGCTTCGTCGGTGATGAAGAAGCGCCCATGGCCCGGAATCGAGGCGGCGGTCAGCGCGAGGCTGTCTTCCTCCCGATGCACGGACGCCCGGCCGGTCCGTTGCCTAGCCGGCAACGACGACGACCGTTCCGACGTTGCGGACTCCGCCCCGCACGGCCTGCTCAATGGACCGGGTGGCCTCCGACAGTTCGGCCATGGTCCAGTGGGCGTGCGCGGGGGTGGTGACCTCCACGTGGAGCCGGTGCCCGGACCAGCGGAGCCGGACAGTGGATCCGGGCGCCACGGGTTCGATGGCCGCCTCGGTCCGGTCCACCAGGGCGGGGTCGACGCCGTCGAGCAGGCGCCGACCAATGTCCCGCACCGTTCCCCAGAGCAGCACAAAGATGGTGATCGAGATCAGGATGCCGATCAGCGGGTCCGCCAGCGGGAAGCCGAGCCAGACGCCGATGACACCGGCCACCACGGCCAGGGAGGTGAAACCGTCGGTGCGGGCATGCACGCCGTCGGCCACGAGGGCCGCGGACCCGATTTCCTTACCCACCCGGATCCGGTAGACGGCCACGATCTCGTTGCCGGCGAAGCCGATGAGACCGGCCGCCAGCACCCAGCCGAGGTTGGTGAGGGGCTCGGGCTGGAAGATGCGGATCACCGATTCGACCGCGGCGACGATGGCGGACATCGCCACCATGGCCACGATGAACAGGCCTGCCAGGTCCTCGGCCCGGCCGTAGCCGAAGTTGTAGGTCCGGGTAGCCGCGCGGCGGCTGAGGATGAAGGCAATCCAGAGCGGCACCGCGGTCAGGGCGTCCGAGAAGTTATGGATGGTGTCTGCCAGGAGCGCTACGGAACCGCTAAAGAGGAAGACCACCAGCTGCAGGAGCGAGGTGACTGCCAGGACCACCAGGGAGATCTTCAGCGCCCGGATGCCCTTGGCCGAGGACTCCATGGCCTCATCGACAGAATCGGCGGCGTCGTGGCTGTGTGGAACAAACAATCCATGCAGGAAGCCGCGAAGTCCACCCGGGTGTTCGTGGCCATGGTCATGGTCATGCGAGTGGCCGTGACCGTGGTTGTGCCCATGTGAGTGGTCATGGTCGTGCCGATGCGGGTGGTCGTGTCCGTGGTCATGCGAGTGGTCGTCATCGTGACCGTGCGCATGGTCGTGGGAGTGACTGTGGTCGTGCGCGTCGTCGTGGTCGTGCTGGTGGGCGGCGGCCTGCGGCACGCTGCCTTCGGTGATGTCTTTCATGCCGTTCCGCTCTCGTGGTCTGCGTGGTGGTGCCGGGGGGTGCCACCCAGGGTGTGTTCGGCCTGGAAGATCGCATCCGCCACGAGCTGGCGGGCGTGTTCGTTCTCCAGCCGGTAGTACACCCGCGTGCCCTCGTGACGGGTGGAGACGATCCGCGCCATGCGGAGTTTGGCGAGATGCTGGGAAACCGCGGACTGGGGCTTCCCCACGGTCTCGGCCAGCTCGTTGACGGACAGCTCGCCGTCACGCAACGCCAGGATGATCCGGACCCGGGTGGCGTCCGCCAGCATTGCGAAGACCTCAACGGCCAGCTCGACATACTCGCCGTCGACGTCCAGGCCGCACTGCTTATCTGCATTCATGCGAATATTATGACACAGAGGAATTGGCGGAATTTGGGCCGCCCCGGTGACTTGCCCATAGGTGACAGCATTCAACGCAGTCCCGCACTGCCCCGACCCGGGAGGCACCATGCCACTGATCAATATCGACGTCGTCGAAGGACGTACACAGGACCAGCTGCGGGCGCTGCTGGACACCGTTCACGAGTCCATGGTGGAGGCCTTCGAGGTGCCGCCCACCGACCGGTACCAGATCCTGACCCAGCACAAGCCGCACGAGATGGTCGCCTTGGACACCGGTCTGGGGATGACCCGCAGCAACGACCTGGTCATCCTGCGCTTCACCAGCCGGAGCCGTGCGGAGGACGCGAAGCAGAAGCTCTACCGGCTCCTCGCCACCGGACTCGAGGCAAAGTGCGGCGTCAGCCCCCAGGACCTGATCGTCACCATCACCGAGAACGACGCCGCGGACTGGTCCTTCGGCAACGGCAACGCCCAGTTCCTCACCGGGGAGCTTTAGGCGTTCTCCCCCGGCCCGTCTCCGGAAAAGTCCACCGCGGCGGCGTCCTGGACCGCCGCGGTGCGGCCCGGGGCGGTGTGGAACTGCCAGTAGAGATTGGTATGCGCAATCACCAGATCGGGACTGGGGGCGCCCCACTCTGACTGGTCCTCGGTGGTGTGCGCGTCGCCCACCAGCGTCACGTCGTAGCCTCGGACAAAGGCTCCGTGGATGGTGGAACGGATACATTCGTCCGTCTGGGCTCCCGACACCACCAGCCTGCCGATCCCGGCCGCCGCGAGGACCTCCTCCAGGTCCGTGTCCTCGAAGGAGTCGGCGTACTTCTTGTGGACCACCGGCTCGGCCTCGAGCGGCGAGAGCTCGGGGACGATCCCCCACTCCTCGCTGCCGCGTGCCAGATGCTCGGAAGAGTGCTGCACCCAGACCACCGGAACTCCCGCCTCCCGGGCCCTGTCGACCAGGCCGCCGATGTTCCGGACCACCCGGTCCCGCTCGTAGGCTCCCTCGACGACGCCGTTCTGGACGTCGATCACGACCAGGCCCGTTGCCGGCCGATCGGCGAGTGTTGTCATGGCGCACCCCTTCGTGCTGTTTCTGCCGGTGTACTGAGTCGCGCCCATGCTAGCCGCGCCGGGCCACGAAATCCACGGTCCGGGGAACCGGGCGGGGTTCGGTCGAGCTTCCGGGCACAGGAACCCGGTCGTCCCCATCCCGGTAAACTTGGGCTATGCCCCTTAGCGCCCCCGCACCGCACCAGAACCAGTCCCTCGACGGGCGCCGCCGCGCGGCCGCCGCGCCGCGCACCGCGATCCTGGCGGCCGCCGCGGACGCGTTCCTCATTCTGCTCTTCGCCGCCATTGGCCGCGATGCCCACCAGCGCGGCGACATCGTCACCGGCGTGCTGGCCACCGCGTGGCCGTTCCTGGCCGGCGCCGCGGCGGGTTGGCTGGTGTTCCGCCTCTCGCGCCGTCCGCTGGCGGTGTGGCCGTCCGGCGTCGTCGTCTGGCTCGCCACCGTGGCCGTCGGCATGCTGCTTCGGGCCCTCACCGGCCAGGTGGTTGTGCTCCCGTTCGTGATTGTCGCCCTGATTGCCGTCGCCGTTTTCCTGCTCGGCTGGCGCCTCCTGGCCGCAGGCGTAAGGCGACTGCGCTCCCGCCGCAGCGCGGGCTGATGGACTAGGCTTGCAACCATCCGGGGCCGCCCGCGCCGGCGGCTTCGGCCCCGCTACGGCACTCTGGCAACGATGCACCCGCTCCGAAAGGTCCCCACGTGATCACCGCTTTCGTCCTGATCAAGACTGACGCTTCCGCCATCCCGGAGACGGCCGAGAAAATTTCGTCGATCCCGGGCATCAGCGAGGTCTATTCCGTCACCGGTGAGTGGGACCTGATCGCGATCGCCCGGGTGGCCAAGCACGAGGACCTGGCGGACGTCATCGCGGACAAGCTCTCCAAGGTTCCGGCCGTGGTGCACACCACCACACACATCGCCTTCCGCGCTTACTCCCAGCACGACCTCGACGCGGCCTTCGCTCTCGGCTTCGAGCAGTAAGCGCCTCACGCGGTAAAGGCTCAAGCAGTAAACGCTCGAGCACTAAAGGCTCGAGCAGTCATAGCCGCGCGGCGCGGACGGTGACGGTTTAGTCGCGGGACAGTGCCACCCAGCGGTCCAGGACGGCGGCGGCGGCACCGGAGTGCACCGCTTCCTCGGCCCGCTTCATCGCCGCGGCCATCCGCTCGGTCAGCGGTCCGGCGGCATCCAGGTCAAAGGCCACCAGGCCCGCCGCGGCATTGAGCAGGGCCGCGTCCAGCGCCGGCCCCGGATCCCCCGCCAGCACGGACCGGACGACGGCGGCGTTCGCCGCGGCGTCGCCCCCGCGCAGTTCCGCCACCGTCGCCTGACGGATGCCCAGCTCCCGCGGGTCAAAGGTCTGCTCGGCGACGACGCCGTCGCGGATCTCCCAGATACGGGAGGGGCCGGTGGTGGTCAGTTCATCGAGGCCGTCGTCGCCGCGGAACACCAGGCCGCGGCTGCCGCGGCGGGCCAGCACCCCGGCCACCAGCGGCGCCATCCGCTCGTTGGCCACCCCCACCGCGGAGGCCTGGACGTGCGCCGGGTTGGTCATCGGCCCCAGGAAGTTGAAGGCCGTCGGAACGCCGAGGTCGCGCCGGGCGACGGCAGCATGCCGCATGGAGGGGTGAAAGACCTGGGCGAAGCAGAAGGTGATGCCCGCTTCTTCCGCATTGCGGGCCACCCGCGGGATCGGCAGGTCCAGCCGGACGCCGAGCGCCTCGAGAACGTCGGCGGAGCCGGACGCCGACGACGCCGCCCGACCGCCGTGCTTGACTACCTTGGCGCCGGCGCCGGCGGAGATGAGCGCGGCCATGGTGGAAATGTTCACGGTGTTCAGCTGGTCCCCGCCGGTGCCGACGATGTCCAGCTTCTCCCCGGCGATCTCCAGCGGGTTCGCGGAGTTGATCATCGACTCGACCAAGCCTGTGAGTTCGGCCACCGTCTCGCCCTTGGCGCGCAGCGATACAAGGAACCCGGCCACCTGTGCCGGCGAGGCCTCACCGGACATGATCGAGGCCATGGCCCACGCGGTGTCGCCGGCGGTGAGGTCCTCACCCTTGATCAGGGCGCCGATAAGGCGCGGCCAGGTCCTGCTTGCCGCCGGTGTAGATGCCTGGGAAGTCACGGTCCGATGCTATCGAGCCGGAAGCCGCA
>Ga0308160_10007249_pt1 | contig 11074 bp, 4 predicted proteins | sample PhyFR1_FD_201036 | JGI IMG/M metagenome (GOLD analysis project Ga0308160, IMG submission 201036) | Phyllosphere microbial communities from UC Gill Tract Community Farm, Albany, California, United States - DLSLF.R1 | ecosystem: Host-associated > Plants > Phyllosphere > Unclassified | place: USA... | reverse complement strand
ATAGAAAAAGCCCATGTGTACAAGTTTATCAAAACCTTCAAAAAACAGCCCGGTTTTAGCAGCACCTTCTGTTTTTATACAACAAAAGAAAACGATAAGAAGTGTCCAGGCAATTGCCCATGCCTGGTACTTCAAGCCTTGTAATAAACGCATTAATTATGCGCCGATTAAAGATTGGTAAGCTTCTGCGTCTAAAAGTCCATCAAGATCTGCAACATTGGATACCGTGATTTTAACCATCCAACCTTCGCCATAAGCATCTGTGTTTACCAGCTCAGGGTTGTCATTAAGCGCAGGATTGGTTTCGATAATTGTTCCAGTTAAAGGCATAAACAGATCAGATACCGTTTTCACTGCTTCAACAGTTCCAAAAACATCATCTTTACTTACTTCATCACCAACGGTGTTAATGTCAACGTATACAATATCACCCAACTCACGTTGTGCAAAATCAGTAATGCCAATAAAGGCTTCATTACCATTAACTCTAACCCATTCGTGGTCTTTAGTGTATTTCAAATCTGATGGAAAATTCATATCGTTTTTTGTTTTTTCAAAGGTAAGTAATCTGACCCTTTCTGCAAATGTTTAATTAAGGGTTACCCGAAGGCTAAATCCGAAATTACTATAAGCCGTATTATAGCTTTGCGAGGTATAAGGTTTGGTTACATTGGAATCATAAAATAGCTTGAGGTTGAACCGTTGATTCAGCATATAGTCTACACTCGGTCGCAATGCGATGTTTTTCGCGCCGGCGGATACTTCTGCATCAGCAACGTCCGCCCGGTATATCACGGTTTTGTTGTCTCTTAGGGCAACATCAAGCTTAATGTCCATGTTATTCTCTAACCTTACCTGCTGGAAAAGACCGAAAGGGAACCTGAATTTATTGGTACGGTAACCAAGACCAAAAACCATATTATTTTCAGAAAGTTGTGCCAATTGGCTATTTGCCAGACTAAGGCCAAGTAGCCGGTTCCTGCCTATCTCAAAATTAGCTGTCAGGTTATTCTTTAAGCGGGTATCAATACCAATCAATGGCGCGAATTGCTCGGTAATGGTAATCTGTCCATATTGATACACTGGCAGGAAGTTATTGTTCAAATCCCTGCTGCTTACGCCACCATTACTTTCCTGATATTGCTGCAGTGAATTAAAGCTGTTTACACTATAAGTGGAGCGATAGGAATGTCTGATGTCAATGGATTTAAAGGTCTCCTGGATAAATGCCAAACGCGACAGACCTGCATAATTAATGCGCCAATTTGGTAAAGGAATTTTCTGAAAGCCTTTTATTCGAACAGATGAAGCATCTTTTCCGGTATAAGCAGCCAGGAAAGCGGCTACAATAACATCCTGCGAATTTTCATCATAGCCATCAGCATATGCACCCACTGCCCCCTGCGAATTTGGATTTTGGGCTGCCAGACGTTGGGAAACAATACTCCGGTTGACCATAAATTGTTGGTACAAGCCGGATGCCGTACTGCCGTTTTTGTCAGAAAATGCTGTTTTAAGGGAAATAAAGGAGATGTTATAATCGCCGGTGGTATATGGACTTAAGTTTTCAAAACTTTGCGTTTCATTGCTGTACCTGAAATTAGTGGAATAGTTCATTGTGCGGTTCCGGTTCGCAGTTAAGGTAATGCGCAGGTCGCGGATCGGCTCCAGGGTGCTTGTCAGACTGATATCTTCCCGCAAGGTGTTTACGTAAAGTTGCGATTGCATGGTATCTGTTGTCAGCCAGCCCTGCGCTAGTGCACTGGCCCGCAAATCACGCTGACTACCGAAAACAAATCCCAATCCCGGCGCACCGGTTACATCATCCAGTCCAAGGTAATTGGCATCAGGCAGATAGCCAGGAAGAAAAGTCCCTTTAGTTTGTGTAAACGCCGCATTCAGGGTTTTGATGCTGGTCAGCAAGCCAACCATAAACTTTGCTGCAGAGGCTTCTTTATTCGCGTTCAAACGCTTAATAAATCCAAACTTACTGTATAAGCCACTTAGGTTTAATGTTGGGTTGACTTGAATATTCCGGGAGTTTTGAATGGTATTGCCAAGATTAATGTCAGGATCCCTTAAGGTGGACAATGGCTCCGTTTGCCAATTAAAATTAGTACCATATCGGGTTGCCACATTGATCCAGTTTAATCCCGGAATCTTATTTATCGGCAGGTTATAGGTGATGTTGAGATCATGATTATAGTCTGTGGTTCTTCCTAAACGTTTAAGGTTTTGCCAAAGGGTATCTGTCTTCAGTCCGTTTATCCGTCCTTCAGGCTCGTCGATGATGGAATAGTTCGTCGCATCGAAATCTAAAGTCAGGGAACGGGTCAGGTTCCAGGATATACCATACACCCTCGTTACCAGGAAATTTTTGTTATAGGTGGTGTTTACCGGGATGGAGTTTGCCGGATCATTGTTGCGCAAACTGTTTTCTGAGTAATACCGGTCAAAATCAATGCGGAAGTTGATGGAACTTGGTAATAAGCTAAAGTTGAAATCTCTTAATAAGGCCAGTGTATTTGCCTTAATAATTTTCTCAAATGGCTGATAACTTTTGGCCTGTGCTGCATAGCGGTACTCCAGAGATGCACGGTAATTTTGCTGAACATTATTTTGGTTGATGTAGTCCCGGTGGTAATACCTGGTATAAGCATAACTCAGGTTTAGATTTTCTATATCCCAAAGCCTGACCTTTTTTTCCGGATCGGTGCGTTCCTTATGTACATTGGTAAAGTTTATACTATTGCGGGTGGTATAATCCTGCACCGTATTTAGAATTGTCTTTTTTTCTTCTTTACTCACGCCATTAAGCGCGTTTTTAAGTTCAATGTCTGGAGTTCTTGGGTCATACTGTGGTGTGCTGATCTGTGTGGATGAACTTACGAACATGGGTACAACAATGCCACTTTTTTTAGGGAAGAACTTTCCAAGTTCAAGGTTTGTGGATACATCAAAGAAGGTATTATCAGCCCGGTTACGTTCAGACACGCGCTTTTCTAAAGATCCAAACCCTATGGTGGATTTGCTGGCAGAGATATTTACATCACCGAAATCTGCCAGTTTAGCGGTCATTCCGGCTGTAGCGGCCCATCCACCCCGCTCATCAAATTCAGTTAACCGGAGTTCATTAAACCAGACAATGGCATTTTTTTCCAAACTATCGTCATTAGGGTTGGTCGCTGCATTTCTCAATGGGTTGGTTATGCCGAGCATATAAACCCGCACTTTACTCATATCAGGTTGCCCCAGTACGGTGATGGTGTTGATCCCGTCAGAATAGTCAAAAGGAATATTAACCGGCCATGGTTGTCCATTGGCAAGCACGGCATTATTTCTGGCGATTTTTGCTTTTTGGAACAGCTCCAGCTCTATGTCTATCTTATTTCTTTCGGGCCATATGGCGTCCGGATCACTGGTATTTGGTTGTGTCACATACAGTGGTTGCCTATACTCATAATAATTGTCCTGATTATCCGTACCGATCCTCAATAAAGCACTAACGTCCTGATCGTTCAGCACATTGGTACCCAGCGCTTCCAGGTGGACGTACATTTCAAGGCGCTTGTAAGACCTGAAATCATTGATGCCAGTTTTAAAGGCTGCTCTGCCATAACCGTCCCGTAGATTTCGAACATTGAACGATAAAGCCTGTTCATTTTGACGCGTGTCGCCGCGATAATTATTGAAATCACGTTCGCGAATAATACCCGGTGGTACCACGTAAGGGATTGGTGTCCTTTTCCCGTTTTCCTCTATGTTTACCGTAGCAAGCTCAACAACAGAGTTGTCTGGTGCTGCTGGTATCAATGATGGATCTACGATAAGTTCAGCAGCGGTATTGCTGGTGTTATATTGTCTCCAGTCGCCGCGAACCAATTGGATCTTAGCAAATCTCAGTACGGTGGTATCCGCGAAGTCGGTCAGGAACATTCTGATGAAGCGGATGGATTTAAAATCCTGGATATTGCCATATTTCTGATCATAATCCGCCAGAGGAATTCTAAGCTGATACCAGGTCACTGGCTGCGTTTGTCCATTGGCAAGTTTAACCTGCGAGACCACTTTATCGGTTACGTATTTCCGCCCGACTTCCAGATCAGCTGGGCGCATGGAAATTTTATATTGGAAATACTCATCAGACTGCGTCATGTTATTATCGCGGTTTACATCTTCTCCATCTGGAAGTGATGTTGAAGCCGAGTTTTCCAACCCGAGGTCGCTCATGGACTGCTGCGCAGTTTTAGAGTTGCCATCTGGCCCATTGAAATTTTCATAACGCTTTAGTATGCCAGCCCTTACCTGATCCAGTGCCGGACCGCGGTAATAAGAATAATTGTCGGATGATGGATCGGCATTGAATTTAGTTGAGGCATCAGGGTTTAGCTGCGTTCTGATCTGGTTCAGTGCAGCACTAAACTTCTGTTGTTCCTGAATGTCCGATAAACCATCCAGTCCTACATCCTGCGCTCGCCGGGCATCCGGGTTATTATCGAATGCCTGAATCACTGGCTGCAGTTTAGAAACCCTACCCCAGTTTGTCTCATCAACTTTTGTTGGATCACCGTCTGCCGGCAACCCATTTTCAATTGATTTACGTCCATCTTTTAGGATATCTTCTGAAATATTACCAAGGTTGAAATATAAATCTCCGGCGCCGGTATTGTTGGGTTTATAGATATTCGGATCCATTACCCACAGCTCCAGGTATTCAATATTTAAAGACTCAAAGTCGTTATTGTCTATTTTACGGAATAAGCCGCCCCAACGGGAACGTGGATTATTAAGTTTACCATCCTGACTAAATCCATTAGGTACATAATTGTATGGCCCGCGGACATTCGGATAATAGGCGATATCTAATGTAGGCAGGTTAACGGCCAGACCAGTTGCCGTTTCTTTGAACGGAAAAACCTCCTGTTCAATGATCTCCCGAACATAGTGGTTGGAGAGTTCGTTTCGATCATTCTTCAGATAGTCTGGTAAAGTTGATCCGTTTCTATTATAAAAATTGGGGTCAATGTTATAAAAAGCAATCTTTGAACGGTTATAGCCATAAGCTACATTATCATTCAATTGCGATTCCGGAAACATCTGCGGGGTACCGGAAAGCTGCCATGCCAATGCACTTTTTAAATCAATTACAGATCTTGCTGCTTCAAAATCGTCCAGATAACTTGTGCCACCCTTGCTGCCATCTGCATTCAACGCCTTTGGATGCCCGGGAACCAATTTAGCAAACTCCCCAAAAAAAGTAATTGCTGATGGTGCCTTCGTCGAAATAAATGGAAGTTTATCCACCATTTTGGTTAGAAATCGGGATGGACTGCTGTAATTGAAATCCATGCCCCATATCGTATTATTTATCGGCTCTTCACTGTAATTCACTTTTGCGGTAAGCGGCTTTTCCGATAAGTTCATGAAAGTGGCACCCAGATTTAATTTATTACTGGCTTTATAGTCCAGCCTTGTTCCAAATAGAGAACGCTGCTGTAAGCCAAACAATTCATTATTTTCAGTGGTAATTCTAATGGCCTGACCAGAATTTAAAATGGCGGTATTTAATATTTTCACCCTGCCGCTCATGTAATCAACCGTGAAATCATTACCCTCCTGCAAGGGAATGTTCCCGGCAAAAACATGTACAGAACCTTCCGGTACATTGATCGAATTGAGACTGAATTCAGAAGACACCTCACTTTGATATCCGCCTTTGATGATGTATCTGTTTTGCTTGCTGAATAATTGTCTCGCAATGACCTGAGTGGAGTCATATAGGGCCGGGAATGTGTACTTGGTAGAGAGCAACTGTTCGGCAGCACTAAACTGATCTGCCAGATCTTTGCCAAATGGTTCAATAACCGGAAATATGATTCTACCGTTCAGCGGATCTATGGTGATGTAACCCTTCTTATTATTCGTCGCAAATCCTGAAAGACTTGCATTGGAAGTTGTGCTTGTGGTTAAACTATTATTATTGAAAGGTTCGTTTTCAGCCTGGAAATCAAAAAAACCATCAGGTTTCTTTTCTTCCTGCTGATTTAACCGGTCAAGTCCAGTAATGTCAATCCACAATCTATTTTGGGTACGCTGCCCTTCAGTAATGACTGGTCGCTCCACACCTGAACTTTCATCAATTCTGAAAATATCGAGCTTAAAATTTTGCGGTGAAATCTGATACCCGCCAATGGCATAGATGTTTTTCATCATCAGGTCCCAGATGGGCAGATTGGTTTTAGTCGTTTCGTTTTTAAGGAGTTTAGCAAAAAGTACTTTAGGTGTTGATTGATCGAAAGACACGTCTGTAGAAAATTCACCAACCTGATATTCTATGCCATTGTAGGTATAACGATAGGCTACCGCTAAAACTTCATCTGCATTCAATGCATTGTTTAAAGAGATATATCCCAACTGTGGATGAAAGGTATACTCCCGGTCCGTTAGTTTTCTTGCATAGGTCAGTTTGGCAAAATTATCTGTTGCCCCATTTGCCTGAAAGAAACTGTTGACATCATTAGAATTGGTAAATCTGGCATTTGCTGGCAACCGGTTAAGCAGATCATTGGAAGCACGTGGAAAATTCGGTGCGGTAAAGGCTGAAGGTAAAGCAGAAAATCCCGCGCCTCCCTGAATCAGGGTAGTGTTATAAGGACTGTTTTCTCCCAAATCTAAAAATCCGATTACATCACGTGAATCTGCAGTGCTACCCGTTTTATTGGTGATCCATACTTCAATCTTCGTAATGTTGATTGGAGAGTTTATCGTTGGCGCATTTGCTAAGGTTTTATTGTAGTTGTTTCTGAAGTATTGGGCCAGGAAGTAATGTTTGTTTGCTTCGTAACTGTCGCCACTGATGCGGAACTCGTTTTGTTGTGCCCCATTACTGATGCGAATTTCTTTAGATTGTGACTTCTGTTGTGTAAAAACACTGGTCACATTTAATTTCCCAAACTGTAGTTGGGTTTTTACGCCAAACAATGCCTGGGTACCCGTAATCAGGCTGGTGCTTAAAGGTAGGCTTACATTTCCAGCTTCGATCTTTTTTATGATGTCGTCGGGACCGCCTGTATAATCGAGCTTTACCTGATTTTCAAAATCAAACTGCGCCTCGGTATTGTAGTTCATATTTAGCTTCAGCTTAGTTCCGATATTACCAACCACATCCATTTGAATGCGCTGGTTAAAATCAAAACTGGTCTGCACCCGCTGGCGCTCGTTGAACAAGGGATTCTCATTCTTATTTATCCGCCCAAGTACGGTAACCTCTGCTTCTCCCCTTGGTTGGATGTCAATGGTATTACCACCAAACATACGCTCAAAGGTCCTGCTGTTAACCGTTACTGGTGGCAAAATACCGGTATGGCGGTAATCATTTACTGCAGCATCAGAAAAACTGCGCCAATTTTCTCTTTTTATTTCTGCATCCATCAACCGTTGGTATTCATCAATACTTAAATATTGCGGAATACCTATTAATTGGTCTCCAATACGATTTCGGATGATATATTGTTTATTTAGGGCATCATATTCTACTTCCCGTTTGAAATTTCCGGGTAATGGGGTGTAAAGACGCAGACTATCGCTTAAGCCAAGGCGAACCTTTTCCCGGATCCCGAAAGCATTTTTGATGCTATCCGGACGGGCTTGTGAAGGTCTGATCTGAGCATAAACCTGTTGTATGCCAAAAGAAATAACCAAAAATAAAATTAAGGTAGCTGTTTTTCTCAATAGCAGATTAGGTAAGATTAAAGGTTTTTTAGCGCAATCTTAATCATTTGTTCAACTGTTAAATCCGTACCACCACTTTTTACGGCATTATCTATGGCTTTTTCTGCCGGTTGTTTGGCAAAACCTAACATCATTAATGCGGAAAGTGATTCTTCTTTAACGGTTGTATTTAGTGGTGCCGCGATCAATGATCCCGAACCTTCTTTTTTCAATTTATCCTGGAGCTCCAGCACCAGACGCTGTGCAGATTTTGCACCTATTCCTTTTATCCGTTGAATCAACGGCAAATCTCCATTTACAATTGCAGTCTGAATTTCATTCGGCGTAATGGATGACAGCATCATACGGCCAGTGTTTGGACCTATGCCCGAAACGGAAATCAGATGAAGGAAGAGCCTGCGCTCTCCTTCATCTGCAAAACCGTATAAGGTATGTGCGTCTTCTTTTATGTGCAGCCAGGTAAAGATCTTACACCGCTCCTGGTCTGCTAATAAACTGTAAGTGTTCAGGGATATATTGATGTGATAGCCTATACCTCCAGCTTCAACAACAATATAAGCCGGACATTTAAAAGTTAACTTACCATCAATATAATCGAACATCTCTTTTCAGTGTTAATATTTATTTACCTGCTGCAGCTTCTTCTTCTTTCACCTGAACATCAACCACTGCAATGGTTACCATGTTCACAATTTCACGAACAGAGCTACCAAGCTGTACAATGTGTACAGGTTTGCGGGTACCTAATAAAATAGGACCAACAGCCTCAGCACCGCCAAGTTCCTGTAATAACTTATAAGCGATATTACCAGATTCCAGATTCGGGAATACCAGGGTATTTGCAGGACCATCTGCCAATCTGCTGAAAGGGAAATTATCTTTCAATAAAGCATTGTTCATCGCGAAGTTTCCTTGCATTTCACCATCAACCAAAATGTGTTTATGCTCCTTATGAAGGATCTCTACCGCTTTTCTGGTTTTATCAGGAACAGTACCGGAGTTGGAACCGAAGTTAGAATAAGACAACATCGCTATTCTTGGCTGGATGTTGAATTTACGAACCGCGCTATCCATCAAAAGCGTTAAATCTACCAGTTCTTCAACAGTAGGATCAACGTTTACCGTGGTATCGCCGAAAAACACCGGTCCTTTTTTGGTCATCATCATGTACATACCAGCAACACGGTTTACGCCCTCTTCAATGCCGATAACATGTAAAGCTGGTTTGATGGTGCTTGCATAGTTTTTCGTTAATCCGGAGATCATGGCATCTGCTTCACCAAATTCAACCATTGATGCACCGAAGTAGTTACGATCGCGCATTAATTTCGCGGCATCTAATGATGATAATCCTTTACGCTGTCTCTTTTGATAAAGTGATTCAGAGTATTTTTTCATCCGTTCCGGCTCCTGCATCGGATCAATGATCACAACGCCTTCCAGTTCCAGTGCATTTTCTTCAATGATCCGGTTGATCACATCCACCTTACCCAACAGGATTGGTAACGCAATGCCTTCTTCTTTTACAATTTGCGCTGCCTTTAAAATTTTATAGTTATCCGCCTCTGCAAACACCACCTTTTTAGGGCTTGATTTTGCACGGTTGGTTACCGCACGCATGATAGCATCTTCACCACCCAGGCGACCCTTTAATTCTTCATGATAAGCATCCCAATCGGTAATGCTTTTTCTTGCCACGCCAGAATCCATTGCAGCTTTTGCAACAGCAGCAGATACATTAGTCATCAAACGAAGATCCACCGGCTTAGGGATGATATAATCACTACCAAACTTAATGTTCTTCGCATTATAAGCCATATTAACAGCTTCCGGTACAGATTTCTTAGCAAGATCAGCTATCGCATGGACCGCTGCTATTTTCATCTCCTCATTGATGGTAGTTGCCCTAACATCCAAAGCACCTCTAAAAATATATGGGAAACCCAAAACATTATTAACCTGATTCGGATAGTCAGAACGGCCAGTTGCCATGATTAAATCTTTCCTTGATGAAATGGCAAGGTCATAAGCGATTTCCGGGTTAGGATTCGCCATCGCAAATACAATAGGATTTTTAGCCATGGACTGCAGCATCTCTACCGTTACGCAATCCGCAGAGGATAGCCCAATAAATACATCAGCATCTACCATCGCTTCTGCAAGTGTGCTGATTTCACGGGAAGTTGCAAATTCCGCTTTGATGGCGTCAAGGTCTGCACGGGAACTACGAATAACCCCGGTCCTGTCGCACATCACGATATTCTCTTTTTTCGCACCCAATGATTCGTAAAGGCGGGTACACGAAATTGCTGCAGCACCAGCACCATTTACTACAATTTTAACATCCTGAAGTGTTTTCTCCTGTAATTCACAGGCATTTAATAAAGCTGCCGCAGATATAATTGCTGTACCATGCTGGTCATCATGCATCACCGGGATGTTCATGGTTTCCTTTAAACGGCGTTCAATTTCAAAACATTCTGGCGCTTTAATGTCTTCGAGGTTTACACCACCGAAAGTTGGTTCAAGCGCTTTAACGATGCTTACAAATTCATCTATATTTTTAGTGTTTAACTCCAGGTCAAAAACATCAATATCGGCGAATATTTTGAAAAGAAGTCCTTTACCTTCCATTACTGGTTTACTGGCTTCAGGGCCAATGTCACCTAAACCAAGTACAGCGGTACCGTTACTGATTACAGCAACTAAATTACCTTTTGCGGTGTACTTATATACATCTTCAACATTATCAGCGATACGCAAACAAGGTTCAGCTACACCCGGCGAATAAGCCAGGGTTAAATCTCTTTGAGAATTGGTAGGTTTAGTAGGTATGACCTGAATTTTGCCGGGTCTGCCTTGAGAGTGGTAATCTAACGCATCCTGCTTCTTGTTCGTTTTATTCATTATTATACTTTCCTTAATAAAAGGACAAAGTTACAATTCTTTTAATGGGCATAACAATAAAATCAGCTTTAAACGCAGATTAGGCTTTAGAAATACGCTCTATGCAAAGCAGTTAAGTATATGAGATATGAATTACTGTCATTGTGTTTAAAAAAGGATATATACTTAATGCAAAGCAGTTAAGTAAAGAAGTATGAATTACTGTAATTGTGTTTTAAAAAAGTGTTATAAACGTTTCGTACCTGGGAAGAGCACTTTGTAAAAAATGTTATAAACAAGAAAAGCCTGTAAGTTTACACTTACAGGCTTTTTCTTTAAGATTTGGCACCGACCTACTCTCCCACGTGTTACCGCAGTACCATCGGCTCTGGTGGGCTTAACTTCTCTGTTCGGAATGGGAAGAGGTGGACACCACCGATATAGGCACCTAAATATT
>Ga0308160_10007248_pt1 | contig 11075 bp, 7 predicted proteins | sample PhyFR1_FD_201036 | JGI IMG/M metagenome (GOLD analysis project Ga0308160, IMG submission 201036) | Phyllosphere microbial communities from UC Gill Tract Community Farm, Albany, California, United States - DLSLF.R1 | ecosystem: Host-associated > Plants > Phyllosphere > Unclassified | place: USA... | reverse complement strand
GGCTCGAAACGCGCGCCATCCGCACCATCGACGACGCCTACACCGCCCAGTGCTTCGTCACTGCCGACGAAGACAACAACCAGATCAACGCCTTCCACCCGGGCGCGATGCAGTTCTCGCACCTGAACAACGTGGCCGACCAGGGCGCCATCCGGGTGGCGATCATCTCGCCGGACGGCCGTGAGGGCATGCTCAAGCACGCGCGCGACTGCGCCGCGCAGAAGGTGCCGTTCATGTTCGACCCGGGCCAGCAACTGCCGATGTTCTCGGGCGAAGAGCTGATCACCTTGATCGGCCAGGCCAGCTACCTGGCCGCCAACGACTACGAATTCGAAGTCATCATGGACCGCACTGGCCTGACCCAGGCCGACATCGCAGCGCGCCTCGAGGCCCTGATCATCACCCGCGGCGAAGCCGGTTCGGACATCCATGCCGGCGGCGAGCACATTGCGATTCCGGCCGTGAAAGCAGCCGACGTAATCGACCCCACCGGTTGCGGCGACGCCTACCGCGCGGGCCTGCTGTTCGGCATCACCAACGGCCTCGATTGGGCCACCGGCGGGCGTATCGCCAGCCTGCTCGGTGCGATCAAGATCGCCAGCCAGGGCGGCCAGAACCACACCTTCACGCCAGCCGAATTCGACGACAAGTTCGAAGCGGCGTTCGGCTTCAAGTTCCGCTAAGCGCGATGCAAATAAAAAAGGGCACCGCCTGCGCGGTGCCCTTTTTTTGTGCCTGTGCAGTTCAGGCAAATCCGAACAACTGCCCCAGCGCGAACAGCAGAATCTGGATCAGCACCAGCGCCACCAGCACCGACAGGTCCATCCCGCCAATCGGCGGCACCACGCGCCGGATCGGGCGCAGGATCGGCTGGTTCAGTGCGTGGATGAACGGCGCCAGCGGCGCATTCGGATTGACCCAGCTGAACACCGCCTCGATGATCAGCAGCGCCATGAAGCCGTACAGGATCCAGCTCAGGAACCGCTTGAGCGCATACAGCAGCACGATTTCGCCGCTGGCGCCCGCCAGCAACAGCACCGTGCTGGCCAGCAGCACCACCAGGAAGGCGCCGATCAGGCTTGCCCAGTCATAGCCGCGGGTGCCGGGCACCACGCGCCGCAGCGGCATCACCAGCCAGTCGGTGATGGTGTGCACGAACTGGCGGATCTGGTCGGGAAGACGCACGCGGATGGCATTCGTCCAGAAGCGCAGCAGCAGCACCCCACCGAGCATGCCTGCGACGATATTGACGATAAACTGAAGAATGGGCAGCACGAACTCTCCTCAAAAAAAAACCGCTGTGCGAACAATCACACAGCGGCATTGTGCCTGAACGACGGCGGCCTTGCCATGCGCAGATGACGCATGGCAGAGGCCAATTACATTACGGACGGCTGGTGGTCGGGAACGGCCATGCGGCTGGCGCCAGCACGGTCTTCGCGGCCGGCGCGGCGGCCGGAGCAGCCGTCTTGTCTGCCGCATCGGCAGGCTTGGCGGCCGGCTTCTTGGCAGCTGCCTTCTTCGCTTCAGGCTTGGTGTCAGCTTTGCTGTCGGCCTTGATATCTGCCTTGCTGTCGGTCTTGGCCTCGACCTTGGTGTCGGCTTTGACTTCCGGCTTGCTGTCGGCCTTCGCTTCCACTTTCAGGTCCGGCTTGGCTTCGGCAGTCTTGGCGGCTGGCTTGGCGGCGGCAGTGCTGGTGGTGCTGGCAGGCTTGGCGGCGACGGTCTTGGTTGCAGCAGGTTTACTTGCGGTGGTCTTGGTCGCAGCCGCTTTTACTGGCGCAGCCGCTTTTACTGGCGCAGCAGCCTTCACTGGCGCAGCAGCTTTCACTGGAGCAGCAGTTTTCTTGGCGGCAGGCGTCGCCGATTTAGCTGCCGATTTAGCAACTGGCGCGGCCGATTTAGCCACTGGAGCAGCTTTTTTCGCTACTGGCTTGGCAGCAGTTTTGGTGATAGCCGGCTTTTTAACTGGCGCTGCTGGTTTAGCCGCGGTTTTGCTTGCAGTCGCTTTTTTAGCGGCTGGCTTGGCGGCCGATTTAGCGCTCGACTTGCTTGCGGTCGATTTAGCTGCGGTCGCTTTCTTGGCGGCTGGCTTGGCTGCCGATTTAGCGCTCGACTTGGTAGCGGTCGCTTTCTTGGCTGCCGGTTTAGCGGCGGCTTTGGTCGCGCTCGCTTTCTTGGCTACCGGTTTTGCAGCGCTTTTACTTGCGGTCGCTTTTTTGGCGGCTGGTTTAGCCGCGCTCCTGGCGCTCGATTTAGCAGCCGGTTTAGCGGCGGCTTTTTTCGCTGCCGGCTTGGCTGCCGGTTTAGCGGCGGCCTTCTTTGCTGCCGGTTTAGCGGCGGCTTTCTTTGCCGCCGGCTTTGCAGCTGCTTTCTTTGCTGCAGGCTTTGCTGCCGGTTTAGCGGCGGCTTTCTTCGCTGCCGGCTTGGCTGCCGATTTAGCGCTCGATTTAGCTGCCGATTTAGTTGCCGGCTTAGCTGCCGGCTTAGTTGCCGGCTTAGTTGCCGGCTTTGCAGCGGCTTTCTTGACTGCTGGTTTGGCTGCCGACTTGCTTGCCGCTTTCGCTGCTGGCTTGGCGGTCGACTTCGCTGCCGATTTTGCCGCTGGCTTGGCCGTCGATTTAACGGCGGCTTTCTTCACTGCCGGCTTGGCTGCCGACTTGCTTGCCGGCTTGGCTGCGGTTTTAGCCGCTGGCTTGGCTGCCGACTTGGTGCTGGCCTTGGTAGCGGTGGTCTTGGTCGCGCTTGCCTTCTTGGCAACAGGCTTGGCCGCGGTTTTCGCTGCTGGCTTGCTCACTGCCTTGGCTGCCGGCTTGGCAGCTGCCTTGGTGGTGGTCTTGGCTGCGGTTTTGGTGGCCGTGGCTTTCTTTGCCACTGGTTTCTCTGCTGCAGTTTTCGCGGTGGACTTCGTCGTCGACGAAGGCGCGCTCTTCACTGCTGCCTTTGCTGCTGGTTTCTTAGCGGTTGCCATTATTTTTTCTCCTTCATCTACGATGGGAAATACACTCTTGGGTTTAAACCCGCCGGACATTGTCGATCCGACGGATTATTCATTGACCGCATCGATTGCGATGCAGGCCAATGAATCCGGCACCGGCTGAACTGCTGCAACTCCTCACTGTTGCAGCGCTTCAGCCAACGTCGACAGGTCACCGATACCATATGTTTTCACATCGCTACCCTTACGGGTGCGAAAAGAAAAAGCCGCCGTGCCTGAGCAATTGGTCAGACAAGGCGGCTTGTTCTTTTCGCTTCGCTTACGTGCATATTGGTTGGATCAGCGTCCTATTATTCGATCGATTTTGCCCGGGTTGCCCGCGACAATATCACATCTTCCCGTTTTGACAAATTCAATCATGTGAAGGACACGCCTTCTTGCGCCTCCTTTGTGAGCGCGCAACTGCGAATCGGGATTATCGACGCCAAATTCCCACAATTGAATCCGCAGCCTGCGCGTGATTCGAGATCGATGCGCGTGCGATATCACGCCGCGATCGATTCGATTCAGACTGGGCAGGCGGAGTATTTCAACTGATCGATAAACCAGCCTCCCGGCGTGGCCCGGCCTAGCGTTCTGTTATGCGCAGCATGTCCATTTTGCACAGCCAGGCCAGGCCGCGCAGCAGCGTCGGGCGGTCGCAAGGGCCGAGCGTATCGATCAGTTCTTCGACCTGCATCGGGCGCGGTCCGATAGCGCCGAAGATCACGCCGAATTCTTCCAGCGTCGGCATCGAGGCGGCGGCGAAGCGGTTGATGCCCAGCTCGCGGTACTTGCGCACCAGCGCCAGCGAGGCTTCCGGTTTCAGCTCGACCAGCGAGGCCGGTCCCAATGTACGCGTGGCATGGCTGGCGAACAGGTGAAACGGATCGGGCCGGTCAGGCGCCTGCTGCGGCAACGACGGATTGAGTGCAGGATCGGCGCGGCGGCGCTCTGCCAGTTCGTCGAACAAGGTGCGGTAACGCGCCAGCACCGCGCGCCAGTCGAATTCCTGGCGCGCGCGCAGGCGCCCGTTCTGGCCCAATGTGCGCCGCAGTTCGGCGTCGCGAATCAGGCTGCCATAGGCCTGCGCCAGCCCGGCGCCATCGAGCGCCACCGCCTGGCTGGCATGGCCGCAGTACATCTCGAAGCTGTCGACGCCATCCTCGTAGCGCTGGGCCAGATCGAGTCCCGCGCCGGCCGCCGGCATCACGGTCGGGATGCGATAGCCATCGACGCCATCGCGCACCGTGTCGCGGTAGCCGTTCCAGTCAGAGACCACGCATGGCAGGCCGGCCGCCATCGCCTCGAGTGGACTCAGGCCGAAGGTCTCTTGCAGGTTGTCCGACAGCGAAGTGAAGATGTCGGCGCAGGCCCAGGCATCGCGCTTGTGCGCCGCCTCGCGGCCATCGAGGACCACCAGACGCACCGAAGGACACAGCAGCGCCGCCGCTTCATGAAAGGCCGACTCGATCGCCTCGCCCGCGAACCAGCCGCACAGCACCAGGTGCACCCGCCGTCCACCCTTGTCGGCCCGCTCGAGCGCGCTGAACAGCTGCTGCGGATGCGACTTGGCGTGCACCGACAGGCGGCCCAGCGACAGCAGCGCGACGTCGTCGGCGCCGATGCCGAGCCGCGCACGCGCATCCTGACGCTCGTGCTCCTCGAAACGCAGCTCGTCGCAATGCACGCCGAGCGGAATCATCGGCAGCTGCGGCAGTTCGAAACGGGTGGCGCCGAGGCGCGTGCGCAGATAGGCGGCCTGCTGCTCGAGCAGCACGCGCATGCTGTCGCGCACCACGCGCGAGGTGCAGACGATGGCGTCCCAACTGCGCACCGGCGCGGTGAGCAGGCAGGTAACGGTGTTCATCATCTGGTGGCTGGCGACGTTGTGGACCACGCCGCACAGGCTGTAGTCGCGTTCGTCGAGGCGCAGGCGCTGCCACGCCATGCGTTCGATGTCGGCGCCCGCGTGATACAGGCAGCCATAGTGCGCCAGGTCTTGCGGCCTGGACGTCGGCACCCACGCCAATTCGCCCGCGTAGCCGTGATCGACCAGCGTGGCGCGGCAGGCGTCGGCATGGCTGCGCTCATGCGCGAAGCACCCGAGTTGGCCCGCGCCCTGCGCCGCATTTTCTTGCGCCAGCGCGCGCAGCAGGCCGACGCCGGCCGACTGCTTGCCCAGCAGCTTCTGGCCGGCGATGTTGAATGCTTCGGGATCGTAGTGCAGGGCAAAGCGGTCAAGCATGGAAATTCCTGTGGCGGCGGCGATGGCCCGATCATAGCGCCGCCACGGATGCGGCGGCGCGAGGCTGCGCCGCCGTTCAGGATCGCGTGATCACGTGATCACGCGTCGGCTCAGCGCTTGGGCGCCACGCGCCAGACCACGCCGCCGGCGTCGTCGACCACCAGCAGCGCGCCATCCTGCGCCACCTCGACGCCGGATGGGCGGCCCCAGACATCGCGGTCGTTCAGCACCATGCCGGTCATGAAGTCCTGGTACTGGCCGGTCGGCGCGCCATTCTTCATGAACACCCGCACCACCTTGTAGCCGGTGCGTACGCCGCGATTCCACGAGCCATGCAGGGCCACGAACAGGTCGCCCTCGTACTCTGGCGCGAACGCGTTCCGCGCGCCCTTGGGCGCGTGGTACACCGCCATGCCGAGCGGCGCCGAGTGGGCCTGCAGCAGTACGTCGGGGGCGATGGTCTTGCCTTTCAGGTCGGGCCGCACGCCCTTCTGGCGCGGGTCTTCGTTCTCGCCCAGGTAGTACCACGGCCAGCCATAGAAGCCGCCCTGCTTCACGCGCGTGACGTAATCCGGCGGCAGGTTGTCGCCCAGGCCATCGCGCTCGTTCACATTGCACATCACGTCGCCGGTGGCCGGATACACCAGCATGCCGACGCAGTTGCGCAAGCCGGTGGCATAGGTGCGGCGGTTGTTGCCGTCCGGGTCGAACGCCATCACGGTGGCGCGGTCGGTCTCCACGCCCCAGGCGCCGCCCACGCCGTGCGCGCGCTCCCATTGCGCCAGCGGCTGCGGCGGTTTGGGGCCGATGTCGGTCGCGACGTTGGTGGCCGAGCCGATCGACAGCAGCATGCTCTTGCCGTCTTTCGAGAACGCCAGCGTGCGCGTGGTGTGGCCGCCGCTGGTGTCGGACAGTTCGGGCACCACCGTCTCGACTTTGCCACGCGCTTTCAGGTCGCCATTGCGGTACGGGATGCGCACCACCGAATTGACGCCCGCCACATACAGGTATTGCGGATTGGCGCCGGACGGCCAGAACGCCATGCCGTAGGGGCGCTCGAGGCCAGTGGCGAACACCTCGGCGCTGGCGGCCTTGACGCCATCTTTCGAACGCAGCACCTTGATCGAACCGGCGGACGTCGCACTCAGGAAGATGTCGCCATTCGGCGCGCGCAGCGGCAGGCGCGGTTTGTCGTCGTCCCTGGCGAATACGCTCACTTCAAAGCCCGGCATCACCAGCGGGATCGAACCGTTGGGGCGCGCCTGGACGCGCGGGCCGTTGCCGGCGCTCGGCGTGGCGAATGGCGGCGGCAGGTCGGCCAGCTTGACGTGGTGCAGCTGGCCCGGCTGGTGCTGGTCCCACGCATTGGCGCGATCGGCGCCGCCTTCGTCTGGCGCGGCGGCTTTGGCCGGCGTCGCGGCTTGCGTTGCCGGGCCTTGCAGCGTGGCCAGGTAGGCGATCAGCGCGCTGCGGGTGTTCTTGTCGGGCAGGCCGACCGGCATCGTGGTGCCCGGCACGCGCTTGGCCGGATCGAGCAGGAAGACATCGAGTTCGGCGCGGCTCCAGGTGGTGCCGGCGGCGCCGGCCTTGGTCAGGGCGGCGGAATAATTGAAACCGGGGACGGCGGCCGCCTTGCGATCGACCACGCCGAACAGGCCGGGGCCGGCGAGCGGCGTCATCTTGCTGTCGACCGTATGGCAACTGGCGCAGTTATTCTGGAAGATGGTGCGGCCGCTTGAGGCCACCGGCGCGGCGTGCGCGCTCATGGACATCGTCAGGCTGGCCAGCATCAGGGCATGCAGCGTCGTGGATTTGGCGTGCAAAGGGGGCTCCGGGTGGACGTGAAAGAACGTCATCATAGGCCAACTCGCTGGCGGCCTGGCGCTTTAGTTGGCGCGCTGGCTGGCGCGTTCCTTATGTCATTACAGGCGCGCCAGATAGTCGCGCAGCAGCGCCGCGCGGCGCGGCCGGAAACTGTCGCCGGTCGGCGCGCTCGACGTGATGCGTTCGGCACGGAACATGCGGAAGTCGTCGCGCAGGCAGCAGCGCGCCAGCACCACCAGCATCCGGTCGAGGTAGACGATGGCCAGCGGCCAGATGGTCCTGGTCGTCGCTGCGCCCTGCCCATCGATGTAATCGATGCGCAAGGCTTGTTCGCGCCAGCAGCAGGCGCGGATCAGGTCCATGTCGGGCAGCGCGGTGTACCGCTGGCCGAAATGACGAACCTGCGACACCGCATGCAGCAAGTGCTGCTGGCTCAGCGACGGCAGCGTGGCGGCCACCTTGTCCAGCACCGACTGCGCGGCGCCGCTCAATGCCGGGTCGCCCATGTGGCGCACCTCGGACAAACCCAGGATCAGCGCTTCGAGCTCGATGCGGCTGAAGGTCTGCGGCGGCAGCGCGCCGTCTTCGACCAGCGTATAGCCGAAACCGCGCTCGCCATCGATCTGCGCGCCGCCGCTGCGCAGGCTGTCGATGTCGCGATAGATCGAGCGCGTCGAGACGCCGGTGTGCGCCGCCAACTGCGCCGCCGTGGCCGGCGACGGCAAGCGCCGCAAGGCTGCCAGCAGCTGGAATAAACGTTCGGATCGGGACATCGGCAGCTGACAAAAACTGGCAGTAGGGCTGGCTATAGTAGCACCCGCTTCCCAGCAGACCTTGCAGGTCAGGTTGGGGGCACCTTCATTCACATTCAGGCAGGAGTCGTCATGTCAGTCCAGGCAGTCACGCACATCAATTTCCGCAGCGGGGCGCGCGCCGCCCTCACCTTCTATCAGGCCGTGTTCGGCGGCCAGATCATGCTGGCCACCTACCAGGATTTCGGCGCCGTGCCAGAAGGCACGCCAGCCGATGGCGTGATCTGGGGCCAGGTGGTGTCCGATAGCGGCATGCGCATCATGGCCTTCGACGTCCAGGCCGACAAGCCATGGCATCCGGGCGAAAACGCATTCTATGTCTCGCTGCGCGGCGATTCGGCCGCAGAGATCACGGCGCTGTGGCAGCGCCTGGCCGAAGGCGGCAATATCGTGCACGCGCTGGCGCCGGCGCGCTGGACGCCGCTGTATGGGATGCTCACCGACCGCTTCGGCGTGACGTGGGTGGTCGATGTGGCGCCTGCTGCGCAAGGCGCCTGAGGTTCAGCGTTCACCCGATCATAAAGACCGTATAAAAAAAAGCCCCGCGTTGGCGGGGCTTCGTGTGCATGCAATCGGACGCGGTATCAGTCCCAGCTCAGCGTACCGCCGGTCTGGTACTCGGTCACGCGCGTCTCGAAGAAGTTACGCTCTTTCTTCAAGTCGATCATCTCGCTCATCCAAGGGAACGGATTCTCTTCGTTCGGGAACAGCGGCTCGAGGCCGATCTGCACCGCGCGGCGGTTTGCGATGAAGCGCAGGTAGCCCTTGAACATCGGCGCATTCAGGCCCAGCACGCCGCGTGGCATGGTGTCTTCGGCGTAGCGGTATTCCAGGTCGACCGCCTGCAGGAACAGGGCCTTGATCTCTTCGCGGAATGCCGGGGTCCACAGCTGCGGGTTTTCCATCTTGATCGTGTTGATCAGGTCAATGCCGAAGTTCACGTGCATCGACTCGTCGCGCAGGATGTACTGGTACTGCTCGGCGGCGCCGGTCATCTTGTTCTGGCGACCGAGCGCCAGGATCTGGGTGAAGCCGACGTAGAAGAACAGGCCTTCCATCAGGCAGGCGAAGACGATGATCGACTTCAGCAGCTGCTGGTCGGTTTCGAGCGTGCCGGTCTTGAATTCCGGGTTGGTCAACACGTCGATGAACGGGATCAGGAACTGGTCCTTGTCGTGGATCGATTCGATCTCGTTGTAGGCGTTGAAGATCTCGCCTTCGTCCAGGCCGAGCGACTCGACGATGTACTGGTAGGCGTGGGTGTGGATCGCCTCTTCGAACGCCTGGCGCAGGAGGTACTGGCGGCACTCGGGGGCGGTGATGTGGCGGTAGGTGCCCAGCACGATGTTGTTGGCGGCGAGCGAATCGGCGGTGACGAAGAAGCCCAGGTTGCGCTTGACCAGGCGGCGCTCGTCTTCGCTCAGGCCGTTCGGGTTCTTCCACAGCTCGATGTCGCGCTGCATGTTCACTTCTTGCGGCATCCAGTGGTTGGCGCAGCCGGCCAGGTATTTGTCCCACGCCCATTTGTACTTGAACGGGACCAGCTGGTTGACGTCGGTCGAGCCGTTGATGATGCGCTTGTCGTCGGCGTTGACGCGCTTCGCCACTTCTTCGGCCGGGGCGCCTTCAGGATTGGCGTCGGTTTGCGGAGCGCGCGTGGCGCTGGTTGGTTCGTCGTCCCAATTGAGCATGGTGTTTCCTTCTGATGTGGAACTGGCGCGCGAACGCGATAAGACCACATGAATTCGTTGATAACTTGTCGGTCGCGCAGAGAGAACCTCGGAAGTTCGCGCTGTGCTGGCGAACCTGGGTTCCCGCCTGCGCGGGAAGTCATTGCTGCCAGTGGCAGCAATGACGGCTTGTTGAATCAGCGGTGCAAGCAGACGCTGGGGTCAGCTTGCACCGTTTTTACATCGATTACTGGCAGGCGTCGCACTCTTCAAAGCCGTCGTCGCCCGGACGCAGGTAGCAGGCGGCGCCGTCGGCGTCGTCGGCCGAGGCGGCGGCGCTGGCTGCCGCCGCCGCCGCTGCTGGTACTGCTGCCGGCGCCGCCGGTGCCGCATGACCGCCCGACAGGCCGCCCGAGACCGACACCGCGTTCAGCGCGCCGGTACGGGTGGTCGACTTCTCGAGGTGGGTCGCGGCGATGGTGCGCAGGTAGTAGGTGGTCTTCAGGCCGCGCAGCCATGCCAGCTTGTAGGTTTCGTCGAGCTTCTTGCCCGAAGCGCCGGCCATGTAGATGTTCAGCGACTGGGCCTGGTCGATCCACTTCTGGCGACGCGATGCCGCATCCACCAGCCACTTCGGCTCGAGTTCGAAGGCGGTCGCATAGATCTCGCGCAGGTCTTGCGGCACGCGGTCGATCTTCGACAGCGAACCGTCGAAGTATTTCAGGTCGGCGATCATGACTTCGTCCCACAGGTCGCGCGCCTTCAGGTCACGCACCAGGTAGGCGTTGATCTCGGTGAATTCGCCCGACAGGTTCGACTTCACGTACAGGTTCTGGAACGTTGGCTCGATACAGGCCGAGACACCGATGATGTTCGAGATCGTCGCGGTCGGCGCGATCGCCACGCAGTTCGAGTTACGCATGCCGAACTGCTTGATGCGTTCGCGCACCGGAGTCCAGTCCATCGACACGCTGGTGTCCTGTTCCAGGTAGCCGCCGCGTTCTTCAAGCAGCAGCTGGATCGAATCCTGCGGCAGGATGCCGCGGTCCCAGAGCGAACCTTCATAGGTTTCGTAGCGGCCGCGTTCTTCGGCCAGTTCGGTCGAGGCCAGGTAGGCGTAGTAGCAGACCGCTTCCATCGAGGTGTCGGCGAACTGCACTGCCTTGTCGGACGCGAACGGAATGCGCATCATGTGCAGGCAATCCTGGTGACCCATGATGCCCATGCCCACCGGACGGTGGCGCAGGTTCGAGTTGCGTGCTTTTTCGACCGCGTAGTAATTGATGTCGATGACGTTATCCAACATGCGCATCGCGGTGCGGATGGTGCGCTGCAGCTTGACGTGATCGAGCCCGTCGCCCTTCATGTGCTGCGGCAGATTCACCGAGCCCAGGTTGCAGACCGCGATTTCGTCGGCGCTGGTGTTCAGGGTGATCTCGGTGCACAGGTTCGACGAGTGCACCACGCCTACATGCTGCTGCGGCGAGCGAATGTTGCATGGGTCCTTGATGGTGATCCATGGGTGGCCGGTCTCGAACAGCATC
>Ga0308160_10007247_pt1 | contig 11075 bp, 8 predicted proteins | sample PhyFR1_FD_201036 | JGI IMG/M metagenome (GOLD analysis project Ga0308160, IMG submission 201036) | Phyllosphere microbial communities from UC Gill Tract Community Farm, Albany, California, United States - DLSLF.R1 | ecosystem: Host-associated > Plants > Phyllosphere > Unclassified | place: USA... | reverse complement strand
GCGCATCGCTTCGTTGAGCGCGTCCTTCAGGGTCTTGGAGCCGGATTCGACCGGCACCACGGTCGCGCCCAGCAGCTTCATGCGGTAGACGTTCTGGGCCTGGCGCTTGACGTCTTCGCTGCCCATGTAGATCACGCATTCGAGACCGAAGCGCGCGCAGATGGTGGCGGTGGCGACGCCGTGCTGGCCGGCGCCGGTCTCGGCGATGATGCGCGGCTTGCCCATGCGTCTTGCCAGCAGGGCCTGGCCGATCACGTTGTTGATCTTGTGGGCGCCGGTGTGGTTCAGGTCTTCGCGCTTGAAGTAGATCTGTGCCCCACCCTGTTGCTGCGACCAGCGTTTGGCGTGGTACACCGGCGATGGGCGGCCGACGAAGTGGGCCAGTTCGTAGCGGAACTCGTCCAGGAACTCGGGATCCTGGCTGTAGCGCGCGTAGGCCTCGTTCAGTTCGGCCAGCGCGTGGCTCAGGGTTTCGGCGACGAAGGAGCCGCCGTAGGGGCCGAAGTGGCCGCTGGCGTCGGGCAGTTGGTAGTCGGGGGTCTTGAACAGCACCTTGGTGCCGCTGGTGTTACCGGATTCAGGGATGTCTTTCATGATGAGCTTCGCTTTCGGTGATGGCATCGGCAGCCCGCACCGCGTCGATGAACGCGGCGATCTTGCGGGCATCCTTGATCCCCTTGCTTTCCTCGACACCGCTGCTGATGTCGACCGCATAGGGGCGTACTTGCGCCACCGCGCTAGTCGCGTTTTGCACGCTCAAGCCACCACTCAAAACGACCCGAGGCGCGAGCTCTTTTGGAATAACTGACCAATCGAAGACCTTTCCTGCGCCGCCGTAGGCATCGACCCAGGTGTCGAGCAGGAGGCCCGTGAACCAGGGGCTGGCGGCGCGGTATTGAGCTTCCGATTCTAGCAAATCGGCAGCACTTGTGTCAGGTCTGACCCGGAATGCCCGCACGAAGGGGCGCTTGACCGCTGCGGCGATCGCCGCGCACTCCTCGATAGTCTCGTCACCGTGGAATTGCAGCAGCGCGAGCGGGCCTTCGTTGACGGCCTGGTGCACCTGCCCCACGGTGGCGTTGACGAACAGGCCGACGCCGCTGACGTAGGGCGGCAGCGCCGGTGCCAGCGCGGCGAACTGCTCTGGCGTGACGAAGCGCGGGCTCTTCGGGTAGAACACGAAGCCGAGGGCATCGGCGCCGGCGGCGACGGCAGCGTGGAGGTCTTGTTCGCGGGTGATGCCGCAGATTTTGATACGGGTGCGTTGCATGTTGATCAGCCGGTGAAGCGCGTTACGATGTTTTTAAAGCCAGGGCAAAGGAGAGGCTGGCTCTTGCGGCAACCCCCACTTCGCATCGTAGTCGATTGTAGCAAGGTATAAACCGTCGGGCATGAAGGTCGGTGCGGCGGCGTCGCGCGAGCGCGCGTTCAGCACGTCCAGCATCCAGTCCGGCTCGTTGCGCCCGGTGCCCACGTAGATCAGCGACCCGACGATGTTGCGCACCATGTGGTGCAGGAAGGCCGAGGCCTGCACCGTGAACACGATCACGTCGCCGTGGCGCTCGATGTCGACCCGGTGCATCTGCTTGATGGGCGTGTTCGCCTGGCAGCCGGAAGCGCGGAAGCTGGAAAAATCATGGGTGCCGATCAGGTGACGCGCGCTAGCGCGCATGCGTTCGACGTCGAGCGGGCGGAACACCCAGCCGGCGCGGCCGGCCAGCAGTGCGGAGGGATTCGGGTGGTTGTACAGCACGTAATGGTAAGTGCGCGAACGGGCCGAGAAGCGCGCGTGGAAATCCTGCCCTTCGGCGTCGGGCGCGACTTCGTGCGCCCAGCGCACCACGATCGACTCCGGCAGGAAGGCATTGGTGCCGCGTACCCAGGACTGGGCCGGGCGCACAAGGTCCGTATCGAAGTGGATCACCTGCTCGATCGCGTGCACGCCGGCGTCGGTGCGGCCGGCGCAGGCGGTGGCGATCGGTGTGCAGGCGAATTTTTCGAGCGCGATTTCCAGCCTGTCCTGGACCGTATCGCGCGAAGGTTGTTTCTGGTACCCGTTCCAGGCGGTGCCCACGTACTGGACACCCATTGCAATTCTTGTCAACTGAAAACCTTATGCTAAAGCCGCACGCATGGCGTTGGCGCGGCCGATCTGTTCGCCCGTGCCGCCCTTGATCACTTCGTCGAGCAGCTCGCGCGCGCCTTCCTTGTCGCCGATTTCCTGGTAGGCGATGGCCAGGTCGAGCTTGGTCTCCATCTCCATGTGGGCCGGCGACAGTTCGGCACCGGTGCCGGTGCCGGCGTCCATGTCCTGCACTTCAGGCAGCGGCAGCGGCGAGGTATCGGGATCGGCGGCCAGGTCGAGGTCGAAGCCCGGCGCGTCCAGCTGCGGCTCGATCATGTCGCGCGGCGCGTACGGGGCGCTTGCCGCCGGGGCCGGCGTCGCGGCCGGCAGGCCGTCCAGCGCCGGCAGCGCGAACGGATCGTCGTCCAGCGACAGGGCCGGAACCGCGGCCGCCGGCGTGTCGTCCAGGTCGAAGGCCAGGTCCGGCGCCGGATTGCCCCGGGCTGCCGGGCGATGCTCTTCCAGGCCGAAGTCCATGGCGTCGAGGTCGAACAGCGGATCCTTCAGCCCGTTGGCCGGCGATGCGGTCTCGGGCGTGGCCGGGACGCCCTCGTGCAGCTCGGTCGGCAGGTCCGGCAGGTCGAATTCGCGGGCCAGGTTGGCCATGTCGATGTCGGTGTTCGGCGCGGTGCCGGGTTCGCCGGCGATGTTGCCGGTGTATTCGCTGTCCAGGTCATGCGCCAGCAGGTCGTCTTCGGACGGATGCGGATCCAGCTGCGGCACCGGATTCGGTGCCGGCGTGGTGCCGAAGTCCATGTCGAACGAGAAGTCGAGCGGCTCGTCTGCGGCCGACGCCACCGGTTGCGCCGCCGGGGCGGCAGCGGCCGGTGCCGGATCGAAGGCGCCCATGTCGAACTCGAGGTCCGGCACGTCGTTGGACGCGGTGATGTCCCTGACGTCCGGGGTCGGCAGCGCGGTCTGGTCGGCGGCATGCGGCTCGAAGGCCAGGCCGCCGAGGTCGAAGTCGAGCAGGTTGTCATCTTCGGCCGGTGCGGCCGGCGATCCGGCCGGTGCCGGGGCTGCCGGCTGGGCGGTGGCCATCGCGTCGGCGAAATGCTGGTCGAAGCTCAGCGGCTCGCGCGGCGTATCGGCAGCACTGCCGTGGGCGCTGTCGGCGGCGTCGGCGGCCAGGAAGGCGTCGTCCAGGTCCTTCGACAGCAGGTCGTCGTGGGACGGCGCGGCGGCCGCAGCCACGCCTGCCCCGACCGCACCGGCAGCGGCTGCGCCACCCAGCGGTGCGCCACCAGCTGCGCTGCCGGCATACAGCGGGTTGTGCGGATCGATAGACTGGCCCAGCGCCGCGGCCTGCGCCCATTCGTCGCCCTGGCCGCGGGTGATGCCGTACAGCTCCCCGGCCTGGTTTTCGAAGGCGCGCTGGTCCTTGCGCGAGGCGTAGATTTCGAGCAGCTTCAGGCGCACCGGCAGGCGTTCCGGATGGGTGCGCAGCGCTTCCTTCAGGATTTCCTCGGCCTGGGCGTCGCGGCCGTAGGCGATGTAGACGTCCGCTTCGGCCACCGGGTCGACTTCATTGGTGTCGAGCTGGCTGGCGGACGGCGCGAAGCTGGAATTGAACACGCTGTTGTTGGTGTCCACGCTCTGGCCGCCGGTTTCGGCAAACATCGAGTGCTGCGGTTCGGTCGGCACGCCCAGGATCGACGGTTCGGACACGGCCTTGGCGCCGGCCTTCTTGCGGCGCTGGGAAATGCCGAGGGCGGCCAGCAGCAGCACGGCCGCGCCGGCGCCGAGGTAGGTCAGGTTGTCCATGATGAAGTCGAACAGGCCCGGTTCCGGCGCCGGCGCGGCCGGCTTCACAGCCGGCTTGATGGCTGGCAGCTTCGAGGGCGCCGGCTTTTCCTGAACCACGACCGCGTCTGGCGCCTTGGCTTCGGGTGCCGGTGCGGCCGCGTTGTTCTGCGCTTCGGCGCCGGCCTTGTTCTTGACCTCGGCCAGCTTCTGCAGGTCGGTGATGTTGCGCTCGAGTTCCTTCACACGCGTCTGCGACTCTTCCAGCTCGCGCTGCTTGGCGATGGTGTCTTCGGTGCCGGTGGTGGCGCCCTTGCCGGCCGGCGTGCTCGGCGCCGCCTTGGACAGGCGCAGCTGGTCCTGCGACTCGTTGGCCGCGGTCGGGCGTTCCTCGACCTTGGCGGTAATCCTGCCGGCGGCGCTCTGGCCGGCGCGCGGGGTCTTCTCGGCTTCGCCGGCGCCGACCTGGCCTGCCAGCTTGTTGCGGTAGGCGTTGAAGTCGGCCGCGTGCGCGACCACCACGCCATGCGCTTCGCCGTCGCCGATGGCGCCGACGGCATCCGCGCCCGGCACCGCCAGGATGCGGCCCGACTTCAGGCGGTTCATGTTGTTGCCCATGAAGGCATCCGGATTGGCGCGGTACAGCGCGACCAGCATCATGTCGAGCGAGACTTCGGCCGGCTTGAGCTGGGCGGCGATCTTGCCCAGGCTGTCGCCCGGACGGACGCGGTATTGAGAAGAGGCTACGCCGAGGGAGCCGCCGCGGGCGGCGCCCTCAGTTCGCTCCGCACGCTCTTCCGGTGCACGGCGTGCGCGGGCCGGACGCTCGGAAGCTTGACGCGCGTCTTCCGCACGCGCACGCTCGGCAGCAGGCGCCGCTTCGCTGCGCGAACGTGCGCTGTCGGCTGCCGCGATCTGGGCCGACTGCGTCGCGCGCAGCTCGGCCGGATCGAGCAGGAAGGTGTATTCCCGCACCAGGCGCCCGTTATTCCACGACAGTTCCAGCAGCAGGTCGACGAAAGGCTCGTTCAGCGGCTGGGTCGAGCTGACGCGGATGAACTGGCGGCCGCCGCGCTGCTCGACGTTGAAACGCAGCGACAGCAGGGCCGGATTGAATTCGATGTTGGCGGTCTTGAAGGCCTCGGGCGAGGCCAGCCTGGCGGCCAGGCCGGACGCCTCTTCGGGCGATACCGATGTCAACTCGATCTCGGCGCGCAGCGGCTGGCCGAGCGCGGACAGCACGGTCAGCTTGCCCAGGCCGGCTGCATGGGCGGCCGAGCTCAGGACCAACGCACTGGCGACCGCTGCCGTGAGTTTCTTCAGCGCGGACGACTTCAACGGGAGGCGGTGGGTGGAGTGCATATTCGGAACCGAGTGAGTTGAGCGGGAGATGTTGCCCGGAGGTCTCAGCAACATATCATCATGCATTATGGCATGCAAGTTTTACCGGGGAAACACTTCCCGTCCATGAGATATGTACAGTGTGCGCATGGATAAGTGATGTTTTTTGGCCTTCATGATGATGATTCGTCATGATACCAACCGCGTGCCGCAGGGCGCGCGCGCCAATGAAGCAGGCGCCCGGCGCCGTAATGAAAAAGGCGGCTCGCGCCGCCTTTTCTGACATCACAAGGCCGGATTATTTATCCAGCACGATCCGCAGCATACGGCGCAGCGGTTCGGCGGCGCCCCACAGCAGCTGGTCGCCGACGGTGAAGGCCGACAGGTATTCCGGGCCCATCGACATCTTGCGCACGCGGCCGACCGGGATGCGCAGGGTGCCGGTGACGGCGGCCGGGGTGAGGTCGACCACCGAGGCTTCGCGCGTGTTCGGCACGAATTTCACCCACTCGTTGTCCGAAGCGATGATGTCGTTGATCTCGTCCAGCGGCACGTCTTTTTTCAGCTTGATGGTCAGCGCCTGCGAGTGGCAGCGCATGGCGCCGATGCGCACGCAAAGGCCGTCGACCGGAATTGCCGTCGAACCGAAGCCTTCGCCGCGGCCCAGGATCTTGTTGGTCTCGGCGCCGGCCTTCCACTCTTCCTTCGACTGGCCGTTGCCCAGGTCCTTGTCGATCCAGGGGATCAGGTTGCCGCCCAGCGGCACGCCGAACTGCCTGGTCTCATCCGCCGACAAGCCATGCTGGGTCGCCAGCACGGTGCGGTCGATTTCCAGGATGGCCGATGCCGGATCGTCCAGCAGGTGCTTGACCGAGCTGTTGATGGTGCCGAACTGGGTCAGCAGTTCGCGCATGTGCTGGGCGCCGCCGCCCGATGCCGCCTGGTAGGTCATGGAGGTCATCCAGTCGACCAGGTCGTTCTTGAACAGGCCGCCCAGGCCCATCAGCATGCACGACACGGTGCAGTTACCGCCGATGAAGTTCTTCACGCCGCGCGACATGGCGTTCTTGATCACGTCCAGGTTGACCGGGTCCAGCACGATGACGGCGTCGTCCTTCATGCGCAGGGTCGAGGCGGCGTCGATCCAGTAGCCGCTCCAGCCGGCTGCGCGCAGCTGCGGGAACACTTCGGTCGTGTAGTCGCCGCCCTGGCACGAGATGATGATCTCGCACTTGGACAGTTCGGCGATGTCGGTTGCGCTTTTCAGCTTGGTCTCGTTCTTCGCCATCTTCGGAGCGTCGCCGCCCGGGTTCGACGTGGTGAAGAATACCGGCTCGATATGGGCGAAATCGCCCTCGTCCTGCATGCGCTGCATCAGGACCGAACCGACCATGCCGCGCCAACCAACCAGACCTACAAGTTTCATTTCAAATTCCCCAATCAAATTATGTAGGGTGGGCACCCTACCGTCCTGCTAACGTTTGCTTATGCCAATGCGTTGACCACCGCGTCGCCCATCTGTTCCGTACCGACGCGGGTGGTGCCTTCTTCAAAAATGTCCGGTGTGCGCAGGCCCTGCGCCAGCACGGCCTTGACGGCGTTCTCGATGCGGTCGGCCTGCTCCGCCTTGCCCAGCGAATAGCGCAGCATCATCGCGGCCGACAGAATGGTCGCCAGCGGATTTGCCACGCCCTTGCCCGCGATGTCCGGCGCCGAGCCGTGCGAAGGTTCGTACAGGCCCTTGTTGTTGGCGTCGAGCGAGGCCGAGGGCAGCATGCCGATCGAACCGGTCAGCATCGCTGCCGCATCCGACAGGATATCGCCAAACATGTTGCCGGTCACGATGACGTCGAATTTCTTGGGCGCGCGCACCAGCTGCATCGCCGCGTTGTCGACGTACATGTGCTCGAGCTCGACATCCTGGTAATCCTTGTGCACCTCGGTGACGATGTCGCGCCAGAACTGGAAAGTCTCCAGCACGTTGGCCTTGTCGACGCTGGTCACGCGATTGCCGCGCTTGCGCGCCGCCTGGAAGGCCACATGGGCAATGCGGCGGATCTCGCCTTCCGCATAGCGCATGGTATCAAATCCTTCGCGCTGGCCGGCGAACGGGCCGTCCGGACACTCCCTGACGCCGCGCGGCTTGCCGAAATAGATGTCGCCGGTGAGCTCGCGGATGATCAGGATGTCCAGGCCCGACACCACTTCCGGCTTCAGGGTCGAGGCACCGGCCAGTTCCGGATACAGGATCGCCGGACGCAGGTTGGCGAACAGACCGAGTTCCTTGCGCAGGCCGAGGATGGCCTGTTCCGGACGCAGCGCGCGGGCCAGCTTGTCATATTGATAGTCGCCGACGGCGCCGAACAGCACCGCATCGGCGGCCCTGGCCAGCGCCAGCGTCTGCTCAGGCAGCGGATGGCCATGGGCCGCATAGCCGGCGCCGCCGACGTCCGCAGTCTCCAGCTCGAATTGTTCGCCGAGCGCCTTCAGGACCTTGACCGCCTGCGCCGTGATTTCGGGACCGATGCCGTCGCCCGGCAGGATTGCAATCTTCATGTCCGTGCTTTCTTGTTAAATGGTGTTGGCCAGCCACGGCTGCGCGCGGAGGTGGCGTTCCTCGAAGGCGCGGATGTCGTCGGCGTGGCGCAGGGTCAGGCCGATGTCGTCCAGGCCGTTCAGCAGGCAGTACTTGCGGAAGTCGTCGATCGGAAACTCCCAGCCGATGTCGCCGCCAGGGGTGCGCACCACGCGCTGCTCCAGGTCCACCACCAGCTTGAATCCGGGGAAGGCTTTCACCTCGTTGAACAACTGGTCGACCTGGGCTTCGCCCAGCACGATCGGCAGCAGCCCGCTCTTGTACGAGTTGTTGAAGAAGATGTCGGCGAAGCTCGGCGCGATGATGGCGCGGAAGCCATACTGCTGCAGCGCCCACGGCGCGTGCTCGCGCGAGGAACCGCAGCCGAAATTCTTGCGAGCCAGCAGGATCGACGCACCCTGGTAGCGCGGCTGGTTCAGCACGAAATCCGGATTCAGCGGCCGCACGCTGTTGTCCATGCCCGGTTCGCCGTGGTCCAGGTAGCGCCACTCGTCGAACAGGTTGGGGCCGAAGCCGGTGCGGCGGATCGACTTGAGGAACTGCTTCGGGATGATGGCGTCGGTGTCGACGTTGGCGCGGTCGAGCGGGGCCACCAGGCCTTCGTGTACGGTAAATTTTTCCATGTCCGGCTTTCCTCTCCGATGGTTACTTGCCGCCTGCGCCCGTGATGACCTGGCCGACCTTCTGCACGTCGCGGCCCATGCCGGAAATGGTGTTGCAGCCGGTGACGACGAAGGCGATGAGGGCGAGGGCGATAACTTTCTTCATTACGTGTTCCTGTTGATTCTGGGGTCCAAAAGATTAGCGGCGAACGTCCACGAAGTGGCCCGCAATCCCTGCCGCGGCGGCCATGGCCGGCGACACCAGGTGGGTGCGGCCGCCCTGCCCTTGCCGGCCTTCGAAGTTGCGGTTCGAGGTCGAGGCGCAGCGTTCGCCCGGTTCCAGGCGGTCGGCGTTCATCGCCAGGCACATCGAGCAGCCCGGCTCACGCCATTCGAAGCCGGCGGCCTTGAAGATCTTGTCCAGGCCTTCGCGCTCGGCCTGTTCCTTCACCAGGCCGGAGCCGGGCACCACCATCGCCAGTTTCACGTTGGAGGCGCGCTGGCGGCCGCGCACGACGGCGGCGGCGGCGCGCAGGTCTTCGATGCGCGAGTTGGTGCAGGAACCGATGAAGACCTTGTCGATGCGGATGTCCTCGATCGGCGTGTTCGGGGTCAAGCCCATGTAGACCAGCGCCTTTTCCATGGCGTCGCGCTTGACCGGGTCGCGTTCCTTGTCCGGATCCGGCACGCGGCCGTCGACCGTGGTCACCTGCTCGGGCGAGGTGCCCCAGGTCACCTGCGGCTTGATGTCTTGCGCGCTGAGGGTCACGACCATGTCGAACTTCGCGCCCGGGTCGGTATGCAGCGTGCGCCAGTACGACACCGCCTGCTCCCACTGAGGGCCGGTGGGCGCATACGGGCGCCCCTTGACGTAGTCGATGGTGGTGTCATCGACCGCCACCATGCCGGCGCGCGCACCCGCTTCGATCGCCATGTTACAGACCGTCATGCGGCCCTCCATCGACAGCGAGCGGATGGTCGAGCCGGCGAATTCGATCGCGTAGCCGGTGCCGCCGGCGGTGCCGATCCTGCCGATCACGGCCAGCACGATGTCCTTGGCCGTCACGCCGGCCGGCAGCGCGCCGTCGACCTGCACCAGCATCGCTTTCGACTTCTTGGCCAGCAGCGTCTGGGTGGCCATCACGTGCTCGACTTCCGAGGTGCCGATACCGTGCGCCAGCGCACCGAAGGCGCCGTGGGTCGAGGTGTGCGAGTCGCCGCAGACCACGGTCATGCCGGGCAGGGTCGCGCCCTGCTCCGGGCCGATCACGTGCACGATGCCCTGGCGCTTGTCGTTCATGTTGAAGTAGGTGACGCCGAACGCTTTCGTGTTGTCGTCCAGGGTCTCGACCTGCAGGCGCGAGGTCGGATCCGCGATGCCTTCGCTGCGGTCGGTGGTCGGGACGTTGTGGTCGGCGACGGCCAGGTTGGCCGAGGTGCGCCATAGCGGGCGATGGGCTTCGCGCAGGCCTTCGAAGGCTTGCGGGCTGGTGACTTCATGGACCAGGTGACGGTCGATATACAGCACGGTGGTGCCATCTGCATCGGCACGCACGACATGCGAATCCCAGAGTTTGTCGTAAAGCGTCTTTAACGTAATCATCCTCGCATCCCATTTCAGATGACCGCTTCATGCGGGCATGGTCTTTGATTATGCCATATTTGTGCAATGCGAAAACCCGGGCTCTTTGCATGATTATTTCAATGATCATGGTCAGCGGCAAATAATATTTGCACCTTAACTTCTGAATGCAAATAAAAAAAGCCTGTGCATTTCCTGCACAGGCTTTTCGTAGCTTTGTTGCATAAAAGTTTCAGAGGGCTATTTGCCCTCTTTCGGTGCCCTTATGCTGCGAGGCGCACCGTCGAGCGGCAGCCGTCCATCAGGAAGGACAGGCCGACCACCAGCACCAGCGAACCTTCGGCCGAACGCGCGGTACCGGTAATGCCTTCGACGGACATCGCCGTCATCGGCTTGATCACCAGGTCGGCGGTGCCGTCCACCGCTTCCATCGCCAGGATGTAGGGCTGGGGCGCGTTGATCACGATGCCGACGCGCTCGATGCACGGCTCGTAGCCGAGCGAGGTGGCCAGCGAACGCACCGGCAGCGGACGGCCCTGGTCCTTCAGCACCGGGGCGCCGCCGACCTGCATGAACTCTTCCGGCAGCTCGACCACGCGCTCGACCACCGCCATCGGCAGTGCCAGCTGGGCGTTCGAGGTCGAGACCAGCATGGTCGGCACGATCGACAGTTCGATCGGCAGGCGGATCGAGAACTTGGTGCCCTTGCCCAGGTTGGAATCGATGCGGATCGCGCCGCGGTTCTTCTCGACCGCGGTCTTGACCACGTCCATGCCGACCCCGCGGCCCGACACCGACGACGCCACTTCCTTGGTCGAGAAGCCCGGCAGGAACACCAGCTGGTAGGCTTCGTCGTCGGACGCCGCCTGGTGCTCGCCGATCAGGCCTTTCTCCATCGCCTTCTTGCGCAGGCTGGCCGGATTCATGCCGCGGCCGTCGTCCTGCAGCACGATCATGACACTGTTGGCTTCCTGCCAGGCTTTCAGCAGGATGAAGGCCTTGGCCGGCTTGCCGTTGGCAACGCGGTCTTCCGGACCCTCGACGCCATGGTCGAGCGCATTGCGCAGCATGTGCACCAGCGGGTCG
>Ga0308160_10007246_pt1 | contig 11079 bp, 9 predicted proteins | sample PhyFR1_FD_201036 | JGI IMG/M metagenome (GOLD analysis project Ga0308160, IMG submission 201036) | Phyllosphere microbial communities from UC Gill Tract Community Farm, Albany, California, United States - DLSLF.R1 | ecosystem: Host-associated > Plants > Phyllosphere > Unclassified | place: USA... | reverse complement strand
GGTTCGACGGCGCCCTGCCCACCGTCACCGTCACCGACACCCGCGACGTCGCCGACATCCCGGCGGACCGATTCTGGTACGTGGTCGGTCAGGCCTCGGCCTTCACCGGCCCGGGCGGCGCCACCATCTCCCCCGACCACCTCGGGTGGACCCCCCGCCTCGTCGACGCGGGCGACACCGGTCTCGTGGCCGAGGGTGAGCCCGTCAAAACGTCCGAAGACACCGGCGACGACGCGGTCGGCCTCGTCGACCAGGAGCTGCTGTACACCGCACTCGAGTCGGCCGCCGTCAAGGAGGGCGGAGAGTCGTCGTGGACCGCCGACGCCGCCCTGGTGTTGAAGACCGATGCCGGTGTCACGCCGGGCGCGTACTCCTCGACGCTGACCCTGTCGCTGTTCGAGGACGTGTTCACCCCGGATCAGCAGTAATTCGACGAAGAGAGGGGCCGGGTCCTCCCTGGACTCGGCCCCGAACTTCGTGCACAGCGACACCTGTTGAACGTCTTCAAGGAAACTCCGGGGTGGTGACTCGGCGTCATGTTCTGGAAAAACCCTCTTCTCGTGCGTATGACGGCTGCCCTGGCCGCGCTCGTCGCTCCTGTTCTGCTTCTCCCCCTCGCCGCGCAGGCGGACACTGGTGCCGACATCACCTGGTCGGTCACGCCTGCCGATCAGTCGGGCCCGGACGACCGGGGTGTCATCGAGCAGCAGTTGGATCCCGGCGCTTCGCGCGGGGATTACCTGGCGGTGCGAAACCTGAGCCGAACCGAAGTGGTTTTCGCGCTCTCGGCGGCCGACGGCTACTACACGGCGAACGGACGGTTCACGATGTTGCCCTCCGACCGTGAATCCGTCGATGCGGGACTCTGGATCGATCTGCCTGACACGGTCACGGTCGGACCGAACGCCACCGTCGTCGTCCCCTTCACGACCACCGTGCCCGAGGGGGCCATCCCGGGCGATCACGCTGCGGGTATCGCCGCGTCCGTCACCTCGGCGGGGACGGACGCGAGTGGCTCCGAGGTGGGCGTGGAGAGTCGCGTGGGCTTCCGGCTGATGACGCGTGTCACCGGAGACATCGTGCCGTCCTTCTCCGTGACGGGCGTTGACTCGGCGTACGACATGACGTGGAATCCGTTCCGTCCAGGCTCGGCCCGCACCACGTTCACGGTTTCGAACACCGGGAACGCCAGTCTGCAGCTGGGCGGGACCGTGGGGGCGGGCACGGGATCGGCGGTCTTCCCCGTCGAAGGAGCACCGCGCCAGGAACTGTTGCCGGGGGAGTCGCGCACGTTCGCGGTGGCAGTCAGCGACGTCTGGCCCACCGTCTTCGTCCCGGGATCCGTCGATCTCGCTCCCACGGCACGCGATCTCGGGGACAACCCCGTCGCCGTCTCGCCCGGGTCGGCATCTGCTCCGCTCTGGGCCATCCCCGTTCCGCAGGCGCTCGTTCTTCTCGGAATCGGGTTCATCGTCGCGGCGCTCTTCTGGAGACGTCGCCGTTTCGCGACCGCTCTCGACCGCGCGCGCGAAGAGGGACGCGCGGCGGCGAGCCACGGCGCAGCGTCGTCAGATCCTCCCGTACGCGGCGCGGACGACGGGTTCGGCTCTCCGGTGCCGTCGTCCCCGACGCCCGAGGAGGTGCCCCGTCGCGCGCGCCGCCTGGGCTCGGGCGGGTCCTCCGCAGAGAGTTCGTCATGATCCTCGCTTCCGCCGCGGCGTCCACGGGCGACGGCGGTGTGAACATCGATGTCGACATCACCCCCCTTCCCACGCCGATGCCGAGTCCTCCGGTTTCCCCCGCGCCCGTCGACGGCGTGCCGTCTCCGTCCCCCTCGGAGGTGCCCGACGTCGGGTGGCTAGCCTTCACGGGCGTCGAGCCGGTCTGGTGGCTCATCGGCGGTGCCGCACTCCTCCTGATCGCCGGAGTCGTTCTGCTCGTGGCCCGTCGGCGCGCACGACCGTGATCCCCTCGCCTCGCTTTCTCGTTCCGTCTCGCCACCGTCGCGTCGAGCCGCACCCGAAAAAGGCGGCGCAATTCTGAGGGTCGCACAACAATCCCGGCGCATCCGGCGCGTAATATCTTTGTGATCGCTATCTCTCTCGATGGGCTCCGCGATGCGCCGCCGTCTTCAGAGTGGTCGGCGGGCGCCATGATCACGACGTCGGGATCGGAAGAACACCATGCCCCAATCCTCGAGTCGCGGGTGGCAGCGGCCCAGCATCTATGACGTCGCCCGCCGCGCCGGTGTGTCGCATATGACGGTGTCCCGCGTCCTGAACGCCCACCCGAACATCCGGGAAACCACCCGCACGCGTGTGCTGCAGGCGATCGACGAGATGAACTACACGCCGAGTTCGATCGCTCGTGCCCTTGCCACTCGGCGTGCACGTCGCATCGGCGTGCTCATCGACGGCCCCGTTCAAAACGGTCCGAACAGCACCTTGCGCGCGCTCGAGATCGCCGCCCGCGAGGTGGGCTACGCCGTGAGTGCCTTCTCGATCGGCGACGACGACGCGTCGCAGATGGACTCCGGTGTCGTGGAACTCGTCACTCAGGGGGTAGATGCCCTCTGCGTCATCGCTCCGCGCGAGTCGTCTCTCGACCTGCTCCGCCAGCAAGCCACGGGACTGCCCACGATCGTCATCAAGGCCGAGGCGGACGAATCGTGGCACACGGTCGGCGTCGACCAGCGCGCGGGTGCCCGTCTCGCCGTCGATCACCTGGTGGGGCTCGGGCATCGCACCATCGCGCACCTGGCCGGCCCGTTGGACTGGCTCGACGCCCGTGAGCGTGTGCAGGGGTGGAGGAAGTCGTTGGCGGAGGCGGGCCTGCCGGAGGGGCCTTACGTCATCGGTGACTGGACCTCGGATTTCGGGTTCGAGTTCGGGCGGTCATTCGATCTGGGAGAGACGACCGCCGTCTTCGCCGCCAACGACCAGATCGCCCTCGGCGTCGTGCACGGGCTGCATAGTCGCGGGCTTCGGGTGCCGGATGACGTCAGCGTCGTCGGCTTCGACGATCTGTCGGATGCGCGCCATTTCCTCCCGCCGCTCACCACGGTGCGGCAGGACTTCGCGGCGCTCGGCAAGCTTGCGCTGCAGCAGATCATCGCTGCAATCGAAGGCGACATCGAGCCCAGCCATGACATGATCCAGCCGAACCTCATCGTCCGCGAATCGACGCAGGCGGTCACGCCGCGCTGAATCGGCGAACCGCGGCGGGGGATACGCGCACCCGTCACGTCGTGATCGATTCGTGATGTTCGGGGGCTGATTTCGCCGAAATCTCACTTGCATTCGCGATTGTTAGCGCACACACTGGACCTTGCAAGAGAGTGCTGCCACACAGCTGCACGACATTCCTCTCCAACCCGAATGCTGGAGAGATCTCAAGGAGGAGAACCTATGTCCATTTCGAAGCGCATGCGAGGCGTCGTCGGTCTGTTCGGTGCGGGTGCGGTTGTGCTCAGCCTGGCTGGCTGTGCCGGCGGTGCGGATGCAGGCAGCGACGCGAGCAGCGAAGGCGACGTCACGACCGTCGGTTTCGTCGCCGTCGGTCCCGAGGGTGGATGGCGCAACGCCAACGAGCAGGCCGTGAAGGACGCCTTCTCGGCGGACGCCGGCTTCGACCTCAAGTACGCCCCGGCCGCCAGCCCGAGCGACCAGAAGTCGCAGCTCGACGCCTTCACGACCTTCGTCAACGACGAGGTCGACGTCATCCTGCTGACGGCCACCGAGGCCTCGGGTTGGGATTCCGCCCTCGAGCTCGCGAAAGAGGCCGAGATCCCCGTCGTGCTCCTCGACCGTGGTGTCGACGCGTCCGACGACCTGTACGTCACGCGTATCGCCCCCGACAACAAGCAGGTCGCGGCATCGGTGGGCTCGTGGGCGGTCTCCGCCTTCCCGACCGGCGCGAAGTACTTCGTCCTCGAGGGCGTGCCCGGCCTCTCGGTCGTCAACGAGCGCAACGAGGGCTTCGACTCCGAGGTCTCCAGCGCCACCGGCTTCACCAAGGTCGGCGCTCAGACCGCCAACTGGAAGACCGACGAAGGCAAGTCGGTCGTCGAGACCGTTCTGAAGGCCAACAACAACGACATCCAGTTCATCTTCGCTCAGAACGACGAAATGGGTATCGGTGCAGCTCAGGCCGTCTCCGCCGCGGGTCTGACCCCCGGCACCGACGTGAAGATCGCCACCATCGACGGCACCAAGGGTGCGCTCGAGGCCCTGTCCGCCGGTCAGCTGAGCTTCGTCGCCCAGTACAACCCGTTCTTCGGTGACACCGCCGTCGACGCTGCCAAGAAGGCCCTCGCCGGCGAGACGGTCGAAAAGACCATCATCGTCAAGAGCGCGACCTTCGACTCGCCCGCCGCGGCCGACACCGCGCTGTCCGAGGGCCTGGGCTTCTAAGCCCCGTCCCACCCGCTCGACAGCACCACTTCAGGAGTGGGGGCGGCCCGCCGGGCTGCCCCCGCTCCGCATTCCCCACCCGCTCCGTACCAGCGAGGAAGTTCGTCAGCGATGGCAGAATCCCTACCGATCGTCGAAGTCCGCGGCGCATCGATCACATTCCCCGGCGTCAAAGCCCTCGACGAAGTCAACTTCCGACTGCTGCCGGGAGAGGTCCACACCCTCATGGGTGAGAACGGGGCGGGAAAGTCCACCCTGATCAAGGCGCTGACCGGCGTCTACCAGATCGACTCCGGGTCGATCCTGATCTTCGGCGAGGAGCGGCGCCTCACAGGCACCGCCTCGGCGCAGGCGGCCGGCATCTCGACCGTCTACCAAGAGGTCAACCTCTGCACCAACCTCACCATCGGTGAGAACGTCATGCTGGGCCACGAGATCCGCGGGCCGTTCGGCATCAACTGGCGCGCCACGCACGCTCGCGCCAAGGAGGCGCTGACCGGTATGGGTCTCGGCCACCTCGACTCCCGTGCTCCGCTGTCGTCGATCTCGATCGCCCTGCAGCAGCTCGTCGCCATCAGCCGCGCGATGGTCACCGATTCGAAGGTGCTCATCCTCGACGAGCCGACCTCGAGCCTGGATGCCGCCGAGGTCGAGGTGCTCTTCACCGTCATGCGTCGCCTGCGCGACCAGGGCGTCGCCATCCTCTTCGTCTCGCACTTCCTCGATCAGGTGTACGCGATCAGCGACCGCATCACGGTGCTCCGTAACGGCGGTTTCGTGGGCGAGTACCTGACCCGCGACCTCGACCGCACCCAGCTCATCTCGAAGATGATCGGTAAGGACATCGAGACGCTGCGCGCCCTCGGCTCCAACCGGCAGGTCGACGCCCGTGACCGCAGCGAGACCCCCGTGTACGCCGCCGAGGGCATCGGTCGCGCCGGGGCGCTCTCCCCCACCGACATCGAGATCCACAAGGGCGAGGTGGTCGGCTTCGCCGGCCTGCTCGGCTCCGGTCGCACCGAACTCGCCCGCCTCATCGCCGGCGCCGACCGTTCCGACTCCGGCACCGTGCGCCTCAAGGGCAAGAAAGTCACCGTCAACTCGCCCGTCTCGGGCCTGGGCAACCACATCGCCTACTCGACCGAGAACCGTCGCGACGACGGCATCATCGGCGACCTGAGCATCCGCGAGAACATCATGCTCGCTCTGCAGGCGAAGCGTGGCTGGATGCGTCGCATCCCCGCCAAAGAGGTCGACCAGCTGGTCTCGACCTACATGGAGCGGTTCAGCGTCCGGCCGAACGACCCCAACCGTCCGATCCGCCTGCTCTCGGGGGGAAACCAGCAGAAGGTCCTCCTCGGCCGCTGGCTGGCGACCGACCCCGAACTCCTGCTGCTCGACGAGCCCACGCGCGGCATCGACGTCGGCGCCAAGGCCGACATCCAAGAGACCGTCGCGGAGCTTGCCGAGGCGGGGATGAGCGTCGTCTTCATCTCGTCCGAGCTCGAAGAGGTCGTTCGCCTGTCCGAGCGCATCGTGATCATGAAGGACCACGAGAAGGTCGGCGAGATCGTCAACGGCCCCGACGTCACGGCGGAGCGCGTCGTGTCGATCATCGCGGCAGAAACCGAAGAAGAGGCGGAGGCCCAGACCGCGGCCCTCACCGAGGGAGAAACCCACTGATGTCCGTTCTCAAGTCGCTGCTGCGCACCCCGTGGTTCTGGGGCGTCATCGGTATCGTCCTGCTGCTGTCGCTCAACGTCATCAAGGATCCGACCTACCTCGCCGTCGGCATCAACCCGACGACCCAGCAGCTCTCGGGCAACCTGCTCGACATCCTGCGGATCTCGGCGCCGATCATCATGATCGCCCTCGGCATGACCTTCGTCATCGCCACCAAGGGCATCGACCTCTCGGTCGGCTCGATCATGGCCGTCGGTGGCGCCGCCGCCATGGAGCTGCTGCGGTCGCTCAACGCGTCGACGTCGATCGGTGCCATGTTCATGGCGATCGGCCTCGCCCTGCTGCTCGGCGCGGTGCTCGGTCTCGTGAACGGCCTGCTGGTCTCGGTCGTGGGTCTGCAGCCGTTCATCAGCACCCTCGTGATGATGCTCGCCGCTCGCGGTATCGCCCGCGTGATCACCGGTGGACAGAACACCAACTCGCAGAACCAGCCGTTCCAGCAGATCTCCAACGGCCAAGTGTTGGGCCTGCCGATCAGCTTCGTCGCGGCGATCGTGATCGTCGTCATCGTGGCCGTGATCATGCGCCGGACCGCCCTGGGACTCATGATCGAGTCGATCGGTGTGAACCCCGACGCGAGCCGCCTCGCCGGCATCCGTCCGCGCCCCATCCTGATCACGGTCTATGTGCTCTCGGGCATCCTCGCCGCCGGCGGTGGTCTGTTCACGGTGTCGGAGGTCATGACCGTCGATGTCTCGGGCACCGGCTACCAGATGGAGCTCGACGCGATCCTCGCCGTCGTGGCGTTGCTGATTGCGACCCTCAACAAGACCGTGCTGTTCCTCGGGGTTTCCGCCGCGGCGACCCCGGCCTTCAAGGCCATCGTCATCGTGCTGCTCGTTTTGCTGCAGTCCGAGCGTGTGAGGACCTCCGTCCTCCAGGTCGGACGCCGCCGTACCCGTAAGGAGGTCGTCGCATGAGCACGACCGTCTCACCCCCGTCGCCCTCGCACGGCACCGAGGTTCCGGTGCGGGGTCTCGCGATCTCCCGCATCTGGGGTCGCAGTCAGTCCGCCATCCCGACGCTGGCCGCCGTGGTTCTCCTCGTCGCGATGCTCGTGTACGCCGAACTGGCGTACGGCCGCGTGTTCCACGCCGGCACCATGTCGAGCCTGCTCGTCAGCTTCGCGCCGACGATCATTCTCGCCGTCGGCATGACCATCGTCATCCTGTCGGGCGGTATCGACCTCTCGGTCGGCGCCGTCGTCGCCTTCACCTCGGTGTCGGGTGTCATGCTGATGAACAACGGCGTCAACGGATGGCTCGCCGTCGTCCTGATGATCGTGTTCGGCGCGCTCTTCGGCCTCGTCTCCGGGGTACTGATCCAGTACTTCAACGTGCAGCCGTTCATCGCCACGCTGGCGATGATGTTCCTCGCCCGTGGTCTGGCATCCATTCTTTCGACCGTGCCGGTGCAGGCGCCCGAGGGAGCCCCCATCCTGGTGCTCGCCACCGACTGGAAGCTGTACGACGGCCCGAAGACCAACGACCTCGTGCTGACGCCCGGTTTTGTCGTCGCCGTGCTGGTCGTGATCGCGGCGTTCGTGCTGCTGCACCGCACCCGCACCGGTCGCACGGTGTACGGCATCGGCGGGGCCGAGAACTCGGCCAAGCTGATGGGCCTGCCCGTCGCCCGCACCCGCGTGATCATCTACGTGCTGAGCGGCGCTCTCGCGGGCCTCGCCGCCGTCGTCTACACGGCGGAAGTGGGTGGCAAGGCGCAGAACGTGACGGGCATCGGCTGGGAACTGGATGCCATCGCCGCGGTCGTCATCGGCGGAACGCTGCTGAGCGGCGGGGCCGGATATGTCCTCGGTTCCGTCGTAGGCTCGCTCGTGCTCGCCGCCTTGGCCATGATCATCACCAAAGACGGTGGCATCCGCCCCGAATATCTGACCATCATCACCGGCGGTATCCTGCTGGCCTTCGTCCTGCTGCAGCGCGTGCTCACCGCGCGGCGCCGAAAATGAGCACCGTCGTCGACCCGCACACCCGCAAGGAGAACACCGTGGCAGCCTCCCCTGCTGACTTCACGCCCGAGATCGCGGCATCCATCGAACGCGTCCGTCAGGACGTCGCGACGCTGCATGCCGAGCTCGTGCGCTACAACCTGATCGTCTGGACCGGCGGCAACGTCTCGGGCCGCGTCCCCGGCGCCGACCTGTTCGTGATCAAGCCCTCCGGCGTCTCGTACGACGACCTGGCGCCCGAGAACATGATCCTGTGCGACCTCGACGGAAACGCCATCCCCGGTACTCCCGGCAGTGAGCGCAGCCCCTCCAGCGACACCGCGGCCCACGCGTACGTCTACCGGAACATGCCCGAGGTCGGCGGTGTCGTGCACACGCACTCCACCTACGGCGTGGCCTGGGCTGCGCGGGGCGAGGAGATCCCGTGCGTCATCACGGCGATGGCGGATGAGTTCGGCGGCCCCATCCCGGTCGGTCCGTTCGCGATCATCGGCGACGACTCGATCGGGCGCGGCATCGTCGAGACCCTGCGGGGGCATCGCTCGCGCGGCGTCATCATGCAGAACCACGGTCCCTTCACGATCGGGTCGAACGCGAAGGATGCCGTGAAGGCGGCCGTGATGCTCGAAGACGTCGCCCGCACCGTGCACATCGCGCGCGAGGCGGGCCCGCTCATTCCGATCCCGCAGGACAAGATCGACGCCCTCTACAACCGTTACCAGAACGTCTACGGCCAGAACTCGGACGCGCGCCGGTGAGCGCCGCGACCCTCTCGGCCGCCGCGGTCATCTCATCGGGACGCGCCGCCCTGGGCATCGAGCTCGGCTCGACGCGCATCAAGGCGTGCCTCGTCGACGCCGACGACCCCACCCGCGTTCTGGCCACCGGCTCGTTCGCCTGGGAGAACCGCTACCGCGACGGCAACTGGACGTACGCTCTCGAAGACGTCTGGACGGGCGTGCAGACCGCCTACGCGGCGCTGGCCGCTGAGGTGCAGCGCCTGCACGGCGTTGCGATCGAGACGCTCGCTGCAGCCGGTATCTCCGCGATGATGCACGGCTACCTCGCCTTCAATGCCGGGGGTGAGCTGCTCGTGCCCTTCCGCACCTGGCGGAACACCTCGACCGAGCGGGCGGCCGGCGTGCTCTCGGAGCTGCTGGGGACGAACATCCCATTGCGCTGGTCGATCGCCCACCTGTATCAAGCGGTGCTCGACGAGGAAGACCACGTCCCCGACGTCGACTCGTTCACCACTCTCGCCGGCTACGTCCACGAGAAGCTGACCGGCCGTCGCGTACTCGGCGTGGGCGATGCCTCTGGCATGTTCCCCATCGATGTCCGGACCCACGACTACGACGCGGTCATGGCGGCCAAGTTCGACCGCCTCGTCGCTGAACGCGCGCCGGGCCTCCGGCTGCGCGCGCTGCTGCCCGACGTCCTCGTGGCAGGCGAAGCGGCGGGCGAGCTGACCGCCGCGGGCGCGGCACTTCTCGATCCGTCGGGAACGCTGCGCGCGGGCGTGCTGTTCTGCCCGCCCGAGGGCGATGCCGGCACCGGCATGGTGGCGACCAACTCGGTCGCCCCCCGCACGGGCAACGTCAGCGCCGGCACGAGCATCTTCGCGATGGTCGTGCTCGAGCGTCCACTGCATCGGGCGCACGATGAGCTCGACCTCGTCACCACCCCCGCGGGTGACCTCGTCGCGATGGTGCATTGCAACAACGGGGCGAGTGAACTCGCCGCGTGGGTGGGCTTGTTCGAGCGCTTCGCCGCGATCGCCGGCGGCACTCTCAACCCCGACGAGGTGTTCGAGGCGCTGTTCGTCGAGTCGTTGGACGGAGCGCCCGATGCGGGCGGCCTGCTGGCCTACAACCACCTGGCCGGTGAGCCCATCGCGGGCCTGCCGGAGGGGCGGCCGCTGTTCGTCCGCACGCCCGACAGTCGTCTGACGCTGGCGAACTTCATGCGCGCGCAGCTCTACGGCGTGTTCGGCACTCTCGCGCTCGGTATGCGCGTTCTCGCCGACGAGGGCGTGGAGCTCGACCGCATGTACGCCCACGGTGGAGTCTTCCGCACCGCGGGCGTCGCCCAGCGCTTCCTCGCCGGCGCGTTGAACGCCCCCGTGGCGGTCGCGGCGACGGCGTCCGAGGGCGGAGCCTGGGGCATCGCGGTGCTCGCCGCCTTCGCCGCGGATACCGCGGGCGACTCGATCGACACCTACCTCACCGACCGCGTCTTCGCACAGACGGGGTTCGACTCCATCGACCCCGACCCGGAGGACGTCCCCGGATTCGCCGCCTACCTCAGCCGATACCGCGCGGGGCTCGCTATCGAGCATGCCGCGATCGCGGCGACGCACTGACCGAGGCTTCCGCCTCCATCCCCACCGAAGGAATACCCGCATGACCCGCACCCCCCTCAAGAACGACCTCGACGGCTACGAGGTCTGGTTCGTCACCGGTAGCCAGAACCTCTACGGCGAGGAGACGCTGAAGCAGGTCGCCGAACAGTCGCAGGCCGTCGTCGAGGGTCTTTCCGGCCTGCCGGTGAAGGTCGTCTGGAAGCCCGTGCTGAAGGACTCCGACAGCATCCGCCGCATGGCGCTCGAGATCAACGGCCGCGACGACGTCATCGGCGTGATCGCGTGGATGCACACGTTCAGCCCGGCGAAGATGTGGATCTCGGGGCTCGACGCCCTGCAGAAGCCGCTGCTGCACCTGCACACGCAGGCGAACGTCGAGCTGCCGTGGAACGACATCGACTTCGACTTCATGAACCTCAACCAGGCCGCTCACGGCGACCGCGAGTTCGGGTACATCCAGACGCGTCTGGGAGTCGCGCGCAAGACGGTCGTCGGCCACGTGTCGAACCCCGTCGTGCGTCAGCAGATCGAGGACTGGGAGCGCGCGGCCGCCGGCTGGACCGCGTCGCGCACCCTCAAGCTCGCCCGCTTCG
>Ga0308160_10007245_pt1 | contig 11080 bp, 9 predicted proteins | sample PhyFR1_FD_201036 | JGI IMG/M metagenome (GOLD analysis project Ga0308160, IMG submission 201036) | Phyllosphere microbial communities from UC Gill Tract Community Farm, Albany, California, United States - DLSLF.R1 | ecosystem: Host-associated > Plants > Phyllosphere > Unclassified | place: USA... | reverse complement strand
GTTAGCAACTGGAGGTAAATTGACCAGAACTGATATCCCTGTGTAGACAGTGAAGGCTGCTGACCAGAGAGTGATGGTAGGATGAACTGTAGGAAGCAGAAAGCCGTGAAAAGTAAGTACCAGCGATATTTACTAAACAGGCACAATGACATCATGCCATAAAATACCAGCTCATAATTCAGTGTCCACCTGACGCCATAGAACCCACTGTCATTAACATAAAAAGGTGCATGATCGGGCAGTACAGGATGAAACAGCAAGGCACTCATCAGGTTGATAACTTTATCCTCATAGTGAAAAGTGCTCATTGCGCCGCATAGGAGGAATGAGACAACAAGGATAAAATAATAAACTGGCAGAATCCTCCCTAGCCGATGTTTGATAAAATGGACAACAGCTGGCCAGCCTGGCTGCAATTTTTTTGCTGACAGCACCAGTACAAAGCCACTGACGATGAAAAACAAATCGACACCCATCGCCCCCCAGCCAAATAAGGTGTCACCAACGTTGGGAGAAACGAGGTTAATATTCCATCTGAAATGAAAAAACATAACCGCCATCGCGGCCAGTCCCCTGAGCATCTGAACACTTACTAACTTGTTAATTTTTACTTCCCCTATAAACAAGTAATCCAACCATGCCAGACGGTATAACTTAACACAAAAGCATAGAATATCATTTTCCGCAAAGGGAAACCGCACGCCTCCCCACTGCTTTAAGGCGTGTTTCCATGGCGGCGAGATCAGAGGTGAGGTGACCAATCTGGCCGCTGCGAAAGAAAGCATCGAAGAAGGTATTCTTACGTAAGTGCTAGAGGATAGCGCTGTCTTAACTTGTCAGGGGGGCAATAAAGTTCAGAGGAAGTATTTAGGTCAGGAATCCCCCGCCGCCATGTCCAACAGGGTAGAATATGGCTGCAAGCCATGAATAACAAAATCAGAACAATTTACCGAGGTTATAATGAAGTACCGTAGTGATATTGACGGACTACGCGCCGTAGCCGTTACCCTGGTAATACTTTTTCATGCAGGATGTAGCACCATCGCCTCAGGATTTATTGGTGTAGATGTCTTCTTCGTGATATCCGGTTATTTAATAACCAGAATAGTTCTCGAAAATTTCGAATCAGGAAAGTTCAGTATTGGTGACTTTTATAATCGCCGTATATGGCGCTTACAGCCTTCCCTTCTTGTAATCCTACTTTTATCATTGATTATTAGCGGCATTTTTTTACTTTCCGATGATTTCAACACATTTCTTCACAGCGTCAAAAATCTCCTATTCTTTACCTCAAACAAATATTTCTCAGATGTAACAACCAGTTATGCATCAGAAGATGCAAATTATCTCATATTGCTTCACACGTGGTCTCTCTCTGTGGAATGGCAGTGGTACTTGTGCTTTCCGCTAATCATATATCTCGCATTAAAGTACGTGGGAAGAAATAACACTTTTCTGGCCTGCTGTGCTGCAACACTGCTTCTCACCTTTCTGTCAATATATCTGTCATTAACATCACATACCGACAGGTACTATGACTTCCTCTCCAGATGTTTTGAGTTGCAGATAGGGAGCTGCCTTGCGTTTGGCAGGCTCAAAATAAGCATGAAAGGGGCTCATGTAGCTAGCGTTGTATCGCTGTTTGGTATTATCGCGCTGGCATTCAAAACCGATGTGATTGCCGGGTATCCCAATGGGTATACGATCATTATCGTTCTGGCCTCCGGTGCTCTTATTATATCCGGAGAACACAAACAAACCCTGATGTCACATTTACTTTCTAACCGCGTTTTAACAGGCATTGGCAAGCGTTCGTACTCGCTTTACCTCTGGCACTGGCCAGGTCTGGCTACTCTGCACTACCTAAACCTGTTCAGTAACACAATTGCTCTCACCACAGTGCTTTGCGCGTCACTTCTGCTGGCGTGTGCTTCGTACAGTCTAATTGAAATGCCCTTGAGGAAAACACAGACAAGCTTATGGATCACCTCAGGACTGCTCATCGTGCTTCCACTGTTAATAGCGACCGGAATTTACGAGGCAGGCAAAAAATTTGAATTCTATCCGTGGCGTTTTGGTAGCACATTCGCGCATGCAGTTCACATGCAGAATGAATACAAGCAGTTGGCGGGTAACCGGCCGGACTGCCTGACCGATGATGCTGAGGGTAAATACTCAGACGAGCATTGCACATTCGGCTCATCTCATCCTACCAGTAAAGCATTTTTTATCGGCGACTCCAATTCAAATCATTACTGGATGTTCCTGAACGTTCTTGCGCGGGATGCTGGACTGGCCGTGACCGCGCACAGTACGGCAACATGCCTGACGCTGCCCGGCCTCTACCAATATGACTGGTGGATACACCACAACACTGTTTACAACCAGTGTCATATAAATACGAATGAGTATTACCGTAAAATAGCTTCCGGGCATTTCAATTACGTCATCATCGGAGAATTATGGCCCATGTACGTCAGTGATAAAATTATTAATCATCCCTCTGACGCCCGAAGCCCTGAACTGGCGAAAACTCGACTGGATATCGCCCTTCGGGACGCGTTCAACATCATAACTAAATCAGGCGCTGTTCCTGTGGTCATGAAAGAGATATTTACCAGGCCCACCGGATATGAGTCATGCATGAAGGAAAAGATTATACACAGGGAAAGTTACCAGGATGGTTCCTGTAATGTCCCGAATGTTGCGGTTCCGCCGCGTTCATGGTTTGACGAAGAGTTTACTGCACTGAAAAAAGATTATCCGTCTTTGATCGTTATCGATATAAAAGATGTACAGTGCGCCGATAACCACTGTATGACCGAGGTTAACGGCATATCTGTTTTCCGGGATGTGGGGCATCTCAATGACTATGCGGCTCACGTTTTTGGTGAACAGTACCTTCAACTGAAAGGTAACCCCTTTAGGGAAGTTCATCCCTGAAAGGGGACGCAGAGCAGCAACAGCTTACATGCTTAATGCACAATAATACGGATGAAATTGACTTGTTTGGGTTCCCATTTTCCGCCGATGGCAAACTGGTTTTCGGCGGTAGTAGCATCCCAAACCATTATTGTCGATTGTGCATTGGACGAAATTTTATTTGGCGGCGGAGGCCATGTTATTCCGGTTCCAATGGACATCCTAAATGGAGTACTTCTACTGGTATTAGCTGAGCTGCCGCATGCCTAAAACGACTATTATTAGTCATGTGATCTATGCCCATAGGTAACTACTGATATATATATGCAGTGAACCTGCCTGGAGAACATCCCTCACTGGGTAAAGGGTTAGAAGTAATTGAGTAACTTGTATTGGCTGGAACTTGGAATGAAATTGTTCCAGGTTTGTACCATGATGGGTTATTATCTGCCGCATTGGCCACAGTCACTCCACCCGCATTACCAGATAGCGCCCACGTGTTACTACAACCATCACCATGACCAAGATCTTTATTGACGATTGAGTTACCACCCAAAGCATACACAGTAATGGTGGCGTTGCTTGAGTTGAAGCCATTATATTGTAACGTGTGAGTACCTAAGCCAATGTAACGCCCATTGCTTTTTGCACCACTCCACACACCGGATTGACAGGAAAGTATGGCACCAGCCGCATCGCGACTCACCAATCCATTGGGTGAACACCCTGCATCTACTGTGTTGACGCCATCAAGCTGAAGAACATCTCCCGTAGACAAACGCCCGTCCGCGCGAATGCTGCCGCCACGCACCTGTCCTGCGGTATAAATATTCTTGTTGTTGAGTACCCTGACCCAATCATTATCCGACATGTAAAATCCGCCTCCGTAGGTCTCATTGATCCAACCCTTTTCGCCACGCGTAATAAACCACCCGTTATTTGAACGAATATCGTTGTTAGCGGTGATCGCATTGCCAAACGCGCCGGTCACGGCATTAACTGTACCGGTGTTATTCAGGTTGTTACCGCCCATATCAATGCTGGTATGCATGGTGTTCAGGTCTGGCTTACCCGTCACTGAGAAGCGATAGAGACGGTCATTCTCGCCACGCGCTGCGCCCAGCTCGTCACTGGTTAACAGTGCCGCAATATGCCCCTGTGTGGCGTTGGCACTAAAGCTCGCCAGCGGCACGGTCCAACTGCTCATGGCCCCCGTGGCAATGCCTGAGATCCAGATATAGCCGCCCATCCCTGTGGTGATATCCATCGATATCTGACGCAGCGCCAGAAACGGCAGCGCCGCGCCGTCCTGGGTATAGACCAGCGCCTGTAGCTGGTCGGTATTCGTGGCGTTGCGCACAATAGCCGCACGGTAGCTCTGACCGCTGAAGGTGGTCTCGCTGAAGCCCTGCTCCAGGAAGCCGGTGTTTTTCAGCATCGCAGGAGTCACCGTGACCGGTGCCGTTACGGTGGCGCTGCTGAGCAGCGTGTCGTAGTAACGTCCCGTGTAGCTTTTCACCGCCTGGGTGTAGCGCGAGACCTGTGCAGCAGTGGTCATCCAGGCGCGTTTTGCCAGCCAGTCATTCACCAGCGAATATCCCCAGACGCTGACCAGCAGCAGGATAATTAACGCGGCACCGGTGCTGAGTATGGCCCAGCCCCGGTCAATTTTTTTGTGTGTGGCCATTGGAGTCACCATGTTATCAGGGGCTGATAAAGCGTAAACAGAGTCAAGACAAGCGCACCGGCACAAAGCCAGGGTCCCATTGGTCCACCCTCGGTAGTACGGCGCACTGACAACTGCCACAGTACAAAGAGCACTACGCCGGTAAGCAGCGCATACAGTCCCAAGCCACCAAGCCAGGCACAGATGCCGCCAGCCAACCACATATCTCCCAGTCCGATGGCCTCCTGACCGGACAGTTTTGAGGCCACAAAACGCCAACCGCCGAATATCAACAGTGCAAAGGCTGAAGACAATGTGTGCTCCCAAAACCCTGGCTCGCCGAGAGCCGCTATCATGCCTGCCAGCAGGCAGCTCACTGTCATTTCACGTGGCAGAAATCCCGTCAGGGCGTCAGTGAGCGTCATACGAAACAGAAACAGGCTGAACAGCAGGGGGATCAGACGTTCTACGGCAGGCACCGGTGCCATTATCATGCCTGTTGCCGCAGCGGCATACAGCCAGATGATCCCGGCTGTGATGCAGTCATTCCACGACGCAAACGTCACAAGCGTAGCGCGAACCTGCTGTGCCATCACATGAAAGGCGAGCAGGCAAAGCGGATAAATGACCACCAGATAGGGCCACGGCATACTCAGCGTCAGCAGCGTCATCATTTAATTTCCCGTTACTGATGCAAAAGTCTGCGGTAGATAGCGTAAATACGGTTGGCATAAGACTCACGGGTTTCATGTCGGTCTTTACGAAAACCGGCGTTGTAAGAGCCGAGGCAGTTCCAACTGATGCCACAGACCTGAAAATGTTTCGCCAGGATCCATGTCCCGATTTGTACATTCAGGCAGGGACGGGTCAGCAGTTCCTGCGCACTGCCAATATAGCCCAGCGCAATCAACCTCGGGATATGCGTGGAGTTCACCTGCATCAGCCCGTAATCGATACTTAGTGCGCGGCCAGATTTTTTATCACTATTAATATTGGTAATTTCTGCATGCAGGTTGCTTTCACCAATAGCGATAGCTTTTATGAGAAGTGGATCAATATGGTATTTTGCGCCTGCCGCCTCAAAGCAAAATGCCCCCGCATGGGGGCAGAACAAAATTATCAGCGGAACAGCAAACAGGCGCAGCATTTCATCAACCATTATGGATAAAAACGAGCGTGTTGTTACCGGTCATTCCCGTGTCAGATGAACAGGCCTTGCCGGCAAGTTCGGTGCTGACGACGCCATCATTGTATGCCGTGCTGTTGATGGTAATCGCGCTAAAGGCACCTGCGGAACCGAGCTGCGTGGCAATCGCGATACAGTCTGCCTGGGGGACTTTATGCGAGGTAACCGAAAAGCCATTGTTGAATCCGTTCGCGGCTACCGGGGCAATGACAACCTGACCACCGTAGCTGTTCCAGAGCGTTGCAGTGCCGGAACTGGTTGTTCCCTGAACAGTCATCCCCTTCGGGGCACCGCCGATTTGAATCAGCGTGCCGGTCATGGTGGTACCGCTGGTAAAGTTATACCCGCCCTGGCCCTGTTTAAGCTGCTGAGCATTCGTCACGATGGCCTGGAGATTTGATGTTTCCACCGCGACAGACTTTTTCCCCCACAATCCCCATACCATGGCTCCCACAATGGCAAGTACGACAATTGTTACAAGGGCAATGCTGCCGTGTTCAAGAATGCCCCATCCACGGTCGGGCTTTGGCTGATGACGATCTGATGTCTGAACTAACATGGCTGTTCCTTATTGTACGTTGAAAGTGCTCATGTCCTGAATCTGCATCACCATCTGCAGGATGAGTAAGAAGAAACTCATAATCAGAACCAAGGAAAAAAGTTTGGTGACATTGGCTCGGCGTGCCACACGTGACAGTGCCTGCTCTAGCCAGCGGTCGGCGTAGTTGCTGATGAGATCCGCCGCACTGTCGCCTTCATCAAGAAGAGAGAGATAATTCACCGCTTCCCGGCTGGGGAAGTCATAGCCGCTATTGCGCAGTGCAAGTCCAAGCGAATTGCCTTCGCTCATGCAATCCATCGCTGCCTCAATGCGCTCCTGAAGCCAGGGTGAGGCGAAGCCGTGCAGCGTTTGAAGAGCTTTCAGCTCCGGTACACCAGCCCCCAGCAGGGCACCAATATTCATCAAGAAAACAGCGCCCTGCAGATCACTGTAAACCGACCAGGGCAACAGGTAATCAGCAACGCGTCTTAGCCTGCCACGCCAGCGCGGCATTGACCAGAAGGCCAGCAGCATAAAACCTGCCGTGGCACCTGCCGCCATCATGCCCCAATCACCGGTCCACTGTGCCACCCCGTTCATCATCCCGAGCGCCCCGGTCCAGCGTTCGGGATCTGAGATTTTGCTCATGGAGGGCACCAGGGCAAGATTGTTGACGCTGAGCAGACCAGCGCTCAGGATGACGAGCGCAGTTGGGAAGACAGAGGCGAATATCACCTGCGTCAGTATGCGCCGACGCGCGACGATAAGCTTATCGGCCTGCATCAGCGCACGGGGAATGCTGCCGGTTTCCATGCCAGCGCTAATGAGTGCCGCCTCCTCAACCGGTGCCCAGACGGCCAGCACATCCTGCAGGGCACGACCCGGGCGGTTGTCCTTTAGGCCTTCTACGCAGTCCTGCACCAGCTCGTGATACGGATGCCAGCGGGTACCGAAATCAGTATGGACGTCACCTATCATGGTAAGCGCGTCCTTCAGCGCCTTGCGGTTTTCCAACAGGAAGCGCAGGGTTTCATAGAATGGCTGCCGATACTGGCCGGAGAAGGTGGCCCTTACCAGCCGATAGCGCGCCCTTTCTGGCAGTGACATGTCACGGGTGGGATAAAACAGGGGGTTAGCAGCCATCCGGCACCTCACACTTCATGAGGTCGTCTTCATCCAGCGGGCAGATGAGATCACCTTCCAGCGGATCGACGCGCCCCTCCGTCAGATAGCGCATCAGGTGCATACGGCGGGTGATGCCCCCCTGGTTTATCCAGTGCTGCCGAGCAACTGCCGGGCCGTGCGAAAGCCAGAGCTGCATCAGGCGGGCATCAGTGCGTACAACCTCTGCAATGGCCGTGCGACCCGTCACACCACGGCTGATGATGCGGCCAGTCAGCGGGATTGTCTTACGACAATGGTCACACCCTTCGTGGTTGCGAAAATACAGCTTGCCGGGCTCACAGCCCCCTTCAACGGTGCAGTATCTCTCCAGGCGGGCGCGGATATCACCCGCAAGCTCAGGGGCTTTTTCTACCCAGGGGATACGGCATTTATCGCATAGCAGTGGGACAAGTCGCTGACCTACAAGCCCTGTAACAAGTGACGCGTCCGCTATGAGATGACGGTCTACGCCAAAGTGCTCCATGCGACGCAGCGCCCCGATCGCACTCTGTGTATGCAGGGTCGAGAATAGCGCGTGTCCCGTTTCACTGGCATAGATAGCGGCTATCAGTGAATGAAGGTCGCGCATTTCACCCGTCAGGATGGCGTCAGGATCGAGACGCAGCGCCGAAGCGTTGGCATTACTCCAGGCGCGACTGATGGCCTCAGGTGAATTATCCTCCGGCATTACGGGCGTCTGAATGGCACCACGGATGCGCCCCTCAGGCGGGTTTTCTAGTGTCAGCAGACGTTTCTTTCCACCGGTAAGGTTAAGCCAGATATCGCTAAACACCCGTAGCGTGGCGCTTTTCCCCGATCCTGTTGGACCGGTTAACAGCACCATCCCTTCCGGGAGTCGCAGGATCTGCATGATGAGGCGGATTTGCTCGGCAAGAAAACCCAACTGTTGCAACGTTGGCACGTTATCGCCGTCATCGGGGATGGTACGCATGACCACAATCAGTCCATCCGGCGTTGGACGGTGCTCGTAGCGGGTACCAAAAAGACCGGCACGCCGCGCAAATTTGGCATCAATGCGGCCAGACTGCTCACGGCCGGCAAAGAATGACTGCTCACGTACATCACACATTGAGATATATATGGTTGAAGCCAGCGTCAGGCCTTCTTCATATTTCACCTCATCCACGACTTCCAACTCACCGTGAATACGCAACTGCACAATGGTGAGTCGTCGGTCGGCACTGATTTCGAGATGAATATCAGAAGCATTGAACTCTTGTGCCAACTTGAAATAGCTGATGACTTTATCCTGCGAAACGCTGACGTCGCGGCTTTTCAGATCGGCTTCGCTGATACCCTGGCTCAGTCCATACCCCTGACGTTCGGAAGCCTCCCTGCGGCGATTGAGCTCACTCAGTGTCACAAACTCTGTTTTTGCACCAGGATACGCGCGCGTAACATCCATCACCCAGCGCTGAATGGCCGCCTCTTTGCGCCAGTTGCCGTCGACAAGCAGTATCACACCACGGGTAGGGTGCCGTTCAACGAATACAAACTCCATGATGTCTTTATCGGGCGTCATGATCACCTCAGAAGGACAGGTCGGAATTGTCGCTGAGGCGCACGACCGTAGCCGTGACCTCTGTGACACGTTTTGTCGTACCGGGGATCTGGTCACCTTTTACGACTTCTGTCACGCCACCGTCGGGCAGGACAATGCGCGCACGGAGCTGCATGCCGCGACCATAAATTTCCTGCAACCGAACGCTATCTCGCAACTTATGTGCTGAGGAGTCAGAAGCATGCGCTGTTGTCGGCAACGCTATCAGTGGGGCGGAAGGTTGCAGTGAGTTGGCCAGATAATTAGGGTTCGGAGACTGCGACAACTCACTCTCGCGAAGCTGTTGCTGCAAACGAGCGGTCTGCACCTTCTGCTCCAAAATGAGATTGCGTGCCTGTGCAGCCTCAAGCTCGCCGATCGTGACGTTTGGAGGCAGGGCATCTACCGCCAACACCCGTCCACTGAACAGCACAGACAGGAACAGGCGGTAGCGGACAGAGTCAGTTCTGCGCATAAATGCTCCCCTTGATGGTGTAGTGAAACTGCCCCTGCGGGCTCATGGTGAGCGACACGCTTGTCAGGCGAAGCCCGGAGGCATCGAAGTCCTGCAGCAGCCGTTCCGGCTGCAGGCGCGCGCTGATTGAGAAGGTAAACTCTCGCCAGTCCTGAATCGGGGTGAACTGAACCTGTCCCGGTGCAACAGCTGGCGGCCTAACTTCCGTAAACGTCACATCCAGGTTGCGCCGCTGCAGGTGGGAGAGAAAGCGCATCAGTTGAGCGTCTGCACTGGGTAAAGCTTCTTCCCCAAGATCCGGTGCAGACGTTTTAGGGAAAGGGATAAAAACATCGCCTCTTTTGCCGCCTTCCTGAAGGTTAAATACTGCGGTGTGACCAAGCAACTCACGGGCACGCCGGGAGAAATCCTCCACGGTAGAGCCCGGCATGGCAACATAGCGCAGGCGAAGGCCTTGCGGTACACACTCACCGTCATCAAAGCGCCAGCCGGCAACCGATGCATAAAGCGGTGCACGAGTCAGCCAGCAATGGCTGAGCAACGCCTGTACCGACGGCTGAGAAACCCATGGATGTGGTGCACGCACCGACGTGACCGGTTTTTCACGTGTCATCGCCTGCCGGGCGCGAAAAGCGGCCATCGCAGCTGCCTGTTCAGCTTTCTGCTGCACAGTGTCATGCCAGTAAGCGCCAGCAACAGATATCGCCGTGATCACGACTACAGACAAGAGAACGGCGGCAGACGTCAGGCGCTTACGCAGCCGGCAACGCCTAAGCTGAGGCCGGGTAAGTCTATCGGTCAACTGCGTGGCGTCTTTTCCATCATCCGCCGTTGCCGCACAGCGCCGCCCCGGCGCATCGGCATCGTTGAAACGCAAAAAGTTCTGTGCGGCAGACTCCACAAAAGCACGCGAGCCTGTCACGTCACCCATGACAGAGAGCTGCCCGCCGCTGACTGCAAGAAATACCCACAGATCCTGTTCCCGGCTCAGGCGGTAAATCCCCCAGGAATTCTCGCCTTCAGCCAGTTGGAATGCCACGGCAAGGGAGTACATGCTGCGGCGCACGCGTCCCGGTGAGACGAATCCCGCCATCGCCGCAATACGTCGGCCAACGACAATACCGTGCGTATCTGGGTGTTTTTTTCCACACATCAGAAACGAAACATTGCCCCGCAGCGGCTCCCAGCGTAGGCCCGCTATCCAGTCACGGCGGCGATGAAAAATCTTCACGCCGGGGCGCAGGGCTGATCTTCTACGTAAAAACATGGCTACCTCAACAGAACGGGGGTGATCATGATGACCAGCGTGGTACGCCCGCGTGAGCCGTTCTGGCCTCCCCCCAGGATAAAGTTGCCCGGCGTAAACGTGCCCCGCTTGTCGGCTGAAACGTTCTGCTGTTCGGAGCCGGTCAGAACCAGAGTCTGTCCAGAACGGAGGTTGACCTTGCGGGCCAGCCCCTCGGTAGAAGTGGTGGGCAGATCGTTACGGGTGTTGCCATCCTGACTGACGAAACTCTCAATCTTTGGCGGACTGGTGTAGCTGAAGGCAAACTGCAGCTGTACAT
>Ga0308160_10007244_pt1 | contig 11080 bp, 9 predicted proteins | sample PhyFR1_FD_201036 | JGI IMG/M metagenome (GOLD analysis project Ga0308160, IMG submission 201036) | Phyllosphere microbial communities from UC Gill Tract Community Farm, Albany, California, United States - DLSLF.R1 | ecosystem: Host-associated > Plants > Phyllosphere > Unclassified | place: USA... | reverse complement strand
ACCTTTTGCTGGGGACCTAATATAACCAGGCTATCATTATTCAAATACGCAAGTTTTTGGTAGGTGCCTAATACAGCCCGGGGTTTAAATGTAGGGTCCAGAACATTTTCACCGTAAAGATTACTTTCATACTTCCAGCCCAGCAATCCAAACAATGTAGGATAAAGATCAATTTGGGAACACATCTTATCTATAATATGATTCGTATTTTGAGGCAGGTTAAGGACAATACAAGGAATGTGATACTTACTAATATCCACTTCATTCTTGCCGGCACTGCTTGCGCAATGATCGGCAACTATGATTATGACCGTATTCTTAAACCAGGCTTTCTTTTTTATTTTTTCAATAAATGCACCAATAGCATAATCAGTATACTTCACTGCCGCCTCCCTTGTACCAGGCTTAAGGTCAATCTTGCCATCTGGAAAAGTGAATGGCCGGTGGTTAGATGTTGTCATTACAAAGCTGTAAAAAGGCCGTCCGTTTATATAGTCTTTATCTGCACCCTGAATAACTGCCTGAAACAAGTCCTCATCTGCAATTCCCCAGGCATTTTTAAAATGAACCATACTGTCTGGAATGACCGACCTTTTTGTTGAATAAGTATCGCCGAGCTTAATGTTTCGCCCCCGATCGACAATATCAAAACCATTGCTGCCAAAATATTCATTCATGTTATCAAAATACCCGTCCCCGCCATAATAAAAGGTTCTGGTATATCCCGCCTTCTGAAAGATATATCCGACGGTAGACAGATGATCATTATGAGGTCTGCGAACAATGCTACTGCCAGGAGTTGGTGGTATTGATAATGACAATGCTTCCATCCCCCGTACAGTTCGGGTCCCTGTTGCATACATATTTGTAAAAAGCAATCCCTGATCGGCCAGACCATCGAGAACGGGCATCAAATGTTGGGTATTTCCAAAATGTGCCATGAAATCAGCACTCAGACTTTCCACCGTGATCATGATAACATTTGGCTTATGGAAACTCCCAGGATTATTTATGATCCTTTTGATGTTATGACCACCGCCAACAAATTTGGTATGTGAATCATTAAGATCGCTCCGAATGAGCCGATACGCGTCTTCAACCGGCATTAATGAATAAAAATCATTGTAGTTTAGTTCATTATTTTTGAAAGCAGCAAAAAAAGAATAGATACCAGCCTTAGCTAATTCATTTTGATATCTGTTATTACCCGATTCCGCATAAGAATTACTTAAAAAAATTGGATAGGTTAAGGTAATGACGAACAAGGTGCCAGAAATGAAAAACCTTTTCCTAAATGGCATTTTAGATTCCAGGGCATAAAGTATTAACATGCTCCTATTAAAGCCCCACATCACCAAAAGAACCAGGCCAAGTATGCTACCAATAAGCATTGGCAATGGATAAGATTCATTGATATTACTGATCACTTCATAAGTATAGATGAGGTAGTCTACAGCAATAAAATTAAATCTGCTTTCAAATTCCTGCCAGAAAGTAAGCTCTGCAAAAAACGAAAAAAATGAAATCAGCAATAAAAGAAACAAAATACTGTAGCTTATGAGGCGGTCAGCAACTGTATTTATTAATTTTTGGGGAATAAACAGCAAATACAGGTTATATACGGTGCTAATAAATAACGCCACACCGATATCATAATCCAATCCCAATAAAAAGATTCTTATTATGCCACCAATACTAAAACTTGTTTTAGTCAGCGAGTCAGCGAATAAAGCAGCTCTAATTAAAAATGAAGCAAATATGAAAACCAACAGGAAACCAAACAGGATACTATACCTACTACGGAAAAAAAATCTGAACATATCCGGAAATATGATTCAAACCTAATTTTCAATTCTGAAGAAATTCTGAATTTGCCCAGATGCCGTTTTCTATCAGGTAAATCCCGATTGATTGAAATATAATTAGCGATTTTTTATAAATTAAGGCTGATCTAATTATTTATATGAAAAATGCTCATCTACTGCTCTTTTTCAGTGCTTTCAGTGTATGGACTTGCATGTTAATTCTGGCGGCGACAAATCTCCCCTTCGAATCTGATACGCTTCGTATTACTTCTAAAGCCAGTTCAGGAAAAGTTGTAAGTGATCTGTATCTTCTATTCGGTATAAATCTGGCCATCATCATAGGAACATGTTACCTCAGCTTTTTCCCCGAAAAGCTCAATTACCCGTATCAGCTTACCGCACAGAATAGTCAAATGGCCTTTAAACGGATGAAAATGTTGCTGGCTGTCATTTGTTTATCAACCACCTTCATTTTAATGTTTGTAGCCTTTCAGGCGGTTACCTTGTTCGAGATCAACAATGCCACTATTTTAATAACCGCACTGCTTTCTTTAACTGTAGGGCTCCCCATAATAATGGCATTATTACTGCGAGAAAAAACAACCTCCTAGAGCTTTAAACAGCTACTTCATGTTATGCGGAGTAAATAATTCAAAAAAGCACACAACAATCATCCGGCTTTAAGTCAACACTTGGCTTAAGAAGATTTTGGTTATCTTTAGAACAGAGACTGTTGCAATAAACTTCAACAGATTATCAAAAATTAATATGCCTTATGCAAGCAGTAACTAAAGAATGGTTGCAATCAATTGAATCTCTACATGAAGTTCCATTAAACCAGTTGCAATGGTGGATTGATAACAGTTCCCACTATGAACTCCAGGAGGAGGATTATCTTGTTAAACAAGGAGAAAACACCACTGGAACCCATGTAATTATCAGCGGGCGTGTCCAATTTTACATCAGCCAAAAAAACAGCATCCAGAACGTAGGAGTTTTAGAGGCGAAAGATATTACAGGCTATCTCCCTTTTTCAAGGGGTATTGTTAATAGTATCAATGGCAAGGTTTTAACCACCACACAGGTGATGACCTTCCCTTTTGAAAAAATGAATGCCTTGATCCATTCCCATTTTGAACTTACGCAGGCCTTGGTGCATATTATGTCAACCAGGGTACGGGAATCAACAATATTACAGCAGCAGAATGAAAAAATGATGGCATTGGGTAAATTGTCTGCCGGTCTTGCTCACGAATTAAATAACCCCGCAGCGGCCATCGTAAGAGGCTCGGCCTCACTTTTGAAGCATTTAAAATTACAGCCGGAGACCTTTAAAACGGTCACTACGATGAAGATGAGTGTGGAGCATATTGATAAGGCAAATAATAAGCTGTTCGAAGTGCTTGCAAGAAAGGAAAAGCCGGTGCTTACCATCATGCAACGCAGAACATTAGAGGATGACTTTGCAGATTGCCTCGAGCAACTTGGGGTGGCAAATAGCCAGGAATTATCGGAAAACTTCGTGGAGTATGGCTTCACCTGCGACGATATGGATGATTTTTCGGAGTTTATCCCCGCTGAATACATGTCGCCGGTATTTAACTGGATTAACAATAACCTGGTTACCGAAAGAATGGTTAATGATATCCAGGATGCCAGCAAGAGAATTGAAAAGCTCGTAGGTGCGATCAAAAACTTTACGCATATGGATCGCGGGTATGATAAAGAGTTCACGGACATACACAGCGGTATTCAAAACACGATTACCATGCTTGCTCATAAAATTACAAAAGGGAACGTGGACCTGGTGGAAGAATACGACACCTCCTTACCAAAGATTAAGGTTTTTGTTGGAGAGCTTAACCAGGTCTGGACCAATATCCTTGACAATGCCCTTGATGCAATGGAATCAAATAACAAAGGCAGGTTAGCAATAAAAACAAGAAGAGACCGTGACCATATAGAGGTATCAATAACGGACGATGGCCCCGGCATTCCGGAAGACATAAAAAACCGGATATTTGAACCATTTTTCACCACAAAAGAACTCGGAAAGGGCACCGGACTGGGGCTCGATGTGGTTTCCAGAATCGTTAAGCAACATAACGGTTCATTGAAAGTATCCTCCGAGCCAGGATGTACGTCGTTTGTACTTTGCTTTCCCATCAATGAATCGTAACCTATATTTATTAAACCAGGATTTACCCAATGAACGAACCTATTATATTTTGCATCGATGATGATCCACAGGTGTTACGTGCACTTACCCGTGACCTTAAAGCTAAGTACAGAAAAGAATATCGGGTATTGAGCACCTCCTCTGCCAAGGAAGCCTTTGAAGCGCTTTTAGAATTGAAAAATAAAGGCGAAGCCGTTGCAATCTTTATTGCCGACCAAAGAATGCCCGAAATAGATGGCGTGTCTTTCCTTGTTAAAGCACTTGAATTTTATCCTGATGCAAAGCGGGTCCTGCTTACCGCTTACTCTGATACCGATGCTGCCATAAAGGCGATCAACGAAGTTAAGCTGGATTATTATTTAATGAAACCCTGGGATCCACCTGAAGAAAGACTTTTCCCGGTTATCGATGATCTTCTGGATGAATGGCAGAACAGTTACAAGCCTGATTTTAAAGGTTTAAAATTAATTGGATACCAGTTTTCGCCAAAGTCGCACACGCTAAAAGAATATTTAGCAGGTAACCTGATACCATACCATTGGATGGATATCGAAAAAAGTAAGGAAGCACAACAACTGTTGGCTTTAAACAACATGCAACTTAAAGATCTTCCTGTAGTTTTGTTTGAAGACGGAATCACGTTACACACGCCTTCCATCCAGGAGCTGGCTGCCAGAATTGGATTGAGCCCCGGGCTGAAGAACGAAGTATATGATGTAGTAATCATAGGCGCTGGTCCTGCAGGCCTGGCGGCCTCGGTTTATGGCGCATCCGAAGGTTTAAAGACACTATTAATTGAGCGACATTCTCCAGGGGGACAGGCCGGTACAAGTTCAAAAATAGAGAATTACCTGGGCTTTCCCGCCGGACTTAGCGGCTCTGAACTTACACGCAGGGCATTAACACAGTCAACTCGTTTTGGGGCGGAATTTCTTTCGCCCCAAAACGTGAGTTCAATACATGAAAAAGATGGCTATAAAAAACTGGTGCTGGAAGGTGGTACAGAAATCAATACACGGGCGGTTGTAATCACAACTGGTGTAGACTACCGGAAACTGGAAACAAAAGGCATAGAAGAGTTTACGGGCGCTGGAGTCTATTACGGTGCCGCAATGACGGAAGCCGCTTCCTGTAAGGATAAAGAAGTTTATATTGTTGGAGGTGGAAATTCTGCGGGCCAGGCAGCGATGTATCTTTCAAAGTTTGCACGGAATGTTTCCATTGTAATTCGCAAAGAAGACCTTTCTTCATCGATGTCGTCATATCTGATTGATCAGATAAAAGGAACGGAGAACATCCATGTTTTAGGAAGAACAGAGATTAAAGAAGCCATCGGGGAAAACAGGATCCAAAAGGTTAGGATTGGAGGCATTGATCAGGATCAGACAGAAACAAGAGTAGCAGATGCCGTTTACATCTTTATTGGATCCAAACCTTATACGGATTGGATTGGTGAAGAAATCATCAGGAACAACAAAGGATTTATTGAAACGGGCAGAGATGTCCAAAACTATGAGCAGTTTAAAAAGATATGGAAACTAAAGCGCGACCCCTATTCGCTTGAAACCAGCGCTCAAGGTGTTTTTGCTGCCGGAGATGTGCGGGCAAATGCAATGAACCGGGTAGCTTCAGCAGTTGGCGAAGGAAGTATGGCCATCAGTTTTGTCCACAAATATTTGGCAGAAGTGTAATTACTTGGCCGATGTATAACGGAATTTTGAGGCTGCTATAAGAGCCCCAAAATTAACGGGAAACTGAAGGCATTTTTTGTGGCTTTGTAGTTGGGCCGAATACGGTGATTTTGCCGTTTTCCACCTTCATCCGATCAATAAAAACGACCCTTTCCAAACCAGTAGCTTCTGTCCTTCCATGATAGACGCAAAACATTTCCTTGCCATCCGGAGAATAAATTATGCTGTTGTGCCCTGTTCCAGAGACTATCCCTCCTTTGTTAGTATTCTTGTGCAAAACCGGGTTATTTTTTGCCTTTTTGAAAGGGCCCAGGGGAGAAGAGGATGTGGCATAACCCACCGCATAGTGCTCGCCCCCAAAATGGTTTGCGGAATACATGATATAGTAGATGCCATCTTTCTTAAAGGTTACCGAGCCTTCGGTCCAGCGCCGGTTAACTTCTCCGCTCGTTACAGATAGGCTTTCCCAGGCAGCCTGCTTGTCATTTAACTTTACCGGGGGCCGAAGCAATAAAACAGGTTGCCCGATTATACCTGAAAAATCTGACTTCAGCTCAACACCATAAACCCAGCTTTCTTCAATTTCCTTAAACTTACCGCTTTTCCGGGCCTGATCTGCGATTTCGCTCTCGATCGGATGCTTATAAGCCGCCCGCGAATAATATAAATATGATTTGCCATTCGTATCAAAAAACACATTTGCGTCTATAATCGGGTAACCAGGATCAAATAGGGGCTTCGGTGCCAGGTCAACAAACGGACCTGTAGGTTTATCGGACACGGCAACTCCGATTTTGAAATTTTCCATTTCTTTTTCGGGGTTCACCTTCCATTGTGCACTATAAAAGAGGTAAAATTTGCCTTTTACTTCATAAACCTCCGGTGCCCAATAAGCGCCGTTCCATGCGGAATTTGGATCACTCCATCCGTTTTTATTGTCATGGAAATACACCTGTCCTTCCGGCTTCCAGCTGACTAAGTCTTTGGATGAATATGTTTTAAAACCGTTGTCTTTCACGCTTCCCGTGCCGTACATGTAATAGGTACCTTTAGTAAATAATATAAAGGGATCACCCAGCTGCACTTTTAAAGGATTTGAATAAGCATTTTCCTTACTTCTTGAATTTGTTTGGGCAATGGTAGCCGTAGCAAATACTCCGATTAAAAAAATGATGATTAGGAATTCTTTTTTCATATAAGATGGTGTGCAATGAATTTTAAAATAGCAAAACTGAAATTAAGAACATAAGAGATAAGACCACTCATTAAAACTAATCTACTAAAAACAAAACGGCGGCCGGCAGTTTCTAATCTGTTTAAGCCGTTGCATGACCTGATCTCCTACACTCGTATTAATTTGTATTTATTTACTGTTCAAAACCAAAACTAATAATACAGGAAATTCTGCTTAATAATGAAAAAGGTAGAGATAGAAAATGACATATCTCAGCAAAACTTTAGCCTAGTCTTAATAGTTAAGTATTCTCTACATAAGTACAATAACAAATTCAGGAAAATATGAAAATAGGCATTATTGGATCAGGAAACATTGGTAGCGCACTTGTTCGTCACCTTACAAAACTTGGACATGAAGTTCAGATAGCCAACTCACGAGGTCCTGAAACGCTGAAAGAACTTGCAGCCGAGACAGGTGCAATAGCCGCAACTGCAGAACAAGCCGCAGCTGCAGAGGATCTGGTTATTATCACCATTCCAGAAAAAGCAGTACCAGAACTCCCGGTTTCTGTACTTTCAGCGTCAAAGGCGATTATCGTCGATACCGGAAATTACTACCCGACCCGCGACGGGGAACTCAGAGAAATCGTTGCTGGTTTACCGGATAGCGCTTGGGTAGCCAGCGTAATAAAGCACCCCGTGATCAAAGCCTTTAACAATATTTACGCAGCAAGCCTGGCTGACAAAGGTGTTTCGGCTGGAAGCCCGAACCGGGTTGCACTTTCAGTGGCAGGCGACGATGAATCTGAAAAGCAGGTTGTTATGCAGCTGATCGATGACATAGGCTTTGATGCGATTGATGGCGGATCCCTTTCAGAGTCCTGGAGACAAGAGCCGGGAGTACCAGCTTATTGCCACGATCTGGATAAAGAAGGCTTGAAAGCTGCTTTGGAACGTGCGGATTTTAGTAAAAGAGCGGAGAACCGTGCTGCGGCAGATGAGCAGGCGCGTGCCTTTTTCTAAAAACCCTGTTAAATCTTCCTGCTACTTGGGTACCGCAATCATTTGAATAACGCGGCCCTGTTGCAGGGATGGTGATTCAATAGATGCGATATGTGGGTCACGGCAATGTATAAGACGGGTTATTGCTGGCGATGAAAAACTGCGGTCGTCCAATGCTAACAAGCTATTATTTTTCTTTTGGGCATAGATCAAAGCACCATGACGGCAAAGAGAAAAAGTGTCAGAGAAACCGGGTTTAAGGATATAGGAATTTATAGAGCATTCTTTAAGTTAAATTGGCCTAAATTGTATAAATTATGTCCTTTCGGCCATTTGTGATTTTCCATAACTTTAGATCATGATTCAGAGTGGTCAAATGGTTAGTAACGCTTCAGGTAAAAAACGTGTTGTCATCGTTGCAATGAATGGACATATGCTACTGGATTTCGCAGGTCCAGCCGATGTATTTAATAGCGCGAATAAAATATTAGCATCAACCAACGATATGGAAGGCTACGAGATCTTAGTAGTTTCTCCAACTGCAGATAAGTGAGTAATTAATTCGGTGGGCATTGAAATCAAGTGTGCATATAGTATAATGGATATGCAGACTCCTGTGGATACGCTCCTAATTGCCGGAAGCAATAATCTTCAGTATCATGATGATCCGATTTATAATGACTTTTATAACTGGCTCGCGGCTGCGAATAGTTGCAGTCGCAGAATAGGTTCGATTTGCGCCGGAGCGTTTGCGCTCGCAAAAGCTGGTTTCTTGGACGGTAGGCGAGCAACTACACATTGGGACCGCAGTAAACTTTTGCAAAAGAACTATCCACTATTCATGTAGATTCAAATCCATTTTATGTCAGTGATGGCCACATTTATACCTCTGGCGGCGTTTCTTCTGGAATAGATCTTGCCTTAGCCCTTGTGGAAGAAGATTATGGAAAGGCAGTCGCTATTCAGGTTGCGCGTCGATTGGTTGTTTATCTTAATCGGCCAGGTTATCAAGTTCAATTTGGTAGTCTGCTGGAATCCAGGGATACGTATAAAATCGTGGATAAGCTTCAACCCTGGATTGTAGACCGACTTAATGAACCTCTGGATACAATGCGACTGGCCAACCAGGCCAATATGAGCTTGAGAAATTTTACCAGGGTGTTTACCAAACAGACTGGACTACCGCCTGCTAAATATATAGAAAAGGTACGCGTTGAAGCTACACGAAAATACTTAGAAGACACTGACTTGTCGTTAGAGATGATCGCTGAAAAATGTGGATTAGGTAGTTTAGTTTCCATGAGGAGAACTTTTTTACGACACCTGATGATTACGCCTTCCGACTATAGACGTGCGTTTAGATCAGCTTTAGCGGAATGAAATTTACATGATTTTTTTACCTAAAAATAGTATATGAAAATTGCAATCAATGGATTCGGCCGTATCGGCCGCATGACACTTCGTGCTTTAGAGAACAAACCAGAAATTGAGGTTGTAGCAATTAATGACTTAACAGACATCACAACCCTTACTCACCTTTTAAAATATGATACCGCGCATGGCCGCTTCCCAGGAGAGGTATTGGAAGATGGTGAAAACATGATCGTAAACGGAAAGAAAATACTTCTGCTCAAAGAAAAAGACCCTTCAAAATTACCTTGGGGCAACTTTGGTATTGATGTAGTGGTCGAATCCACTGGAAGGTTTACCGATAAATTATCCGCACAGGCTCACATTGAGGCTGGCGCGAAAAAAGTATTAATTACAGCTCCTGCTACGGGAGGCGTAAAAACGATTGTACATGGCGTAAATGATGAATTTATTGGGGATGACCAGATCTATTCTACAGCCTCATGTACTACGGGTGGCATTGCTCCTATAATGCACATTTTAGATAAGGAATATGGCGTAGAATCTGGATACATGGTCACGATCCATGCATTTACAGCGGATCAAAACTTGCAAGATGCCCCACATAAAGATCTTCGGAGAGCACGTGCAGCATCCTATTCAATTATTCCTACAACCACAGGTGCCGCAAAAGCTATTGGCGACGTGCTACCCAATCTAAAAGGCAAAATGGATGGTTATTCTTACCGCGTTCCAGTCATTGATGCTTCGATCGTCGACCTATCCATCAATCTTAAAAAAGCTGTATCGGTAGCTGAATTAAATGACTTATTTAAGCACTATGCTGATAATTCCCTGAAAGGAATTCTGGAATATACCGAAGAACAACTTGTATCTTCTGATATTTTAGGCAATACGCATTCCTCCATATTAGATGGTTCGATGACTAAAACGATTGGCAAGATGGTTAAGGTAGTTGCTTGGTACGATAACGAGATCGGCATCTCTAACAGAATCGCAGAGTTGGTTTCTAAATTATAGAATACATTACAACTAGCAATCTTGGAATATAAGTCTTTCGTCCGACTTATGGTCCTTGATTGCTGCCTTTAGCAGATTAGTATTTTGCTATAAAACCAAAAGGAGCTTAGTAATTTCAGCACCATTGAAAAATAATATGTGTCTCAGAAAACGAGCAGATCTACCACTTGCCATGACGTGCAGAGAAAGTAGATCGCAAATAAAGTGCAGTTCCAATTATTGGCATGCAAATAACTAAAATAAACCAAAGCACTTTCTCAACCCTTTGGAGGTGTTTATTGTTCGCAACCTGTACTATACCATAGATGACATTAGCAAGGACAAGAACGTATAGGAAAGGAAGCATTCTAAAAGCTGGATTTTTCAAATAGGATTCACCTCAATTTAGTTTTTTAAATCTTGCAAAACAACATACTACTGATTTCAAAATAAAAAGGCCCGGCATTTAATGAGGCCACTGAAAAAGTGGCTCTTTAATTAGAGGCGTTTAAAGCGATCAAGTAAAATATTATTTTTACTTGATCGCTTTTTTATTTCATACCTATTTCGTGTGAAATATAATGGAGCGATTTGTGTGACTTAGGAAGCAATTGTAGCGTTTGCAGTTTGTTTTTCGGCGGTTTTGCTTACTTAGTGAGTTAGTTTGAGGATTCTTTTAAGATTGACGGTAAAGATTGCCAATGCACTCTGCATTTGCATGTTTTCAATTCCATAAGATATTGCCCGGCCATAACCGTGAACATTTTTTAACTCACTGTTTTTCGCTTCGATCTTATATCGGTGTTTTATTTTTTCCTTGTAATAACCCGTATTCTGAAAGGCTATCTGCTGTTGAT
>Ga0308160_10007243_pt1 | contig 11080 bp, 10 predicted proteins | sample PhyFR1_FD_201036 | JGI IMG/M metagenome (GOLD analysis project Ga0308160, IMG submission 201036) | Phyllosphere microbial communities from UC Gill Tract Community Farm, Albany, California, United States - DLSLF.R1 | ecosystem: Host-associated > Plants > Phyllosphere > Unclassified | place: USA... | reverse complement strand
GCTGGCGGCCCCGCAGCCGGGAACCGTGTCCGGCCGAAACAACACATTGCCGGACAGTACACATAGCCGGACAGTACAAACCGAGGGGACTACGTGCAGATTGATTTTGCGCCATCCAGGCAATCGACACTGGGTGTGGAATGGGAGTTGGCGCTCGTCAATGCACGCACAGGGGAACTGGTATCCGTCGCGAACGACGTCCTGAAAGGCGTTGCGGCAAACCACCCGGACCTCAATGAGGACGACGAACACCCCCATATCAAGCGCGAACTGCTCCTCAACACGGTGGAACTCGTCACTGGCATCTGCGAGACCGTCAACGAAGCCAAAGAGGACCTCAGCCGGTCCCTCGCCGCAGTGCGCGAAGTCACCGATCCCATGGGTGTCGAAGTGTTTTGCGCCGGCAGCCACCCCTTCAGCCCTCCCCTGCTGCAGCCGGTCACCGACAAAGAGCGGTACGCCAAACTGATCGAGCGGACCCAATGGTGGGGACGCCAAATGGTCATCTACGGCGTTCACGTCCACGTGGGCATCGACAGGAAAGAAAAAGTCCTCCCCGTCCTGGATGGCCTGGTCAACTACTTTCCGCACTTCCAGGCATTGTCAGCTTCCAGCCCCTACTGGGCCGGTGAGGAAACAGGGTACGCATCACAACGCGCGCTCATGTTCCAGCAGCTTCCGACAGCCGGCCTGCCGTTCCAGTTCGAAACCTGGGAGGCGTACGAGTCCTACGTCCAGGACATGTTCACCACCGGAGTGATCGACTCAACCTCCGAAATCCGCTGGGACATCCGCCCGGTTGCCAACCTTGGCACCATCGAAATGCGCATCTGTGACGGCCTGGCAACCCTTGAGGAAGTCGGTGCCATCGCGGCCCTGACCCAGTGCCTGGTGGACGAATTCTCCTCCATTCTTGATGCCGGGGGCAGCATCCCCACCATGCCTCCGTGGCACGTGCAGGAAAACAAGTGGCGCGCTGCCCGCTACGGCATGGAAGCCATCATCATCCTCGATGCCGCGGGCAACGAGCAGCTCGTTACCGAGCACCTGGCCGAAACCGTCGCGCGGCTTGAGCCTGTGGCAGCCAAGCTTGGCTGCTCCGAAGAACTGGCCGATGTCCTGAAGATCGTCGAACGCGGTGCCAGCTACCAGCGGCAGCGCCGCGTCGCCGCCGAACACAACGGCGACCTGCAGGCAGTGGTCATGGACCTCGTCCAGCAGATGCGAAAAGGTCCCGACGCCTAGCGGTTCCCGGTTTACCTGCCCGGGCCGGCAGCCTGGGCAGGTACTGACACTGTGGTGACAGGCATGGAGGAATCCGGTGCGAACTCCACTCCGCTGGGGTCGATGCCGGCCATGATCAGCTGGGCGCCCAGCGCCGCCACCATGGCCCCGTTGTCCGTGCACAGATCCAGCGGCGGAACGTGAAGCCTGATCCCGGCCGAGGTACAGCGCAGTCCGGTCAGTTCCCGGAGCCGGGAATTGGCAGCCACGCCGCCGCCCAGCAGGAGGTCCGTGATGCCGTTCTCTTTACAGGCCAGAACCGCCTTTGAGGTGATGACATCCACTACGGCTTCCTGGAACGCGGCAGCGATATCCGCCACCGGCACTTCCTCGCCGCGGGCCTCGAACTGTTCCACACAGCGGGCCACGGCAGTTTTCAGACCGCTGAAAGACCAGTCATAACGGTGCGGCCCCTTCTCCTCGGCGGTCCCCATGTACTTGGGTTGCGTCAGGCCACGCGGGAAGCGGATGGATTTGGGGTTGCCCTGGCGTGCCAGTTTGTCGATTGCGGGTCCGCCCGGATAGCCCAGACCAAGGATGCGCGCCACTTTGTCGTAAGCCTCCCCGGCGGCGTCATCGATGGTTGAACCCAGCAGCTCGACATCGTCCGTGATGCTCCGGATGCGCAGGATTTCAGTGTGGCCCCCGGACACCAGGAGCGCCCCGAGGTTCTCCGGCAACTGCCCCGCACCCAGGCCGGCGGCAGCACCGGCGTCGGGCTTTCCTTCCGGGGTTCGCCTTTGATCCAGCAAGCCAACGCCAACGTGCGCCACCAAATGGTTGATCGCGTAGAGCGGCTTCCCCGTGGCAACCGCCAGGGCCTTCGCAGCACAAACACCCACCATGAGCGCCCCGGCGAGGCCCGGGCCGGACGTTACGGCAATGGCGTCGATCTCGTCCAGGGTGACCCCGGCTTCAAGCAGCGACTCCTGCAACGTGGGCACGAAGGCGTCCAGGTGCGCCCGCGAAGCGATTTCCGGGATGACGCCGCCAAAACGCACGTGCTCGTCCATGGAGGAAGACACAGTGTTGGTCAGCAACGTTGTCCCGCGGACGATGCCCACACCGGTCTCGTCGCAGGACGACTCGATGCCGAGCACCAGCGGCTGCTGTCGATTAAGGCCGCTCACGCTGGGGCTCCTTCGGAAGGGTGTTGTTCGTTCAAGGTCAGCCTCATGATCAAGGCGTCTGTTCCGTCGCGGTAATAGCGGGGACGGACGTGGATCTGCTCAAACCCGAAACGCACATAGAGTTGCTGCGCGCGGGGATTGTCCGCCCGCACTTCCAGCAACACGTCTGCCGCGCGGCGTCGCCGCGCCTCATCGATGAGCTCCGCAAGGACCGCGGAGCCGATGCCCCGGCCTTCGAATTCAGGCACGACGGCGATCGTCTGGACGTCCGCGATGGGCTCGATGCACATCAATCCCGCATAAGCGACGATCTCCCCTGCGGCCTCGGCCACCACGTAACGGCGGGTTTCGGGCTGGGCCAGTTCGTCGAAGAACATCTGCAGCGGCCATGCGTCCACAGGGAACAAACGGCGCTCCAAAGCCTCTACGGCCGGGATGTCGGCTTCGGTCATGTCGCGCAGGGAAACCCCGGCGAGCTCCAGTTTGGGTGACAATTTCACAGTTCCCGTCCCATCACAGTGCGCGCTTCCGGGGTCCCGGTACTTGGGCGTCGGATTCCCGCAGGTACAGAGGGGTCGAATCCAGAAGGGGCCGGCCCGATGCGAGCCGGGCAAGGGCGAACTGGCCAAGGGAAGCGGCGTCGGGGTGCGTGGACGCAAAGTCTTCATCGGCCCTGAGCACATCCGCGTACAGGCCGGCGCCGGCACCGAACACCGGCAAGTCGGGCAGTTCGGAGGCGAAGCCCACGTGCGGTCCATCAACGAGATCCGGCAGCTGGCCCTCCTTCAGGGAGTACCGGGCCCAGTAGACCTCTTTGCGCCGGGCGTCCGTTGCCACCAGGAACCCGGGAACTGCCGCTGTGGATTCAGCCACCTCAAGGGCAACGGCGTCCAGGCTCATCAGTCCGTACAACGGTTTGTTCCACACGAACGCCAAGGTGCGGGCGGTCGCGATACCGGAGCGGAGCCCGGTAAACGGGCCCGGGCCCACACCTGTGACGATCGCATCGATGTCCGCGCCGGTAACGCCTGCTCCGGTCAACAGCTTCTCAATACCCGGGGCAAGAACTTCGGCGTGGCTACGGGTATCTTCCGTGGCGAAGGAATCCACCACGCCTTCCATGGCGTCGTCGGAGATCAGGGCTGCGCTGGCAACGGCGGAAGTATCAATGGCCAGGATCAACATTAGTTATCTCCCTCATGTGCGTTGTCCGGTTGCGCTGCGCTGTCCGGCTGTCCTGCGGTGGCCAGGAGCCGTGGCTCATCCGCCCACCGTGGACCGAATCCCCGGAACACAATGGTGCGGGGCTCGTCGTCGTCATCGCTCTCAAAGTCCAGGACGTCATCCGTCACCGTTCCTGCCGAGGCGCCGCCGCCCACGGCCCTGTGCAGCTCCACTTCCAGGCGGCTATCCGAGAGATGCTCCACCCGGTCCCGCCCCCACTCCACCACCGTGACGGCGGTGTCCATGGTGTTTTCGAGGTCGATGTCGTCGATCTCTGCGGCCGAGTCCAGCCTGTACGCGTCAACATGGACCAAGTCAGGCCCACCCGGCCTGGGACCGTCCGGAAGGTTCGGATGGATCCTGACCAGCACAAAGGTCGGCGAGATGATGCCGGCCCTTACACCCAGGCCCTCCCCCAGCCCCTGGGTGAACGTGGTCTTTCCAGCGCCCAGTTCCCCGGTCAGGACAAGGAGATCGCCGGCCTCAAGCACCTCACCGAGCGCTGCTGCGAGCGCGTGTGTCTGCTCCGCCGTCGTGACCTTCAACGTGCGTTGCCACAGGGGTTCGCTCACAGCGCTGCTGCTTTGGCGTCGGTGGCAACGTCGGTCTGCGATGCCGGCTGGGAGGGTACTTCATTGACGTAGCTGCGAGGCACCCGCTGGCTGATGCGCGTGACGATTTCGTAGTTGTTGGTTCCGGCAGCTGCGGCCCAATCGTCGGCCGTGGGGCCGTGATCGGAGCCATTGCCGAACATGACGGCTTCGGCGCCCCGAAGCTCCGCGGCTGCCTCAGGAGTCAGGGGGCCCAGGTCGATGACCATCTGGTCCATGGCGATCCTGCCCACTACCGGGTAGTTGACGCCATTGACGCGGACCGGTCCGCCCGTGGCGATCCGCGGAACCCCGTCTGCGTAGCCCAACGGGACCAGGCCCAAGGTGCTTTCTTCGCTGGTGCGGTAGTTCAGGCCGTAGGAGACGCCCTGCCCTGCCGGGACCTGCTTGCAATTGGACAGGAGCGTGCGGACGGTCATGGCGGGGTGCAAGCCAAGTTCGGCCGACGTCGCGCCTTCGAAGGGCGACAATCCGTAGACGCCGAGGCCCACGCGCACCAGGTCGAAGTGCGAATCCGGGCGCGACAACGCAGCGGGAGTGTTGGCGATATGCCGGACCTCCGTGTCCACACCGGCGTCTTCAGCCATGGCGATGGCTTCACGGAAGACAGCGAGCTGCTCATCGGTTTCGGGGCGGTGCGGTTCATCGGCCACGGCGAGATGAGAGAAGATCCCCACCACGCGCAGCAGGCCCTGGTCCTGGTAGTCCATGGCCTGGCCCAGCAGTTGATCCCAGTCAGCAATGGTGCAGCCGTTGCGGCCCAGGCCGGTGTCCACCTTGAGGTGGACCCGTGCAGGCCGTTCCTGTTCGCGGGCTGCCGCAACTACGGCATCCAGCTCCCAGCCGGAGATTCCGACGTCGATGCCCGCGGCGACGGCTGCCTGGAAGTTGCTCTCGCGGGTGTGCAGCCAGGCAAGCAACGGAGCGTCGATGCCGGCGGCCCGCAAGGCAAGGGCCTCGGAAATGTGCGCCACCCCGAGCCATGCCGCACCGGCGTCGAGGGCTGCCCGCGCAACCTGGACGGCTCCGTGACCATACGCGTCGGCCTTCACTACGGCCATGACCGCGGCAGGAGAGGCGATGGCGACGAATTGCCGCACGTTGTGGCGTACAGCTTCGAGATCGATCACCGCGGACCGTTCCAGGACCGCCGACTTGGCTATTGAGGCCTTTTCGCCGATCCCGATATCTGCTGCTGCTTCATAAGTCACCCTAGAGATTCTAGTGGTGCCGGTGAATTCGGGTTAACTGCGCACGGTCGTTCACCCCTACTGGGCATCCGACAAGTGCGCGATGGTGGCCCGGGCGCGTCGTTGGGCTTCAGCGGGGATGTCCTTCACGATCGGTTCCAGGAACGCGAAGCGCCTCAGCCACTGGCTGCTTTGCCGCTCCTTCCGCGCGTTCGCCCGCTGCCACCAGTCCGCGATGTCTCCCCAGCCGGGTGCGGCCAGGGACCCGCCAACCTCCTGGACGGCAAGCGAAGCGCACAGGTTGGCAAAGCGCAGGCGGTCGCCCAGCCGCCATCCTGCGAGGCACCCCACGATGAAGGCCGCACCGAAGCAGTCCCCTGCTCCCGTTGGATCAGAAGCCGGGACCGGCAAAGAAGGCACCCACTCTTCCTCGCCGCTCTCCGAGTCCACCGCCACTGCCCCTTGGGGACCCAAGGTCACCACGGCTACCGGCACGCGGTCAGCCAGCGAGTACAGCGCCGCCCAGGGGTCGGATTTGCCGGTGAACGCCATGGCCTCGGGAGCGTTGGGCAGGAAAGCATAAAAGTTCCCCAGCTGGTCCAGCCGGCGCTCCGACCATTTCCCGGTAGGGTCCCACCCCACCACCCCAAAAAGCTTGGTACCGGATTTCATTGCGGCCAGCATCCACGGCTCCATCTCCTCCTCCAGGTCCGCAACGGCTGCGAGCGCCCTCGGAGGCTGGCCAATCAGCTGGGAAGCAGAGATCGGGGCGGGATGGCCGTGGGTGACCATGGAGCGGTCCTGGTTCACGCACATGGAAACAGTCACTGGTGAGTGCCACCCGGGAACCCGCTGCGACAACGACAGGTCCACGTGCTCCTGCTTCTCCAGGATCTGCCAGTTGTAGTCGCCGTAACCGTCGTCTCCGAAGGTCGCTGCAAGGTTGGTCCGCAACCCGAGCCGCGCTGCCGCAATGGCCTGGTTGGCCACCCCTCCCGGGCAGCTTCCCATGCCCTCGCTCCACACTTCCGTGCCCGGTTCCGGCGCTTGGGGAAGGCCGGTGAAAATGATGTCCTGGAAGACCGTGCCGGTCAGGAGAAGGTCGCACCCGGCGTCAGCGTCTGACCTTACGGAGGCAAGGGGGTCGAATCGTCGCTGCGGCATAGCGTCCATGAACGGCAGACTACGCTGCAGCTTGCGGAGCTGCATAGACTCGGATCATGCGGCTTATGATCGCCGGCGGTGGCGGATTCCGGGTTCCCCTTGTGTACCGGGCGTTGTGTACTGGCCCCTTCGCCGGCCTGGTCAGCGAATTGGTGCTTTTCGACGTCGATGGGCAACGGCTCCAAGCAATTCAGGCCGTACTCCGCGATATGCACACAGGCCCCGGTTCCGGTCCCGCCGTCGTCGCCTGCAGCGACCTTGGCCAGGCGCTCACGGGAACCGACGTGGTTTTCGCGGCCATCCGGCCTGGTGGAACGGCCGGCCGGATCGCCGATGAGCGTGTTGCACTTGATCTGGGGCTGCTGGGCCAGGAGACCACCGGAGCAGGCGGGATTTCCTACGCCCTGCGATCCATCCCCCGGATGCTCGAACTCGCCCAGGCCATGCGGCGTCACTGCCCCGGTGCATGGCTTATCAACTTCACCAACCCCGCCGGAATGGTCACCGAGGCATTGGTGCCGCTGCTTGGGAACCGGGTGATTGGGATCTGTGATTCCGCTGGGGGCCTGGCCCAGCGGGCGGCCCGGGCAGCCGGTGTCCCGCTGGAGGAAGGAAACCTCGACGGCGTGGGCTACTACGGGCTGAACCACCTCGGCTGGCTCTACCGGCTGGCACCAGGTGGCACGGACCTCCTGCCCGGGCTGCTGGCGGATCCTGCCGCCCTTGAGTCGATTGAAGAAGGGCGCCTGTTCGGGCAGCGCACCCTGGAAAAGCTCGGCTGTCTGCCCAACGAGTACCTCTACTACTACTACCAGACGTCGCAGGCCACCCAGGCTATCCGTGGACAACGGCAAACTCGTGGGGCGTCCATCCACCAACAGCAGCATTCGCTCTACCCCGATCTGCTGCGGGCGGAGGACGCCTATGCGCTATGGGATGCAGCCCGGCGATCCCGTGAAGAGGGGTACCTCGCCGAAGCCCGCACCCACGGGGAACAGCGCGACGAGTCCGATCTCGCTGGAGGCGGCTACGAGAGGGTGGCTCTGTCCGTGATGCGGGCCCTCTTGGGCGGCGGGACCGCCCAGCTCATCCTCAACGTGCCCAACGCTCCCGTGCTGCCCACCGGGAGTCTTCACCCGGCGGAGGTGGCCGTGCCCGGGCTGCCGCCGGACGCCGTCGTCGAAGTCCCCTCCCAGGTGACGCCCGACGGCGCCGTGGCAGTCGCGCAGGAAAGGCCGCCGGGCCCGTTCCTCACCTTGATGCAGCGCGTCAAGGAGGTGGAGCGGCTGACGATCCGCGCCGTCCGTGACCACGACCGGGAAGCAGCCGTACAGGCGTTTGCGTCGCACCCGTTGGTGGGATCGGAGCTGCTGGGCACGCAGCTGCTGGCAGGCTATGAGGAGGCATTCCCCGGGATGGCCGGGCTCTGGGGGTAAGGGCGGGACAAGGCTAGAGTTTGCGGTACATCACGTGCAGGCCCACGTAGCCGATCTCCGGATGGTTGAAGGCCTCCGGCACCGTGGCAAGGATTCGGAATCCCATGGACTGCCACAGCCACACGGCCCTGACGTTGCTCTCCACCACCGCGTTGTACTGCATCGCGTAGAACCCCGCAGCTTTGGCTTCCTGGAGCGAGTATGCGCAGAGCGCCCGCGCAATGCCCTGGCCCGAATGGTTGGCCGCCACCATGTAACCGGCGTTGGCGACATGGCTGCCACCACCGCCCTGGTTGGGGTGGAATTCGCCGGTCCCGAGAATCTTGCCGGATTCCCTGTCGACGGCCACAAACGTCTGGCCGGGCTCTTCCTTGGTCCACTTCGCCTTCGCTTCGTCCTCCGGTGTGCCGCGGTCCCAGGTGAAGGTCTCGCCCTCCCGGATCACGGGTTCCAGGATGGACCAGATGCCGGCCCAGTCGCCCGGTGTTGCGACGCGGATGTCAAAGCTTTGTTCTTGGCTCACAGCCCACACGCTAGCAGCCTTGTCCACATAGCGGGGCCGCTTTATTGAGGCACGGTTTGGCAGGAGTAGTGTTTTCTGCAGGGCAAAAGCCACGTGCGGTGAAAGTCAGGAGGAGTGCGATGCCGATGGTCCGTCGAGTGGCGTTCTTGTCACTGCACACCTCCCCCATGGAGCAGCCCGGGGCCGGTGACGCCGGTGGGATGAACGTCTACGTCAGGGCCTTGGCCATGGCACTTGCCGAGTCGGGTGTTGAAGTGGAGATCTTCACGCGCGCCACCAAAGCCAGCCAGCCCGCCGTCGAGCATCCCGGTCCCGGCGTGTGCGTCCACAACGTCAAGGCCGGACCACGCCGGAAGATACCCAAGGAAGAACTGCCCGAACTTCTGCACCACATGGTGGTGGAGATCGACAATATCCGGAACCGGCAACTGCATGGCCGCTACGACGCCATCCACTCGCACTATTGGGTCTCCGGCGTTGCGGGGCTTGAGTTGGCCTCATTGTGGGGAGTTCCTCTGGTGCACACCATGCACACCATGGCGAAGGTAAAGAACCTCGTGCTGCAACCCGGCGAACACCCGGAGCCGCGGCGCCGCGAGAACGGCGAGCAGCGGATCGTCGATGGCGCGGCCCGCCTGATAGCCAATACCCCAGCTGAAGCCGATGAACTCGTGTCGCACTACGGGGCGGACCGCGACCGGATCGACATCGCTCCGCCCGGCGTAGACCTCACTGTCTTCACGCCCGCCTTCCGCAAGAAGTCGCGCGCCAGGCTGCAAGTGCGCCCGCAGAGCTTCCACATCGTGTTCGCCGGCCGCATCCAGCGACTCAAAGGCCCCCAGGTTTTCGTCAAAGCCGCCGGAATCCTCCGCAAGCGCAGGCCGGACATCGACTTGGAAATGACCATCCTGGGCTCGCTGAGCGGGTCCAAGGACTTCAACCTCCAACAGATCATCCACGAAGCAGGACTCGACGACGTAGTTACCCACCGTCCGCCGGTGGTCGCGCCGGAACTCGCCGGATGGTTCCGCTCGGCCGACGTCGTCGTGATGCCATCCTTCAGCGAGTCCTTTGGCTTGGTGGCTTTGGAAGCACAGGCGTGCGGTACACCCGTAGTCGCCACCAACGTCGGTGGTCTGTCCCGGGCAATCTCGGACGGCCGCACCGGAATCCTGGTGGACGGACACAACCCCACGGACTGGGCCGATGCCCTCGAGGACCTCTACGACGACGTCCAGACCCGCGAGGACATGGGCCGGCTCGCGGCCACCCATGCCGAATCGTTCGGCTGGCAGCGCACAGCTGCGATCACCTTGGACAGCTACCGTGAAGCCGTCGGGGGCCTGTTGCTTCCGAGGACCTGAGGTTCCTCAGCGTCGGGCCTCGCGGCTGGTAGATTGTCGCGCACAGCGTTAGCGCGCCATAAGCGTCAGCCGTGACACGGGAACATCCAGCCGAAGGACAACGATGTCTGAAAACAAGGCCATGAGTGATCTTGAGATTGCCCGCAATGCCGCCATGCTCCCCATTGAGGAGATCGCCCAAAGAGCGGGCATCAACGTGGATGCCCTTGAGCTGTACGGGCGTTACAAAGCCAAGATCAACCCTGGAAAGCTGGCGTTCCCTGCCGACAAGGTGCCGGGAAAAGTGGTGCTTGTTTCAGCCATGTCCCCCACTCCCGCCGGAGAAGGCAAATCAACCACCACCGTAGGACTCGCCGATTCCCTGGCCCGCGCCGGACACAAAGTCATGATCGCGCTTAGGGAGCCTTCCTTGGGGCCGATCCTGGGGATGAAGGGCGGGGCTACGGGAGGTGGCTACTCCCAGGTCCTGCCGATGGACGACATCAACTTGCACTTCACCGGGGATTTCCACGCGATCACCTCAGCAAACAACGCCCTCATGGCCTTGGTGGACAACCACATCTTCCAAGGAAACCAGCTGGGAATCGACCCCCGCCGCATGACGTTCAAACGCGTCCTTGACATGAACGACCGTGCCCTGCGGGAAGTGGTGATCGGCCTTGGTGGCCCCGCGCAGGGCGTGCCACGGCAGGATGGATTCGACATTACCGTGGCGTCCGAGATCATGGCCGTCTTCTGCTTGGCCACGGACCTGGACGATCTCCGATGCCGCCTGGGCAGGATCACTTTCGGGTACACCTATGAGCGGGCACCGGTCACCGTCGCGGATCTCGGTGTTGAAGGCGCACTTACGATGCTCCTGAAGGACGCCATCAAGCCAAACCTTGTCCAGACCATCGCAGGAACTCCGGCGCTGGTACATGGGGGGCCGTTTGCGAACATCGCCCATGGATGCAATTCGCTGATCGCCACCAGGACGGCCATGCAGCTGGCTGACGTGGTGGTCACCGAGGCCGGCTTCGGGGCGGACCTTGGCGCCGAAAAGTACATGGACATCAAGGCGCGGATCGCAGCAGTGGCGCCATCCGCCGTCGTGGTTGTTGCCACCATCCGGGCCCTCAAGATGCAAGGCGGGGTTCCCAAGGAGCACCTCC
>Ga0308160_10007242_pt1 | contig 11082 bp, 12 predicted proteins | sample PhyFR1_FD_201036 | JGI IMG/M metagenome (GOLD analysis project Ga0308160, IMG submission 201036) | Phyllosphere microbial communities from UC Gill Tract Community Farm, Albany, California, United States - DLSLF.R1 | ecosystem: Host-associated > Plants > Phyllosphere > Unclassified | place: USA... | reverse complement strand
AGGATCTGAGCGAGGATGAGGAGATGGACGCGGAGCAGAGCGGGTAGAGGGGGACGAGCGAGATTTCCTTTGGGTTTTTTACGGGTCAGGGTTGACTCCAAACGCCAGTCGGGCAGTAGATTAGAGTAGAATAAGTGATCATGGGTTTACGACGGTTGTATGATCGAGTTTCCAAGCTGTAATCTTGTGTATCCATCATATGTGTTCCCGAGTTTACAAGTCGGACATATCCTTCTCGGTCTTTGAGAAAGGCCAATTGATGCTCGTTCTACAAACTCTTCGATTTCCCCTTTTCCGAGATCCTCACTATGTTCACGGGTGACGGTGTATCAGTGCCTTGATACACGGGTCGGAATAATTCGAAAGATAACAGCGTGAACCATCAGAACTGACCTTGCCGATTAAACGCCCTCATCTGTTCGAATCCGATCAAGAAGGTGACAAGTACGTATTTCACCTAGACGTTGAGGCGCTTCGAGGTCAGTGTCGAGTCCACTTGGTGATAGACTTGTCGAGACGGGTGAGAGAAGGGCTTACAGTGACGATTGGTGGTGCATGGTACTTGATACACTGGGATAGGATGTAGGAGGCTTCTGCTCCGTGCTAAAGTACGACCGGAAGTGCATATTCGATTAATCATCTCCGCTCGTGACGCTACAGCAACTGAACAACGCTCCTCGACTCACCACACCGAATAAGAACTTGACGCTAGCACCCACGAACCCGTCTCCCAATTTACTCTCTATGAGCGACTTGGTAGCCGTCGCAAATGGGTGAGAAGAGAAATGGAGGAAGAGTTGGAAGGGGATGACGATGAGGAGGATGGCGGGGACGGGGAAGAAGGAAGGGGCAGAGTATCGGTAGACTCGGGTTGGGCGGTCATCAGTGAGCTCCATGGCGGTGGTCGTTGTATGAATGATTCGATGGTAGCCGGGGAGACCTGAATGTTGATAGCTACCGTGGATACAAGTGAACGATAGTCGAGTGTTGTTCTTTGTTCTTTGCCCGGGCACCCATGAATACGTCACGGATCTCGATCACCGATTAGATATCGAGCGTTTCATTCGCGGACATCATAATATGTCAAGGGTCCGAGATGTATACTTATCGGGATCAATTGGGTTGGTGGATTCGCCTTCGGATGAAACGAGGTTGATTTATCCCGCCAGCAAGGTCATATAGCTCGACGATTACGAAGCTAAAGAAGGATGTATGAATACGCATTCACTATGAGACCTTCTCTGACCTTGACAGATGATCGGTCGCGTGCTGGGATTTCGCGCTCAATCTTGACTTTTCTCACTTGAACATCGTTTTGCAGGGACAGACCCGGAAGAATTCCCAGAGCTGGAATTTCAAACTGCATCTTACTCATGAGCCTTGGAACCACGTCAAATCAGGAAATTCCCCATGCTGTTGCGCAGGGTGCATCAGTATATTCGATCCCCTCGCACGTGAAACAGCGCAAGCAGCGCAAGCAATTCTGGGCAGGACCATCTCCCATTCACTGAGATCTTGCTTGCCGAACCCGAATAGTTCCCTCGAGATGTCCATGTAATCGAATTCTGCGCATGGTCGAGAGTACGCAGGTTATGGTGGCGGCACGTGTTTGCGATATCTCATTGCCCCCTCACTGATCCTTGCTGTACGATGTTCTTCAGCTCGGCGGGGACTTTCAGACACGTCGGAAATCGGATCAACGCCACGAATCCTCTTGAAACCACTTCGATAAACTCGACGCTCACGGCGAATGCGACATCTTTCAGTTCTACTACTGAGAGCATGTGTTCCAGAATCCACCTTCGAACCTGACTCCTGCTGAACTTGCTGCTGAGGGGACCTACTAGCTGGCAGACACCTCTCGACAAGAAAAGCACGAGTTTGCTCGTGATCTGTCTGCTTCTTCAATGGACCGGTGGCGAGCTGATTATGGAGCAACACGGAGCACGAGTGTAATATGAATGTCAGGTTGCGATAGCAGGAAACGCACATGGATTCTCTCGACTGCAATCGTCAAGTCCAGACTCAGAATCGCTCTTGCATGCGACATCTACCTCGCACATGAAGCGCATCACTCCAGGATTAAGATAGGATGAAGCAGTGCACTATCCAGCTCCGAGTCTGGAGGATACTGCTTTGAGATCGAATCCTCGGTTTCCCCCCTTCTCAGCCTTGTCCCATAGAGGACACAGACACAGACAGACCCATACCAGTAATCTGACAGGGAGACTTTTTAAAAAAAAAAGTCGATTGCGCTATGTGTTCAGCACTTGCGGTTATGGGCTACGAATGCTCTCCAGAAGGTCAGTTCATGGCCGTCGGCATCTCGACCTGGATGCAGATTCCAGTGAAGACGACGAAGACGAACGGTCCAAGGCGAAGAGCAAGCTGACATTGCCAGAGTTCCGAGCTGAATACTAGACCTACGATAAGATTCGGACTCTGCATGATGATGCGTTCCACGTAGTATGTCCGGCTCCTAGAGAAACTCAGACCGGCAGAAATTTTGAGATGACTGAACTTATGGATCTCCAAGCTTGTGTATTATACGATCGGGAACAACTGCGTTAGAGATCTCGAGAAGGAAGCGTTCATGTGTAGCTCATAAGCCATCATGAGGCTCTTCGCCCAGATAGGTTCACCCAGAGAGGGCCCGAAACTTGATGTTCAGGTGGACGCATCGTGATGAGGACATCCTTTATATCGTTTGTGTGAATCGGCTGCCGCCACGTATGCGCGGTCTTGTCTCTTTGGGCTACATTTGCGGTGATCTTAACATACAGTACCATATCTTTGTTGATGAGCTTCCGGCTCGATTGCAATTAGGGACCCCTTGACGGCCGTATTGATTGATCGATCAGATATTGATCCACTAGTGATTGGCTTGTAATCAGTATCGGCGAGTCTTTCTCGGAAGTTTCGGAGCTTGGCTCACCTGACGCATTCCTCGAAAACGCTTTCCTGGCCCATCTATCAGCTTCCGATATCTTCATCGGGACGACATCTACACGAGCTTCAGCCGCCCATCGCCGAGTGCCTGTGTGATGGCTCCGGTGACTGCCCGCTTTGTGTCCCGGGCGTTGCTATTGCTCTTCGACGCAAGTAGGCTAATGAATACGCAGGAGCCAACGAACACCGCACTGATCCAGAGATCCTCAGCTCCACATGCACCTCGAGACAGTAGTATCGGTTGACTCACAACCTGTAGAAAGTTGCTCTTGAGAGCTGCTTCTCCTCGTCTGATGTTCTCGCACTAGCGAAGATGGCTGAAGTTGACAGCACAATTATAGGCGTCATGAGTGGGTCCGCCGAAGATCGATGCCGATCGAAACTCACATCGTAGATTCGGAAGTTTCCCCATCCCGCCGTATCCGTATACCTCTTATAGTCGATGATGATGAGCTAGCCAAGATGTAAGTCGCACTGTAAAGGGTTTCCCGTTAACAGCGGTAACAGCAGAATGGTTGATGATCGCCTGGGCGTGCGCTGATCTGACTGTGCGGTCGGCCAAGTTGCTCGCGGGAAGCCGGCCCTCGTCACGTGACATCCCCGATCCCCGCCCCTTGCAAGCGCGTCGCCTAATGGTCATCCCTAATTTCAAGAGTTCGGTCTCAGAATCAGCGAGTTGCCATTTTATGGCCTATACGAATAGGTCTTTGAGACCCTTCCCCTTCTCGTCTGCCCGATGAGCGCAAGTTTAAGCTAGACAATCATATAGCTCAGCCAAAATGTCTGAATCCTTGAAGCGGAAGCGTGGAGCTCAGGATTTTGTCTCTGTATCTAACGCAGCTTCTAACGGGAAGCCCACGAGGATCTGCTCGACCGGGAAGGATGCCAAAGCTGCAATTGAATCTGGCAGCAAGGATGGTAAGCTGAAAGTAATCGTATCGTCAGAGACTTTATCTTACCAATGCAATCGTGAAAAGCTATCGTTGCGCTTGAGAAGCAGATTCGGGTCCCTCATTCACAAACCGCGTCGATAGGATTGACGCACCCTAATGTTGTGCTCATGCAGCAATACCTGGCTCTTTCGCCAAAATGTGAAGAGATCTTGACGAACTGGAAGCATGGAAATGACGTTCGTATACCTCTTCGAGACGTTCTCCGCTTCGAAGCTGATCACGGTAATCTCACAGCGCAAAAACACGCAACTGGTGGAAGTCTCTATTCAATTGCTTACGACCTTGATCAATCTGCTCGTATCGGTCCCTTACTTTCGACCGACATTGCAAAACATCGTGGAAAAGTTCCTGGACACTTCGGAGAACTATGGTAATATGGTCAGTCCGAGTGGTCATTAATCGCCCGGAACTCTGTGCTAATACAGCTATGTGTCACAGCTTACCCGGATGATCCTCTCCAGCAAGCGAGAACACGCACACCTTGGAATCGGACTAGCAGCAGCTCTCGTACACGTTGATGTCGGTCACAAAGGAGCCGTCAGTCGAGTGAACGGGAGGTTGTGGACGTTGATCGCGGATAGCGGTTGCTTGCGAGCCCTACCGAAATTGTTGAGCATGAGACGAAAGGGCGGATTTGCGGCTCGAGCGGATCCTCTGGACAAACCGGGTAGGATTGGCCTTGAGTAAGGCAAACTACACCCTGACTGATCTTCGGCTTTCTCTTTGACGTCTTCATAGATATTCGGCACTTAACGCTTCATTTTATGTTGCCGTTCCTCTCCTATACTCTCTTTCTCTCTGGATCGAAACCCATGGTCATTCCGCTCTTCGCTAATTTGAAGGACGATCCGGCTCTCACTATCTTCAGAGTCCTGGATGCGATTTGGGATGCTATCAACGTTTCGCCATCTGCCGCTGTGAACCGGAAAGCGTCCGTGGCATTGCTCCACGAGAATTCGATCGATGGAATCATCAAACTTTACAAGCGAGATGGAAGCGATGATGAGGACGATAAGGTCAACGAGGTTACACCTGCTGAGATGGCACATCAATTCCTGCTCAAGACGTGCACCAAACCGGGCGTCGGAGTCTGCTTCCATGATCAAGGTTGGTACAGACGAAAGGGCAAAGGCAAGGCGGACGATCTTACGCAAGTAGAAGTCGAGCTGGATGAAGACGAAGACCGAGGGACCGGAAAAGATGGAGGAGCGTACGGAACGAAGATGCTCCACAATCATATTCTTGGGAATGTGGTTCGGCGCATTGGACCTCGGTCGGTGGAAGAGCCCAAGATTGCCGAGCTGGTGTATTCCATTCTCGGTGCTTGTCCAGAGCTGGTTGCTAGTTTCTGGCCGCATTCCGGTATCTCGGTCGATCCTAGACTCTCGGCCAAGTGGTTGGCCACCATGGCTCTGCTCGGTCATGTCATCTCCTTGCCTGTACCGCCGAATGACAGCTTCCATGTCTTCACGGGAGTGACAAAGGCAGACGGGACCAAGGAAACGGTAGCCAAAGCCAATCCTCCGTCGCTTCAGGTGATCATTGAGGCCATTCTCCCTTCACCACTCACAAAGCAGCACCTCAGCAAGGGACTTCAACACAATGTTGGTCTCGTTCAGCATGAAACTGCTTTGACATTAGCGCGGTCGTTGCAGAAGCTTCTGACAGTCAAGGCTACTTTTGCTTCCATAAGCAAAGAGATGCGACTGGACATGGGAGGGGAGCAATTCGACGATACTTGGTCGAAGTGTCTCCGGGAACTGGAAATGGAAACTCGTAAACGAGTTCCGGAGGTCCCGGTCATCATCGCCTTCGCTCAAAAATCAGCGGCCTCGCAAGCGTTGCAAGCCTCCTTAGAAGAGGCGGATGAAGGTGAAAAGGCGAAAGCCAATTTGCTGACCGAGGCTGCCTTGCGCCTGTTCCGCCTCTACTACCGGGCTTTGCCTAACATGGCCGCTGAGTTCCGCTTCGACGTGGGCAAGCTGCTTGTCTCGTCGTCTAGTGCCAAGCAGGAGGCAGCCGCTCGAAAAATGGCTCGTGAGGGCAGTGTCATTGACGACAGTGGCAGTGTAGCCAGTTTCGGAACTGTCGGCAGTGCTGGAATGGGAGGTGGCTTTGGACAATCCCGAGGGGACGTGACGGAATTCGATGCATTGAGTCAAGTTCATGTTTTGGAGTTGCTAGCCTCTGTCCGGGAGTGGGATTGGACAGCAAAAGCGGGTAAGTGTCTAAGTCCGATTGGCTTTGAGCTCGCACCGTGTCTGACTCGCCTCCCTTGTTCTGCAATCCAGCCGGGTCTGCGTATACCTACGTCTATCATATACTTCAATTGCGTTTGTCAACGCCGCATCTTCGCACCGTAGAGGTCACGGAGAAACTCCTCAAGGAAATGATTGGAGAGTCTATCATGTTTGATCACGATCGAGAGGAGTGGACTCTATGGATCGATTGCTTGCCCCGCACCCGATCATTGGAAGTCAAGACATCCGCTACTCTAGCGCTCGAAAGGCTCCATCTGCTCGGCTTCATCGACGACTGTATTCGGCGATGTATGAAGACGCCCTACCGTTACATCGAGGAAGTATCCGCTCTCACATCCCAGCATCAGATCGAAGTTAAGCAGTCCACATTGCCGTCCCCTCTTCTCTTCACTATGCTTGAGCAATTCCAAGCGAAGCTTGCTGGTCACCACATTGCCTCGGATGCGGCGGACGTAATCATGACGTACTTGCGCCAGATTATCTTGTCAATGACCTCAAAACAGCACGATTTCGGCGTCATCGCTCTACTCGAAGAGAAACTCCGTGCCTGCTTGGCCGCTGCCGAGGTGAAAAGAGAGACGCCACTGCCGACTTTGACTGCCCAAAATGAACTGCTTCGGGCTCAAATTTCTGCATTCAGCGGAGCAGTCAAGCACTCCTCCAAAATATTATCCGTTAAGGATGTCGAGGGTCAGTGCTCTCTCGCATCTTACAGAGTCAGAGTAAACTGGACTGACACGCTCTCTTTGCGGGACGAACAGGTGAAGATGCAGCGGAGAATCTTCGGAGACGACTTGTTTCGTTGGTGCCCGGAGAGGGCGGCGTTTGGGATGCGCTGTTGACCTCCAAGCTCGACCGACGAGACCTTGTGCAGTGAGCGCGACACATCAGACGGGATAACTTTCTCGCTCGCTTACCCGCCTTGTGTAACAGAATTCTTGGCGTAACGCCATTCGCCGTTGTTATCGCGGACCTGACTGGGGATCTCGACCTAGATGTTTGCTTCGACCTACTTCGTCAAGCGTATTTGGCGGGGCGGATGCACGGCAGCCAGAAACTTCGTCTGGCATGTCTGCTAAATCGTTTAGCAGGGTTTGACGGCTCAACGGCTTTGCTCAGTCAAGCGATCAGTTTTGTGGTGACAACGATGCACCGGCAAGAAGCGGTCGATGACATGGACGTTATCAATACGACAAAACAACTGTTTGACACTCCCGTCATAAAAAGGCTCACGTTGACCGAGGACGGCGAAATACAAAAGCGTAAGCCCTTAGCACGCTATGAAATTTAGGGAGTCTAATCTCATTTATTGATCTGTGGCTTGAACTCGAAAGGTTTGGCCTCTGCTATCAGCATTGCGAAGTCTGCAGCTTCGCCTATTTTGGCAGAAGTTGCCGAGGAAGCTAGCACACGCTACGGTCAAATGTCGTTGGCCCAACAGAATACCCATGCTCGAGCAATCGCGCTATGGGTCAGGTTCCTCACCCAAGAGAGGTCGGAGCAGATTTTCAAGCAACTCACTTCGGCCCCAGCACAAAATGCGGACATGGTCCGCCTGCTCGGAAAGCTGATTCGGCAAAGCAAGAACTTTGGGCTCGTTGTATCGAACTTGCCCTTCATTTTGAAGACTAAACTTCAATTGCCTGCATTGGACGCCGTTCAGCAATCTGGCACGCTGCAAGGATCGCGTAGGACAGTTACCGGAGAAAAGCTCGAGTCTAATTCGGGTCTATCAGACGGGATCGCCAGACTTGACTTAAAGGACATCAAGCTCGCAAGTCTTTCGACAGCTTCCATCCGCTTGATCGCTACGTGCGCTCCAGCGTGTATCGATGGGAAGGTGTCGGCCACAGCTGCACTCCGCAATGTCAACTGGACCGTCAGCTCCCTAGCCCGATTGAGGCTCTTATACTCTGAGGCGGATTTAGACGAACTCGAATCAGCTCGACCCGGATTCATGGCCTTTGCAATTGAAAGCGCCCTATCGAGTGATTCTAGAGATGCAAACGACTTTTGCTTGATGCATCGACAATTCCTGGTTCAGAGGGCCGCTCAGGACGCAAGAATGGTCGGCAGCGTAGCGGAAATGTTACGCGAGGATCAGATCGTCTTTACTGCCGAGAAGATTGGCCTGTTACGCTCAATAGTGGAGATTGGTATTACTGCTCTGCCAGCCCAAGCCGTGTTGGAAGCGGTTGCTCGATGGATAACGCCGCGCTTGACGCGTGAAGGGAATCTCCTCGACAACGAAGTGCAAGCGATGTCAGCTTATGGTTAGTCAACTTAGCTGGCCTGTGGTTTCCTTGATCGCGTCGCGCTAATCCCAATCACGTAGAGGACTTCGTCAAGTCTAACGAGGCTGAGATTGGGGGACACCTAGTCGAACCTTTGCTTGCGGCTGTGATTCAGGACAAATTACGGGTCTTCCAAGCAGTCAATTTGGCGGCCGTGCTCTGCGGGAAGTCCTCTATCAAGGTATTGTCGCTTGCCAAACCATTTCCAGACTCAAGCTAATTGTCTGCTTCGATCTAGGCCATGGTTGTTCGGCAACATCTACAGTTGCTGCTCGGCACAGAGACACTGAACAAGCCAATGCAGTTAGACCCATTGACGACCCGCAGAAGTGTAGCTCGACTGGCTCTTGCACTGTTCAACTCGTCGCCCTACTCCGCCTGTCAACCTTCGTTCGTCGAACCGCTCATCAGACTCTACAAGGGAACGACCGATATTGCGGACGTGGACTTGCTTGCTATTTTCGGGTTATATGAGCGATACAAGAGGCAATCGCTTGCGAAAGCAATCGTTGCACTCTGGACTCCTGAGCTCAACATGGCCGCAGACGAAAACGAGAATCCTCTCGATGCGCTGAAGCAATTGGACCCCAAAATCGTGTTCGCAACATGTATCGCTTTCGAGCGAAAGGAGGACGAAGAGGCAGAGAGGACGACCTATGAGCCCTCTTTCGTGCTCAGCCTCACAGCCGCTTGTCTACGGGAAGGATCTCTGACCGGCCTACAATGGGTCGAGATCCTCCGAAGCAACGTGCTCGCATTAGCGACGTGCGCTCTGTCATCGAGGAACAGCGATGTGCGCACGATGGCGAGCTGGATCATGGGAGCTGCGGTCGAGTTGGTGCAGGTAAGCATCACGAATTCACTCTGCGTCGATATACCGCGCTAAAACAGTCTCGCCCGTAGAACACGCCATTCCAAGAGCAACCTGCGGTCAAGCGCCTCTTAAGCCTACTACGACATGGCATCTCAACGAGCGAAGAAGGGGTCGTGGAGCGATTACCGTTCATGATGGCCTTCCTTTTCGCGCACGCTTTCAGAACGATTGGAGAGCCATCATCGTATCTGTATCCTCTGATCAGCGCATTCTTGCTGCGAAGGCCGACGATGGACTTTAGAGATGTGCCTATGCTCTACGATATGCTTTACGCTGCAGGGCAGGGCTCGAAAAGGGAGAGGAGATGGATGGTCAGATTCCTCCGAGACTCGTTGAGATCGCGCTCCGTAAGCATTTTCTCTGACATGCGACACAGCGGTCTTGTCAAGGTAGCTAACGAAATACTCGTGACTGCAGGATTGGCAAATCTGCCAGAGGCGTCATACTTTTGCTCTTCTGGCATCCATCTACCAGTCCTCGACCGAGTACAATTTGCGTTCGTTGATCATCCAAACCCTGCAGGCCATAACCGCTATTCCGGAGGCTTCTATCTATCTTGCCGAGAAAGAAGGCTTAGTCGAGTGGCTCGAGATGGCCTGTCTAAACGATCAATCGACCGGCAGAGGAGCGACCCTGGAAGATGTCATGGCTATACTCGAAAACGTAGTCACGGCGCTGGTCCAAAGGGATATGTCCAAGTCCAGTAAGGTGTTCGAGAGGGGTCGAAGGTGGCACATTCAGGTCTTGGGTTGTTTGCAAAGAATCGCCCCTGTGGAAGGTGAGTAAGAGTGCGATGAATCAAATAGGCGCTGCAGCTCACTCGCCTGTCACGTGATATAGATCTGACCATTCTCCAGCGCCTGAGCGAGATGGTCCTGCGAATCTCATTGACTACTCGTGCGGCCGTGGCTGCTCCCATCCTGATGATACTGGCAGAGAACTGTCGCCGATTGGATCTCAAACAGCCGGGTATCGTCGAGTCCGAGGCTTGGCAAAGGACGGTCGAATCGCTTCTTCGATCCGGCATGAGTTGGGATCCGGCTACTCTGAGCGATGGCGAAAGGGCCCAAGCTGCCAGAAGCTTGGCGGTATTGTCATGCCGGGTTGCGGCCTGTCCTGGTTCGTTAGGTGATTGGGTTCGGGAGGAAACCTTGTCGATTTCGGCTGCAGTGTAAAATCAAGGTCCAAATGTTATCAATCGAATTTTGCTTGGAATCAATTCAACTAATGCCGTTACCCGCTGTTGAGCTACACCCAAGCCTATTGATAGCAAAGTCGATGTACATCAAAGCATGACTCTGCGGTGAATCATCGATCAGCTGCGGTCTGATCACCTCAAAGGACTTTCAGCAGCCTTTTGTTTGTTTGTTGTTGTTGTTTTCGTCTACGATTTGATGAACCCCTGAGATGAAACTCAATCAACTCGCTCATCAAGGAGAAAGGGTATTTCTGTTAGATAAAGGGGAGAGCAGTCGTCCACAAAAAAAAAACGCAACGTTCACTCTTCCTCTACTCATGATCTTGCAACGATATTGGGCTGGCAAACAGGCTGTCTTGCGACCGCTCGAAGCTAGCAATAGTACCACAATTGGCAGATTGCAGATAGGTAGATTCGACTCCGTCACGCGGAATCGAAAGTTGTCGACGTTTCACCGCCTGATTGGATTGCTCCGCGGAACGCGATTCGTGACCCGTAACAGCGATCATGATGATGGACCTATTTCGGATACCCTCAGTCAAACGAAAGAGGA
>Ga0308160_10007241_pt1 | contig 11083 bp, 15 predicted proteins | sample PhyFR1_FD_201036 | JGI IMG/M metagenome (GOLD analysis project Ga0308160, IMG submission 201036) | Phyllosphere microbial communities from UC Gill Tract Community Farm, Albany, California, United States - DLSLF.R1 | ecosystem: Host-associated > Plants > Phyllosphere > Unclassified | place: USA... | reverse complement strand
TTGGCCCACGCATACTGCTGACCCTGTTGCCGGCAGGTGGAAGGCGGACCGGTCCCGACGGAACTCGCTGCTGCGGGGCTCTAGGTGGTTGAGCCATCATGCTGGCGAGTGAGTACCGTTTGTCTCCTACGACCGCATTTGGAGGAGTTGGGACCGGCTTCATGTTCCCCGATCGTGGCAGAGTCTGCGAGAGAGCAGTCGACGCCGCGTGGAAAGGAGCTAGGTCGAGCGTACAGTTCCACCTGGAGCTGAATTTATCCGTAGGATAGACGGCCGTGTCTCCTTCGCGGTCGACCGGTCGACCAATGACGGTGATGCCCACAGGGCGTTGCTCGTCGCCTCTTCCCATGGTACGCGCCAGATCGTCGTGGTCTTGCCGATCTTCAGGTAGCGTAGCGATAGACACGGCGTAGAGTAGATTATACTGCTCTACTGGCTCAAGCGTGAGCGGGAACACACTGCTGCCACTTTGAGTGCCTCGAGCGTGTTGTTCAGGTTGGCATGTCAACTCCGCGAAAGCTTTACCGCCTTTACCTCCAACGTCGACGCTGATGGTTTCGATCTCGAATGCGGGCGACTCTGCGTCCATCGGATTCTCCACCTCGACACATAGCGCAACGCGACGTTCACCTTCGTCCTCTTCGTCGGCATCATGGGTCGATCGAGGCGGCAGCAGCTGAGGCAAGAACAAGGTGCGCATTCGTACTCGCAGACCAGAGGAAAGCGTTAACACTCTTCGGAACGACTTTCGTAGGGTGTGATTTGACAGCGCGAGTGATAAGTTTGAGGGTTGACGATCTCGAGAGATTCCCGCACCCGGTGGTACCGAGTCGATGGATGATGCTGTTCGGTGATTCGTGAGTGATCCCCCACTAGCAGACGTAGACGCAGAAGATATGTCGAGTGAGGGTAGTGACAAGTCTTGCCGTATGCTTGTAGCGAGCCTCGAGGTTGGCAGGCGCTCCTCGCCTTTGGTCAATGTTGGATCCATGAATCCGAGGTGAGCTTACCGAGTCCCCCGAGAAGATCAATCTCCTCCATCTCCGCCAGCCCCTCACCCTCGTCGTCTTCAGCGATCCCTCCAATGTCTTCTGTACCATCCGTCCTGACCGTATCGGCAGCAGAGTATACAGAGCTCGTCTCGACATTCGCTCCAGCCTTCTTCGTTTTCTGAGGGGCGTCCCGCAGTGTCACCGATGCCGTGAGAGATAGGACTGGATTCTGTATTTGGGTTCGAACGTAAACTACGATATGAGCTCCTTTCATAGGTCTTCACTCTATCCAGAGCCTCGAGCAGAGTGAAGCAGTAAGCTTACCGACGGGTATCTGCCCTTTATACACCACGTCCCACCCATTCTCCCCTCTCACAATCACCCTCCCGCCTCTTGATCCAGATTCGTCAAGGTTTCGCACATCGCTGAGGCCCCCACCGGACGTTTGACCTTGGTCTAGCTCGTCTCCACCGACCTTGCCTTTCAACGACTCCACAGGTCCCTCCCATACTGTCACGCCCTCGACTCCGGCATATTGCTCTTCGTCGCTTCCCATCCGAGGGAATGGATTAGGCGTGACGGGCGGGGCGGAACTATCGGGCGTGTGGGCCATATAAGGTGTCTGGGGTACGAATAAGTTATTTCCATCGGGCGTAGCAGTCGTAGTCAAGGATGGAGGCCGCGCTGCAAGGGGGGGTAGTAGAGAGGCGTTCGCAGTGAGCTGTACTGTCAGTCTTCATCTTTATCGCAAGGAGACTAAGTGTAGACGTACTTGAATCCGAGCGAGAAAGCGCAGTAGCTCCGACGGCGGCTCAGAGGGCGAGGAAGGCGTCGAACTTGGGAATTTTTCGTCGGGTATCGAGAGCGCGACGACATAGAATAGCTTCTCGTCTGTAAGATTAGCTTGACGGTGTATTTGATGCGACAACTGCCTGCTGCTTGCGCAATCGTGAGATATCCTGCGAGATGTAGGACATACCTAGAAAGGATACATGGCGTGCAGGAGCAGCTTGCACGCTCTGCCACCAATCCTCGGCGGATCCACTGGCTGGTATAGCCGACGTCGAGGGTATGATCAGGTCGAGCGAAGTCGCGTGAAACAACGCCTCGAAGCTTGTGCCGGACGTTGAAGCTGACGGCATTCCACGCGTTCGACCTTGCTTGCGGCTTGTGGAGATGATTCTAGAGGTGTCCTTTCGGATTGCGACGAAGCTGAAGGAGAAATGACCAGTGTGATGGAGACAAAGCGCGAATTCAACTCCGACACGTCCGTAGCGAAACGTGCGGAGCCCCCGATATGCTGTTGACAAGTGCGCGAGTCTTGTAGGTTGCAGAGCAGAGTCATCGAGCGGAAGTCGTAGTAACGCAAGACATAGGCATGAAACCTAGATACGATGCATGAACCGATGACACAATGTTGATCTGCAATTCCCTACTTCGCGCTACTCGTCCGCCTTCGCATTAGCCACGACCCACGCCCTCGCCTTCTCCTTTGCCTTTTCTTCTCCCTGCTCGTCTCCGATCTTGCTCTCCACAGACAAAAGCTTCTTGAACAAGAACCTGATGGTCAGCTCCATCACCTTGCAGTGTTTGTATGCTCACTTTGCTTTCTTCGCGGTGAGCTTTTGGGCCAGCGTTCGGTCGACAAGACTTCGCACAGCTTGAACATCTTCCACACGAACGAGCTGGTCAATGTAGACTGAGACAAGGTCAAGACGTTTTGGATACCGGTCGACCAACTCCTCGAAAAGTGTCTTGCCCCGCTCGGCATCAGCGTGTCGGAATTCAAAGACGGCGAATTTCTCGATAACCTCGACGTCTGAGATGAGCGTTGATCGCGCGGTCAATGTTGAGGATGCTCACGCTTTGATTTGTCAAGACTCTTCATAGATCGCGGGAGAAGTTCCCGCGCTTCGTCTGTGTCACCCTTCTTGAACCAAAATTCGGCGGCGCGAGTCCAAGAATCGGCATAAGCCGAGAACTTCTTGACGCTCTTCTTCCAGATCTCCTCGGCAGCCTACACGTAAGCTCGGATGCCACATCGCGCGCAGTATGGGCTCACCTTGTCTTTCCCGGCCGCTTGTAAGGCATCGGCATATCGAACCCAGACCTCACGCGCCTCGTTGTACTGCGCAGCCTCTTTGAATACCTTGTCGCGGGACTCTTCGGTACCGAAACCGATCTCCAAGTTGACTAATGCCATCCAGACGTTGAGCTTTTCGCCCTCCTCTCGCAAAGCGATCTTCTCCAATGCTTTACGGCCGATCGACCGGGCGCGGTCAACTTCGTGCAGCTGCAGAAGGAAAGACATGTATTGAATCCAGAGGAAAGAAGAGTTGGGAGACGCGAGCAGAGCCCGCTCGAATTCCAGAGTGGATGAAGGCTGACTGGAGGGAGCGGTCGCGGTCAGGTCGGTAGCTTTCGACTTTTTGGTTTTGCTCGATGTTGCGGCTGCTTCGTCGTCGTCTGATTCTGACTCTGATGCGGAGGCGGCATTGTCATCGCCTCCGTACCAGTCGAAGCCACCGGAGACATCCAGTGTTGGCGCGGCGGCCTTCTTCGCCTTCTTCGCGCTGGCCTTCGGTGCAATTGGAGTATCCAGGTCGACCTGATGTCAGTCATGTCGCGCTTTTGTCAATTGTAACTCACCTCGACGTCCTCGTCCGAATCCTCCGCATCCTCGTCATCCTCGAAGTCGAGGTCGTCTTCGCTGACGTCCTCGACGTCTTGGTCCTCGCCGTTCATATCCTCATCGGCTTCCTCTTCATCGTCTTCCGAGTTATCCTCCTCATCTTCATCACCCCTGCCCTCCATCTCTTCGTCGTTATCTCCTTCGTCCTCCTCGTCGGACTCTTCAGGCGCAGCGTCCCCGAACAAGCTTGGCTTGATGGAGAAATTGACCCGTCCCTTCTCCTTGTCGACGCCGACGATGACCGCCTTGACGCGATCGCCCTCTCGGAAGCCTTGAAGTGCTTTGAAAACGTTCTTTGACTTTTTGTCGGAGATCTCCGACTTGTGACACAGGCCGGAAACGTCGGCGTCTTCGATTCGCAGGAACATGCCGTATGCTTCAACCTGAACGTCAGAAATATTCCAGCGGGCCAGACAACAACTCACCTTCTTCACGATCGCGTCGACAACTTGCCCCTCGGCAAACTCGCTCAAGCTCCTCTTGGCGGCTTGCTTGCCCTTCTGGCCAGGAGTAGATCGCAAGCTCATCTCGACCAGCTTCTTCTTCTCGTCCACACTGTTATCAGTGGTGGACCACATTTCGTTGCTGTCTGTGACATACCTAGTGATGGTACCAGAGACGAGTTGATTGACCTCAAACTTGCTTTGCCAATCCTTGACGAACTGACGGTAAGCTCAACATCGAAACCAGATAATGTACTGACCTCATCAAATAGCTCCTTAATCATCACACGAGCCGTGACATTCCTACCGAGAGCGACGAAGACGCCATGTGAGGCGACGTTCTTGACAAGACCCCTGATCTTCATTCCGGTCTTTAGTTCCGACACGTTTTTGACTTCCGCGTCGACGACTTCTCCCGCGCCCTCGATTCGTGACTTTCTCGTGGATAGATCGACGATTCGTGTTGCCGGGTTTGAGGTGAGAACGTAGCATTCCACCTTTTCGCCGATGACAAGCGGTCCGCCACCTTGAGAAATCACTTCAAAGTCGTCGGCAGCATCGGTGGGATGCACTCGGCCTCGAATGTGGGAGGACAGCTGGACCATGGTTCCCTGCGGGCCATGCGAGACAACCTCTCCGGAGACAACACTGCCAGGCTTGATAGAGTCGAACGACAGAGCGCTGCCGGAGATTCCACTACCGCTCGGCGCGGGGGTGGCTACCTTCTTGGTGGTGGTGGACGGTCCGCGCTTGTTAGCGAGGATGACGAGACCCGATTGCGCGTTTTTGGAAACGACGATGAGCTCATCTAGCCTCTCGCCGATTTTCAGACTGCTTCGTAGCTCGTCGACGCCGATGTGTCGGTGATTACTGAGGTTGGCGAGTGATAGCAGCGCGGTGATTTGCGACGGGACAAGAGTGATGACGACCTGGTCGGCGTGGATCTGCGAAACGATACCCGACACTTCGTCAGCGACTTCCAGAGAAGCCGCGGCAAGAGCAGTCGGCAGAGCTTGTCGAACTGAAGCCACCAGTCGCTGGGTCTCCTTGTTGACTTCGGTGATTCGCACATTGACCGGCTTGCCCTCGAAGAAGATGTCGCGAAGGTTGACAATGAAGTTTTGGCTGCGAGTCAGCGATTGAACAGGGCAACGACAATGTAAGCTCACCTGGCCTCAGACTGCGGCACGAAAGCCCGCAGACCACCGAACAAGTCGACGATACAACCCTTGTCAAGGATCTTCGAGACGACGGCCGGAGTCATCATACCCGCCTTGACGTCACCGAAGTGTTGGGGGATTTCCAGCTCGGAATCAACCAAGCTCTTCTTGAGGGTCAAAACGACACGACTCCTAGCAGGCTCCAAGGCGAACACTCGGGCTTTGACAGTCCCGCCAACCTTGAATCGCTTCTCCGGATGGTTCAGCTTGATGTCGGCGTAATGAGCGGGCCAAGCAACACCGTGTACGGATCCCTGGATGTTGACGAAAAGGCCTTTCTCGCTGAGTCGGTGGATCGTTCCCTTGAGGTGTTGACCGACTGACAGTTCGTCTACTTGCATGAACACCTGGTCGAGAACCTTTTGCTCGAAGGACAGCAATAACAAGCCATCCAATGGCGAATGACCAATGACTCGCGCTCGGTGCAGGGTCTGCACCCGGAATGGTCCAGCTGTACCGGAGAGGGCGGGGATACGCTCATCGGAGATATGACTGATGTGAACGAAGCCCTCCAACCCGTCATCGGTGCGGCAGAGCACACCCCATTCCTGGATGACTCGAATGATCTTGACCGAAGACAAGGGTTTACCGATTGGCACGCCGATCTCGAGCGGTGTCTTGCCGTCTGGTGTGACTGGACTCGAAAGGGTGAGAATGTGAGGGAGCACGGAGAGGCCAAATCGTCGCGGCGAAGTGGACAGATTGTCGTATAAGATTCTTGCCCGAATCTGATGTCAGCTGCATAGCTTGTATAGTAAACAATAGACTGACCTTCTTTCCAATCTTGTATTTTTCGTCGATGTCCTCGCCCTTGAGATCGAGATGAGTGAGATCGATGGTGCCGTCGAAGAATCCGCAGATCCTTACGTTGAGACCGGAAGGCACGACGGCCGTGACAAGCGCGTTGACAAGGTGGCCCGGCAAGATCGAAGCGACGTTCGATGCCTCGGTCAATTGCGACTTTAGCAAGATTGAATGATCGAGGGAGAGCTGCAGGATTCGTCCACCAGCCGTCTCGGATGCGATCGTAGCGGGTAGAAGCTGGCCAGCAACCAGTGTTTTGCCTTTTGTCAGCACTAAAGTTCGTTCGTATGACCGAAAGACTCACCTGCGACGTATTTCTTCACCTCGTCTTTGCTGATGAAGCCCTCGCCTCCGACGTCCTCGCTAAAGCCGAGTCCGACTCTCCAACCCTTGTCCTCTTCACCTAACACTTCTCCAGTGACCAAGAATCCATTTCCGATGTCCGCTTTGACAACTTCCGCGTTGATCTTCTCTGGCATGACGGTCATCTCCACTCGGGCAGCCAGTCGTGTTGTCTCCGAAATGGGGTATTGAGAAATGAACGACTGAGATGCGGTCGGGTAAAGGTTGAGCACCTTGGCCGGAAGATATTGACCTGGAGTAAACAACGTGGCCAAGTCGGGCGCGCCGCTCTCCTCGTCTTCGTCATCCTCGTTATCCGACGCCGACGAGGCCTCTTCCTTGTGAAGGAGAGTGGTGAGCATTGCGGAAATTTCGGTGATCGGCACGTGGGCGAGCAAGTTGTTGGGAAGGGAAAGAATCAGATGCAGAGGAAGCACAGTGTGGACACGAGCGAGCAGCTTCGTTCCAGCGGCGAGTCGCTGTCGTCAGCTCGACCGCAGTCTGAGGACACCTAGACACGTACCTTGTAGTTGAGCTCCTCGACTCGGATGGTATCCTTGTCTCGCTCCGCTCGCTTCTCATCTACGTCATTCTTCTTCAGCCTCTTCGCCTCGCGTTCACTGATCTGCCGTCTTCGCTTGGTGCCCTGCTTCTTGGCCTTTTGGTCAGTTCCGCATCTCATCAGCCGAGAGCCACACTCACATCCAGCGCGTCTTCGTTCTCAGCCTCTCTTCGACCTTCCGCCCTGGTCTGCTTGACTTCGAGTGCTGTCAGACTGGTTCCGCCCCCTCGGGGGAAATCCGTCTCTTCATCCTTCAGAGTCGAAACGAAAGAAGGGGTCGGTCGGGGCTCATCGTGCTTTGGCTTCAGAGTGCTTGGTCCAGCGTCTGCTGCCGATGTTCGGGGAGCCTTCGCCTTGAAATCGCCTTTTGTTTTCCCGTCAATCGCCATGCTGTCCGATTTGGCGTGAGTGTAACGGGTAAATTAGGTATGAAGCGTTGAAGTGGTGGTCAAAATACATTGAACTCTCAAAATTCTGAGCGGCGGCGACCGCTGTGCCTGTGTATGAATTTAGGTGGGTGGCGTGAATAAAGCTGAAATCAGCCCGTCTTGACCTCCACAACCCTCGTCCACGACGCGTCAAAGCGATTTTCATCCTGCGCAAGTGGTATTCTCGATTCCTTACGCAATGTCGACAGCTGCAGGGTCTTCTACGACACCTCAGAAAGGAGTCTACACCCCTCAGAAACGAGCAGTCATCAATGCCGACGCGGGGCCAAGTAGGGCTCGACCGCAAGGCGCTTCTCCTGCCTATGTGAGTTGTGTGGTTCTCGGCGCAATTCGCCGCTGATGTACAGAGCTCAAGACGGCACTCTCTATACGGTATAGAAGACCGAGTCGTGATAGAGTGAGTATCTCGACTCATTGCTCCTTGTCATATCATCTCATATCAGCCCCGGGTCAAGGGTGTGGAAGGTCGGTTTTTCAGGCGAAGCGGATCCTCGGGCGGTATTCTGGTCGAACAACAGAAGCCACGCAGAATCGATTTGGGAACTCGACCTGGATCAAATGGGTGTGATCGAGCGCGAAGAAGCATCCCGGTTGGTAGGAGTACGAATTACGACGGGGCTGCGCGAATCGTTCTCAAAGTGAGCTCACTCTCGCATATGATGGAGATGTACTGACGGCAGACATCTTATGACCGACTCAAAATCACGAAAGGTCATTGTGCTTGAGAATACATATCTCCCGGCGTTCGTGAAAGAGCACATAGCGCAAGCTTTGTTCGACAACCTAAAGGTGCGTCCGCGCGGTGTGAGAGGGCAAACTAACTATAGGTTCCTTCGATATCGTTCACCTCGTCCGCTTTGCTAGCTCTGAACGCTTGTGGACGGATCACAGGCTTGGTCGTAGATTGCGGCTGGCTAGAGACTACTGTCACACCTGTGAGCTTGTTGGACGAAGTACGGCCAGAAACTGACGTCGAGGTGTACTACTCCCGGCCGTTGTTCCAGCTCTCTCGATCGACGCCGCTTGCTGGACGAGCACTGCATCGGCGGCTGAAAGCTCTGCTCCGCCGTTTTGCGACATATTACCCGCCGCCCGTCTCTCTGAGCAATTTGAAACGAGATGCTATCCGGCCAGTGCCTGAACGTATCCTTACGGACGAAATCGTCGAGCGGGTCTTGACGGAGACGTGCTTTGTTGGCGATTTAACGGTCGCGCCCGCGCCAGGTATTGACGAGCCAATGGACGGCCACTTAGAGGACGACGAAAAGGCTATGGACCAATTAGCGGAAACGTACGCCGTCAGCTCGACAGCGACTGATTTGTCGTTTCCGATCCCGGCTCCGGGCGACATGGGTCCAGGAACGATGGTCATACCCGGCTGGATCAGGGAACGGGCTGCTGAGGTGCTGTTCACAGACGACGTTACGACGGAAAGCTGTTCAGTCACCGAGCTCCTTCTCCAAACGCTTTTCAAGGTGGGTCGATGTTGTACGACAATGACGACACTAATGCAAGTTACCAATAGACCTAAAATCAAGTATGGCATCGACCATCTTGCTTACAGGCGGGACAGCGTCCCTGCCAGGTTTCATCCCGCGTCTTCGAATTTCGCTCAAAAGCGCTCTCCTCCCACCTCCGTCTCTTTCTGCCTCAAACGTCTCCCCGCCGATAAACACCCCTGCACACCGGATAGAAGAAACGCGAGAATGGCGAAGAAAAGGGGAGAACCCTTATAAAGAAATCTACGGTTTAATGGACAAAATCGCCATTCTCAATGACCCAGCCCCCCTGGATGGAGGTGGTCCTGATGGAGGTACCACCGGGAGCAACGCGGGAACGGCGCCTCGATGGGTACCGAGCTTGTTGAGCTGGGTAGGCGGGTCTATTGCGGGGTGAGTAGAATCTCCCACACACTTGCACATCTGACACGCAGAATGATCAAGACGGGCGCGCCGGAACTGCTCAGGGAAGAATACGATACCGCCTTTTCAGAGAATATCGTACGAGGAGAAGCGTTCATGGCGGAGCAAGAGGCGAAATCGGCGGGCATAGCCAGCGCGGCAGCGGCGCTCGGCATCGAGTTGGACAGTCTCAGGCCGGGAGAAGCGCTGGGATTAGGGGGAAGGCGGAGAGGGTGGAAAGAAGGGGTCAGGGTACACGACTGGTCGGCCGGGGTGAAGACGTGAGCCATCCAGTATAGTGCATTGGTGTCATTGCTTGGCTTTGCGAGCGCCTATTTTCCTCGACCTCTATGATTACATATACAATTGATGACCGATTGAGAGACACCACAGCTGGTCAAGGCGAGTGAGTTGCCTGACGACGGGCCCCGCGCAAGACTTTAAGACTGCACCAACGGGCTAGCCGAAAAAAGTCCAGTAAAAAGCGGAAAGTCACCTAACCGTGTACAGCTACTTCCCCACTGCTGCCGCTGAAGCCGCCTTTTTGTCCTTTCTTGTAGGTGCGGTAGAGTTCCTCTTGGCCCATCGGAGTCCGCAAGCCTGGGGTCAGAACTGTTGCAATCTTGACTGTCTTGCTTTGACTGCGTTGTATCCGATCGGGTCACCAGTCACTCGGCATTCGGATGCACAGTCACCGACCTCGCAAAAACTCACATTGCACAATGTCTTCGGCCCAAGCGGACCTTTACGCCATTCCGGCGAATCTGTCCTGCCACACGTGACGCAAACGTGCATCCCTTCGCCTGCTTCTGCACCGCCAACACCGGCCATGCTCGCTTTCTTGGCACGTTTCTTTTCTCTGCCCTCCTTGTCTTTGTCGCGAGTCTCCTTGTCTTTGGGCGGTCGACCGGGACCAGGCTTGAATTTTGGTTGAGGATAAGCCGGCGACGAAGCGGGAGAGGATGAGGACGAAGATGCAGCGGGGGAAGAAGACGAGGAAGGAGCGTTGAAGGACCGCGATGGGATGGCTTCGGCGTATGTATTTGTCATTCCTAGGATCAGTCAGAGGTCGGGATGAGGGTTGAGCCACCAGATGAAATCCAGCAGCAGGTCAGGCGACGACCGATGAGGGGCAAGAGTCTAGACGCACGGTAATCATCGTCGTCGAAATCAATCTGCAGCTCGCGCAGCTCTTCCCTCAGCTTTTCATTCTCCAGCTTGAGCTCGAGAAACGCGTCGAGGCTGAGATCAGCACAGCCCAACATAATTCAAGGTGTGAGACCCACTTCTGCCCATTTCCCTCGCCCTCAGCAGCTGCCTCGCCCACACGCCGACCCATCACCCAGACCGCCTTCCCCTTCATCTCGTCGCCTCCTGATTGCGGTACCATTGTCCCCGCCCCGCCCAGACCGAACGCGGGCATATCCGCGCCTTCTACACCTGTCGCATGTGCCCTCACCTCCCACACGACCGTGCGTGGCGTAGTCTGCGTTGGACTACCCGAACTCCCTGATCCACTGCTCGAGCCGCTGTTCCCGGAGTGCAGCTTGTGGTGGCCTTTGGACGAACCGGGACGCGAAGGTGAGAGATCGGTTAGCATCCGTATGTACGTCGTGTGCGAGGCGGACGACGTGAATTGGGGCAGCATGGTTGTTGATGGTGTGTTGGACGATTCGGA
>Ga0308160_10007240_pt1 | contig 11084 bp, 8 predicted proteins | sample PhyFR1_FD_201036 | JGI IMG/M metagenome (GOLD analysis project Ga0308160, IMG submission 201036) | Phyllosphere microbial communities from UC Gill Tract Community Farm, Albany, California, United States - DLSLF.R1 | ecosystem: Host-associated > Plants > Phyllosphere > Unclassified | place: USA... | reverse complement strand
ACCGAACTCTGGAAGCTGACCGGCGAGGTCTCCGTCATGCCGTAGGCGATCGTGATCTCGGACAGGTGCATCCTGTCGATCACGCGGCTCATCACCTCCGCCGGACAGGGCGAACCCGCCATGATGCCGGTGCGTAGCGTGGCCAGGTCGAAGCTGCCGAAGTCCGGATGGTCGAGCAGCGCGATGAACATCGTCGGCACGCCGTGAAGGCCGGTGCAGCGCTCGGCCTGCACCGTGGCCAGCACCGATGCCGGCTCGAAGGCCTCGCCCGGGAAGACCATGGTCGCGCCGTGCGTGACGCAGGCGAGGTTCCCCAGCACCATGCCGAAGCAGTGATACAGCGGCACCGGGATGCACAGGCGGTCGCGGTGCGTGAGCTTCATGGCCTCGCCGACGAAGAAGCCGTTATTCAGGATGTTGTGGTGCGTGAGCGTCGCGCCCTTGGGCGAGCCGGTGGTGCCGGAGGTGAACTGGATGTTGACCGGGTCGTCGAACTGGAGCTGGGCTTCGATGGTTTTGAGATCGGCCAGTTGCTCCCGGGTCGGCGCCTTCAGCAGATCGTCGAAATTCCACATGCCCGGCGTTTTTTCTGCGCCGAGGCGGATCACGTGGCGCAGCTCGGGCAAGGCGCTTGCTTGCAGCCCACCCGGCGCGCTGGCCGCCAGCTCGGGCACGACGTCATTGACGATCGCGAGGTAGTCGCTGGACTTGAAGCTTGGCGCCAGGATCAGCGCAGCGCACTGCACCTTGGCCAGCACGTATTCGAGTTCGGAGCGCCGGTAGGCCGGATTGATGTTGACCATGACCAGCCCGGCGCGCGCGGTCGCGAACTGCACCAGCACCCATTCCGCGCAGTTCTGCGACCAGATGCCGACGCGGTCGCCGGGACGCAGGCCCAGCGCGAGCAGGCCGGCCGCGAGGCGCGTCACCCTTTCGTCCAATTCCGCGTAGGTCCAGCGTACCTGCTGGTACGGCACGACCAGGGCTTCGTTATCGCCGTGGCGTGCGGCGACGCCGGCGAGGAAGCTGCCGATCGTCTCGCCGATCAGGGGAACATCGTGTGCGCCATGCACGTAGCTCGGTGTTGCTTCCATCTTGTCTCCTCTCTTTTTATAAGAAGGTTCAGCGCCGCAGCGCGGTGAAGGCTGCCGGCTCCCACTCGCGCAGCGCCAGCAGCAGCCCGCTGCCGCGGCGCTTGGGCAGCGGCGAGGCCAGGCTTTCCTCGTGCAGCTCGGCGAAGCGCGCGCGCAGCTGGCGCAGCTCCGCCTGCATGCGCGCCAGCGCGCTCTCCGTCAGCATACCGTGGGTGAAAGCCAGCGACTGCTCCGGCTTGTCGAAACCGCTGTCGAGGAAGTCGTTCAAACCCTCGGTGCGGAAGTAGCGGCGGATCGGTCCGTCGGGCAGCCAGTCGAAATCGCGGGCGACGTTCAGGCGAATCCGGTTGCCGGGCATGAGCGCGATCAGGTGCAGGCGGTCGAGGTGCAGCAGCTTCTGCAGACACTCGGCTTCGGTGAGCTTGTACACCGCCAGCATGTCCTGCAAGGTCCAGTGATTCAGCGCGCAGACTGCAATCAATAGCAGCCGCGTGTCCGACACCAGCTCCTTCTCTTGTGTCGCGGTGAGCGTTCTTAAGCGCGTTTCCGTGACCGCCGCTTCCTGCGCCAGCTCGGCCAGCGTGAAGCCGAGCATGTTGCTGATCTCGACCAGGCGGTCGACGCCCAGCGTGTCCGATGTGAGGAGACGCTTGACGCTGGCTTCGGACAGCTGCAGCGCACCGGCGACATCGCGGTAGGTCTTGCCCTGCAATTTCAGCTGGCGCTTGATGGTCGTGAGGAGTTGGCAAACTTCGGACATTGCGGTAGGGTTTCTTCTATGACAATATGCGGTGTCAGATTACATCACAACAATAAGGAAGACACTAGCATGGATTTTGCCGAATACCTCGCCTGTGACGCCACCGCCCTCGCCCAGCACGTGGCACGCGGCGAGGTCTCGGCATCAAGGCTGCTGGACCTGGCGCTGGGCCAGCAGCGGCGCGTGCATGGCAGCGTGAATGCGGTGATCCGCCTGATGGAGCCGGAAGCGCGTGCGCAGATTGCTGCCGGCTTTTCGGCTGGGCCTTTTGGCGGCGTGCCCTTCCTGATCAAGGATTGCGTGCAGGATTACGCCGGCGTCCCGACCAGCTATGCCAGCCGCTCGATGGCGGGCTACGTGCCGACGCGCCACGCGCACGTGGTCGAGCGCTACCTGAAGTCCGGACTGGTCATCTTCGGCAAGACCAACCTGCCGGAGTTTGCGATCCGTGCCGCCACCGATCCCGAGCTGTACGGGCGCACCAACAACCCCTGGGACCTGACGCGCGTGCCGGGCGGCTCCAGCGGCGGCGCGGCGGCAGCCGTCGCTTCCGGCATCGTGCCGATGGCGGCCGGGAACGACGGCGGCGGCTCGCTGCGGATTCCCGCGGCCTGCTGCGGGCTGTTCGCCCTGCGGCCATCGCGCGGGCGGGTATCGTCCGGGCCAGATATTGGCGAGGTGTGGTTCGGGGCGTCGACCGAAGGCGTGCTGTCGCGCAGCGTGCGCGATGCGGCGCTGGCATTGGATGTGCTGCAGGGTGCCGAGCCGGGGGATCCTTTCGTGATTGCGCCGCCGTCCGAGCCTTATGTGCAGGCGATGCTGCGCGAGCCTGGGCGTTTGCGGATTGGGTTCACTGCGGTGTCGCCGATCGGGACTGAGGTGCATCCGGAAGCAGTACGTGCCGTTGAGCAGGCGGCTCGTTTGCTCGAGAGTTTGGGTCACCATGTCGAGGAGGCTGCGCCGCAGATTGATGGGGCGGCGCTGGCGCAGAGTTATCTGCACATGTACTTCGGGCAGATTCCGGCGGCGATGGAACGGGCCAAGGCGCTGGGTGCGCGTGAAGGTGACCTGGAGCTGATGAACCGGATTCTGGTGACGCTCGGGCGCAGCGTGTCGGCGGCGAAGCTGACCACGGAGCTGAATCGCTGGAATGAATATACGCGTGCGCTGGCGGCTTTCCACTCACGGTATGACCTGCTGCTGACGCCGACGCTAGCCTCGCCACCGGTCGCGCACGGTACCGGCGACCCGTCGAGCGTCGAGAAGTCGCTGTTCGGCTTCCTGCATGGGTCGGGGTTGATGGGGATGCTGGCGCGGCTTGGGCTGCTGGACTCGACGGTGCAGAAACTAGCGATCGACAATCTGCGCTTCGTGCCGTTTACGCAGTTGTCGAATCTGACCGGGACGCCTTCGATGAGTGTGCCCTTGCATTGGACTTCTGATGGGCTGCCACTTGGTGTGCAGTTTGTCGGGCCGTTTGGCAGCGAGGATCGCTTGCTGCAGTTGGCGCACCAACTGGAACAGGCGCAGCCCTGGTTCGACCGGCTGCCTGCGCTGGCGTTACGTTGAACTCGCCATCAAATTAGAGATCGCTTATTTGTTCACGAATTGTTTCGCAAAATAAAAGGCAGCCACACGAAGTATTCTTGATCATTAACAGAAACTTCCCTGTAAAAACGGTCTGCTCGTTTATCATGAGGCCAAATTTCGAACGTTAACTCACCTTGCTGCAATGAAGTCCGAATTGAAGCGATCCTATGCACGAGCGTATCATCCCATGCGTCAAATAGGTCAACCTCACAAGGATAACGCAGCCTATAGAATTTAGTTGCCTCGATAAAAAGGCTTGTTATATCAATAAAATCTTTAACCTCTTCGACTTTAGGAACATAGTATTCGTGTTCAATTGAATTCCTCAGTGCATTAGTTTTCTCAAGAATCGAAGGTCCTAATATTCCACACTTCACTAAAAATTCAAGTCGCTGAGGAAAATTCCCAATCTTCTTCTTGGAATAATCTGCGCCTAAAGCTTTACTTATCGTCTCAACCTCAAGATGCAATGCTCGCTTTGCATTCGAAGCCGCATTAATTAGATTTCGTTCTGAAATTCCACCCAACAGATCAGCCCTCGCAAACTGTAAGTAAGCACCGGCAGTAAGCGAAGTAGAGTAATGAATGTTGGACCATGTGTACTGATCAAACCAATGATCCTCTATCCTGCTCTCCGATATTGCAATATTTTTCATACATTCTAGTTATTAAAAATTTAAAGTGTGGAAAAATCATGATAACGAAGCGCAAGCGTCATTTCCAAACACTCCGCCAAACAGCGAAATTTTTCTACGTAATCAATAATATCAGCTCCCGATGGCGGAGAAACATGCCCTCCAGTATGTGCGCATACATTTCTCATCTTAATAAAAGAAAGCAAAAATGCCTGCAATGAGCCATGTTTGGTACTAAGGTCGGATATAGTCGCCCATGCGCTCTTAACTTCCAGTCCTGCCAATAAGTTTGCCACCGTTTCCGGCCCTGGATTTGATTGAGTATTAGCAAATGACTCCCAGGCCAGAGTATATCCTGTAGGTAAATTCAATGACGCTAGTCGTGTTGAGAGATCTTGTGAAAAGGTTAAGGTTTTCAAGTCCTTATCTCTTTTTGCAGCTCTTTCAAGCGCATCAGCTCCGCCAGCGTAGTGCTTTACACGCATCGAATATGGCAGTTTTATCAAAGGCTTTGCCAGAGCATTGATATTTTCGATGTACTCCTTAATTAAGCTTTTCAAATAGCTTTCGAAATATCCACTCAACAATACAACACATGCACAGCTAATTGAATTGGTAACTGGCAAAGCTGTTGGACTCAAAGCCGCCGGAGTAAGCAAAGTCTCAGCGACTTTTTCAGTAGTTGCAAGAGATTGGACGAAATCCGTTGTGGCGTTAAAGATTGAGCTCATCACTTAAAGTCAAGAAATGGCTCTTTGGAAAGCGGCTTTCGCCATCGTTATTCTGGTACGGATGGCACCCCTGCCATTTGTTCCACTCGACACCGCACGTGAAAATGCTTCATCATTACAGAGCAATTTAAACTCATCCCTCAATCGCCCAACAACTTTTTCATTCATTTTTTCACTTGGAATATCTGCAAGACCGATCATCACCGCATCTGCAATTGGCAACGATCGTGGCCCTGAAGACTTCTTATTCGCATTCCTAAAAGCGTTCTCACCGAAGACTTTCAAGCTATTGGAAATACCAATGTGAAACCGTTCTTCATCCTTCCTTTGCAATTTCGGGTCAGCCTCATATTGTTTATTGCGCTCAGCCATGAAATAACTCAAATAGTCTTTGAACGGCAAATCTATAGAATCCGGATCAGACAACGCAAAAAATCTTAACACCACTGTTAAATCGATCATCTTTTGATATAACGGATTCGACTGTGCCTCGAAGCGATCAACTGGAATTTCCCATGCCGTACAAAATTCTGGCAATCTCGACAACCGATGTAAAGAGTCAGTAAAAGCTCCCCGAAATATTGCATTTCGAACTTCCATTTCGTTCGCTTTAACTCCTCCCGTATTCAACCGATCGAACACATCATATTTTATGACCGAAGACGATTCTTTTAGCAAAGCGATTGCAGAAATGAAGCGACGAGTTAAATGCTTATCTAAGCCTCGTTTAACCAGATCAACAAACCGAAGGCCGTTTAGGTCATCCCAGACATCTAAATTCTGTAGAACCAACGTGTTATCAAGAAAGCTCTGTATTGCTGTCAATCGCTGTCGCCCGTCAAGTACAACATAATGTCCGTATTCATCTTCACCCAAAAATATGGGAGGAATCGGAACATTCATAAGCAACGACTCAATTAACCGCGACTGCCGATCCTCATCCCATCGATCACGTCTCTGAAACTCTGGGTTAATCGTAATTTGACTCTCAAGCATTGCTGGCAAAGTCGATATCGGCAAATCTAGTTTTTGAGTAACAATTTGCCGCATTTGGGTCTTATACTTCTTCTCAAACCCAGTAAGCCCGTCTTCCTCTTGTTCTATTTCGATGTTGTCTTCAGCGTCGATATTAACGTTCATTTTATCCTCAGATGGCAGATTTCTTGCTAACTTTTTTAAAAACAAGGACTGTTTCTACTGTCTGTCGTTTTGGAAGATACCTTCTCGCCCGAGTATTGATTACAGACATCGAATTCGTTTTCGAAAAATCGCGGCGCTGTACTAAATCAAAACCGTTAGAGTTGCACATTTCAACGGTCATCTGAGCCACGTCGTTCCGAATCTCTTTATAGTATGAGTCCTGAACCACGAAAACCGCTTTACTGTTAAGTTTTAGGAGACGCGCTGACTCAACAATAAAATTGTACAAGCTTTCGAAGTATTGCAGATGAGTTTTATAGTAGTAGCTACGTGAAGCCTGTGAAGAATGCGTATACAGTTCATGTAAAAACTGAGAGCAGGTCTTTCCCCAACTTTTTTGCAGAGCAGGGACATTCTTTGCAATCATGGAATTCCCAACAAGTGAACGTCGGATGTTTTCAAATTCGCTTTCTGAACATCTTAATACAGCGAGTTCAATTGAAGTTGCAACAGCATAATCAATTCTGGTGCAATATGGTGGAGAAGTCAAAATAAACTCGACGCTCTCATCTTGCAACAACAAACTCCTTGCATCACCAAGGTGCGCGCTCACGTCAGAAAAATTGCTAGGACATATTTCAGTTTTAGGCAAAGACCTTGAAAGCGTTTTGGCCTGGTCAAAAAAGATAGACTCAATTATCGTTTTGGAAGGTCGTTTTCGGTTAAACAATTCTTTGGGGCTCTTTACCCAAGTGGGATTACTAGGTATAAAATCAGATAGTAATGTGCGAACTGTGCGAAATAAACAAATGTACAAAAATGCGGACATTGGATCAATGCGATCCAACGAAACGTTTTCCAATAGAGAGACATACTCATTTTGCCCGAAGCACAACTGATTAATAGCTGATTCGATTTTTCTAATGTGAGCAACGGAACTGGGAGCTAGCCACTTACAAAGCGGATCGTCTCGCGAGGTTACCTGATCGTAAGAACCTGAATCCGCGAGGACGCTGTTTGCCAACGCAAAAATTTGCTTTTCGTCCTGAAAACATAGTGTTGCCTTTGAGGCAATAACCATAACCGGATTCAAGTCGAAGCCAAGTGCTTTCAAACCATGCCGTGCTGCAGCGAGTAACGTAGTGCCGCTCCCATTCCATGGATCGAGAACGATAGAATTAGGCGCTAAATGCGCTTCCTTTAATACGTGCTCCGCAAAAGAACGTGCATATCCAGCATAGTATGGAAAGACCTTAGCATCTCGTCCGAGCGTTATATCTGACTCATTTTTCGGATTAAGGATTTCAAGCTCGAGACTTGTACTTTCGTTCTGTTTCAATCGATATCTCTATTAATAGCTCAGATTAAATATAGCCACTACTCCGGCAAAAAATCTAGGTAATTTATATAAATCTTAATTTAGCGGCTGCAAGTTCGGTCGATTTAAAAATTCGGATTTTCTGCGCGTCAAAACAGGCTACTCTTAGATTGAATAAGTTGTCGCTTATCTTTGCGATGATAGCACCAAAAGGTTGCTCAGTCGTTAAGACTAATTTTTCCATGATAAAACACGTTGAGTTGCGATTAATATGACAATACGCTGATCTGACCCTAGCGATTACCAAAATAATAGCAGTTACTATTTGCTACGTCGCCCTATGTCGAACGTACTATGAAGAGACGAAAAAAAGCCCCAACATTGTGGGGCTCTTGTTCAGCATTCTGGCGGAAGCGGTGAGATTCGAACTCACGAACGGGTTCCCCCGTCGGCAGTTTTCAAGACTGCTGCCTTCAACCACTCGGCCACGCTTCCTGGGGAACCGCATTATACATAAATCGTTGCTCGACAGGCAGGTTCTCAGGCGACGAGCAGCCAATTCTCCCGCAACGCCTTCTCGAACTCATACGCCGGCAGCGGCTTCCCATACAGGTAGCCCTGCACCTCATCGCAGCCCGCCTGCCGCAGGAACTCCGTCTGCTCCAAGGTCTCCACGCCCTCGGCGATGACACGGTGCCCCAACTTGCGCCCCATGCTGATGATGGTGCTGGCAATCGCGCAGTCGCTCGGATCCGACGGGATGCCGGTCGTGAACGAGCGGTCGATCTTCAGGGTATCGATCGGGAAGCGCTTCAAATACGAAAGACTAGAATACCCAGTCCCAAAATCATCCAGCGACAAGGCCACGCCCAAAGTACTGATGTGATCCATGATCCCGATAACGTAATCGATATCATGCATCAGCGTACTCTCGGTAATCTCCAGCTCCAGCCACGACGCATCGATGCGATAGCGCTTCAAGGTATCCGCCACGCGAGCAGGCAGCGAAGCCGTGAACTCCCGCGCCGACACATTCACCGCCAGCCGGAACGGCGGCAAGCCCGCCCGCTGCCAGATCGCCGCCTGCGCGCAAGCCTGCTCCAGCACCCACTCGCCCACCTGCACGATCAGGCCGGTAGTCTCGGCCAGCGGAATGAATTCGCTGGGCGGCACCATGCCGCGCTGCGGATGCATCCAGCGCACCAGCGCTTCGGCGCCGACCAGGCGATTGCTGCCGATTTCGAATTTCGGCTGGTAGTGCAGCAGCAGTTCGCCGTGGCCCAGCGCGTGGCGCAGGCCGGTCTCGATCTGCATGCGCTGCTGCATGCCTTCGTTCATGTCGAGGCGGTAGAAGGCGACGCTGTGGTCAGGGTTCTCGACGCGTTCTTTTGCCCGCTGCATCGCGATGTCGGCCATGCGCAGCAGGGTCTCTGCATCCGCGCCGTCCTGCGGGTAGACGCTGATGCCGATGCTGGCGCCGACGCGCAGGTCGTGGCCGGCGATCGTGAACGGGGCTTCGAGCACGGCCTGCAGTTTCTGCGCCACCGTGGTCGCTTCGAAGTGCTGGCGCACGTCGAACAGGCCGATCGCGAATTCGTCGGCGGCCAGGTGCGAGACCACGTCTTCGTCGCGCAGGGTCTGGCGGAAGCGCTGGGCGACCTGGCGCAGCAGCTCGTCGCCGACGGTGCGGCCCAGGGTGCCGTTGATCAGCTTGAAGCGGTTCAGGTCGATGTAGAGCACGCAGGCCGTGCCGTCGTTGCGCTGGGCGGACATCAGGCCCTGGTCGACCAGGCGCGCGAACAGCGTGCGGTTCGGCAGGCCGGTCAGCTCCTGGTAGTAGGCCAGGTGGTGCAGGCGGTCTTCGGCCAGCTTGCGCTCGGTGATGTCGGTCAGGTAGGCGATCAGGCCGACTGGGTTGTCCTCGAGGTCGCGCAGCGGCGACAGCGACAGGCTGGCCCAGAAGATCTCGCCCGACTTCTTGCGGCGCCGGACTTCCATCATGCGCCCGCCCTGCTCCGCAAAGGCGTCCGGGAAGTCCGCGCCCTCTTCGCCGTCGTCGACGTACAGGAACAGGATGTGCCGTCCCACCGCTTCCACCGCCGTGTAGCCGAACAGCTGCTCGGCGCCGCGGTTCCAGCTGGTGATGTAGCCCATGCGGTCGGTGGTCAGCACGGATTCGTGGATCTGGTCCAGGATCTGCGACTGGTGCGCGAGCTGGGCTTCGACCTGGGCGTAGGCGTGGGTGGTGCGCTGGGCCAGGCCGTGCATCTGCAGCAGCGTGCCCGTGAGCGCGGCCAGGGCGTCGAGCTGGTGCTGGTCGTCGCTGCCGAAGGCCCGGCCTTTCAGCTCGTAGCGGCCGAGGCTGTCGCCGTTCTGCCAGACCTGCGCCGACAGCAGACCGTCCTGCGCATCGGCCGCTTTGGTGCAGGCGATGAAGACCGCGTCCGGCGCCGCCAGCAGGCCGCCGGCGATGCGTCCCAGTTCGGCATGCAGGGCCTCGCCGCGCAGCGTGAGGACGGCCTGGCAGATGCTGGCGCTGCTGGCGGCGATACCTGCGATATCAGACATTGCGCGCCACCTGTATCGCCCAGTGATAGGCATGGAGCTGGACCTGCCACCAGGCGCCGCTGTCGACGCCGGCGGCGTCCAGGGTCTCGCTGTCCAGGCTAGCGGTCTCGCACAGGCGCAGGCGCTGGCCCAGCAGGCCGTCGCGTGCCAGCAGGGCCGCCTCGACGTCGCCCGGCAGGTTCAGGTCGCCGAGCAGCGCGGCCATCGGCGTACGGAACAGGCGGTCGAGCAGCGAGAACACGCCGGTCATGAAGGCCAGGTCCTGCTCGTCGCGGTCGCCGCCGTCGCGCTTGCAGAGTTCTTCGAGCACGGCGCCGCGGCGTGCGGCGATCGGCAGCAGCAGGTTCGGCGGACCGTCCGGATGCTGGCGCGCATATAGCAGCAGCTGCAGCCAGCGCTGCAACTGGCGGCGGCCAATGCGGCTGATGGCCTGGCCGATGCTGGCGATGTGGGTGCCGCCCGAAAACGCCGCCGAATTCACGAGTTTTAACAAGTGGAAGCTCAGCGCCGGGTCCTGCTTCAGCTGCGCTTCGATTTCGCACGCGTCGGCGTCGCGCGCAAGCAGCGCCAGCATGGTCATGAGGCGCCGGCGCGTGGTGCCGTCGTCCTGCTGGTGCGGCTCCCTGCCGGCGTCCGCATCGTCGAGCGCATAGACGCCGGAGAACCAGCCGAAGCCCGCGTTCTCGCAGGCGCGCAGGGACGCCTGGGTGTCGACGCCGTACGCCAGGTGCGGGCCGAACAGCGCCGGCAGCGATGCCGGGGGCAGCATGACCTCGCCGCCAACGTTGCGCGACACACTGCGCAGCGCCAGCGGCTGCTGCATGCCTTCCGGCAGCGGGCCGTCGAGCAGCACGCGCAAGCCTTCCATCTGCAGCTCGGCCAGGCGCCGCGCCACGCCCTCGCCTGCCAGCGCGTGGGCGTCGACCGCCAGCACCACGCGGTTCGGCGGCAGCAGTTTCAGTACTGGGGGAATCAGGACCGCCGGGGAATCCAGCAGCAGGATGCAATCCAGGGGCGCCACCGCGGCCAGCAGGTCGGGCGCGCCGAACATGGCCTGCAGCGTCGCTTCATCGAAGCCTTCCGGCGCGCGCAGCAGCAGCGCAACCCACTCGTTCTGCGCATTGGCTACTGAACGGATCTCAACCAACGGGAATGGGACAGCGGCCATTGAGCGGGTTAGCGTTTATGCATGATTGGTTAATTCTTTAATAGTAGTGCAGACGTTATCAGAAAGCAACTGAAATGTTT
>Ga0308160_10007239_pt1 | contig 11084 bp, 13 predicted proteins | sample PhyFR1_FD_201036 | JGI IMG/M metagenome (GOLD analysis project Ga0308160, IMG submission 201036) | Phyllosphere microbial communities from UC Gill Tract Community Farm, Albany, California, United States - DLSLF.R1 | ecosystem: Host-associated > Plants > Phyllosphere > Unclassified | place: USA... | reverse complement strand
ACTTTCCACCAAAGTCGTTGATACCGTGAATGAAACACAGGTCACAATCTAAGGGAGTGCGAATGCGAAATCAGCGGAATTTCACGCGAAACATCGACCATTCTTCGGCAAAGCGCTCAAACTCACTTCGGTCCTTGACACCTTGTTTAGGTTCCCACACTTGATAAGCTGCCCACTCGTTGTCCTTGCCGTTCAACAGCACTTTTCCATCTCGATGCTTGTGTGCGAGCCGAAGCGCTTCTTCTTCTGGCATTCGGGGGAGAGCAGCTCGTCCATATGTTGGATCTGAAGGTCTGAGAGGGAGTAGTTGGCTCAGTAGAGATTGCTGAGAGGAAGGGGAAGGGATAGAGTAGTAGGCGGAATGTTCGGGAGGAGGATTCCACATCTTGACGGTAGAGCTGGTAGAGTTCAAATGTAGCGTTCTTGTGTAGGTTCGGAGCTAGACTTTGAGAGTATCGATCTTTGTCGAGGTTGAGGAAGAAGGGGAACCATGATCGTTCAACACACTTTTGATCTCTCTCCATTCACTCGCCCTCATCTGAGTGGCTAAATGCCTCAGAAGGAACTACAATCTAGCGCTTACGAATCCTTACCAGCTCCACCACCCGAAGTACAAGATCCAGCAGAACAAGATTCGCTACTCGGGAGCCTAAAGCGTTTCTTCGTCCCCTCTGCACCTTCAGGCTCAACCCAGTCAACTTCGAACGCATCTACACCACAGAGGGAAGCATCACCTGCACGACCACAAGCGAATCTCTCAGGAAGGAGAGACGCGTCCCCACTCCCATCGGCTCAGCAGCAACTCTCTGCTCTAGCTTCTGCAGTCAGGCCTACCTCCTCCTCCTCTTCTCCAGCACCAACACCGAAAACTCAACAACAACAAGGGGGCTCGCCAGATCCGAATGCGAGTGGAATCACTCTGCCGAATGGACAAAAGTACACTCGTCGATTGAGATTATCTGGAGTGAACCCTTCAGTTGGAGTGACAGTGCAGAATTCGGACAGAGGTGCTCTCATTCAATCGAGGAGCTCGGCAAATGGAGATCATGGATGGCAAGGGAGCCATGGAGGAAATGGACAAGGTGAAAGAGGAGGAGGAGGAGGAGTTGTGGGATCTCCCACGACGAGCGAAACTTTTGGAGGGTTGACGTTTGCAAACCTTTCGTCGATACCTGGATTCCCTTTACGAGGAGGAGATGCGGGAGAGGACAACAAATCAGCTTGGTCAGTCAGCACTGCGACTCACGCTTCTCCGACGGTTGTTCAGATCTTTCGAAGGTTACAAGGAGAGGTACGTTTCCACACTGCCTCTATTTCCCAGAGCCGTACTAATCTATATCACTGTATAGGGGCTGTCACAAGAGTACTGGATGAAGGATGGATCAAGCAAAGCTTGCTACGATTGTGAAACTGTGTTTACCGTTTTTCGTCGAAAGCATCACTGTACGTCTACTCCCTCATTTCGCATCAGCATGACATCGTGGCTCACATCCATACCTCGAGAATAGGTCGTATTTGTGGTCAGATCTTCTGCGCTCGCTGGTTTGCTTCTCATCCTCGGCTATCCCCTTCTGCTGCAACTGACACTCTCGTTCTCACAGCGCCGCTCATCTCATTCCGTCAGCTCGATTCGGTCAACAAGGTCATATCCGGGTATGCAATCTTTGCTTCAGCAAAGCCGATCATCACGCTCGACAACATCCCTCTCACCATCCTCCCGACGACCACCTTTCACATTCCCACTCTCACGCCAACCCTTACGCTCCATCTCATTATCGTCCTTCCTACTCTAATCGCCCTTCTTCCATCAGCAACTTCCCACCGAGAACTTCGAGACCTTCTTCGCTTTATCAATCCGTTTCTTACCCGACATGGGAACATGGAGCGATCGAATCGATTCCTCAAGAGGACGAAGATGATGGACCGAGTAGACCTCAATCACCTGCGGCAGATGAGACGAACGAGGAAGACGATGAGGACTCGCCGAGAGGGAGGAGAAGCCCGATCAGTTCGATGAGGATGCAGCAGGAAGAGAGGGAAGCTTCGAGGACTCGTGGAGACGGAGGCGAAGATCCCCAGATGGCGTACAGTCCGAGTCTGTCGACTGCGACTGCACCGTTTCGAAGGGAGTTGGCAGAAGATGATGAGGGTGAATCTACAACGAGGCGGAGACAAGACAGCGAAGAGCAGGGAAACGAAGCTGAGGAAGAGAAGAAGGAGCTTGACGAGGCAAAGGGTGGATTAGGAATCTCGATGCAGGTCAATGGGTTAGGGATGGATCTTTCAGGACTTCCTGGATCGCCTCCTCCGACTAAGGAGAAACGAAACTCGAGGACTTCGACTGGAGGACGTGATCTGGCACCGATGACGCTCGAACAAGCATTGGAGAACGGTCTCACCTCGGGAGTCGTATCTCAACGTCGCGATTCTTTCACTCGATTCTCTCGACCTGTTTCGCCCTCACTTCTCACCTCTTCGACCACTTCCTCCGGTATTCGACAATCTCCCTCCGTTCCTCCTTATCATCGCTCGACTTCTCGCCTCTCCCTCTCGATCCCGGACGGACTCCGACCTCATTTCTCTCATCTCGGATTCGATGGCGAACCCTTTGAACGAAAAGAAGAAATCGCAAACTCTGTTTCCGAAGGTCCTGGCGACATCCCTCTCTCCGATTCAGCACTTCAACACCTTCGCAAGATGATTCGTCAAGCTCTCGCTAGGGAGGAGGTGCCAAACTCGAAAGCTTGGGAACCGATGATCGAAAAGTTACTCCTCGAAGTCACGAAAGGCCCTCCACCCGAAGCTCGTCCGCAGGATGTAATGGATATCAGACGATATGTCAGGATCAAGAAGCTACCGGGAGGTCGACCCGATCACAGCGAGTTCATCGATGGAGTCATCTTTACGAAAAACCTCATGCACAAGGACATGGCACGAGAAATCGAGAACCCTCGGATCGCCGTCTTCACCTTTGGTCTCGAATATCAACGTGCCGATCATCACTACATGCAACTCGATCCTCTCTTCGCCCAAGAACCAGAATACCTCCGTGCTCTCGTCGCTCGAATCGCGGTTTACTGCCCCACACTCGTCCTCGTCGAACGAAACATCCCTCGTCTCGCCCTCACCTACCTCCTCGAACGCGGTATCGCGGCTGCTCGACACATCAAACCAGAAGCGATCACGGCAGTTTCCCGAGCCACGGGCGCGAGCATCACGAGCTCGATGGATAAACTCGCCTCAGGGCCGAAGATGGGTCATTGCAAGAAGTTCAGGGTGCAGACTTTCGTTCACAGGCTGATTCCGGGAGGAAGGAAATCGTTTTTGAGATTCGAAGGATGTCCGCGAGATTTGGGTTGCACGATTTTACTTAGAGGTGGAACGATGGAAACACTCGCAAAGGTCAAGAAAGTCGTCAACATGCTCACCCTAGTTGTCCACAACGCAAAACTCGAAGGCTACCTGTTCTACGATGAACGACTCGACCTCATCAACTCTCCTGTCGACACTTTTCCTTTCCCTTCACAATCTCATGAAATTCTCCCTGTCTCCCACTCCGATTCATCTCTTACTTCGCAAGCTACTGCGACAAGTGAAGATCTCTCGGCCACTGTTCGACTCGAAGACAGCAAGTCTCGACAAATTGCCCAAACCCTCGGTCCCTATCGTTCGACTGCCCTTTCCTCTTCTTCACTCGTCCGATTCCCTCCCCCGTACCCTCTCGTCCGAATGGCCAACGAAGACCGACATCTACGCGAACTACGAGATACTCGAGATGCTGCTGAAACTCGCAAGATCATCGAAGAGGAGGCCGCTTCTCGCGCGCAATCGATCTCAGCCGGTTCTTCCTCAGCGTCGCTCAGCAGCATTCACCAACCATCGATCAGCAGCGTTCTCGTCGATGCCGCTACCCTCGCTCAAGGTGCCACAACTCAGAAGGTGCTTCAGAAACCGGAGGAGGTCGCGAAGATGCATGAAGTTGCACAAGCTGAAGAACGGTACTCTGAACGACTCGCTGTATGGAACGAATACCGCGCCACGAATCACGACAGTCTCGACCCTGCCGATCATCAACGAATCTTCATCCTCGAATCCCTCCTTTGCGGCAAACCTGACGATCCCAAGAAAGTCTGCAAGCATCCTTCTATCAAGACAGTCACCTTCTACAGCGACGAAGACCTCTCTATCAGTCAGTACATCACGGGTATCGCTTACGAATTCGATTCAGAATGCACCTCGCCCTCCTGTCACGAACCGATGGCTCACCATTCTCGCATCTTCGTTCACGGAGATTGTCGAATCCAACTCTCGTTCGAACCCTGGCAACTTACCGCTATCGAAGATGCCTCTTTACGCTCAGGGATCGGATTGCAAATTCGATGCGAACGATGCGACTGACAAATTCCTCGAGATGTCCTTCTACCCTTCCGAGCGACTGGTATGTGGAGATCAGAACTGTCCTCACGATGTTCACCTCGACCATACTCGTTACTGGTTCTACCAGGGAGTTCAAATCACGATCAAGATGCACCGAATCGATCTTCGCGACATCGTCTCTCCACCTCGGATCGTCAAAGTCAAGCCAGACACTCAACTCCTCCTTCGAAACAGCGAATACGAAGTGGTTCAGCAAAGGACGAAGGCATTCTTCGACTCGGTTCAAGCTCGCATCAACGCTTTCCGACTCGACTGTGTCCAAGTTCAACGTCTCGAAGAATGCAAGGCCGCTCTCGCCGATTTCTCGAGTCGTTGCGAGGCGGATCGACGAGCTATTCTCAGGCTGTTGGTTTCAGCTTACGAACAATCTCAAGAGTCAAATGGAACCGAGATGACTGGAGTGAGGAGGGCGTTACAGGAGAAGGTCGTTCAGTTTGAGGGAGATTGGACGATATTCGAGAAGCGAGTGATTCTCTCGGAACAAGACTCGAGAAGATCTAGCAAACGATACTCGCCAGACTCCGCAATGTCGCTATCGCCTAACAGGAGGAGCGTCTCGGGAGGTTTACCACCTGCGATGGAGGTCGAGGAAGGGGACTTGAGTACCGTTGGCGAATCAGAAACTTCCCACGAACCGGAATCGAGTACTTCCGAAAGTCGGCACCCAAACGAGTCATCGACCGATTCGACAACGACTATTCGAAGCTCGCAAGATCCCACATCTCTCTCACCGCTCTCACTCGAACCTCCGGCTCTTTCCCTCGAGAACCTCTCTCCCATCGCCCTCTCTCCTACCGATCTCCCCCCACTCGAGCAGCCCACCTTGTCACGCTCAAGCACAGTGACAAGATCGACTTCGAAACATCCGACAGTTGCATCGGACAACAGCGACATCGAAAGTGATTCGACCATTTGTGCCGATTCTCGTTACCCGTCTCTCAGCGGAACCTCTTCGCCGTTCATTCGCAAGCAACCTCGACCAAGCGACGAAACGAGTCCAGTCGAGAGCGAACCTGAAGAGCAACAAGTCGTTCGAAGGAGGAAACCAGGTCAATTCGTTAGCGAACTCGTTCAGTCTTTCGAATCAGGTTCAATCGGTCGCAGCGGTTCCCTCCGGAGCTCGAAGGATCAAAGCTCGCCAGCTCGTCCTACATTACGAAGAGGTCACACTGACAAACCTCGACCGACTAAGATTCGTCAACCTGGAGCGCTGCCTCTCTCAGATGGTGAAAGTAGTTGTAAGTCTTCGCTTCACTTGATGCATCTGTCAAACAAGACTCATCGTTTCCTATCGTCCGCAGATGCACGAAACGTCGGAGTTTTCCATCTTCTCGATAGTCCAGCAGCGGCGAAACCAACCCGAATTCCAGCTCGCATTGGAGCGAAACCTGGGGCGACCCTCGATGACATGTTCCGAACTCTCGAAAAGGCTGAACAGCCGTCAATCGGAATTCGATCGAAGCCTGCCATGTCTCCTCCTTCGTCTCGCCCCTCTTCTCGCCCATCGTCTCGAGCAGGTTCTCGTCCTCCGCCGAAATCATTCTCCCGGACTCGTAGTCCAGCGCCTTCACGACCTCAGTCTCCCAACTTCACTCGCAATAGTGGTCAACAGTCTCCCACTCAGACTCGTTCTCGTCCAACTTCGCCTGTCACTACTCGAAGTCGACCTCCTCTCAAATCGGCAGGTTCCTCTCGCTCGACAATCAAAGGCAAATCCGTCGATCGCGAACATGCAGCTCGAGTCTCAGAATCTAGCGACGCGAATCGACAACCGAAACCGAAACCTAGAGGATTAGGTCTCGCTCGACCAACTGCAAGTTCGACGAACAAGATGGTCGGTCGTCGAGTCGTTTCAACGGGAATGGGAAGAGTCAAGCAGATGTCGAAACAGTGGGAAGGATACGCAGCGAGACAAGCTCAACGCAAACGAGCTCGACCCGTCATCGCCACTCAACCTACCGTTCAAATCTTTACGAATGTTCGAGACGCTGCGAAAGAAGATTCCGATGATGAAGGCCATCACTCCCACAACGAGTCGGACGGAGCGGATGACGAGTTCGATAACGATCAAGAAGGAGCAGAGAGGGAAGAAGATCAGAGTGATGGGGAAGAACGAGGAAGATCGGCATCGTCCTCGAAGGTACCTCGAACGACAACGATGAACGAAGACAATCTCGCATCATCTGCTCCGAACTCGATGGCAGACGCTCTGGTTCGCTCACTCAGTCACACCTCGAACGAGAACGTTTCGCCGAATCCTCCTCCAGAACCCTTCACACAAGACCTCGACTTGCTCAATCTTCGTCCCGATTCTGCCATGTACGATCTCAGCAATTTCGCATCCGATTCCGACTTTCCTTCGTTCCCTTCATCACCCATGTTCGGAAGTCAGTCTCGCACCTTGCCGAGAATGTCGGAAGGAGAATCGAGTGGAACGGACAAGAGCTCGTACTTCCGAGGCTTGCTCAATGGTCTCTTCCTTTTCCGAAATGGCGAATTCTCTCAGCTGCAGTATCCTCTGTACGTCTACTTTACTTTCTCTTGACATGTCCCCGACTGACCAACACTCTTCATAGGTTGCCTACTGAGCATCTTTTCTCCGACAATCCGATTCTCTTGCGAGACGACGAACCCAGTTCAATCATCGCTTTCGCTCTCAGGTGTGCTTGCACTCATCTTCTGACACTCCACAGTCCTTGACGATGATTGAGAGATACCACAGCTCGAAAATCTATTATCAATCCGTCGAAGCGACGAAACTTGCTGCTACTCACACTACTCGCATGACTGCACCGCCTACGACTGAAGATGTCGCATCGCCCAAGCTACCAACAATCGAAGATGTCCTTCGTCGACCTGACGAAGCGAGCTTGAGGATCGGTGAGGCTCCCTCTTCCTCGTCCGACTGCGTATCAAAGCTAATCTTTTCTCCTTTGTAGCAACCGAGGACGCTTCGCTTAGCGCAAGCTGCAAGATCTTCTTTGCCGAACACTTCGAAGCTTTGCGTCGTCAATGTGGTTGCGAGAAGCAGTTCATAGAGTCGTTGTCTCGATGCTACAAATGGGATTCTGCTGGAGGAAAGTCGAAAGCCGATTTCATGAAGACACTTGGTGAGCAGGCTTTCCTCACTTGCTTCGGTCGATCACTCACTGACAGAGCAATTCTGTCGCAGACGATCGCTTCATCGTCAAGCAGCTCTCGAGTTGGGAAGTCGATGTTCTGTCGAGTTTCTTGCCTGCTTACTTTTCTTACATGGCTGATTGCTTCTTCAAGGGCGCAAGTCACCATTAAGTATCTCAGGACTCCACATAGCTGACCGCGTTCGACTGCACAGCAACCGACTGTTCTCGCAAAAATCTTCGGAATCTATCGAATCAGTTTCGGAAAGAAGTACAAAAATCTTGATTTCCTCGTCATGGAGGTGAGCTCGCTGTTCCCTTCCGCATTCTCTGACTCTCACTCACTCCTCTTGTGCTCGTAGAACCTCTTCTACGGTCGACAACTCAACCAGATTTTCGATCTGAAAGGCTCGACTCGAAATCGTCGAGCAGATCAGAACAATCCTGTTCTGCTCGACGAGAATCTGATGGAGAGTAAGCACCCGTTCAGCCATCGCGTATGATAGCATAACCTGACGCATAACTTCTGTAGTCTCGCTGAAGACTCCGATCTACGTTCGAGAAGAATCGCAAAACTTCATCAAAGATGCGATATTCAACGACAGTCAATTCCTTTCCGACCTCAGTGAGTTCACTCCTCTCAAGTAGCTGTAGAGACTCCGCTGATATTATCCGCGTCAAATAGATGTTATGGACTACTCGCTCGTCATAGGTGTCGATAATGCGAAACAAGAACTGGTCGTCGGCATCGTTGGTGAGCACAGAAGTGCCTCAGACTCTCCAGACCAGACGAACTGACATCTCCCTGTCGCTCACAGACTTTATTCGTACCTACACCTGGAACAAGCGTATCGAGAGTTGGGTCAAAGAGACTACTTTCATCGGTTCGTTCCCTTCGCCTGTCTCGCTGAGTCTCGGCTCTGGGACTAACGACTCTTTGCGCTACGAAGGAGGAGCTTCAAAAGCTGGAGGACCAACGATCATTACTCCTAAGCAATACAAGATGAGATTCCGAGAAGCAATCGATGGATATCTCCAACTCGTGAGTCCTGTCCCTCCTCGTGATTTCGAATGATTGCCAACAATAGCCCTTATCTGCAGAGTCCTTCACCTTGGTTATCTGCTGAATCCCTCAAGAATCTTACGAGCGGAGTCCGCAACGTCGTTTCGCAACCTCCTAATCAGAGCGAGCAAGCTTCATCAGTCGAGAAACCTTGAATCACTACCCTTTCATTCTGTTAATACCCCTGCACTTCCCTTTCTCTTCTTCAGTGCTGTTGCTCTGTGCTTTTGATAGTTGTAATAACACGCAAGACTCTGCAAGGTAAGTAAGAAGAATAAACGAAAAATGCGAGATAATGCGAACAACGAGGAAGTGCGAAACGAGATCAAAGGGGTGATAAGGAGTCAGGAAAGCTAAGTGAGGGTATCAAGGGAAGTATCAGGTGATTCTAGTTGACGGGAGGTGAAGTCCAACCTTTCGACATTCTTCTCAAGGCTTTCGTCCATCCCTGCTGTTGTTCTCCTTCATTCGGAAGCTCAGCTCCCTTCTGACCCTCTGCCGGACTGACACTCCCGCTCGTGACAGTCGGCGAAGGTGATTCGATTCCTAGTCCCGCGATGGCGAGTTGACTTGACGAAGGCGAGATGTTGTAGCTAATCGAAGAACCTCTCGACGAGTGCCTTCTCTCCAACTTGTTCATTCTTCTCGGTGGTGGATCGGTCAATCCACTCCCTTTGCCCTCTTTCATCTGTTGTCGAATCGTTTCCTCCTCTTTCTCCCTCGCCTGCAACTGTTTCTCTGCTTCTTCGATTGGGTCGAGGGTGAGAGCGGAGGGAGGTGAAGGAAGGGGTGAAGGCGTAGCGGAAGATGAGCGAGGTCGACCAATCTGTGCGAGAGTAGGAGCGTAATCGATTCCATGTCGAGAGAGATCGACTCGGAGTCTCTCCCTTTGCAGAATGTCATCTTCGTCTTCATCCGAGATTGATAATCGTCGAGCTTCGTTCGAGAGCATGAGAGGTCTCATTCCTGGTGCTGTGAGGTTCTGCGTGATCGGGGCAGCGGGAGAGAGTGTGTTTGTGTTCGAGGGAGTCGAAGATCCAAACCCAAACACAGAAGAGATTCCATCCCAACTCAAACCTCCAGATTTCCTCGGACCATTCGAGGTCGCGGCGGTCGATCCTACTGAGGAAGCAGATGAAGGAGTAGGGGCGAGTCCTGTGGAAGTCGCGGTTTTCGGAGTCGAGGGTTCTTTCTGAGGGTTCGGACTCCTACTGAAGAAGCTAGTCGATACAGGTCGAGCTTTCTTCGCTACCAGAGGATCAGGTTGGGGAGTTGCGGGCTCGTCGGGTTGAGGGGAAGAAGGGTTGTCCGCTTTGGGCGTGTTGCCGTTGTTTCGATAGTCGACCGCGAGAACCTTTTCGAACCCTTCTTGCGAACAGACTCGATCGACGATCTTCGAAACGTAGAGCGTCAAGGCTTTGTTCGCTTCTCGTAGTTGCTTGATTTCGAGGTGAAGATCTGTTTGGACCGAGTTCTTCAATCAATGATCTTTTCACCTGCAGTGATTGAACGAAACTGGGCACTCACCTTCGATCCCGACTGGCATTGATTGACTCCCATCCCTCCTCGCAGCCCTCGCTTCTCGTTTCTTCTTTTCCCTTTCCTCCTTCTTCCTCAACCTCTTCTCTTCCTTCTCCCTCTTCCTCTCAATTTCAACCTCATCCAACTCGTCCTCTTTCTGAGCCATTTCCAATTCCGCCGCAAGATCCAATCCTCCACCAACTCCAGCAGGGAAACTCGATGATGTCGAATCTCGTTTAGCGTGAGCCAAAGCAATCGATTTTGATCTTCTAGAGGACCTCCTCTTCCTCGTTGGAGATTGAGCGGATACTGCACCAGAATTGACCGATCCAATCCCTTTCGACTCCAACAAGATCTTTTCGATATCCTCCTCTGCATCATCACTCGAATCACTGTACTCATCCTCATCCTCGTCACTCTCGAGTCCGTCCTCTTCTCCAACTGCTTCCAATCCACCCTGGAATCCAAACCCACTCCAACCTCCCTGAATCCCACCATTCGGACTCCCAACGTTCCCTCCCTCGCCCCAACTGAAACTCTTCCTAAAGAAATCAGTACCCGTCACTTCCCCACTCAGAGTCTTCTCCCCCAATAGTATCTCATAAGACTCGTTCTCTTCCTGTAAATCTTGATAAACTCTCTTCAAATCCGTCATTTCAGTTTGCAAAGTTCTCAAAGTCGTCGTCAAGGAAGTATGAGCGGTCGAGAGCGAGTCGAGTTGTGCTCGTAAAGCGATCTCATTGGGAGTAGGAGAAGAGTCGGAAGTGGTAGATGGAGCGGGGGAAGCGGTGAGTTCGCGTTCGGAATTGAAACTGGATCGAGTTGTGGGAGTTTTCGGTTCTTCCTCTAAGGCGTCCTCTTTGATCTCGTGGAGAGCGTCTGGGTCTTCGTCGGGTCGTACTCGGCCAGCAGAGAGACGTCCTTTCTTTTTGCGCTCTTCAGAG
>Ga0308160_10007238_pt1 | contig 11085 bp, 11 predicted proteins | sample PhyFR1_FD_201036 | JGI IMG/M metagenome (GOLD analysis project Ga0308160, IMG submission 201036) | Phyllosphere microbial communities from UC Gill Tract Community Farm, Albany, California, United States - DLSLF.R1 | ecosystem: Host-associated > Plants > Phyllosphere > Unclassified | place: USA... | reverse complement strand
CAACGCTGGTCACAGTCATGTTGAACATTCTTCCGTTGGCCTTATTATGACTGACACGATTAAGCGCCTACGGCATAGAATCAAGAAAATAATTTTAATTATTTTCTTGGAAATAATAGAAATAGAGAGAGTACGACTAGCCTATATGGTATACATCGCCGAGCATGATTGAGAAGCCTATAAAAAAATGGCCTATAAGGTGCGTAATAGATGCATCTTATAATACAATCCGCACCAAAATTATAGACAATGCGATTGAAAGCTTTCAGCCAGGCTGATTATCCCCATGTCTGAACCAGATTTCCCACTGATAAATTACCGCATGCTGGCGGCATTTCCACGCGGGAATGGCAGATGATAATGGCGAAAAATACCACAGGATTGACGAACTGCACAAAAAACCTATTTCAGGCTTTCTTTAGCAGTTTTGGCCGTCTGCTGATCGTCATACTGGTACTGCTGGCGTTTCCCTGTCAGGCCTACCCTACCCCCAATGATCTCTACCAAAAACGCACGCGGTGTCCACCATTGTGGTAGACATTATCAGTTAAGCGCGTTGGGCCAGTAGACCCAACCCTATCCGCCTGTACGTCACCGCCTCGCCCCGCTACGCCGAAGGTTTGTTCGGTCCGATTCTGCTAAAAGCTCCCCATCCGATAAAAACCGCACGTCTGACCCATAACAGCCCACGGCTGAGTACCCATTGTGACGTGATTTATCTGGGGGATATCCCCCAGGTGCAGAAACAGAATTTTATACGGCGTATTGCTGGCCATTCCATTCTTAGCATCAGCGAGAACGATATTGAATGCGCCGCTGGTAGCGTTTTTTGCCTACAGATCGTCGGTGATCAAGCTAGCTTCAAGGCCAACCTGGATGCCTTGGCACGCAGCGGAGTGCGTGTTCACCCTAACGTGCTGCAACTGGCACGTAAAAAGGCACCGCCGCTATGAGGCTGTCGCGCAAAAAACCTACCAACAACGTGCGCCCAACGCTGGGGCGGGTACTGCAACAGGCGCATCTTGGCTTGGCACTGATTGCTGCCAGCACTGCGGGCGTCTTCTTGACGCTGGTGGCATTGTTTACGTTGCATGCCTACGCTAACCACAACCTGCACCTGATCGCACGCTCCATCAGCTACGCTGTCGAAGCCGCCGTGGTGTTTGCAGACCGCACCGCCACAAACGAGACATTGATATTGATCGCCTCCAAAGAGGAAATATCGGAAGCCAGTATCCTGGGCAACAACGGCAAGGTGCTGGCCAGTTGGCACCACCCCAAAGATGGACCACTGTACAGCATGGAACAGATTGTCGCCCACTGGGCGTTGCCAAAAACTGTCGTACTGCCGATCATCCATGAAAACAAACTGGTCGGCGAAGTATGCCTAAACGGCCACGGCGGTAGCCTGTTACGCTTCCTGCTGCGCGGCATGGTCGGCATGATCGCCTGCCTGGTGCTCAGTACCCTGTGTGCGCTGGTATTGTCCCGCCGGATGCTGGTCGGCATCGTCAGATCGCTGGATGATATCGCTAGTGTAGCGCAGGCGGTACGCTGCGATCGCACCTTCGGGCTGCGAGTGCCATCAGCAACGATCGCTGAACTACATGAATTGATTAGCGATTTTAACGGCCTTCTCGACGAGATGGAAACTTGGCAGGCTCATCTCAAACAGGAAAATAACGCGCTGCCCCACCGAGCGATGCATGACAGCCTGACCGGGCTGCCGAACCGTGCCTGCTTTGAAGGTCGGCTGAGCCGGGCTTTGGGGAATATCAAGCCAGCGGAAAAGCTGGCAGTGTTGTTTATCGACGGCGATCGCTTTAAGGAGGTGAACAACAGTTAGGGCCATGCGGCTGGCGACGCGGTGCTGACCACCATTGCTGACCGCATTCGCGCACAACTACGCGAGAGCGATTGGGTGGCGCATTTGGACGGGGATGAGTTCGCCATGCTACTGGCCCCCATTAACAATACCGAAGATGTGTTACAGATCGCCGATAATATTATCGACTGCATGACCCAACCGGTAATTTTGCCAAACGATGAGCGGGTGATGACTTCTCTGAGTATCGGCATTGCGCTTTACCCTGATCACGCGATGACGCCGCAAGGACTTCTGCACGAAGCCGACGATGCAATGTATCAGGCAAAGCTTCATTTTAATAGAGATAATGGCGGCTAGCCGCCAACCATACATAAATAAAAGCGCCAACCTAAATTTAAATTAGGGACTTGATTATGATGCAACACAGGCTAAAACACCATTTTCACCACTGACCATCATGTTTATCGCTCTCCTGGCGCTCACTGGCTGCCAGAACAAACTGCAAGGTCTGACGCCTGAGTAGATTGCGCTGTTGCAATCACGAGGGTTTAGACTGACGGATAACGGCTGGGAGTCCGACTTGTCTCGCAAAGTGCTGCTTGGTAACAACATCGACACACTGAACTCAAAGGGCATCAGGAGAGTGCAAGAGATGGGGCGCACGTTGCTGAGCGTCGGCATCCCCCAGTTCTGTTCGGACGATCATACTGATAACTAAGGTAAAGATAGCTATCATGACCGACTTTCTCTACGCCGCGCCACCACAGTGACCAATCTGTTGGCCAGCGTAGGCATTCTGCGCGCCAGTATCGAACCCCGTAGTATGGGTAAACGCAATCCCGTCACCAACAACCGCACCGCCAAAAGACCTGCGCAAAACCGCCGCGTCGCGATCATCGTCACACCATAAGCGGCCACTAGATTGGGCCAGTGTAGGAAAGCTGCGAGCATAATTGCGGTTTGAAAGAGCAAGGTAGTACGCATTTCCGAGCATGTTGCAAGTTATACTTAGCGATCGCTGGGTGATGTCTGGGAACCGTGATTGAAACGGGCTACACTCGCAACCAGAGATCCTATAAAAACTGAAATAAAGAGGCTAGAGCAACGTGGCTCAATACGTTTATACCATGCATCGCGTCGGTAAAGTGGTTGCACCGAAGCGTCACATTCTGAAAAACATTTCCCTGAGCTTCTTCCCCGGTGCCAAAATTGGCGTACTAGGTCTGAATGGTGCCGGTAAATCTACCCTGCTGCGCATCATGGCCGGCATCGATAACGATATCGAAGGAGAAGCGCGTCCACAGCCGGGAATTAAAATCGGTTACCTGCCACAGGAGCCGCAACTCAACCTGGAGCACAGCGTCCGTGAATCAGTAGAAGAAGCGTTAGCGGAGGTGGTCGCTGCGCTGAAGCGCCTTGATGAAGTCTACGCACTGTACGCAGAAGAGGATGCCGACTTCGATAAGTTGGCCGCTGAACAGGGTCGCCTGGAAGAGATCATTCAAGCTCACGATGGTCACAACCTTAACGCCCAGCTTGAGCGTGCCGCCGATGCCCTGCGCCTGCCAGAATGGGGAGCAAAAATCGCCCACCTTTCCGGTGGGGAACGTCGCCGCGTTGCACTGTGCCGTCTGCTGCTGGAAAAGCCAGACATGTTGCTACTGGACGAACCGACCAACCACCTGGACGCCGAGTCAGTCGCGTGGTTGGAACGCTTCCTACACGATTTTGAAGGTACTGTAGTGGCGATCACCCATGACCGTTACTTCCTCGATAATGTCGCTGGCTGGATCCTCGAACTGGATCGCGGCGAGGGCATCCCCTGGGAAGGCAACTACTCTTCCTGGCTGGAGCAGAAAGACGCCCGTCTGGCGCAGGAAGCCTCTGCCGAAGCCGCACGTCGCAAGTCAATCGAGAAAGAGCTGGAATGGGTACGCCAGGGTGCCAAAGGCCGTCAGTCGAAAGGCAAAGCGCGTCTGGCACGCTTTGAAGAGCTTAACAACACCGAATACCAGAAGCGTAACGAAACCAACGAACTGTTTATCCCACCTGGAGCACGCCTGGGTGATAAAGTGCTGGAAATCAATAATCTGTGCAAATCTTATGGCGACCGCGTGCTAATTGACGATCTTTCCTTCTCGTTGCCGAAGGGGGCTATTCTCGGCATTATCGGCCCGAACGGCGCGGGTAAATCCACGCTGTTCCGCATGATGTCCGGCCAAGAACAACCGGATTCCGGCAGCATCGTGCTGGGTGATACTGTCAAGCTGGCCTCTGTCGATCAGTTTCGCGACAGCATGGACAACGCGAAAACCGTATGGGAAGAAGTGTCCGGTGGTCAGGACATCATGCGCATCGGCAATACCGAAATGCCAAGCCGCGCCTACGTTGGCCGTTTTAACTTCAAAGGCGTCGATCAGGGCAAACGTGTGGGTGAGCTGTCTGGTGGTGAACGTGGCCGTTTGCATCTGGCCAAGCTGCTACAAGTGGGCGGCAACGTACTGCTGCTCGACGAACCGACCAACGATCTGGATATTGAAACCCTACGTGCACTGGAAAACGCCCTGTTGGAATTCCCTGGCTGCGCCATGGTTATCTCGCACGACCGTTGGTTCCTCGACCGCATCGCCACCCATATCCTGGATTACCAGGACGAAGGCAAGGTGGAATTCTTTGAAGGCAACTTCTCCGAATACGAAGAGTACAAAAAGCGTACTCTAGGTGCGGAAGCGCTAGAACCGCATCGTATCAAGTACAAGAAGATCGCCAAATAACCTGCCTACCCCCTGATACCCTGGGTACGGCGTTATACCCACATGGGGGAGACTGAACTGGGTTATGCCAGGACATTGGCTTGCCCCGCACCTGACCGACCAATGGCGCTCAAATGCGGGCACCGCCTAGTCATTAATGCTGATTGATTACGAGATTGTGACCAGGGGTTTAATCCCGGCATTTGATAGAGCAGGATAGTAGGAATAGGATTGTGTGAAACGCGGATAAGTGAGCAATAGGAGTATTGAGCTTGGAGGGATAGCAGTTATTAAAAAGTATCGTGGCCACTCATAGCCTGAGTGGCTGCCAAATAGCCGCGAGATGGAGACTGTATACGAGATTAGGCAATTGCCTGATTTTTGTTTCGTGCTCTCTGTGCACCCTAAATAGCTGCGTCTAATAGCGCTCCACTTTTGCCAGACCATGTTTGCCGCCCGGGAACGGGCTGACAGTTTTCATAAGTGGCGTACTTTTTTCAACAGTTGCCACATTGACCGGCACTGATGATTACGTGTAATGGTATCGTGCAGGGCCTACCACAGGCGCTCAACATGATTGACCCACGGCGAGTAAACCGGCCGGTAAATCACCCTGAACTTTGGATTCTGTTTCAGCCAGCGCAGCGTTTCCCGGCTCTTGTGAATAATGTAGTTATCGACGATGAGCGTGATAGATTTTGCCCGCCGGTATGTTGCTTTAAGATGCTTTAACAGGCTGATAAATAACACTGAACTTTTACTGCTTCCGCCCGCGTAACTGGCCTTCCCGGTACCACTGTGCAGGACTCCCACCAGATAATATTTTTCATTCTGACCCGGCGTGACGACCTTTTTTGATGCCTCCTGAGTTGCCAGTCGGCTCCGATTTTGGGATTAAGATGGATATCCACCTCATCCTCGTAAAACACGGGATGTTCCTGACTGCACTGCACCAGTGACTCGCTTATCGCCGCCATTTTTTCTTCTTTATTCGGGTCATGGATACGGAGAGTGGGCGCTGCGCGTCTCCATACCAGCCCGGCGACGGAGAACCAGCGCCGGATTGTTCCGGCATGCAACCGGCATCCGGTTATCTCATTGATTTTTATTGCCATCAGTTCAGTACGCCAGCGGGAACGCTGATAACCAAAGTCACCCGGTGAATACTTTACGAGCGCGCGCAGCAGTTCGCAAATATGTTCAAACGGCCAGCGACGTCCACGCCCGGAAGGTAAAGACCTGAAGAGGCTAAATCTGGTGTAAACGCCCGTTCCATCATGCAAAATCAACAGTTTATTTTGCCGGGGACTACCCTCCAAACCATTCCTTTGTATGATACGGAGAAAAAAAGAAAGTATAATGCTGCATCTGCCATGCGGCTAGATGAACAATATGGATTTGATCGCTATTATCAAATTATGTTGCCAGGAAGCAAATCAACAGACATCGAGTATATTAACCACTTGCTGACACAGTTAAGTGAAGAGGATATCGTTGAAATTGCTTAGCCAAATGCCAAGCCGGTCGTACGAGATCTCAGCCGACCTAACACAGTGAAAATGGCCGCAAAGTCTGGCGATATTCCGGATTTCTCTGCCATACAGTACTATTTACGTTCATCCGAAACGCTTGCCCCCGGCTTTAAAGCAGGCGGTATTAATGCGGATTATGCCTGGCAATACTATGGTGGAAAAGGTGAAGGTATCACTGTGGTATCTCAGGAAATTGGCGCATGGGATGATAAACATGTCGATCTCCCTCCTAGGGCATTTAGCGCCGGAAGTGTCGATGTACATTATCACGATACTGCCGCCGTGGGCATTATGGCAGCAAAAGATAACGGCGCTGGTATAGTGGGTATCGCTCACAAGGCCACCTTTGGTTATGCCGCATATAACGCATCAGTGTTCTACGAGCTCATAGATAAACTTAAGCCAGGCGATGTAGTTCAGGTCGGCCTTCATATCGATATTGGCAGTGTTGCCAACTGTCAGCGTTACTGCTTTGTTCCAGATGAATATACACCTCACCGGTTTGATGAGATCCGTGCATTAACGGATAGAGGCATTCACGTCATCGAAGCGGCAGGAAACGGCAATGTGAATCTCGACCACCCAGACTTTAACCACAAATTTGATCGAAATTATCGTGATTCTGGTGCAATTATCGTGGGTGCCCTTGATCCAGAAACCGGTGGTAAGGCCTGGTTTTCCTTTTAGGGTTCGCGCGTTGACAACGCAAGCTGGGGAGATCATGTGGTGACTACCACCTCCTCAGAATTAGGCGACCTGTGGATAAAACCGCATGCTTCATACATGAGCTATTTTGGCGGTACATCCTCCGCAAATCCGATCGTCGCCGGTGCCACCGCCAGTCTTTCCGGCTTTGCAAAAGCCCACAACCTGATACTGAAACCCAAAGAACTGCGCCGCATACTGGTGGAAACTGGTATGCCACTGGCCAATAATGATTCTGCAAAAGTGGGTACGCAACCTAACCTGGAGAAAGCATTTAAGAAAATCTTGCTAAGCGAAGTGGAAGTACCAACGGTTGCAGTCAGTCGCAGTACAATAAACGCTGTGGTCGCCCACGACACTGAAGTTCTCTACCCAATTTCCGCGACAAGCAATCAGCAGGGCAATGTGAACTGGCAGTGGGAACGTATCTCCGGCGATAGCCGCATCTTTATTAAGGACAGCAGTGCGGCTGAAACTCAGGTGGTGATCCCTAAAAACCTTGAGAACGTTTCAACGCGTTTTCGCGTCACAGCGACGAATTCACAGGGGAAAAAGGCGGGATCTGATGTTGAGATTAACGTTACCTCACCAAAGGTGACCATTGTTGGTACAAGCATTATGGAATCCATCCACCCTTTGACGTTGAAAGCGAGCGCCAATTTTGACCAAGTGGTGTATAACTGGAGCCTGTCCAAAGACGGTCAGAACGTACCCAAGGGCATCAACGCCAGCGGTATCATCAAATCCAACTTACCGGCAGGTGACTATATCGTTAAGGTTGAGGCCCGCAGTGATAAAGGCCAGCGCCATGCTCAAGCAACACACCGGGTGAAGATTACCCTAGACGACCTCACCGGCACTCCAGCATGGGATAAGGATAAAGTTTACAGTACCCCCTGCACCGAAGTCCGATATAACGGCAGTATATGGAAGAACGGTTGGTGGACGAAAAACGAGGCTCCAGATAGCGAAAGCCCATGGGGCGTATGGCGTAAAAAAGGAAGTGCCAATATGCACGCTGGCTGTTAATAATACCCTCATCCGCTCTGATGCGACCGCATCAGAGCGGCTAAAATGACAACAAAATGATGCGAATAGGGTACAATTACGCTCACAAAGTTGTGCATGTGCAGAAAAAGTAGCATGGTGATGTTGTGAAGGTGACGCAACCTCGCTCTGTCCACCGATAGGCTAATATCCTCGGCAGTTGGGTGATTAGGGGGTAGAATTTTAAGTCATGCCACTAAGCCATAGATGGGGCATGTTAGAGATTCTGTGTCATTCCAGTAATATATCTCAAAAAGGAATGACAAATGACTCAGCCTTTCGATTTCGACAAAGCCCTGAAAGCGCTTCAGGATGGTCAGGCTCTGACCGGTAAAGACAGCATCCTGCCCTATTGATACAGCAGATTACCGAAGCCGCTCTGACCGCCGAACTGGACTCCCCTCTGGCTAATGATGTTGAGGCCTACCGTAAGAACGGCTCTATCTACCAATGACCGTTCTGATGGTAGAACATCACCAGGATGTAATTGCCCTTAAGTAATTGCACACTTTATAGCAATAACCCGTTGCATATACAGCGGCATGGCACTGGCTCCATCAAGGTATAATTTAAGTGGTTGAGCTACATTCATGATCACCCTAATAATGCTCTTACTAATTAAGTTTGATGTACCAATTCTTATCCAGCGGAGAACGTATATCATACTGAAATCACCACCGAGAAAAAATAACTTGATGCAAATCACAAAACAACCGTCTAACAGTGGTTTTCTGTGTTTAAGTCTATTATGGCACTGTAGTGGTATATAAATGATTTATATGATCGTAATCGAAAAGCTAACTATTACTGAAGTTAATTTATGCAAGAAAATTATTTCGCCATAATGCAGCGACTGGGCATAGCACTGATGTTGCCTATCGCTGTATTACCCGTCGCCGGGTTGCTGCTACGTCCGAGGCAACCCGATGTTTTCAACTCATTGTTGGCACCCGGGCTGAGATTATTGCGGGTAAAATTCGCGAACTGGTCAGTCAATAAGGACATCTTGCTGTGATAATAAATAAACGTTTTCTTGACTGTTATTCTTCCGATTTAGCATTGATGAATAAAAAAGCACTGCTGTATGCCATTCGCGCCAGCGAAGGGCGTGTTATGGTCAGTGAGTCCATAGCTATAACTCAGCCATTGCTTAATAATGTTACTAATGCAGAACTTGCTGCTTCACAGGGTGCAGATATTTTATTGATTAATATGTTTGACAGTGAAAACCCTCAGATTCAGGGATTACCGGCTGGTGTCACACCAGAGCAGACGCTGCATGAGCTGCAACGTCTGACAGGGCGCGTTATTGGCGTTAATCTGGAAGCGGTTGATCCTGAATTTGCTTGCGCTCATGATGACATCTGGAAAATGAAACCGGGACGAGCAGCGACATCCGAGAATGCCCGGAAACTGGTCGAAATGGGCGCAAAAATTCTGGTGCTGACAGGTAACCCAAATAATGGCGTCAGCAACCGCGCACTGGGGTTAGCCGTTGAAGATATTCGCAAAGAAGTGGGTAATAGTGCTGTGCTGATCACTGGAAAGATGCACGGAGCAGGAGTAGTACGGGAAAGCGGTAGCACCATTATCAGTGAAGAGGATGTTGTCTGGTTTGCCTCACAGGGAGCCGATGTTATTTTACTTCCAGCGCCAGGAACCGTGCCTGGTATGAGTCAACAACGCGTAGCATCGCTTATTGATACCGCGCATGCTCATGGAGCACTGGCTATGACCACCATTGGTACTTCTCAGGAGGGAGCTGATATCAGTACCATCCGCCAAATAGCATTAATGAGCAAAATGGCGGGAGCAGATTTGCATCACATTGGTGATACCGGTTATATGGGGATAGCATTGCCGGAGAATATTCTGGCTTACAGTATAGCTATTCGTGGGGTAAGACATACTTATGCTCGTATTGCACGCTCTATTAATCGATAATTTTTTACGTGGATACCTTACATATTTTAAGCACGTAATATTTTAAAGCAAGGCGCAAAATAGTGATTATTGAATGTACCAAAAAAATAAATTTAACACGGCAACAAGATAAAGTTGAATGGGGAAAATTTCGGAAAATGAAGAACACTTCGCCCATAATATTAAAAGTATAACTGGTAGATTATTGATAGTTGGCTATTAACCTAAAAGAGGTGGGCATACTGCCCGAACGTTGAATGTAGTTGACTATGCATTAAAACAAGGCTATTTACCTACAGGTAGCCAAGTATTTTTTCATGTTTCTCCCCATTCGGAAAATACCCCAAAGCCAGATTTATTAATAATTCTGGCGAATAAACTTGTATCGGAGGGGGTGGGAGTCAAGGTTGTTGAGTCAGCTAAACCCATTTATGGATACATGAATGAAAAAACTGGCTCATCTAACGAGCCTGAAATTCTGAAGCGTATTGCACTACATCCGCTGCGTGACAAAGAAAGATCCCAAAAAACCTCATTTTTAGATAAATATTTCCACCATAAACCTTTGGTACAGCACAGCGATATTAAATATTATACCAAAGGCGATAGTTTTGAGGATTTACCAAGAACTTCCTCTTCCAACCTCATTGAAAACATTGTTAGCGTTAATGGAAAAAACAAAGAAAACATATGGATTTTATCCGATATGGATCCAGGTCTACAAAAACCTCACTTATACATAACATTCCTCAGAACAACAGGATTGATCAGCAAAATCATGCTATTTTGATGAAGAAGAATGATAATGATTCAAATTTATATCTGTCTCATGATTTACTGGAAAAGGTTATGGACGCGCGTGGAGGAAAAAATATCACCTATAACACTTGGAGGGAAAAACACTTTAATTGAAGCATACAGAACAGCAAGGAAATTAAATATTAATGATAACTCCACTCCGAGTGACAGGAACGAAATAATTAATAAAATTATTTTCTCAGCAGCGAAGTCAGCTAATAAATTGCTATTTAATTTAGCTAATGGTTGTGTATTAAAAGGCCAGGGGTGAGTAAACTTGAAGATATTGAAAAATTGGTTTACGTTTATGCTCATAAAAAAACCAATATAATTGCAGAACACATAATTAAGCATTTAAAGATAAAAAACAGTGATTATCTTAATGAATTTTTTATTTTTTGCGGCAAAGATGCTATACCCGGCTACAATGCAATGCATCTGGCTTATTTGGTAGATGCAGATGGTATAACGACGGCTGGCGCAGGCACCAGTGGTGAAT
>Ga0308160_10007237_pt1 | contig 11085 bp, 8 predicted proteins | sample PhyFR1_FD_201036 | JGI IMG/M metagenome (GOLD analysis project Ga0308160, IMG submission 201036) | Phyllosphere microbial communities from UC Gill Tract Community Farm, Albany, California, United States - DLSLF.R1 | ecosystem: Host-associated > Plants > Phyllosphere > Unclassified | place: USA... | reverse complement strand
GACGACGAGCGCAAGCAGGGCGGGCGTGGCGAGCAGCGCGCGCCAACGAGAGCGGATCATGTGGTTCCCCCAGAAGAAATTCGCAACGACCGGACTCGGTCGGCTCCTCAACTTAGCATTCAGGTGAATCCCAAACAGGCATGCAGGGGTGGGGTCGGGGAGGTTTGTCCTAGGCCTGGCGTGGCCCTCGTCAGGGTGCTTCGAAAACGACGTCCATCTGCGCCGCGTCTTCGTCGAACCTGGCCCGGGCCGTTTGCGCATAGGGGCAGGAATGGGGCCGCCGCGGTTGCGTTCGTCGACTCCTGCGAGGCCGTCGAAGGTCTGGCCGGCCGGTTCGCCACCCGGGGGGGTAGAGCCATCCGAGCATGTGGTCGAAGGAGCGGTTCTCGAACATCACGACGACGACGTGGTCGAAGCCCGGTTCGCTGCGCTTGGGGAGCGGCGTGAAGCCGTAGTCCTCCTGCGGGTTGGCTGCGGTGTCGGCTGCGATCCCGCCGGCGACCGCTCCGCCTGCTGCCAGCCCGGCGACGCCGAAGCCTGCCGCGCGGAAGAAGTCGCGGCGGGAGGCGGGGCGTTTGGGGCGTGCCTCGGGCTGGGACTCCTGGCCGGGATCCGGACGCGGTTCCTCGTCGTGTGCCACTCGAGCCCCCCTGATCGGCGGCGACGCCTGTTCGAGGGGTGCCGCTGTGCTGACCAGCGTGAACGCGCGACAGATGTCGTGCCGTGGGCGGCCTGAGCGCGCTCCGTCCTCTGCCGTGCGGACGGGGGCGGTCGGGTGCTCGGGAACTGCTGGAGCCGGGGCGGGTGCGACCCCTGCGTCGGCGATGCGGGGCTCAGCCGAGGCGTCCGGCTCTACAAGGTGACTCCGAGTGATGCCTCGCCAACATTTAGAACTCCCTTGGCGCAGCCACGCGGTACACATCGGTGGCAGGTCCACCGGTGCGGCGGATCGTGAGCATGGCGGTGACGGCAATCTGATGGTCGCGCTACCAGCGTCATAGAACACGGGCGGGAAGTTCGGGGGCGTGATCGAGAGTTCAGTGCCGCCTTCAACTTCGGAGCTGAGCTGGCGCTGAAAGCAAAAGGTGCGCTCGCTGGAATACAGACTGCAGCGGTCTTGGGAGCCAGGGTTCAGACCCGCCGGTACTCTTGGACGCGCTCCGAAGATGGAGGCATCGCTCCGAACCCGCGGGCTCTCCGAGTGGACGACCTAGCGTGAATTCTGCAGACACGAAAGAATCGAACACAACCGTGAGCCCAATGCTTGTTGCGGCGAGGATCGATCCATAGGCGAGAGTGAGCGTGGATTCGCCACACCTACATTCCGTTAGGGGAGCAGAGAAGGACCTTCGTGCGCAGTTAGCGCGGCGAAACTACTGTCGTCTTCCTTGTAGTGCCACCCTGCAAGTCTTGCGGCGCAATCGAGTGTGCCGCGGCGGCGATTGCGAGTATCACCCAAAGTTTCATGTCCCAGAAGTAAGAGGTAATGAATGAGGCGACGATGAATGCGGCAAGCCAACCGGCCATAAGGGCACGGCTTGCCGGGTAGTGCCGGCGATAGAACGTGCGCACTGCTATGAACACGATCAGCAGTTGCAACAGAAGTAGGAGAATGCCGCCGTCGAGCATTGCTTGCAAGTAGACATTGTTCGCGATGAAGGAATTCGATGTGGCACCGGCATAAACAGCCCGGCCATAGGAAGGAGCCACGTCGATCAGGTTTCCTGCGCCGATTCCGGTCCAGAAGTTATCACCGATGATGTTGATAGAGGACAAGTTCGCAGCAAGCCTCGGTGCGTTAGAAGTGGTCTCGGTTGGGTCGAACAGGCTTGCTGCGCGCTGCGCGATGACGGCAACGACCGAAGGAGATAGCAAGGCAAAAATCAGCGCCGCGATACCCAGAACGAACGCCCATCCGACAAGCTTCGGCCGGGTTCTCTTTTCAGGCCACCGCCAAAACAGAAGGAGAAAAAGCAGCGGGATAGTCAGGTACGCCGCGCGTGTGTTAGCCAAAGCCAGCACGAGCAAGAAGAAAACGACATGGGGCACAGATACGAGCTCCTGACGGAGTGTGGCTCGGGCAAACAAGGCCGCCAGCACGAGAATCATGAAGTATCCGAAATAGCCAGACTCATACGTGAAGGACGAAATTCGTCCGAGACCGCCTCCTCGCGCCTCGTAGGACACAACCTGCGGGAGACCGGTGTAGAACGCGGCAAGCTGATACAGGCCGAAGATGGCGGCAAACCATCCGCCCCGGATGAAGGCCGTCAGTGCTTGGTCAAGAGATCCAAATAACCGAATGTTGAGGTAAACCGCGAGGAACGGGATGACGGCCCCGATGATTACGGTCACCGTCTGTAGCTGCGCGTAGAGCACGTTGGTCGCGGCGAACCCGATAGCGGTGTAGAACGCCACCGTTAGGAACAATAGCACGACGATCTGTTGTCGTTTTCCTCTTATCCTCCCGATGAAGGATCGATCGGTGATCGTGAGCGCGAGTCCAAGGGCAAACATAATCGTTGGGACTTTGACGTTAAAGCTACCGACCTGGAAGGTTCCGAAACGATCCCATGCAACGGTGAAGAGGCCGATCCAGATCAGGACACTTGAGATCGGGAGCAGGGTCGTCGACGGCACGGACGCCACCCGTCGGGAACGAGCGGCGGTCGGGGTTACGAGCTGAGTCTGGAGTTTCACTGGCGGTTGTTCCACACGGCACCGATCCTCTTGGCTAGATGATGGAAGCGCGCTTCCACAAGATGGTAAAAGGTCCAGCTAGCCAGGACTGATAGAGGAACGGACACAGCCGCCGCAAGCCAGAAGGACGTCGGGCCGATGGCGAACGCTGCCGCGATCACGATCGGTTCATGGATGAGGTAAAGACTAAAAGAGATCCGACCCAACCACTGGGAGACTGGTCTCTCGAGAGCTCGGGCAGGAGCACGCCAGTAGGCACATGCTAGAACAAGCAAGGCGCATCCCGCAAAGGTGGGAAGCACTGAGGCGTCAGCAACGGCCTCAGAGTCTAGTATCCAGGATCCCAGCCAACGCGAGCAGATCAGACAGATGCTGAGCACAACCAGTAGCGACCAGAACCAATCAGATAGTCGAGCCGCGAATGACGATATAGATGATTGATGGTACGCGGCCAGTGTTCCGAACGCGAACATCGGCAAGTAAACTAACGCAGGCACCGATGCCCAAACGCCGAAACACATGGCGATCAACAATAGCGCGATCTTTAACCATGCCAGATTAGGTTTCACTCTTGTGAGTGCGATATAGATGGGCAAAAGGAGAGAGAATAGCACCTCCCATTGCAAGGACCACAATGGACTAATCAGTCTGGATCCACCGAATACGAGAGTTAGGTCGCGAATGACTCCAGTCACGGTCGGCACTTTCGGTCGATCGTCGAGCCAAGCCCCAAGATTCGCCTCGTGCCTGGAGACAAGTATCACCGTGGCGATACCAAACAGCACCGCGAACGCTACAGGTCCATAGATTCGAACTACACGTCGGGGATAGTACGCCCGCCACGAGTAGGCCTTGCCGGCCCGTAAGACGGGAAGTGCGAGGACAAATCCGCTGAGAATAAAGAATAGAAAGACGGCCTCCTGTCCAGCCCAGAAGATGTGAGCTGGTGTGAAGCTGACGATTCCGTCCAGAGTGCCAACTTCATTGGGTGCGACGTTCCCATAGACGACGTCGGCGAGGACCGGGAAAGTCAGCGCAACGTGGCTCAGCACGACAACCGCCGCGGCCCACCCTCGCAGACCATCCAACGAGCGGAATCTGCCTCCGGGCCGAGACTGGCCACTGGACCTGCCCGGGCTGTTTTCTCCGCCGATGTGGCTCACCATGAATTTCTCCCTAACGACGTACTCATGAGCGCGAGCGTTGGCTTGAGGAAGCGCCGTCGTCTGCACTGCGGAAATTGTCGGCGGCAATCGCAAGAGTCACGACTCGTTCCTGAATGATCGATAGACTGCAAAAAGTTGCACGCCCAGGACCGTGATCTCGGCTGCCAGTTCCCCCAGAAGTGCGCCCCGGGATCCTAGAACCGCAGATAGCGCAAGAATCGCCGGAACACCGACGCAAGCGCCGGCCACGGCGCTCACGCTGATAGCGCGAATGTTCTGAGCGGCGACCAGAGCAATGTTTCCTGTGGCGCGCGACGCGCAAACAGTAAAGATGACACATCCGCCCAGCGCCGCTAGCTCGAGCGGCAATTCGACAACCCCTGAGAACAAGAGCCTGCATGCGAGGGGGGCTGCAAGCGTGAACGCGCAACCGGCGGCTGATCCAAGCGCAGCATTGATCAGAATAGCGCGGCGGGAGCGTCTGAACCGTGCCGGGCGGTCCGAGGCTGTGCCAACCCATGCCTGCATGAAGTTTGGTACTGCTTGAAGGACAGTGAGAGTCATCCGCTGCAGGCGCTCAACGGCAGCGAATACCACTACTGCCTGCGGCGCGACCAGGCTAACCAGGGTAATAGGTAGAGCAATATACAGCGCGCTCACTGCCCGGCCAGACAGCGCAGTTAGTTGCAGGCGGATCGCGAGCCGGAATCTCTGAGCGGTGCGGACAGCGATAAAGTCGCCCCTGGTCGTCCCTATCAATAGTGCCGATATCATCGGCGCGAAGATCGAGGGCAACAGAAGGGCGAAGCCGTAGACAAAGAGCGGCCATCCGGCGCTGATGGCAATCGCTGCAAAAACTACAGCGGCTAACCGCGGAAGCGAATCTGTTGTCATGATTCGACTGGGAGAACCCGTCCCAATAAAGTACCAAGCGGAGCTGAGACCGACGCCTGCGGTACCGACCGCTACAAGGGCCGCTGTAGCAGGATGGGTAGGCGTCAACGCTACTGCAATACCGGCAGCTATCGATCCCATGGTGACGAAAGTGACGGTCTTTGTTGCTAATGCCGTAGCGAAAATCTGCTTACGGTTCTTCTCCATCGCGCGCGCGACACGTTGCGGTCCGTTCAGTCCCCACCCGAGTTCGACTATGACCGCACAGGCCGCCCCAACGGACTGAGCAACGGCTACAGTGCCCCAAGCTTCTGCGCCATATCTGGAAGTAATAGCGGGTAGAGCTAGTAGAGGGCTGAGCGCGCTCAACATTGGGAGTGCGATAAACCCCAGGAGTTTCCTCACGGTCCTGAGATTCATGTCAACTCGCGGAAAGCTGCACTCGCAACGAGCCCTGGATGTACATGTCGGCCGCGCTTCAAGGGACGAAACAATGGTCTCTCGCTAGCGCCTATCGCCCTCATCTGGACTCCGACCGCTTGCCATGCTGATGTGTGTCGATTGCCGCCCGAGCGGCGCCTGCGAAGACTGTTGAGTTCGATTCGACCGAAAAGAGCTCGACTGCCCTCTCATGCGCCGCGACACCAATTGTTTCGCGACGCGCAGGGTCGGCAGTCTCGCCGAGCGCTGTTGCCAGAGCTGAAACCGAGCTGGGCCGAATAGTGATCCCGGCGGCGCCCAACGCCCACGGCATAGGTTCGATGTCGGTAACGATGATCGCCCTCCCCGACAACATTGCATCCACCAATTTTGCGGGGAGCTGGCCCCGCGCGAAACCGCCCCGCGTGCTCGGTATGACTACGACATCCCCCGAGTCGACGATCTCCAAACCTTCGGCCAGTGATGTCGTACCGATCCATCGTTCCCACCGCTTCGCATCAGCTGGGGCTTGGTCGGTGATGGTGAGCGTGTAGCCAAGGTCCTGTCTCCGCTCGACGGCCCGTCGAAGGATGTGAAGCCCCTTGTGCTTTCGATTGGTTCCTACGAACACGATCATGGGATTCCGCGTCGTCCGAGACGGACCTGCCGGACGCTGCTCCCTCACGTGAGGGATGATTTCTCCCCCGTAGATCTTCTGGAGGATGGGATTGCTGACGATCGTGTGGGCCATCTTGGCCTGGCGTCGCAACCGCTTGAAGCTGCGAATCTGAGACGCTCGAAGAAGGCCCTTGGCAAGACGGCGTACTGGGGACCTCCACGACAGAGCGGCTTCGATATCTGGGTCATCGATGTCTAGCAAGAGCGGCTTGTCGTGGTACTCAGCGAGTCGCTGCGCAACTCCAAAGGATTGCTCGGTTGGTTTCACTGCGATGAAAAGGTGGGCCACGTCAAGCTGATCCGCGGCACTGAGAGGGATGCATCTATCCGCGAAGCCTGACTCCGCCAGTGGCTCCCAGATTGGTTCCGCTCGAGGTGCAATGATGACAGCTTCCCATCCGAGCGCCTCCGTCAATAGCCACAGGGAGTACGTTCGGCCAAGCGAGTTCGAAGCGAGCGAAGGAGTGAAGAATACGACGCGCATCAATCGGATAATCCTTTGTTAGGTTTGCGGCGCGGCTTCATGACGTACCCGCATTGGTTAGGCGTCGTATGGCCGATTCGAGCACGTCTCCTAGTAGCTCGTCGGAGTATGATCGCGCTTGATTTCGTGCGTTACTTGCTAGCCTCTTCCGCATCTCTGGGTCTCGCAGGAGCATCTCAATTGTATCTGCTAATGCGATGGAGGAATTTGGCCGAATGAGTATTCCAGTTTGGCCATCGACTATGACCTCTGACGGGCCACCGTGCCCACAAGCCACCACGACTGTTCCCGCTGCCATGCCCTGAAGCACTACTTGGCCGAACGGCTCGGGAGCAGTTGACAGAACTACACTCACGTCAGAGCGCTCCAGCTGTTGGGTCACGTCTTTGACGTGTCCCACGAACTCGACCTTCACTCGAACCCTGGTGGCGTGCTCCTTCAGCTTTGTAACGTATTCCGCATCGTCGGATCCCCCAACTAGTGCAACTTCGAACTCGTCGCGATGACCACGTTCCTCAAGAATCTGGCATGCCTCCAGGAGGAGGTGCAAACCCTTCCATGGCACGAGGCGGCTGATCGAAACAATTCGCATTGTGGTCGCTTCACGTAGGAGATGGATCTCAGGGGCCAGCGATAGCCCCGATTGCGGATACGCGACCTCAACAGGCCGACTGCCGAGTAGTCGTCGTGGAATCGTAGATGCGGTCCACTGGCTGTTAGCCAGATAGGCTTCAAATCTTGGTAGCACCCAAAAGAGCACCAGCATTCTCTTCAAGCCCTTTAGTCGCGCACGGGACAAGTCCTCCCTGAGGTAGTAAATATACTTTGAACGACCTTTTGGTGTGAGCGAGATGACTATTGCGGCGCGGAGGCTATTGACAACAATTGCGTCAGCGTTCGATCTTCGTAAGATCTTGGTCAGCTTTCTGGCTCTTCCGAAAACACGCCATCCTTCCAGTGAGGTCCCTAGTATCGTGGTTGGGATGCCTCTGCTTGCTGCGATCGCCTGCAGCTCGCCTCCCTGAAACAGCACGAGTTCTTTTTTCAGCGAGCTGCGCCGTGCAAGAAAACGTCCGAGGGCAAGCTGTCCGCCGCCCTGGTCGCCGATATGGTCGACGAAGATGACATGCATCTGCGGAGGCGCCGGTAGGGGGCTCATTCGGTAGCCTCTCGCAGAACTGAGGTGACTATTCGGGCAGTTCGGTCCCAGCTATACGTGTTTACTGGAAGAGCTGCGCGCGGACTGTCCGCGAGCATTTCGAAGAGGGCTGAGGCCCACGCCAGTTCGTCGTGCGCATCGCCGATTGGCATTCCCTGCCCGCGCACTATCTCGGCGATCGACTCGCAGCCCTCCCAGAAGATCACCGGGGTTCCGCAGGCGATGCTCTCGACCGCAGGAAGGCCGAACCCTTCGACCAGAGACGGGAAGACCGTGGCGACCGCGCCCCGGTAGAGGTCGGCGAGCTCCGGGTCGGTCAGCCCAGTCCGCACCTCCACGCGGTCTACCACGCCGAGTTCGGTTGCACGGCGCTCGGCGCCCTCACGATCGTTCATGACGACGACGAGCTTCGCTTCGGGAACTCGAGCCAAGGCACGGAACACCACGTCGACGTTCTTGTGCGCCCGCAGGTTGCCGACGTAAAGGAAGTAGGGAGCGGAGTCGTCAGTGGCTGGTGAACCGCCCGGATGGAACGCCTCCGACAGTCCGTTGCCGGCGTTGACCACTCGGACGCGATCGTCGTCGACCCACTCCTCGATCGCTCGCTTCGACGTCTCCGACACGGTCAGCACCAGTCGGTTCCGGCGGATGATCGGGCGCAGGACAGCCGAATAGTGCGCGAGGTACACGGCACGACGGTTGGTCGTCGGGTGCAGATGGATGAGGTCGTGGACGGTCACCACCTGTGGCGAGCGCGCGAGGAAGCCGTTGTACCCGGGAGAGTAGATCGTCTCGCCGCCGGGTGTCCGGCGCACACGAAGGAAGTCCTGCGGATCGGACGGCTTGCCGCCCACCTCGAGCGCCGACCAATCGACGCTCAACCGCGGGAGTACCTCGGACGCATAACGACCGATGCCGTGGACGCCGCTCCACCTGGTGTCGGCAAGGATCATGAGGCGAGGGTCCGATCGGTTCCGTCAGTGCGGGCGGATCGACCGACCCAGCCGGTGAGCTTGGTGGCGAAGGCGGCGGATCCGAACAGGGCGTTGACGCGCTCCTGAGCTGGAGCCATGTCGACGAGCAGGGCGCGTTCGACCGCCTCGCGAAGCGTCGCGTCATCGAGCGCATCGACGACGACACCGCCGTCGATGGCGAGGACGCTCTCGGACGCGCCACCTTCGGAGAGTACGAGCGCGGGCGTGCCGAGGGCCATCGCCTCGACGGGCATGATGCCGAAGTCCTCCACCGCTGCGAACGCGAGGAGCGATGCCGCCTGGTAGAGCGCGAAGAGCAGCTCGTCGCTCGGCCTCGTCATGATGAGGACTGGCACCGTCGCGGCATCCGCGAGTGCCTGCAGTTCGGCGTGCTGCGGTCCAGCGCCCGCGAGCACGACCGGCAGGCCAGCGAGTTCACCGGCGCGGATGGCGACGTCGAGTCGCTTGTAGTCGACGAAACGGGAGGCGCCGAGGACGTAGTCGGACGGCAGCGTCGAGAACAGGTAGGCGTCTTCGGCGCTGAGTCGGTCCGCCCAGGACGGCACGCTCTGGAGGCACTCGACGCGGACCGGCGGATGGATGACCTCGGCCTCGACGCCCCACGAGCGTTCCATCCGCTGGCGGATGTAGTCACTGTTGGCGGCGAACGTCGCGCCGTCCTGCGCGCGCTTGCGGTCGACTCGACGGAGTGCGGGGGCGAGCGCGCGCGCAGCGAGGTTGCCGCCACGGACGTCCAGCTCCGGGGCCCAGAGGTATCGAGCAGGCGTGTGGACGTAGACGAACCGCTGCGGACCGTCCGCTCCCTGCCGTCCGCCGGCGTGATGCGCGAACGCGTGCGAGCTGATGAGGACGAAGTCGGCGGCGGAGACGTCGGTCCTGGCCCAGGTGGCCGGCATGAACGGCAGCGCGGCCGCTTTGCTCTTCCGCAGGGGTGTGCGGGCGATCCAGGATTCACTCACGGTGTGGCCGGCGAAGCGGTCGGGAGCGTTGCTCCACAGGCAGTGGATGTCGGCGTCGGGATAGGCGGCGGCCATCGCATCGACGACGTTTTCCGAGCCGCCGTGCCGCTCGATCCACTCGTGGATGATGAGCCCAGCCATCAGTGGGCTTCCTTACCCGGAGCCACGACGGCCCTGATCGTCCGCCAGAGGATGACGACGTCGCCCATGAGTGACCAGTTCTCGACGTAGTACAAGTCCAGTCGGATCGCGTCCTCCCAGCTGAGGGCCGAGCGGCCGCTGACCTGCCAGAGGCCCGTCATGCCGGGCTGCACGATGAGGCGGCGCTTGGCAGCGGAGTCATAGAGCGCGACCTCGCCCTCGCGCTGCGGGCGCGGGCCGACCAGGCTCATGTCGCCGCGGAACACGTTGATGAGCTGGGGGAACTCGTCGAGCGAGAACTTCCGGAGGGTGGCGCCCACGCGGGTCAGGCGCGGATCATTCTGGACCTTGAACAGCGGTCGGTCGCTCGTGCCCTGCTGGGCGAGCAGCGCGGCGAGTTCAGCGTCGGCGTTCACCCGCATCGAGCGGAACTTGAGCATGTTGAACGGCTCGCCGTTGAGCCCGACCCGCTCCTGGCGGTACAGCACCGGTCCGGGGCTGGTGAACTTCACGAGGAGAGCGACGATAAGGAGGATCGGCGAGGCGACGAGCAGGATCGCACCGGAACCGAGGATGTCGAAGAACCGCTTCGAGAACCGCTTCCGTCCCTCGTAACGCGGTGTCTCCACGTGGATGAGCGGCAGGCCGGCGACGGGGCGCGTGTGGATGCGAGGGCCACCGATGTCGGTGAGGCTCGGCGCGACGATGAGGTGCTGGCGGCCCGGCTCGAGACTCCAGCTGAGCTGCCTGACACGTACTGGCGTGAGTTCATCGGAACTCGTGATGATGACCGTGTCTGCACCTGTCGCTTCGAGTGCCTGCAGCACGGTGTCGACGGTGCCGGAGACCGGGATCGTCGTCGACCCGAGCGTGCCGCCGACCTTGCCCGTCGGAACGCAGGCACCGACGACGCGGTACCCGGAGTCCGTCGAGCGACCCAGCTCGGCGGCGATGTGCTCCGCGGAGTCGGCTGACCCGACGAGGAGCACCAGCGAGGAGTACTTGCCCCGGGCTCGCTGCACCGACAGCCACTGCCGCCACATCCAGCGCGACAGCAGGAGCACGAGGATGCCGAGTGGGAACGCGAGGAGGAAGTACCCGCGGGCGAGGTCGAGCTTGAAGAGGAAGGCGACGATCGCGACGAGGCCGAACAATCGGATACTCGCATCGGCGATGAGCTTGTATTCGGCGTTGCCGCTTCCGACGATGCGTGCTTCGCGGGTGCCGAACACCCTGAGGACGACCATCCAAGCGCCGATGAGGACGAGGGAGATCACGGTGTAATTCACGGCGACGGTCACAGCATCGAAGCCGACATTCGTCGTCTCCTGGTCGAAGTCAAACCACACCAGCTGCGTTCCAAAGACCACCCAGATGAGCACCAGCGCATCGGTCAAGGCGAGACGGTTCGCATACACACGCCGCCAATCACGCACGACGACGGGCTTGGGGGCGGGGGAAGTGCTCGCGGGCGTCGTTGGCAGCGGCA
>Ga0308160_10007236_pt1 | contig 11086 bp, 12 predicted proteins | sample PhyFR1_FD_201036 | JGI IMG/M metagenome (GOLD analysis project Ga0308160, IMG submission 201036) | Phyllosphere microbial communities from UC Gill Tract Community Farm, Albany, California, United States - DLSLF.R1 | ecosystem: Host-associated > Plants > Phyllosphere > Unclassified | place: USA... | reverse complement strand
GCGTCCGCGACTCATTGCTTTGGGGTCTATCGCCAGGGCATTTACTGTGGACTCTGTGCTACTGCACGATCACGTAGCTTGTGCTCAATTACTGACACCACTACCTGGTTGAACCTCTAGCTAGCTGGATCTCCACTCGGAACAGTCAACTATCCATCAACCTGTTTGCTATCGCACCAGCACCGTTTCTCCGGGTTTGTGCAAGACGGTTATCTTGGAACACGCCGTCTCCCCCACGCCCATATAAATACGCTTCATTCAGTGGGCCGCTCAGTGAGCCAATATTGTATCGACGCACAATGGCATCAGGAGCTCCGTCGAATGACGTCCCAGAGTCAGGGGGCATCAAGAGACTTCCAGCTTCGATCACTTTTGTAAGCTTGACCCATCGGCTCTCATCGCCTACAAACCCAACTGACCTCAATGCATGTGTCCATCGGACGATTCTAGCTGGGTACCAGCAGCGGTATGTCGAAAACGTCCCGCAGAGCATAATTGCAAGCTTACGATCCGCATTTTTCCAATGGAGAAGGGGGAGGGCCAATTCCATCGAGAAACTGCTCCTCATTAGCATTGAGCATGGATAGAGCTGTATGGCGTACGTGCATTTCTTTCTGCCGCCACCTATATAGACTGATCGAGCGCATTGACTGCTGCCATCAGTCTTTGACTGTGCGGAAGGGACTCAGCTGCAGCTACAGCGGTCACAGCTGAAGATTGGACAAGTTGAACGGATCTTCATCACTCATATGCATGCGGACCACACGCTCGGTTTAATACCGTTGCTGGGCTCCCTGATTTCCGGCATACAAAGCACATCGGAGGAACGTCAAGCGATTGCCGCACGAGGGACGCAGAAGAAGGCAAAGATCAATATCTACGGACCACCAGGGCTTCGGCTGATGTTACGACAAATGCTGAATCTTACCGCCATGACATTGGGAGACGTCTATGCGGTGCACGAGCTGATTCCTACACCGGTGGACTCAAGCCGTACGTCCCTTGTGAGCACTTCGCCCAACGGTCAAGGGAACAGTCCATCTTGCGGATGCGAGGCCTCCGACTTGCAGGCTGCTGAAGCTGTAGGCCAGAATATCGTGGCAGATGAAGATGGATGTTGGCGCGATATCATCAGCCAAGCGGAGCATCCCGCAATGTTCCAGCAAGGAAGACCGAGCGCTAGCGACTCGGCTTCTCCGAACCGCGGGGAGTCGAAAATCTGGCGTGTGGATGTCGGGCCAATTAAGCATCGGGGTAAGTGAAGGCACCAAACATCCAACGGCGTATCCACATACAGTAGCTCATCCATGTTCTCCAGTCCTCAGTCTCGGCTACATTATAGTAGAGCCGGCTTTATACGAGCCCTTTGACCTCGACGCGACGTTACCTCAGATAGCTTCGCAGATGCCCCTCTTGAGGGAGCGCTCCCCTCCTATACGACACCCCCGACAGGTATTATCCATCGTATCTCGGACCCGTCAGCCGTTCGAGCTCCCTGATGGCGCTGTTATCCAGCCTCCGCCTTTGTCGACAATGGCCTCGCGAAAGATCGCTATTCTAGGCGATTGCTCGGGCACGGATAATCAAGCCTTTCTGAAGCTCATCGATAGCCCTAGTATGCTGGTGCATGAATGCACAAATGCATGGGTAGACCCCAGAATTGAGAAAGGCATCAAAGCGGATGAAACTAAGAGCAATGATGTCGTTGCGGAGGACGCCCGGTTGGCCTTGGAAAAGATTCAGAGCAAAGCGATAAGCCGTGGGCATTCCGATGCGCAGATGGCAGGAGGCTTTGCCAAATCCGTCAACGCTAGGAGACTTGTCGTGAATCATTTTTCTGCGATGTGAGCTGGATTGTCTCTAGCTTTCATCTTATCTTGGAACCGGCTGCTAACACGTCCGATCCCCGCATAGGTTTCCCTCGCCAAAGTTCGCTTCCAGTGAACCGTTTCCCGGTTTGACTATGCCTGTATTCCCGTTGCCACCCGGCCGCGCTGCTCCCCCGTTGGTCCCGGCAGAAATCGCAAAACGAATGGTCATGTCGAGCATCGAAACCCAAATCTCGGCTGCGTGGTTAGGGGAGGAGAAGGATGAGGTCGAGTCGAATAAGGCCGGTCGCAGGGCGTGTGCCGCTAGGGATCTTATGATATACGATCTTCCAGCTCACGAAGTCTCTTCAGAAGAGGCTGCTGTTTTGCGGACGGCTACTGACGAGGCGAAGCGTCTAGGAACCATCTGGTGCCAAGATGGAGCGAATGGCTTTGCCAAAGAGACCGGATGCAAGCTCGTAGGAATCTGGCCGGATCGAGTCGACCACCGGGCCAATAGTCAACAGACGCTTGGACAGCTGACCCCCGGTCATCCTAACGGCACAGGGCCACAGGCTCCTAGCACAATCGGCACGTCAGGTGAGACTGTGAGTGCGCCTGACGCCGGACTATCAGTTGATGGATCCTCAATCCGCCTGCGAAACGTGCAGCTAGACGCCGTCACGGTCACAAAACCAATGTCAAACGTAGCAAGAGGTAGCCCGTCAACGCGTTCAGGCTTGACTAAGGCAGCAGGAACCTCAAACTTTCACCGTCATCCAACTCGTCACATCGCTCTTCTGTTTGTTTATCAAGGATGGCATTATTCGGGACTGGCCATACAACAGATGCCCACTCCACTGCCGACCGTCGAGGGGGAACTACTCAAGGCATTCGAGAAGACCCACCTTATCGAGGCTGGCACAGGGTGGGAGGGATGCGGATTCTCTCGCTGTGGCCGGACAGATCGAGGTGTCAGTAGTGCCGGCCAAGTTGTCTCTCTGTGGGTGAAGAGCAAGAGAAAGCCCGATGATGGAGGAGTTCCTCTGTGCGTCGGGGGTGACTGGCGTTCCCCTCAGAGCCCGGTCCCCGATCAACGACCTACAACTACCTTGGGTGACGAGCAGTTGGTTGATAATAACCTTTCATTAGCTGTCACGGCTGCGGAGGAAATTGCTATGCGAATCTCAGGCGAGTATGCCGCTCCAATCCTGTCGGAAGACTCCATAAGCAAGTTGCCCCTTCGTCAGCAATTGAAGGCGCGCAAGATGAAATCGAACAAGATTCAGGTACCATCGAGCGAGGCTTCGGAATACTCGTATCCTCACATCCTCAACAGAGTTTTGCCGCCAGAGATCAGAGTCCTGGCGTGGTCGCCGTTACCTCAAGAGGTGCCCACGCAGCATGCTGCTTCGAGCGACACTGCACATACCGAAACGGCGTTTGATGCCAGGTTTTCTTGCATAACGCGCCATTACCGGTATTTCTTCAGCCGCCAGCCTGTTCCCGATCACCCCCCTCTCGATATTCCCCTTATGCAAGCGGCGGCAGCGAGGCTTATCGGAGAACATGATTTCCGAAATTTCTGCAAAGTCGACGGCAGCAAGCAGATCGAAAATCACTGTCGACGAGTCCTGAAAGCGGTCGTCAGACCAGACGATGCTCGCAGTCTAGACCAGATCGAGCAAGCGGATCTTGCAGGAGAACCGCTACAGAGCTCGTATGTCTTTGAGCTTGTCGGCTCAGCCTTCTTGTGGCATCAAGTGAGGCACATCATGTCCGTGCTCTTCCACGTTGGACACGGGTTCGAAGATCCAGAAGTCGTGACAAGGCTTCTGAAAACCGGTTACGAGGCTGTAGGCGATGTTGATCGTAACAGCGCTGCTAGCGTATCTCGTGAGGATGACAACGCCCCGGTGGCCTCGAAACCGCTATATGTGATGGGAGCGGCGCTGCCGCTTCAGCTCTATCGATGTGGCTATGACTCCGGCGCGATTGACTGGCGCTACGGCGGATTCGACGGCCCGGTAAGCGGAGAACATGTAGACGAGGAAACCCAGACCATGGCCCGCGAGGGACACATGACCGTGCTTACGAGTCTGAACTCTCAAGCGGAAGAAGCTCGTATCAAGGCTCGACAGATTCAAGCCTTCTATCAAGAGGCCATTGAGATCAACAGGCCCTCTGGTCTGTCTGGCGAGTTGTCCTCGATCGACGATGTGGCGGCGACCAGCTTCACTCTGGGAGGCGGAGAGGTACAAGCGGCTCGAAAATACGTAAAGTTCCTCGATCGCCCACGAGGTGACCCAGTTGAGGAACAAAACCGGCGTTGGAGAGAAGGGAAAGGGGAGAATCGACGCCTGCGCAAATTGGCCGAATCGGAAGATCGAAAGTGAACATCGTCGGATCAGGGCTTGCAGATGACGGTCTTCCTCTTTTGTCTCCGAAGCGCGATTGTTACATGTCATGTCAGGCGGGGAGGATATGCATATATGATCGCACGTGATAAGCTTTCGCCCAAAGTAAAAGGCTTCGACTATCGTGAACTGGAATCTGCGGAGCGTATACAAACGCCACGACGCCGCTGTCTTCGATGTCAGACCATTCCGGCGTGTTGAATTTTCTCCGATGGCGATTCCAGACGCGTCGATTACAGGCACCACTCACTCACTCTGCCAGCCAGGCGTTGCGTTCTGCGCGTCCCGAAGCATTCGCGTGCCTGATCTTCTCGGCGCGTGCTGACAATTGACCATGATGATGGGGATGAGAGCGGGAAACACGAGGAAAGATTCGCCCGGGATCGTGGAATTCATATATTCATATAGATAGCGTAGACTAGATTACATCTCTGCGAATCGACCGTTTATCGAACACCGACAATCGTCAAATTCGTTTCACTAGCTATTACTATTCATTAGAGTCAAAACGTCGTTCAGAACTGCATCGGATACCGCAAGTTGTTGGACATCCGGCACGAGTTGGGCTCTTTACATATCGCGATTCAGGCCCCTTCAAGAGACTAACTGTTCCGACTTCGTACCCAAAACATGGGCCTAAACACCAGGAGGCCCCAGCTGCCTAGTCTGAATTTACCAGGAATGTAAGATCCTTGCGGAGTTCTCAATCGCGAAGGCTTACGAGCTAACATTGAATTCCGGTACCGTTCCATAGTAACAACAGAAGTGATATCGTGATCGATCAATGCGATGGCGGTGAAGCCGGGCAGCGGCAGCGCGATTCGGGATCTGGCACAATAACACCTTTCCAGAATAGTTTAGATGTTTCTGGACCGTCGACTCCAATCACGCCTTCCCCAGGCACCCCGCTGGTGTTCGATGAAGTTGTGAGATGAACCTTTATTGGTTGCAGTTGACACTAAAAGCGATCATCTAAATCATATTTGCGCTTCACTGCAGCCCATGTATCGATCGAGCACTCCAGTTACGCCTGGCTTTGCAAACGGCCCAAACCCTTTCTCCTTCTCCTTCTCTCAGCCGTCTGCCCAAGCATCCAGTACCTCCAGCAGCCAGACCGGATCGTTCGGATCGCTTACAGACCATCGTGACAAGACACCTAGTTCAGGTGTGGTGTCGTCTTACGGAGAGATCCCCCGCCCTCCAAGTGCTGCATCGTCCCGGAGCATCGTGGCACCAGGCCTCATACCTTCTTTCGGGACACTGAACGGGCACAATGCCGGTACAGCACAACGACGTAGCCATCAGTTCTCCGACGAAAGTTCGGCTCCGGGGGAAGCGTGGAGTAATCGAGAACTGGATTTACTAGAAAGCGTGAGGAAACCTTCTGTCGTGCTTGCCTCTACTTGGTGTCCGATGTTGACCCTGACATATACAGTTCCTGCTCAATCCCTTGCGGCCCTTATCCACAACCTATCCGCCTGGTACTCTCCCCCCTTCCGCTGCCCTGGATGAATTGACCTCTCAAATCATTCACTTTCACCAACCTGCCATTGCGGAATCCACTACACGGAATTTGCAAGTCCGAGGCGCTGGTCATCCTGGCATGACTACATCACGATCGGCACCGTCACTCAAAAGCGACTCGCAACTTGTTAAACCACCTGCAAGACAAAAGCATCGACGGACTCATTCCAGCTCTGGCATTCCTTGGACCCATAGCTGGCGAGCGACCAGACGCAAGCTGTATGAGATTGCTAGAAAAGAAGCTCTGGGCGACTCGAGAGAGGACAGATTCAAGGGCCGCCTGGAACTCGACAGGAGGGGATCGTCCACGCCAGCCGAGTTGGAATCGGGTGCGATCAGCCCTATGCCTGAGAATATCTATGGCCCGCGCACCTTTGATTTCGGGCTGCAAGGGATTCCCAGGACAACAGCAGCGGCAATTCCTCTCTCGGGGATCGAACAGCCGACGATTCAACCTAGCGACGATCAGCGAAATGAACCTCGCTTCGGCGGCCTTCTCAAGTAAGCATACTTTGTGAAAGGTCAGGAGCCGAACGCAATCCTACTAGCTTTGCTGATCCTTGTCCGGGCTTAGTCAATCGAGCACAGCTGTCGGGACATCGCAACGATTTGGTAGCCTGCAGAATGCAACACGTCCCACAAGTCTTCTACAACGTGGTAAAAGCTTTACCGCTGAGGAATTTAGTGCTGCGTTATCTTTCAAGGAGCCGTCTCCACCGAACACAAGCGGGCATCAGCTACCCAACAGAGACTCCTCGCCGATGCCCGACTTCCAAATTGTGACCCCTGCTACGACCGCTACGACCATGACCAGTCCGCCAAACGCAGGGCAACAGCTCCGAGACTCGAGATCGTCTCCGGGGTCTAGTGAAGGTCCAAAGACGCCTGACACACTGCCTGGTATCACTCTCACGACGCCTTCCCCTTGTTCGCGCAACCGGGACAAACAAATGCAAGCTATGGGATCGCCCTTGCCTGGCACAGCCGACGTGGACCGCTCCGTTTTTGGAGGACCCCTCGATGTAGGGTTGCGGAACGAGAAATCGAACACTTCAAGGAAACTGTCCTCATCGAGACCTTCGACCCTGTTCCGATCGCGCTCCGGGTGGGACGAGACAGAGAGCCCCTCCTTAGTCCGGCAGTTCATTCAAGGTCCCACGGTGCCAAGGCATGTTCATCCGGACCTCTCAAATCTGGGCTCGCCTGTCGCTGTCGCCGATCCTTCGCAACAATGTGAGGATAATCTCGCACCGGCTCATAAACGACAGAAAGTCGACCCCGCATCGGAGTCCTGACTCTAGGCGTCGGTGCTGATGCAATGATATATCCGAAGAACGTTCAGACCTTTCCTCTTTCTTGCATACGGGCGTTGTAATATTGTCAAGTAGACCGAAATATCCATACAAGATGACATATGTGAAGTATACGGTGATACACAAGCCCATTGGAAAACAATAAGCGCGACGCCCTTTACACCGAGCGAACCACTCCAGATCCTTCAGATCCCCGCGAAGGTAGTCATCTACTCGCTTCCTGTCGATCCAGGCGATAATTGACTCTCACTGCATCGCACAGTTCTACGACATAAGGATGCGATAGTCAACAAGAGCACGTCAGCGACGAAGTATCCAGGAGAAGACTCACCTCGGAAGACTGATTGGGCACCTTTGACAAGGGTGAAACTAGCGCCTGTCATATACATCGAGGAGGTGGTCGCATGCATTATCTCTGCCTTGAAGTATATCGATTTGCTTGTCGTACGATCCGGCGCATTGACTGATAGACCTTTCGTGTGTTAGGGAAAGGCCGCGCTTGTTGGATCTGCTTCGAACCACTTACGAGAATCACGAGCGAATTTGCATCTCAAGATTGTCTGATCATTCAATGTCTCAATCGCCACCCTCGTTCCAAGCGAAGAAAGGTGCTGGTGCAGCACTCGGGTAGTAATCGATACACTTTCGTAAGACCAGAAAGTATACGGGCTTGGCTTGAAGTTGAACAGGTTTTGAAACCAGGAACGCTTTGGACTTTCAGAGATGTCCGCTGCGCCTTGTCTTGTATTGAAGGGAACGACTCGAATAGACAGCGCTGCAAGGGAAATACGGTTCGCCGTCAAACAAGCGGTCAATTAGTCGGCGTGAGCTGATGCTACGGACCTTTTTTGCTCGATTTCGAGGCTTCACTCCAACGAGAATTAATGGAAGACACTCCTCTAGTGCTCCGAGCTTCAGACCAATCGTAGCTTCCGAGTTCATCATTCAACTCGACGTAGACGTAAGAATTGTCTCTAGGCAAGGGTGCCTGAGGTGCAGGTCGGGGCGGGGCGACCCGATGTGGTACCAGGGTCTCCGTGACCTGAGGCGACGCTGTTTCAGCCCAAAGATCCGAGCGCGGACGCGAGGCTATACCCGCAGACCGTACACTCGTTCTTCGAGACATGCCAGAGAGCTGCTGCTCAGGTTCCGTCGAGAAATCGAGGGAAGCGCGCGCCGTTGGATTCGTGATGTGGAAGGCCTCAAACTCGTGGAGCGGTGTGTACGACACATAAAGATCCACTTCATCTTCTTCAGCATCAGCGAATCTACCCGAGTCAGCCATATCACCATCCTTTGCGAGGGCAGCAGAAGGGCCCGCATCTTGGCCAAGTATCTGGCTTGTTGTGCCCAGACTGTTAAGCTGCTCTGCGACTTCTTGAAAGAAACGTTGAACTTCTGTATCATCGACGATGGGCGCTTGTATGCTTTCCCGCCGAGAAATAGGCGGAACGGTCACAGAGCTCCGCCTTTCGGGTACCTGCGGGATCTGGGTGCTGTCCAAAACTGAGGACAAAGGCTGTTGTATTGACAGCCTTTCTGAGTTCCGAGGCGACATCGGAGGACGGGGTCCCTGAGGAGTCAAACGGGTACCGATCTGTGCCGCATGCTCTGTGATCTTGATGCTGTGCCCTAAGTCCCTCTTGTTGCCCTGAGCCTTTGTTGGAGTCGGAGCCTGAGGACGTGCTTCTTCCTGACGTAGCTTGAGTTGATTATTGGCTGCTTTAGAATGAGAAGTCTCCTGTAAAGGTGGGCGCTCCAAGGCGCGCACGGCTGGCTTTGGAGACTGCGGCGGGATAGTCCGAGTATTATCTTCTCCAGCATCGTAGTTCTCCAAATGTTTATTGCGGTATTCAACGAGGAGGTGATAGATAGCTTTCTCCCAGGTTTTCCTGTGGGAAATCAGACATCAGCGGAATCCCCAGTCATTCACTTTCACTACCGAAGATGACATACTCCTTGCAAAGCAGTGCCGCCACTATTTCATCATCAGCTACTCCATGCCACAAGGTTTTGAGGTTGCCCATGATATCAGGATCTATCTCTGCAGCAGATTCGACAGGCCGCTCAACCTCATGGAGGCTTGGAGGTGGAATTAAGGGCTGCCCAATTTTTTCGCTTGTCCCTGCGGAGGTGAAGAACGGGTGTACGAGTATTTCAGGCATCTATTCGAGCGAGTCCATCTGTCAGCGACCGAAATACGGTGGGGAAGCTATATACATATTCACCGTGATTCGCTTCATCGGGTCTTTCTCCAGCATACGGTAGAGCAAGTCCCTGACAGGCCCTTTGACCTCTCGAGGCATCTCAAAGATTCCCGTTTTCACTTTGAGTAAAAGCACGCGGATGTTGTCGTCATCGAAGGGCAACCGACCAGTGATCAGAGCGAAAAGAATGATGCCGCATGACCAGATGTCCGACGCGGATCCATTATACGACTTGCCCTACACCCAAAATCGCACAATTGGGTCTGAGCTATCGTATGGTTGGACAAACTAGATCTCTAGCGGGCTTACTGCTACGATTTCGGGACTGGCGTAATGGGGACTTCCGCAACTGGTTTCCAACATTCTCTCTCCCGCCTGCCAAGCCGCCATACCGAAGTCCGCAACCTTGATGTTCTTGTCCTTGTCAAGAAGCAAATTTTCTGGCTTCAAGTCTCGATGACAGATATTGAAGCGGTGACAATAATCGACCGCATGAATGATCTGCTGGAAGTAGTGAAGCGCTTCGCTTTCCGGCAGTCTGCCCCGCTTGACCAAGTAATCGAAGAGTTCACCCCCTGGAACGTATTCCATGATCAAAAATCTGACCATGAAGAAATCTCAGTGATGCAATCGACGAGGTGGAAATCTTTGCCAGCAACTTACAATTCGCCGCTGGTTTCCCAGACATCGTAAAGGTTGAGAACGTTAGGATGGTCGATGAGTTTCATGATTACGATCTCCCTCTCTATTCCCAGCAGTATTTTGTCGGCTTTGGCGCCTGCATCTGTCATCGACATCCTGGAGTGGAGGATTAGGCCTTTCGGGACAATCTTGATCGCGGCGTATTTCCCTGTTACCGCATGTTTTGCGATTTTGACCCGACCTGAGAAAGAAGGCAAGTTCAGCTCGGTCCTGCATCGTACCGAACCCTCACATTGTAAAAACTCACCAGAACTACCTTTCCCGATCGTTCGCCCAATCCGCCACTGGCCGATCATCTTCGCATCTTCCTTCCCGCTCAGCGAGTCGCTCTTTCTATTACCCTTAGACCTCTGAGGCCTGTTCTCAGGTCGACTAGCGATGGATAATGGCTCCGCAGCAACACTCATATTGCGGTATGCTGGCAGTATTGACCCGCCGAGCGATGTCTTCTTTCAAAGGCGTATTCCGTGAAAGTTCCAGCTGTGGCGAAAGGGTATTCGGGATTGGCGAATGGGTATTAGGGAATGTAATGTCAATGCCTGTGTTTGTAAATGAGCGTGGGTCTCGTCAAAGAGCGACGGAAATGCTAAAAGGCAATACTAGATGGATGGATAACGGCGATGTGGCGGAATTGGGCAAGCTGATCGGCTTGTTATCACAGAGCAGAGTCTGACGGTGTAGATATTCAGATGTGAAGTCACGATAGAGAGATGGAGAGTGATTTCAACTACGCGAGACGCAAGGCGATGAAAGGATTGTTTGTTGTTGCGTCGAGATCTGGTCAGGCACGCCGCGCGCCAAACGCCACGTTCCTGAGAACCCTCGTCATCCGAGAGGAGGAAGATCAATCGCATCAACCAATCTCCGATCGGCTCAATCGGCATGCAACATGGTCGCGAGATGGATGCAATGTCCAATACTAATCACGCTGCTGATACAACTTGAGTGATCTTGCAAACGAATTTCGATCCGAACGCAAAGATCAATCGCCATCAAAACCGCAGCCTCAAACCATTATTAGGTTATTCAGTGCCACCGATCAGGCCGAGGTCCAGACCCGACTTTTGTTGTGCACGTTTTCCGCGTACTCTGTCCATCACATGCTTCCTGACATC
>Ga0308160_10007233_pt1 | contig 11092 bp, 9 predicted proteins | sample PhyFR1_FD_201036 | JGI IMG/M metagenome (GOLD analysis project Ga0308160, IMG submission 201036) | Phyllosphere microbial communities from UC Gill Tract Community Farm, Albany, California, United States - DLSLF.R1 | ecosystem: Host-associated > Plants > Phyllosphere > Unclassified | place: USA... | reverse complement strand
ACCGGGCTTCATCCACATCGACATCAAGTACCTGCCGCAGATGCCGGACGAGACCTCGCGCCGCTATCTGTTCGTTGCCATCGACCGTGCAACGCGCTGGGTTTTCATGCACATCTACGGCGACATGCTTGATGCGAGCAGCGTCGATTTCCTGCGTCGGCTCAGACTGGCTTCGCCCATCAAGATCAGCAAGATCCTTACCGACAACGGCTCGCAATTTACCGACCGTTTCGCCACCAAAGACAAGAAGCCCAGTGGCAAGCACGCTTTCGACGTCGCCTGCGCAGCCCTGCCGGCCGAACATCGACTGGCAGGGCTGCGCCATCCGCAAACCAACGGCATGGTCGAGCGCTTCAACGGACGCATCAACGAGTTGCTGCAGCAAACCCGTTTCGACAGCAGAGCCGATCTGCAGGCCACATTACTGAACTATCTGAAGCTGTACAACCACCACATCCCACAGCGCGCCATCGGCAGCAAAACGCCCATTCTGGCACTCAAGGAATGGCAGCAGAAGCGGCCGGAATTATTCGTCAAACGCGTTTATGATCAAACGGGACTCGACACTTAGTCTCCAGTCAGGGCACCGAGCGACTGGCTGCGGCGATTGCCGACGAGCGGCTCCCAGGGCCGCAAGCCCTGGTCCTTGCCCAGCCTGATGCGATGGACCTGCATCGCCTCGATGACGTCCTCCGGTTCCGGACTGGGCACGAGGATCGGCAGGGTCTGCACGGCTTCGAGAAAGAACTGGCGGCGCATGCCGTCACCCTGGCTCAGGAAGGCATCGCGCCACCAGCTGCTGATGGCGTCGCCGGCGCGCTCCAGGGCGGCCTGGGTCACCAGGCGGTTCGACTTCTGGATGTTGACGTGGCGCGCGGCCGGCATCAGGTTCCATGCATCTCCGCAGGGCCATGCCGCGAACGGGAAGCAGTGATCGACATCGTACTCGTCGCGCAGGCGGGCACCCGACCATACGCAAAACACAGGCTTGTCAGCCGCGCGGATGCGATCGACCGCTGCCCTGGCGAAGCTGGTATCGCGCGCCGGATCCGTCCACGCGAGGAGCGTCTGCGCCAGCACGCGGACATCCGGCCGCGCGCCGGCACAATACGACTCGATCAGCCTGACCCATTCCGACACCAGCACCGGCTCGATCCACACGTTGTAATGGGTTAGCGCCTGCCAGATCTCGAGCGGAATGCGAAAGTCCCCGAAGCTCCACAGGAAGGCATCGTCGATCTGCAGCTGGGGCGGCGTGGTGACTTGGCGGCGCCGGCAAATATCGAAGATCGGTTCGTCGCTGGCCGGCCAGCGCAGGTAAGTCGCGGGCATGTCGCGAATCACTTGTGCAATCTCCGCCAGGCTGCGGTGCAGATGCCTGGCCGTCTGGTCGCGGAATATTGCGCCGATGCGCAGCTCGACGGCATTGACCGGGCGAAGCGAGGTGAAATGATGCGTGACGAAGCCGGGACCGGTGCCCCGGCGCGAGGCCGGCATTTGCGGCAACGCGTTCTCGATCAGGGGCTTGTACATGCGCAGCCAGAAAAGCGACACCAGGCCAAGCGGAACGACCACCGACTCGGCCTCATGGCGCGCCAGCCCCGCCGCGGTATCGGCGATACGGGCCAGCACACGCAGCAGGCCGATCTTGTAGGTCGATGACTTCTCGTCCACCAGGATCAGGTGACGTAGCAGGGGCAGGGCGCCGAGGCCGTCATCGGGGAGCCCCAGTACGACGTTCGTCCACGATACGTCGGCCCGACCAAGCTTGTCGTGGCTGTCTGCGGCACGCACCACGCGCAGCCCGAATTGCTGGGCAAGAAAGGCCAGTTCCTGCATCGAGACCTCGTGCATCGCGCGTTCGGCGTCGGGCGCGCCCAGCCGCAGGCTGATCGCAATCCGCCCCTTCGGCGCCAGCAGCGTGGCGAGCTTTCTCAGCGCGCGCTGGCGCTCCGCAGGCGGAATGTGCATCCAGACGGCGGAAAGCAGGATGAGATCGAAGCTCAGGCCGAGACGCCGGACGTTGGCAAGATCCGGCAGGCTGTCGGACAGCCAGTGAATCCGGTTCGACGGGTGCCGCTCCCGCGCATGGGCGAGCATGGCGTTTGACGGCTCGACCGCGACCACGTTGTAGCCATGTGCTGCGAACCAGGCCGCATCGCGGCCGGAGCCGGCGCCGACGTCGAGCACGGTGGCGCCCGGCGGAGGCAACAGGTCGAGGAGTCCTGCGTGGACGTCCTGAAAGGAGAGCGACTCATATTGCTCGACCAGTCGCGCCGCGTGCTGTTCGTAGTGAGGGATCAAGGCCATCGGCTGTCGTGTTCAGCGCAAAGGCTGATGGTGGCGGTCCCGCCACCCGGACAGGCCTGGTTGAGCGACAGCGTCGCGCTGGACTCCGCTTGTGCCGTCCAGTCCACCGCCAGCTGGCCAATGGCCACCGTCAGCGCGCCATAGCCGAATGCGAGCGTGGTTGCGCCTTTCGCGTTGGACGCCGTCAGCTGCAACGGGGTCGTGGAAGAAGGCACGGGCTGGACCGAGTTTGCCGGCACCGTGGCGCCCAGGCCGATGGCAAGGCTGGTGGTACCGCCTCCGCCGCCGCATGCGGACAAGACTGCACACAGCGACACAGAAGTCCGGGATCGCGACAGACGGCGAAGAGGCAATGGCATGGTGGCCTGCATGATGAGCTAGATAATGATTGCAGGAATCATAACATCATGATGTTCAGTAAGTCGTCAGGTGGTGTCCACGATCCACGCATCCGGGTATGCAGCTTGGGATACGCCATAGCCACGCTTTGTGGGAAAACTGTGTCACTTCATTACGTAATGATGTAACAAATTGTATATCTCCGTACTCCTGCGAACATCCGCTTATGTCGCCGAATCTGCAGCTATCCAGCATGGGTGAAGATGCAAATATGTGACTGACAAGTCAGCAATACCTGTTCCCGTTACAGTTCCTTACGGATTGAGCCTTCAAGTGAGCAAAGTCGCAATGTTAAGGTCCTTTCATGCACCGCAACAAAGACGGTGCGGGCCAAGTCATCAATACGAAGAGGAACAATTATGAAAAAGCTGATCGTCGCACTCGCCACCACCATCGCCGCTGCCGGAGCAGCCCAGGCGCAAACCAACCTGATGGATGCCAACGCCTACTCGCCGCGTCCCTACGTCGGCATCGCCGTTTCCGGCGCCAAGAACCAGGCTTCCGACGACTGGCGCGCCAGCCCGAAGGTCTTCGGCGGCTATGACATCACCCAGAACTGGGGTGTCGAAGCAGGTTACACCCATCATGGCAGCCGCGACTATGACACCAGCCGCAACGCCACCCCGGTCCGCGCTTCGGTCAAGGGTTCGGATTCCTACCTCGCCGCCAAGTACACCATGCCGGTGAACGAGCGCGTGTCGGCTTACGCCAAGCTGGGTGCATCGTACAGCGAGCGCAAGAATGACCTGAGCGGCGTGGGCCGCATCAACGACCGCGACACCGGCGTGTACGGCGGCCTGGGCGTGCAGTACGCCGTCAACCAGAACGTCTCGGTGGTCGGCGAATACGAGCGCTACGGCAAGGACAAGGCCACCGGCTCGAAGGCGGACGCCCTGAACGTCGGCCTGAAATACGGTTTCTAAGCTTCACCTCACCCCTGGCCGGCGCCTCCCGTTGCGGAGCGCCGGCCTGTCCTTACCATGGCCGCCACAGGTCCTGGCTGCGCCAGCGTTCGCGCGCATGGCTGAGCGAGGCACGTGCGCGGTCGCTTTCGCTTGCCGCTTTCGCCTGCTCGAATACCGGCCCCCACATCGGATGGCCGCCTTCGCCGCGTCCGAGTTCGAAACCGGGATCGATGCCGAGCGCCGTGTCGAACGCATGGCGGCAGTCAAGCAGGTCTTTCGTCACGCAATAGCTGAAGGCGATGTATTTCAGCGCTTCGACGCGGATCGGGCCGGGCGAGCTCCGGACTTCCGGCTCGCTGAGCTTGGCGATCGCTTCCATGAAGTCCCCATTGTCATACAGGCGGATGCCGTCGAGCATGGACGCCGCCGCCTTGCGCACCTGTTCCTGCTCCTGTTGCGGCGCCTGCGCATGCCAGCGCTGGATCCACGTTTGGGGTAACTGCGCGGGTAATTGCGCGCCGCCCGCTTCGGTCGCAGGGCGGATGCCGCCCCGGGCGGACACCGAGGACGTCGACGTGCCTGCACAGCCGGCGAAAGTGAGCGGCAGCAGGCAGGCGAACAGGATACGGTGGGCGATCATGCCGAGATAGTTGAGCCCGCTTAATCGATTTTCAAGATAAGCGCGCTACCGGAAGTTAAAAAACCGCTGCCGCGCACGCCAGCGTGCTACGATCTCGGCTGTCGATCGAATGTTCCGTGTTCCCTGTATCGGATTCCGCTACCATGTCCGAAGTCTCTCAACTGCTCACCACCATCAAGCGCCAGCTCAAGCTGCAAGGCAAGACCTACCGCGACGTGGCGGCGGCGCTGCAACTGTCCGAAGCCAGCGTCAAGCGCCTGCTGACCTCGAGCACGCTGGGTGTGGATCGCCTGGTCGAGATCGGCAACCTGCTCGGTTTTACCTTGTCCGAACTGGCGCAGGAAGCGGCGCTCAGCGAAAGCCGGCTGCGCACGCTGGCGCCGGCGCAGGAGAAGGAGCTGGTGTCGGATACCAAGCTGCTGCTGGTTGCAGTGTGCGCGCTGAACCACTGGACGCTGCAGGACATGCTGGCCGTATATGAACTGAGCGAAGCCGACTGCCTGCAAAAGCTGCTGCACCTGGACCGCCTGCACCTGATCGCCCTGATGCCGGGCAACCGCATCCGCCTGAACGTGGCCCGCGATTTCGACTGGCTGCCGGATGGCCCGATCCGCCAGTTCTTTCGTACCCAGGGCCTCGACGATTTCCTCGGCAGCCGCTTCGACCGGGCCGACGAATCGCTGGCCTTCACGCACGGGATGCTGACCGAGAGCGCACTCGCGCGCATGCAGGCCGAACTGCGCCAGTTGCGCACGCGCTTTGCCGAGCTGCACGAGGAAAGCCTGGCCTCGCCGCTGCCCAAGCGCCGCGGCAGCGGCCTGCTGCTGGCGCTGCGCGAATGGGAACCGGCCGGGTTCACGGCCTTGCGGCGCTAGCGGCCGCAGTCTCCGTTCACAGTGACCGCATCTACAGCGTCTGCTCCCACACCGCGCGCCAGGTCGTGTGCGCACGGTACACGCTGCTGCGCACCAGCCCGCCGGTGCCGGTATAGATATTGCGTTCGATGTAATCCTGGTGCAGCAGGTCGTTGGCCGACAGCCGCAGGCGCGCATTGCGTCCGGCCTTCCACACCGCATACAGGTCGAGCTGGCGCTTCGGCGTGCCGCTGCGCGCCGTGACGATGCTCTGGCGCGATGCGTAGCGTCCGCGGTAGCTGGCCGTGCCGCCCAGGTCGAGCGCGGCGCCGGCCGTGTAGTCGAGCCCGAGGTTGCCGGTCCATGCCGGCTGGCCGTCGATGCGGTTGTCGGGGCCTGGCACCCGTTCAAGGCGCGACCAGTTGCGGGCCAGGTTGGCGCGCCCGGCCAGCGCGGCGCGCGTGGTCCTGGCTTCGAATTCGATGCCGCGCACGCGCGCACGTCCGGCATTGTCCGGCGTGAGGATCCACACGCCGCCGCTCTCGAAGATGCGGTCGAGCGTGATGTCGCGGATGCGCTTGTCGAAGGCGCTGACGCTCAGCATCGCGCTGTTTTCACCCTCCTTGCGCCAGTAACGTTCCCACGCCAGGTCGAGGTTCAGCGCCAGTTCCGGACGCAGGTTCGGGTTGCCCTGCTGGTCCGGGTTGGTGGGACTGTTGTTGTTGTCGACCGTATAACGGCGCGGCGTCAGCTGGGTGATCTCGGGCGCCTTGTAGCTGCGGCCGACGGCCAGGCGGAACTGATCCTGCCGACCCTGCGCATCCGGCTGCAGTTTGTAGAGTGTTTGCACGATCGGGCTCCACACGCCGGAACCGACGTCCACCGGCGCGGCGGCGTTGCCGGCGCCGCTGGTGCGCAGGGTTTCGCGGCGCAGGCCGAGGTAGCCCGACCAGGCCGGGGTGATGTCCCATTCGTCCTGGACGAACAACGCGATGCGGCGCACGGTGGCGCGGTAGTCCTCGTCGCTGGCCAGCAGCGCGGCCCCGAGCGCATCGTATTGGTGCTCGCGGCGGTATTCGCTGCGGGTCCGATAGCCGAGATCCCAGCCGGCAGTCAGCGCATGGCCGGCGCCGAAGGGGCGGCGCCAGCTGCCGTTGAAGATCGACTGGCGCTCCACCGGGCCGGACGCCACCCGGCGGGTTTCCAGCAGCGCGCTGCCGGCATCCATGCCGCGGTATAGGAAATCGGCCGTGCTGCGGGTCCATGAGGTGACCAGCTTGGCGTTCAGGCTGGCGCCCTCGTCCAGGCGCCGGGCCCAGGCCCCGTCCACGTAGCCTTTCAACAGATGCGACCGATAATTGGCGGTGCTGCGCGGAAAGGCGGTCGGCGCGCCGGCCAGGGTGGTCTCGCTTTGGCTGGCGAGGTTGTCGATATGGCGTGCGCGCACGAAGATCTGCGAACTGAAACTGTCGGCGGGGCTGGCCTTCCAGTTCAGGCGCGGCGCCAGTTCCAGCATGTCCTGGACCTGGCGGTCGGTCCAGGCGGTGCGGCGCAGCAGCGCGGCTCGCTCGTCCGATTGTGCAGCTTGTTCGATGTCGAGCGCAGTGACCGGGTTGCGGTCGCGCCTGAGCGTCGCGACCAGCGTCCAGGCGAGGGCGCCGGCCTGGCCGTTGTGCTGGGCCACCACCGTCGGCGCCGCGTAGCCGGCGATGACGCTGCTGCCGGCCTTGATCTCGTCGCGGCTGCCGCTGGTCTTGCGCAGGATGATGTTGATGGCGCCGGCCACGGCCTGGCTGCTGGTTTCGGCGGTGGCCACGCGCTGGATCTCGATGCGCTCGACCAGGTCCGGACTGATCGATTCCAGCGCGAAGCCGGACGGCGCCGGCACGCCGTTCAGCAGGATCGCCACGTAGCCGCTGCCCATGCCGCGCATGCGGATCGCCGGCGCCCGGCCCGGGACGGCATCGACGCTGACGCCGGGCTGGCGCTTGAGGACGTCGGCCAGGCTGGCGTCGCCCTGGCGCAGCAGTTCGTCGCGGGCGATCACGATGGCGGTGGTGGTCGACTGGCGGCGCAGGTCGGCGGCGGCGCCGCTGACCGTCACCTGCTGCACGGGTTGCGCGGCCGGCACGGCCTCCATGGCTTGCTGTGCCGGGCTGGGGACGTGGGCGCATACGCCCAGCAGCAGCGCGCTGGCGCTGCGGGTTTCAAAAAATCGCATAGGTCGGGGGCGGCTTTCCAGGCTGAGGGGCGGGTGCCGGCGGCGCCCGTTCGATCCCTGGATTATGTGAGAGCAATTTCGTACTTTCCAGCAAGCTGGGATGAACGCCCCCGGCAGCGGGACGAACAGTTCGTCTCGCCCATGCAGATTGCATCGCGTGGGAATGCGCTGACAATATGTCGAGCTGTTTTTGCTCTTGGTTTGTGCGATATTGGACAGATAAGCCCGCCGGCAAGCGGATAAGGTAAAGGCGTAGAGAGGATTACGCCATGAACAAGGTCTGGATCGCATGCATCGTGCTTGGTGGCAGCACGACATGCGTATATGCACAAACCACCGTAGCGGACGTCGATGCGTCGGGGCGTCCCATTCCGAACGAGGCTGCGGGCGGGCACGACATTGCCGTATTCAGCGGCGAGCCGGAACGCCGCCGTCGTGGTGCCGACTGGTCCACGCAGCCGCGCCGCAGCCATGGCCGCGGCGGTTTCGCCGGTGCGCGGGTGGGCGAGGACGGGATGGTGCTGGGCCGCCAGTACAACCTGGAGTACCTGACCCGCGCCGACGTCGGGGATCCATTCCATCGCGGCACCGCAGGCAAGGCCAGCAACCTGGTCAACCCGAGCGGCACCCCGGTCGACAGCGACGTACGCTACTACAACAGCCAGGTCGACCACATCTCGACAGGCGGCTCGTGGACCGTCGACTCCCTCGGCAGCAGCGCCACCGCGGACCGCGCCTGGGGCATGACGGTCGGCGTCGACTATGGCGCCTTGTCGCTGCGGGCGGCGCACCAGAACCGCCACGTGGCCCAGGTGCAGCTGTACAACCTGACCGGCAGCAACATGGATGCGAAGAACTCGATCGTCGCCGCCAACCTGCGCACGCGCTGGGGTACCGCGTATGCGGCCTACGCCGCCAACCGCGGCTGGGGCGGCTCGCCGCTGTACAACCCGGACAATCCCTACGGCGCCGGCGTCGCCAGCACCTCGTCGACCGACAGCCGCGACACCATCGCCGGTATCGCGGTGCCGCTGACGCGCTCGACCACCTTCCTGGCATCCTTCATCCACAAGAACGACCGCGACCTGGCCAACCGCGACGCCAACCAGTTTGCCCTCGGTGCCAGCTACGTGGTGTCGCGCAAGACCGACTTTTATGCGGCGCTTTCGCATACCGTCAACACCAACAGCACGGGCATCCTGATCGGCGGGGCGGCGCGGCCGAGCGGCAGTTCAGCCGTCAACATCGGCATGCGGCACGCTTTCTAGAGCCGCTGACACAAGCCCCATGGCTGCGTTGCATTCGTCTCGCCGTACCAGCGTAATGTCTTCGACGATGCGCCTTGCCCTGGGGCTTGTGTCAGCGACTCTTTGTGATTATCTGCGCCAGCCTGCGCTGCGCCGCGAAATGGCAAAAGCAGGTAGGCTGTAACCATGTTTTCAAGGATTTACATTGGAGGTTTTATGACTGGCACGAGCACACTTGATCCGGACAACTTCCCGGAAGCACCAGACCGCAGCCTGGGCAAAGGCCACGGCGTCGATTCGCTCGGCCCCAGCGATATTTCCGACTCCGGCAGCGACGTCGTCGGCGGCCCCGGCTTTGCCGCCGCGCTGGACGATGACCAGACGCTGAGCCTGGACACCGGCACCACCTCGGACAACGAGGCCAGCTACGCCCACGACAGTTCCGGGGCCGACATGGGCGATCCCAACATGGAGAGCGACAGCGACTTCGGCGGCACCGGCGAGCGTGCCGCCGCCGGCCGCGACATCCTGGCCCGCGACGGTGCCGATATCGATACCGATCACATCGAATCGATTCCGGACCTGCCGCTGACGGACGAGGACGTCGATTTCCTGGGCAGCGAACCGCCGAAGGGGCAGGCGCCGGGTAAATAAGATCCGGGTACGACCAAAGGAAAGGCCGGGCAGCTTGGGTTGCCCGGCCTTTTTTCATCACAAAAACGATGCAGGGAAACGGTTTATGCCGTTTCCCTGCCGTACATCAAGCGTGCCAGACGCGGCGCGCCGGCTTGCGCATCAGGGCCCAGGCCGCCAGCAGCGCGCCGCCCACCAGCACCGTCTTGGTCGCCGTGGATTTCATCTGGAACGCCGTGTACGGGCTGGTCTCGGTGATCTTCTTGCCCAGGTCGGCACGCTGGCGCAATTCGCGGCGGGCATCCGGTTCGTGCAGCGCATCGCGCCGGGTCGGCGAGCTCGGCTGGTCCGATTGCTGCTGCTTGAAGACCGCGGCGCGCATGAAGCGGTCGATGGTGCGCGGCAGGATCTGGCTCAGCACCGATGCCAGCTTGGCCTGGCCGCCCACGAACAGGTCGCGTTCCGGCACCTCGGCCGCGTGCAGGATGGTGCGCGCGGCCAGTTCCGGCGAATACAGCGGCGCCGGCAGCGTGGGTTCGTGTTCCATATAGTTCTTGGCGTGCATCGGGAAGGGCGTCGCAATCGCGGCCGGCTTGATCAGGGTCACCGAGATCGGCGCCTTGTCCTTTTCCAGTTCCATGCGCAGCGATTCGGTGAAGGCCTTGACCGCATGCTTGGACGCCGCATAGGTCCCCTGCAAGGGGATCGAGCGGTCCGAGGCTTCGCTGCCGACGTTGATGAGGGCGCCACCATCGTGCGCCTTGAGCAGCTTCACCGCTTCCAGTGAGCCATTGACCACGCCCCAGAGATTGGTCTGCATCAGGCGTTGCATGTCATCCAGCGACACTTCTTCGAGCGTGCCGAAGGTGCCGATACCGGCGTTGTTGATCCAGGTATCGACGCGGCCGAAGCGTTCGACCGCCGTGCGCCCGATCTTCGCCACCTCGTCCTGCACGCCGACGTCGGCCGCCACCGTCGCCACCTCGGCGCCGCGCTGGCGCATCTCGTGGGCCAGGGCGTCGAGCGCATCCGCCTCGCGCGCCACCAGCACCAGTTTGGCGCCGGCTTCGGCCGCCATGCGCGCCGTCGCCAGGCCGATGCCGCTGGTGGCGCCGGTCAGCACGATCACTTGTTCGTTCACTTTTTTGAGCTTGGTTGCCATGATGTGTCCTTTCTTAACCGAAAGCCTTGCGCAGCGCCGGGCGGCGCGCCAGGGTCCAGGCTGCCAACAGCCCGCCCAGGCCCAGCAGGACAGGGGCGATCTTGTGCGAGCGCAGCGTGACGGCGGTGTAGGCCGAGCTTTCGGCCACATGGTTCGGCATGCCCTGGCGCTGGCGCAGTTCGTTGCGCGGATCCGGCTCGTACAGGGCGTCGCGCCGGTTCGGCGAGCTCGGGAGATTGGACTTCTGCTGCTTGAACATCGAGGCGTTCATGAACTTGTCCATCACGCGCGGGGTCGCGAAGCCGCTGGACGAGATTGCCTTCGAGGCGCCGCCCACGAACACGTCGCGCTTCGGATGCTGGGCCGCGTACAGGATGGCGTTGACGACGACTTCCGGTGCGTAGATCGGCGGCGGCAGGGCCGGTTCCTTGTCCATGTAGTTGCGTGCGTGGACGGCGAACATGGTGTCGATTGCGGCCGGCTTGATCAGGGTCACCGACAGCGGCGCCTTTTCCTTCTCGAGTTCCATGCGCAGTGCGTCGGTGAACGCCTTGACGGCGTGTTTCGAGGCCGCATACATGCCCTGCAGGGGAATGGAACGCTCGGACAGTTCGCTGCCGAGGTTGATGATGGCGCCGCCGCCGCGCGTCTTCATGTGCTTGACCGCTTCCAGCGAGCCGTGCACGACGCCCCAGTAATTGGTCTGGAACAGGCGCTGCAT
>Ga0308160_10007231_pt1 | contig 11095 bp, 10 predicted proteins | sample PhyFR1_FD_201036 | JGI IMG/M metagenome (GOLD analysis project Ga0308160, IMG submission 201036) | Phyllosphere microbial communities from UC Gill Tract Community Farm, Albany, California, United States - DLSLF.R1 | ecosystem: Host-associated > Plants > Phyllosphere > Unclassified | place: USA... | reverse complement strand
GCATTGGTGTTAACGCACCAAAAGAAGTGTCTGTGCATCGCGAAGAGATCTATCAGCGCATCCAGGCCGAAAAAACGCAACAAACCAACGTTTGACAGATTCAGCGTCTCGCACAAGTGCGAGACGCTACCCTTGTTTCTCTGCCTCTTCGTTTTCTTTTTACTCCTCATCTCCCATTTTTGTTAACTTCATCATCTTTCATTGTTGATTATTCACTCTTTTTGCCGTCATTTTGTCCCAATTGCCTGTCATTTGTGCAAACGGAAAAAACCTTCCGAAAAATTGTTTGACTTATAAGTGCGGGAAAGTAATATGTGCGCCACGCAGTGCCGATGAGCAGAAACAAAGTTCAGAAGCACAGTTCGGAAGAACGCGTAAGGTGAGGTGGCCGAGAGGCTGAAGGCGCTCCCCTGCTAAGGGAGTATACGGTCAAAAGCTGTATCGAGGGTTCGAATCCCTCCCTCACCGCCATTTCCGATGCATCCGTAGCTCAGCTGGATAGAGTACTCGGCTACGAACCGAGCGGTCGGAGGTTCGAATCCTCCCGGATGCACCATGTTTTTCGATATGGACGTGTATGAGTGTTCTGTAAGGCATCGTCGATATGCCAGTCAGAACAAGGGAAGATAACGTTGCTTTAGCAACGGCCCATAGGGTGAGGCGTCAGCCGAATAATCCTCCCGGATGCACCATATTGTTGAATATGGGTATGTTGATGTCAGGCGACGCGCCAGCAGACAACATCATCGGAACAGAGTTGTAAAGTGAACTAGCAATTCCTTCATGGTGAGTCGTTAGCACCCTGCGTTGTACAAGAATTTCATAATGCATCCGTAGCTCAGCTGGATAGAGTACTCGGCTACGAACCGAGCGGTCGGAGGTTCGAATCCTCCCGGATGCACCATACTCTAGAGTATGGATGTGTGTTCCTGGTCTGTAAGACATCATCGATTTGTCAGTCAGAACCAGGGAGGATAACGTTGCTTCAGCAACGGCCCACAGGGCAAGGCGCAAGCCTGGTAATCCTCCCGGATGCACCATTCTTCGTATTACCCCCAGGTTGATTTCTGTCAGTCCATAAAAGATTTCCAATGCATCCGTAGCTCAGCTGGATAGAGTACTCGGCTACGAACCGAGCGGTCGGAGGTTCGAATCCTCCCGGATGCACCATATTCTAGACTTCTAAAGCGAAATCCTTCTGTCCTGTCCTGACGTATTTACAGCAAATACCAGGGAGGATAACGTTACTTCAGTGACGGCCCGCAGGGCGAGGCTACAGCCGAGTCATCCTCCCGGATGCACCATATTCTGCATTTCTAAAGCGAAATTCCCCTGTTTGTACTTCTAAAGCTAAAGCTAAAGCAAAATCCCTCTATCCATATCCTGACGTATTTACAGCAACTACCAGGGAGGATAACGTTGCTTCAGCAACGGCCCGCAGCGCGAGGCATCAGCCGAGTCATCCTCCCGGATGCACCATCTTCTGCACTTCTAAATCAAAACCCTTCTCCTTCTCCTTCTCTCTCTGTCCTGACCTGATGTGCGTACAGCCAGCCGGATAACAAACAACCTTCCCCCAGTTCGTATCATGCAGGACAAACAGATCGTTATCTCTTTAGCTCCTCAGCGCCCGTTAGCGGCATGACTGACATATCTTCGCCAGTCTTCCTTTTTCTCTTCACAGGCCCGTTTTACACCGTCTGAACTGTCCCGGTTCAAATTCATCCGTGCGATAGCCGTTTTCAGGCAGGTTAACATTTAGCGCTGTGTTAAGTTTTCTACGCTCTTCCGTTAATTTCTTATGCGTTTCTTAGCGCAACGCTGATCTTCAGCTTACCTCACAAAATCACTGGGAATTCGCGACCTTACAGGCTTTCCAACCTGCTCACCTTTATCCGAAAACTAAAATTGCTAATGCTTTCAAAGCATTTGCTGTTCATCCCGCCTGGCGACAACCTACGCACATTCAGCTAAAGTAGTGGCTCATTTGTTGGAGGTCCTCTGTGACAATCTACGATCAATACGACGCCCTGATTTTCGATATGGACGGTACTATTCTTGATACTGAACCGACACATCGAAAAGCGTGGCGTCAGGTGCTGGCGCGTTATGAACTGGCGTTCGATGAAGCGCGCATGATGGATTTCAATGGTGCGCCGTCATGGCGTCTGGCGCAGTTAATTGTCGAAACCAATCAGTCAGATCACGATCCTTATGCGCTCGCCGCGGAAAAAACGGCAGCGGTCAAAGCGATGCTGCTGGATAACGTCCAGCCGCTTCCGCTAATGGACGTCGTTAAGGCTTATCATGGCCGTCGACCCATGGCTGTCGGAACCGGTAGCCAGCGCGCCATGGCAGATGCACTTCTTAATCACCTGGGCGTCAGGGAGCTTTTCTCGGCGGTGGTGGGGGCGGATGACGTCGAACATCATAAGCCTGAGCCTGAAACGTTCTTGCGCTGTGCGGCGTTACTGGGCGTTGAACCGACACGTTGTGTGGTATTCGAAGACGCTGATTTTGGCGTGCAGGCAGCAAAGGCCGCAGGTATGGCCGTGGTTGATGTTCGCCAGCTGTGAGCGAAACGCTGGCTTATGTGTCTTTATTTAGCAGCAGCTTTCTCAGTGCAACGCTCCTTCCAGGTAGCTCTGAGGCGCTGTTGGTTGCATTACTGATCGCGAAAAGCGCATCAGTTTACGGGTTGATTTTAGTCGCATCGTTAGGGAATACCCTGGGTGGCTTGACCAACATAATTTTGGGTCGCTTATTGCCGTTAAAACGTCAGGGGCGATGGCATGAGACAGCAATGACGTGGTTGCAACGGCTGGGGCCGGCAGCGCTGTTGTTAAGTTGGCTACCGGTTATAGGCGATCTGCTCTGCGTCCTCGCAGGCTGGTTACGCTTTGCCTGGTTACCTTCGGTGCTGTTTCTGGCTATCGGTAAAACGCTGCGTTACATCGTTATTGCGACCGCCACATTACAGGGCATGGAATGGTGGCATTGATTCGTACAGATTCGGGGCTAGGGTTAACACTATGCTGAACAAAAATAAATTATTCACACAGCGGGAGGTTAATGTGATCCCCGACGTATCAAAAGCGTTGTCCTGGCTGGAAGCGCATCCTGATGCACTGAAAGGCATTGGTCGTGGCATTGAGCGTGAAACGCTGCGTGTGCAGCCAGATGGTCATCTTGCGACGACGGCTCATCCTGAGTCGCTGGGTTCGGCCCTTAAGCATGACTGGATTACCACCGACTTTGCTGAAACACTGCTGGAGTTTATCACCCCGGTTGATCACAGCATCGACCATATGCTCGCATTTTTGCGTGATGTCCATCGTCATGTTGCCAGCGAGCTCGGTGAAGAGCGCATGTGGCCTTTCAGCATGCCTTGCCTGATTGAGGATGCGGATAACATTACGCTGGCGCAGTATGGCAAGTCCAACATTGGTCGTATGAAAACCCTTTATCGCCAGGGGCTGAAAAACCGCTATGGTGCGCTGATGCAAACCATCTCCGGGATTCATTATAATTTCTCGCTGCCACTGTCATTCTGGCAGGCGTGGGCGGACGTAAAAGATTACGAGAGCGGGAAAGACACCATTTCTGCCGGCTACCTGCGGCTGATCCGAAACTATTATCGCTTTGGCTGGATCATTCCTTATCTGTTTGGCGCATCGCCTGCGATTTGCTCCAGCTTCCTGCAGGGCAAAGAAAGCGCACTACCGTTTGATACGGATAAGAAAGGTACGCTGTGGCTGCCCTATGCAACCTCGTTGCGCCTGAGCGACCTGGGTTATACCAATAAGTCGCAAAGCTCATTGGGTATTACGTTTAACTCACTTGAGGGCTATGTCAGCGCCCTGAAAAAAGCGATTAAAACGCCCTCGGAAGACTTCGTGAAGATGGGCACCCAGGATGCAGCGGGGAACTGGTTACAGCTGAACACCAACGTTCTGCAGATTGAAAACGAACTCTACGCCCCGATTCGACCAAAGCGCGTTACCCGGTCCGGAGAAGCGCCTTCTGATGCCCTGCTACGTGGCGGCATCGAGTACATAGAAGTGCGTTCAATGGACATCAATCCCTTCTCACCCATCGGTGTGGATGAAAACCAGGTGCGGTTCCTCGATCTGTTCCTGATTTGGTGTACGCTGGCAGACGCGCCAGAAATGAGCGCTGATGAATTACAGTGCAGTCGGCAGAACTGGAACCGTGTGGTGCTTGAAGGGCGTAAACCAGACCTTAAAATCGCCGTTGGCTGTGGTGAAGCAGAGTACTCGCTGGTCGAGATGGGGAAAACCCTGTTTGCCGATTTGCGCCGCGTTGCAGAAGCATTGGACAGTAATCAGGGGACTACAGAATATCAGCAAGTCTGCGACGAACTAGTGGCATCCTTTGACGATCCTGAGCTAACCTATTCGGCGCGTATTCTTCATGCGATGAAAGAAAACGGCGTAACCGGTACGGGGATTGCCCTGGCAGAACAGTATCGGCAGTTGCTTATCAACGAGCCACTGGAAGTGCTGAAGCCGGAAGACTTCGCGAGTCAGGCGCAGGAATCCGTCGCCGCGCAGCAGCAGCTTGAAGCGAATGATACGTTAGATTTTGAAACCTATCTGGCTGGCCGGGAAGGGTAGAAAAGAAAAAGGCCACATCAATGTGGCCAAATTAACATCTCTGTTGTCAGGGATGGATGATAACAAATGCGCGTCTTTCATATATTCAGACGCTGGGCGATCGGAAAAGTTTCATCGTTCCTAAAAAAATTTTTCAGACCAAGAGGTGACGTATGCCATTACTGGATAGTTTTACTGTTGATCACACCATCATGGCCGCGCCTGCGGTTCGTGTTGCAAAAACCATGAAGACTCCCCATGGCGATACGATTACTGTTTTCGACCTGCGCTTTTGTCGCCCGAATATCGACATCCTGACTGAACGCGGTATTCACACGCTGGAGCACCTGTTTGCAGGCTTTATGCGTAACCATCTCAACGGTAACGGCGTGGAGATTGTCGATATTTCGCCTATGGGTTGCCGTACAGGTTTCTATATGAGCCTGATTGGCACACCAGACGAGCAGCGTGTGGCACAAGCCTGGAAAGGCGCGATGGAGGACGTTCTGAAGGTGAAAGATCAGAACCAGATCCCTGAGCTGAATGAATATCAGTGTGGTAGCTATAAGCTGCACTCACTGGATGAAGCGCAGCAAATTGCCCGCAACGTGCTGGCGCAGGATATCGGCGTGAACCATAACGACGATCTGAAACTGCCTGCCGAAAAACTGAAAGAACTGCACATCTAGTCTGGCTTCGGCTGTTCTGACAGTAAAACGCCGCCTGTTAGCGGCGTTTTTTATTGCGCAGCTAAAACAACGGTGTCATGCATGACGGCGACTGTTGCCAGCCATGAAGTGGCGCAGGTTGTGACGAAAAGAAAAACCGCCTTTAGAGGCGGTTTGTCTGCATCAGGAACCTACGGATTGCTTAAGCGGTGTCCGCGGGGTAATGCGAACCTGCTTAATCATATTATCCTGCACATCCAGGATATCCACATCATAGTGATTCACCCGGACGCGTGTGTTAACGGTGGGGATCTCTTCCAGCGCTTCCAGCAACATACCGTTAATGGTGCGAGCTTCCTGCTCCGGCAGTTGCCAGTTAAAGACTTTATTAATCTCACGAATATTGGCGCTGCCTTCAATCAGCACCGAGCCATCGTTTTGCGGCATCACTTCTTCAGCCAGTGAAGGGGACATCGACGTCGTGAAATCGCCGACGATCTCTTCCAGAATATCTTCTATCGAAATCAGGCCCTTAATGTCGCCGTATTCATCCACCACCAGGCCCGTTTTTTTCTTGTTACGCTGAAACTTCACCAGTTGCATGTTGAGCGGCGTGCCTTCGGGAATGTAGTAGATCTCGTCGGCGGCACGTAGCAGCATCTCTTTCGTAAACTCTTTTTTCTCGGTCATCATGCGCCAGGCTTCGCGCACGCGCAGCATTCCGACACAGTCATCCAGCGAATCACGGAACAGGACAATGCGGCCGTGCGGTGAATGGCTTAACTGACGAATCACCGACTTCCAGTCATCGTTGATGTTAATACCGACAATTTCATTACGCGGCACCATGATGTCGTCCACACTGACCTTCTCCAGGTCGAGTACGGACAGCAACATATCCTGATTACGGCGCGACATGTGTGTACGCGACTCATAGACAATGGTACGCAGTTCTTCTTTGCTGAGGGCAGAACTAATCGCACCATCCGCCCGGATGCCCACCAGGCGCATCAACAGGCGGGTAATGGTATTCAGCAACCAGACCAGCGGCAGCATGACGTATTGCAGCGGACCGAGCAGAAAACTACTGGGATAAGCGACTTTTTCTGGATAAAGCGCGGCGACCGTTTTTGGCAGGACTTCGGCAAAGACCAGCACGACAAATGTCAGGATACCGGTCGCGATGGCAACGCCTGCATCGCCATACAGACGCATTCCCACAATGGTCCCAATGGCGGACGCCAGAATGTTGACCAGGTTATTACCGATCAGGACCAGACTGATAAGACGATCCGGACGCTTTAACAATTTTTCGACGCGGCGGGCTGCGCGATGGCCATGCTTAGCCTGATGGCGCAATTTATAACGATTGAGTGTCATCATGCCGGTTTCAGAGCCGGAGAAGTAGGCTGAAACCAGCACCATAATGATGAGTGTGACAATCAGGGTCGTGGTCGAAACATGTTCCACCGCAAAACTTCCTTTTTATTAAGAACTGTGAACAAGCAGGTGCTGAAGTACGCGACTGCCAAAGTAAGCCATCGTGAGCAGCAGTGCGCCGCTGCAGTTAAACCACACTACGCGGCGACCGCGCCAGCCTTCATGATAGTGGCCCCACAGCAAAACGATGTAGACAAACCAGGCAATAATTGACAACACGGCCTTATCCACGTTTTCGGCGCTGAACAGGTCGTGCATGTAGAACAGGCCAGTGCACAACACCAACGTCAGCAATACAACGCCAACCTGCGTAATGTGGAACATCTTACGTTCAATGGTAAGCAGCGGCGGCATATCCTGAGTGAAAGCCAGCTTTTTGTTTTTTAACTGGTAATCGATCCACGCGAGCTGCAACGCGTACAACGCCGCAATAATCAGTGTCGCATAGGCAAACAGCGACAGGCCAATGTGAATCATGATGCCAGGCGTGGTTTCAAGATGCGTAATAAACGCATTTGGCACAAACGTGGCAAAGGCCAGGTTGATTAACGCAAAGCTATAGACAATCGGCAGCAGCAGCCAGCCACGATTTCGCGAGGCAACAATGGTCATGATCGAACAGATCAGCAGGCTGACAAGGGAGCCAATATTGAGCAGGCTGAGATTTTGTCCGCCATCGACAGCAAAAATACGTTGCTGCAGGGCGACAGCATGTGTCACTAACGCCACACAGGCCGACAGCACAGCTAATCTGCGCCAGCCGCTTTGACGTTTCAACAGGCTGGGGATAATGAGTGCAAGACTCAGGGAGTAGGCGAACAGCGCCACAATCGCGAAAACGGACATAGTTCCTTTCAGGCATCAGTCAGATAAAGGAAAAGGGCAGTATAGCGCCAGCAGGAGCAGGCTCCAAACGATCTGAGGTGGAATTGAAGAGATCGCCACTGCTTCGTGTTATAATCCGCCGCATTCTGCCGATATGGCGCCTCGCGATTTTTTTTAAGTGAGAGACAATGTTTGACAATTTAACCGATCGTTTGTCGCAAACCCTGCGCAATATCAGCGGCCGCGGAAGGCTGACTGAAGACAACATTAAAGACACGCTGCGCGAAGTTCGCATGGCGCTGCTGGAAGCTGACGTTGCGCTGCCGGTGGTGCGTGACTTCATTAATCGCGTCAAAGAGAGCGCGGTAGGCCACGACGTCAACAAAAGCCTGACGCCGGGCCAGGAATTTATCAAAATCGTCCGTAACGAACTGGTTACGGCGATGGGTGCTGAAAACAACGCGCTGGATCTTGCCGCACAGCCGCCGGCCGTTGTGCTGATGGCCGGTCTGCAGGGTGCGGGTAAAACCACCAGTGTAGGTAAGCTGGGTAAATTCCTGCGTGAAAAGCACAAGAAAAAAGTGCTGGTCGTGTCTGCGGACGTTTATCGCCCGGCGGCGATTAAACAGCTCGAAACGCTGGCGCAGCAGGTCGGTGTGGATTTCTGCCCGTCGGATGTGAGCCAGAAGCCCGTTGATATCGTTAATAACGCGCTGCGTGAAGCCAAACTCAAGTTTTATGATGTATTGCTGGTGGATACCGCGGGTCGTCTGCACGTAGACGAAGCGATGATGGACGAAATCAAACAGGTTCATGCCGCGATTAATCCGGTTGAAACGCTGTTTGTCGTGGATGCCATGACCGGTCAGGATGCGGCGAATACCGCTAAAGCCTTTAATGAAGCGCTGCCGCTGACTGGGGTTATTCTGACAAAGGTGGATGGTGACGCTCGCGGCGGTGCTGCTCTGTCGATTCGACATATCACCGGCAAGCCGATCAAATTTATGGGGATGGGCGAGAAGACCGATGCGTTGGAAGCGTTCTATCCAGACCGCATTGCCTCGCGCATTCTCGGCATGGGCGACGTGCTGTCGCTTATCGAAGATATCGAAAGCAAAGTTGACCGCGCACAAGCAGAAAAACTGGCGAAGAAACTGAAAACCGGCGACGGTTTTGATCTCAATGACTTCCTTGAGCAGTTAAAGCAGATGCGTAACATGGGCGGCATGGCGAGCCTGATGGGCAAGCTGCCAGGCATGGGACAACTGCCAGACAACGTAAAATCGCAAATGGATGACAAAGTGCTGGTGCGCATGGAAGCCATCATCAATTCGATGACGCGTAAAGAACGTGAGAAACCTGAAATTATTAAAGGCTCGCGCAAACGCCGCATTGCCACAGGTTCAGGAATGCAGGTGCAGGACGTTAACCGCTTATTGAAGCAGTTCGACGACATGCAACGCATGATGAAGAAAATGAAGAAGGGCGGAATGGCGAAAATGATGCGCGGCATGAAAGGTATGATGCCGCCAGGTTTCCCAGGACGCTAATGGGTTCCACAAAAAAGCCTGGGATTACTCGGTTTAGGTTGCTTTTTGCGCCAAAATGAGTAAAATTTTCGGGCTTTTTATACAGCACCCGGACCCCGTTCCTCGATGGGGGCCGGGTGTTTTATTAACTGAAGAGGATGTTATGGTAACAATTCGTTTGGCACGTCACGGCGCTAAAAAGCGTCCGTTCTATCAGGTCGTCGTCACTGACAGCCGCAATGCACGCAACGGTCGCTTCATCGAGCGCGTAGGTTTCTTCAACCCGATCGCATCTGGTCAGGCAGAAGGTCTGCGTCTGGATCTGGATCGTATCGAGCACTGGGTTGGCCAGGGCGCAACGCTTTCTGATCGCGTTAACGCGCTGATCAAAGAAGCAAAGAAAGCAGCTTAATCTGTCACGGTGGTGAGCATGAGCAGACAACTTGCCGCACAGGCACCTGTTAACCCGATTGTTCTGGGTAAAATGGGTGCGGCATACGGCATTCGCGGCTGGCTCAAAGTGTTTTCCTCCACTGAAGACGCTGAAAGCATCTTTGACTATCAACCTTGGTTTATCCAGCGCGCCGGTAAATGGCAGCAGGTAGAACTGGATGGTTGGAAGCACCACAATCAGGACCTGATCATCAAAGTCAAAGGCATTGACGATCGGGATGCGGCGGCACAGTTGACCAATTGCGAAATCCAGGTCGACTCGACGCAACTGCCTGCGCTGGAAAACGGTGATTATTACTGGAAAGACCTGATGGGTTGCAAGGTAGTCAACGTTGAAGGCTACGAGCTGGGTAAAGTCATCGATATGATGGAAACCGGTTCGAACGACGTTCTCGTCGTGAAGGCAAACCTGAAAGATGCGTTTGGTGTACAGGAGCGGTTAATTCCGTTTCTTGATGAACAGGTTATCAAGAAAGTCGATCTCTCTACTGGCCTTATTGAAGTAGATTGGGATCCTGGTTTTTGATCTCCGAATCAAACGGTAACGTAACGGCGAAGACGATGTGGATTGGTGTAATTAGCCTGTTTCCAGAGATGTTTCGCGCTATTACCGATTACGGGGTAACTGGCCGGGCAGTAAAAAATGGCCTGCTCAGCGTTCAAAGCTGGAGTCCTCGTGACTTCACGCACGACCGGCACCGTACTGTGGACGAACGTCCTTATGGTGGCGGACCGGGAATGCTGATGATGGTACAACCTTTACGGGATGCCATCTCCGCAGCGAAAGCAGCGGCGGGAGAGGGTGCCAGGGTGATATATCTTTCACCTCAGGGACGCAAACTGGACCAACAGGGCGTTTGCGAACTGGCGTCACGTGACAAGCTCATCCTTGTCTGTGGTCGCTATGAAGGGATTGATGAGCGCGTAATCCAGACCGAAATTGATGAAGAATGGTCAATTGGTGATTACGTTCTCAGCGGCGGGGAACTGCCAGCGATGACGATGATTGACGCAGTCGCCCGGTTTATCCCGGGAGTCCTCGGCAAGCAGGCGTCAGCCGATGAGGATTCGTTCTCGGAGGGATTGCTGGATTGTCCGCACTATACCCGACCTGAAGTGTTAGACGGGATGGAGGTTCCGCCAGTTTTACTGTCGGGCAACCATGCCGATATTCGCCAGTGGCGTCTGAAACAGTCGCTAGGCCGTACCTGGCTGAGAAGACCTGAACTTCTGGAAAACCTGGCTCTGACTGAAGAGCAAGCAAGGTTGCTTAAGGCGTTCCAACAGGAACACCAGCGACAAAACGATGATGCGGGAGAGTGATCTTCCCTGACTATCAGTTTACCCAGGATAAGAGATTTAATTATGAGCAACATTATTAAGCAAATTGAACAAGAGCAGATGAAACAGGACGTACCTTCCTTCCGTCCGGGTGATACCGTGGAAGTGAAAGTATGGGTCGTTGAAGGTTCTAAAAAACGTCTGCAGGCATTCGAGGGCGTGGTTATCGCTATCCGTAACCGCGGTCTGCACTCTGCATTCACTGTTCGCAAAATTTCTAACG
>Ga0308160_10007230_pt1 | contig 11095 bp, 11 predicted proteins | sample PhyFR1_FD_201036 | JGI IMG/M metagenome (GOLD analysis project Ga0308160, IMG submission 201036) | Phyllosphere microbial communities from UC Gill Tract Community Farm, Albany, California, United States - DLSLF.R1 | ecosystem: Host-associated > Plants > Phyllosphere > Unclassified | place: USA... | reverse complement strand
CGCTCGAGCGTCGGGGTCATCCACTCGCGGTTCAGGTTGGCGCCGGCGGCATTCGTGCGCAGATTGCCGCGTACCGAGCCGTCCGGATTCATGTTCGGCACGATGTAGAACACGGCGCGCTGCAACAGCTTGCTGGCGACCGGATTGGCATCGTCGAGCAGCGCATCCATCATGCCTTCGACATACCACTCGGCCATGGTCTCGCCCGGGTGCTGACGGGCGATGACCCAGATCTTTTTCTCGGCGTTAGGATTGCCGATCACGACCAGGTTCATGTCGCGGCCATCGAGCGTGGTGCCGATGTCGTGCACGCGCGCGATCGGGTTCTCGGCCACCTCGCCCAGCAGGCGCAGGTGGCGCTCCCAGGTGTAGGGCTCGAAGTAGGCGTAGTAGACGCTGTCGAGTTCGGGGGTATGGTTGACGGTCATCACCTGGCCGTCGAAGCTGGTGGGCACGCGGAACCAGTTCTCGGTGTCGTAGCTGGCGGCGACGTCGTAGCCCTCGAAGCCCTTCGGGTAGGTCGCCTGGCCGGCATTCAGGAAACGGATCGTGCATGCCTGGCCGCGCGCGCCCTGCAGGCGGAAGTGGAACCACTGGTGGATGTCCGCGTTGTTATCGCGGCGCAGGTTCAGGTCGATCTGTTTCGCGTTCTCGGCTGCGACCACCTCGATGGCGCCGGAGTCGAAATGCTGGCTGATTTTGATAGGCATGGCTGATCCCTTTGTTGGCCCGTTTACAAAGCGGACATGATACTGGATTCGGGGTCGCCATGCCCCTCTCCTGCCGAGCAGGAGGCGCAATCGATCATGCGTCGAGGTCGATCAGCTCGCGGCTGTACATGATCAGGATCTGGCGCAGCAGTTCGACATTGCCGCGGTCGAGCACCAGCACCAGGTCCGGCTTGCGGTCGAGGTTGAACTGCATGCGCAGCTTGCCAGGCAGTTCGCGGCAGTTCAGGCTGATGGCGCGCGGGTTGTTCGGGTTTTCCCAATCGGCCTGGCCGATCTGCGGCGGCGCCGGCGGCGGCTGCAGGCGCGGGTCCTGGTTCACCGGCAGGTGCTTGTTCAGCCAGAACACGATACTCGCAGGAATGTGCAGGCAGACGTCGCCGGCGCCATGCGCGGAAAATTTCGCGAGCAGCGAATTGCCCACGCGATCGCAGGACATGGACAGGCTCTTGACTTGACGAATGACCACTTCTTTCACGACGAGGTTCCTCAGATTGGTTGCAGTTGGTGGAGAAAAAGGCGCAGCGATTCTACCTGATCCCGCCGCCGAATAGTGTGCATTCAGAAAGAAAACGGGGAGCCTGTGGCCCCCCGTTTTCATATCCACGCCTGTGTTTGCCAACCGCACATCGGCGGATCGGACTGCGTGAATTTATTTCGTGCTACGGCTCTTCGACGACGTACGCGAGCCGCTGGCCGACCCGGCGCTGGCCGATTGGCGGTTGCCGTGGCTCATGCTGCCTGCACGGCGGGCTTCTTCGGAAGTGAATTCGTGTGCGGTGCCTTTCTGGTGCGCTGCCTTGCCGCCCTGGCTGGCGATCTCGCGCTGGCGTGCCGGATCCATCGACGCGAACCCACGATTGCGGGTGCCGCTGCTCTGGCTGTTGGACTGGTTACTGCCCTGTTTGTTGCCCTGATTGCTAGAAGCCATGATCGTGTTCTCCCTGTTCACTTGTAAAACCGCCGCGTCCTGCGGCAGGCTACCGCCCGGTCCCGCCAGCTTGCGCCGATGAGCGTTCGGTTGAAACCATCTTAGGAGGGGCAATTGGATGAGGGTATAGGACGTTTTCAGATGACTTTGTAGGACTTCACGCAAGAGAAAATGCAGTTACGAAAGCTAATGTCCATAGGCAAAAATGCCCATCAGTTGTAGTCCTACACACTACCGCTGCGTCTTCCTATACTGAACCTCGGAAGGGGCGCGCATGATGGCGAATTGAAGCGGCGCCAGAGGCCCGCGCCAGCAACCCGGTTTTGTGAAAGGACATGTCATGGATGCGAACCAACGCAGCGAAATGAACAACCAGACGAATAACGGCGGCAACGAAAAGTGGAATGCCAACGCCAAGGGCAAAACCAGCCCCGACGCCCCGCTCGACCACACCTATCCGCAAGGCGCTTCCCAGCAGCAGGGCCGCCAGGGCGTGGATCAGATGGCGAGCCAGCAAAGCGGCGATGCCCCCGGCCCCTGGACCGACGAGCACAGCCGCTGGGACTTGCCGGGCGGTTCGATGCAGACCCAGCAGAGCGGCGGCAGCGGCCCCACGCAAAGCATCACCGACAGCCACCAGCGCCAGATGGAACAGCATTCCCAGGCCTGGGGCGAACTCGAGCAGCCGGTGGGCGGCCATCGCCGCAGCGACAGCGGCACCTCGGTGGCGCCGCACCAGGGCGGTCATGCCGGCAATGCCCAGGCAGCCGAACGCATGAATCCGCAAGACCCGCGCCAGCCCGAACTCCAGGGCGGCTCGCTCGGGCCGCACCATGGAATCGCACAGCCTGCCTCACGTTCCTCGTATGCGGGCCAGGCCATGCAGTCGGCCCAGCCCGGCAATAGCGGACGCGCCGCGGACACGCCATCGTCGTCGCATAGCACCGACCGCAGCGGCTCGCAAACCGGCGAAGAAGGACGCGAACAGAGCGCCGACGTGCACCAGTCGAACGACGTCGCCGGCGGCCTGCCGCGCAGCCCGGGCAACAGCGGCCCGCGTACCGAAGACCAGCAATGGAAACCGGGCGCCAGCATGAAGGACGAGCCGAATCCGGTGCACCAGTCGAACGATGCCGCCGGCGGTTATCCAAAGAGCCCGGCCGGCGCCAACCGTCTGGCGGGCGACCGCAAGATGGATGACGACACGGGTTTCTCGCGCAAATAACGCGCAAACAAGCCTATACCTGCTCCCATAAGCCCCGGTTTCGGCCGGGGTTCTTGACCGGCTGCCACCGTGCAGCCGGTTTTTTTTTATGTCTTCCGCGACCCGCCTTCGACGGCGTCCCGACAGACCTTCCTGCGCCGCGCATCACGGCTGAGCTTTCCATTTGGCGTGGTCGATGTAGGACGTGTCCTTCGCCATCCGAGAAATATTGTTAAATGACGCGGCCGTTTTGGACGAGGCGGCGTCGGCATTTGATGCAGATTCAAACAGGGCCATCACGCAGGAACCCGACCGTTTGTAAGAGACTCGAATCACCCTGAACAAGGTGTGCCGCCCCGATGGCCGCCACAACAGGGAGAAGCGCATGCACGATACGAATCCGGGCACGGCAGGCACCAGCCTCGGCGCGCCGATCGGCACCGCCATCGCGGTATCGGTCGTCGTGCCCACTTGCGGCCGCATGGACCTGCTCGACCGCTGCCTCGACGCCCTCAGCCGCCAGACCCTGCCGGCCGCCGTCTTCGAGATCATCATCGTCGACGACGAACCGAACCACAACACCCTGCACCTGGTGGCCGGCTGGCGCGCCCGCAGCGTCGAGCGCGGTCCGCGCCTGGTGTACATCGCCAACTCCGGCCAGCACGGTCCGGCGGCGGCGCGCAACCTGGGCTGGCGTGCGGCCCAGGCCCCGATCATCGCGTTTACCGACGACGATACCGTGCCCTCGCCCAGCTGGCTGGCCCAGGGGCTGGCCGCCTTCGACGGGCACGTCGACGTCCTGTGCGGGCGCGTGGAAATGCCGCTGCCGGCCACGCCCACCGATTACCAGCGCACCGCGCGCCAGCTCGAAACCGCCGAATTCGTGGCGGCCAACTGCTTTTGCCGCAAGAGCATCCTCGAACGCCTGGACGGCTTCGACGAGCGCTTCACCGAACCCTGCCGCGAGGATTCCGATCTGCACTTCCGCCTGCTCGGCATCGAGGCGCGCATCGTGCGTGCGCCGCAGGTGCTGGTCGTGCACCCGCTGCGCCCGGCGCCCTGGGGCGTGAGCCTGCTGCACACGCGCCGCGCCGTGTTCGACGCCCTGCTCTACAAGAAGCATCCCGGCCTGTACCGCGCCAAGGTCGAAGCGGCGCCGCGCTGGGACCATTACCTGGCCGTGGCCGCCCTGCTGCTGGCCCTGGCGGGCTGGCTGGGCCACAGCGCCCCCGTGTTCGGCCTGGCCGGCCTGGCCTGGCTGGCGCTCACCGCGCGCCTGTGCGTGCGGCGCCTGCGCGGCACCGCCAAGACCGCTTCGCACATCGCCGAGATGATCGTCACCTCGGCCCTGATTCCTCCGCTGGCGGTGTTCTGGCGCCTGGCCGGCGCCATCCGCTACCGCGTCCGCTTCACCTGAGGTTCCCATGCGCCGACTCAAGGTCCTGACCTGGCACACCCACGGCAGTTATCTGTACTACCTGTCGCAGGCGCCGCACGACTTCTTCGTCCTCTCGCAACCCGGCCGCCCGTCCGGCTACGGCGGGCGCTGCGGCAAGCTGCCCTGGGGCGGCAACGTGCACGATCTGCCGCTGGCGCAGCTGCGCGGCCAGGCCTTCGACTGCATCCTGTTCCAGGACGTTCAGCAATGGGAAAAGGACCAGTACGCATTCCTGACCCCGGCCCAGCGTTCCCTGCCGCGCATCTATCTCGAACACGATCTGCCGCGCGTCCATCCCACCGACACGCCGCACCCGGTCGACGACCCGAACGTGCTGCTGGTGCATGTCGCGCCCTTCAATGCGCTGATGTGGGACAGCCGGCGCACGCCGACCACGGTCATCGAGCACGGCGTGCTGGTGCCCGAGAACGTGCGCTACCGGGGTGAACTCGAACGCGGCCTGACCATCAGCCACCACCTGGCCCGGCGCGGGCGGCGCATGGGAGCGGACCTGTTCCTGCGCGCACGCGCCGAACTGCCGCTCGACCTGGCCGGCAGCGCCGCCGACGAGTTCGGTGGCATCGGCGAGCTGCAGCATGCGCAATTGCCGGCATTTTCGTCGCATTACCGCTTCCTGTTCAGCCCGATCCGCTACGGCAGCCTGAGCCTGGCCGTGATCGAAGCCATGATGGTCGGCATACCGGTCGTCGCGTTTGCCACCGCCGAAATGGCCACCGTGATCGAAGACGGCGCCAACGGCTATTCCGACACCCGTTTCGAACGCCTGGCCGAGTGCATGCGCGAACTGTTGCGCAGTCCTTCTCTGGCGCGCGACATCGGCCAGGCCGGGCGCCGCCGCGCCCAGGAGCGCTTCTCGATCGAGCGTTTCAGCGCCGACTGGGATGCCGCCCTGCACAGGGTCACCGCGTAGGCGGCGGCCCTCGCAGCGGTCTGTTTCACCGTATCCGAAGAAGCACGCATGCGCCACCCGGCGTCCTTTTCACTCTCCAGGAGCAGCAATGGCAGTAACGCACGCACCACCGCACGCGGCAACCGGGGCGCCACACGCCTGCGCCGGCATCAGCATCAGCATCAACGTGAGCATCACCACCGTCGCCGATGCGGCGCTGTGGCCGCTGCACGCAAGGTTCCGGCCCTGACATGAAAGCGATCTTTCTCGACAAGGACGGCACCCTGATCGCCAAGCTGCCATACAACGTGGAACCGCGCCGCATCCGCCTGGCCGCCGGCGCCGGTCCGGCGCTGCGCCTGCTGGTCAAGCTCGACTACCGTTTATTTGTGGTCAGCAACCAGTCCGGCATTGCCGAAGGCCGTTTTTCGGAAGACGCCATGCATGCGGTCGGCGACCGCATCGCCGACTTGCTGTTCCGTGAAAACCTGCTGCTCGACGGCTTTTATTACTGCCCGCATCACCCCGACGGCAGCGTGGCACCGTACGCGGTGAGCTGCCCCTGCCGCAAGCCCCTGCCTGGCCTGCTCCTGCGGGCGGCCAAGGAGCATGGCGTCGATTTGCGCTTGTCCTGGATGATCGGCGACATCCTGCACGACGTGGAAGCAGGTAACCGCGCCGGCTGCCGCACCATCCTGCTCGACAACGGCAACGAAAGCGAATGGCGCCTCGGTCCGCGCCGCATCCCCACCCGCATGGCGCCCGACCTGTATGCGGCAGCCGTGCTCATCGCCAGCCACGACAAGGAATGACGCCCTCTTCTTCCCCATGGAACGCGGCGCGGCGGGTGCTGTGCGTGCGCCTCGACGCGCTCGGCGACGTGCTGATGTGCACGCCCGCCCTGCGCGCCCTGCGTGCCCAGCATCCCGAACGCCGCCTGACCCTGCTCACCTCGCCGGCGGGCGCGACACTGGCGCCCTATCTCGACGATGTCGACGAGGTCATCGCCTACGAGGCGCCGTGGATGACCGGCAGCGCCGCCGTCCTGCAGCCTGCGCAGCAGCGCGACTGGATCGCCGGCCTGGCCGGGCAGCGTTTCGACGCCGCCGTCATCTTTACCTGCTACAACCAGAGCGCGCTGCCGGCCGCCCTGCTGTGCCAGCTTGCAGGCATCCCCTTGCGCCTGGCCTATTGCCGCGAAAATCCTTACGGGCTGTTGAGCGACTGGATCGCCGACCCGGAACCGGGCGCCATGGTGCGCCACGCAGTCCAGCGCCAGCTCGATCTGGTGCGCCACGTCGGCGCCGAGATCGCCGACGAGCGCCTGGCGTTTACACCCGCGCCGGCCGATATCGCGGCGCTGCGGTCCAGGCTGCGGCATGCCGGCATCGACCCGGACGGCCGCTGGCTGGTGCTGCACCCCGGCGCCGGCGCTCTTGCGCGCCGTTATCCGGCGCATCACTGGCAAGCGCTGGTGCGGGAATTGAGCGAGCGCATCGGCTGCCCGCTGGTGTTCACCGGCGCCGCGCACGAGACGGCGCTGATCGCGCACATCACCGCGCCAGGCGAGAGGCCGATCGCAGCGGGCAAGGCGCTCATCCATTCATTCGCCGGGCAATTGCACATCGGTGAACTTGGCGCCCTGCTGTCCCAGGCTTCGCTGGTGGTTGCCAACAACACCGGCCCGGCCCACCTGGCAGCGGCGGTGGGCACCCCGGTGGTCGACCTGTCTGTCCTGACCAACCCGCAGCACACGCCCTGGCGCGTGCCCAGCCGCGTACTGAACCACGGCGTCGACTGCCGCCACGGCGAGCGCGGCATCTGCCCGCAAGGCCACCACGACTGCCTGGAAAAGCTCGCGCCTGGCCAAGTGGCCGACGCGGTGTGCAGCCTGCTCAAACAGACCGAGCCCTACCGGCGAAAGGAGGTGCGAACGGCGGTGTGAACCGCCTGACGCCGGCACCGCGTCTTGCGCTGCAAGGATTCACTTGCGCTGCGCCTGTGCTGCCGGCGCCAGCGCCGCACCCGAGCGGAACAGCTCGAGCGGAATCGCATTCGCCATCGCCTGCATGCCCAGATCGTTCGGATGCAGGTGATCGCCGCTGTCGTAGGCCGGCAGCATGCGTGTGGGATGAGCCGGATCGCGCACGGCGCGGTCGAAGTCGATCACCGCGTCGAAGGCGTCGCTGCCGCGAATCCAGTTGTTCACAGCCTGGCGCACGGCTTCTTTCTCGGGCGAATAATAGCCCGGGAAGACAGTCCCTTCGAAGGGCGTGAGCGTTGCGCCGTAGACCGGAATGCCCTTGGCGTGGGCGCGTGCGATCAGCTGACGGTAGCCGGCAATCAGGTCTTGCGCCGTCACGGTGTCGGTGACCGGAATGGTGCCCGTGCCCGGATGGCCGATGTCGTTGATGCCGATCAGGACGATCAGATGCCGCACGCCGCTCGTCGCCAGCACGTCGCGGTCGAAACGGACCAGGGCGGCGCGGCCGAACAGCGGCTGCTCGCCCGGGTCGCGCAGCAGGCGGTCGCCGCCGATGCCGCGGTTGACCACGCCAAGCCGGCTATTGATTGCCTGCAGCGCCGGCGACGGGCGGGCCGCACCGTCCTTGCTGCCGGACGCGGCATCGCGCGTGGTTTGCAGCCGCAGCGCCAGCAAATCTGGCCAGCGGCGGTTCGCGTCGACCGTCGTCACCGCGCCGTCGGTAATCGAATCGCCCAGGGCAACGATGGCACCCGCGCCGGGCGCGCTGACGTCGACCTCGGTCAGGAAAGGCCAGGAGGTGATGGTGCGCTGGGTCGGCAGCGTGGCCGCGTCGGTGAAATTGCCCGGCAATGAAACATAATTGGTTTGAAAGGCCGAGCCGTGGATGGTGGTGGCTTGCACTTCGCCCGGCAAATAGATGCTGACGGCGAGGTCGCCCAGCGCCGGCACGTTCAGGTCGACCGGGTCGGACAGCACCGGGGCGCCGGCCGGCACTGTGATCGCGGTGGCGCCGCTGAAGGTAAGCACGCGGTCGGTCCCGGCCACGATCTCGGCGCCGGCCTGGCGCAGCGCGATGCGGGCGGCGCCGATGCGCAGCGGTGTGCTGCCGAGCTCGTTCGACACGCGAATCCGTACCTGCGAGCCGCCGATGCTGGTGTGCACGATCAGGCGCAGGGTCTGGTCGGTGAAGGTTTGCGTCTGGGCCGGCAGCGGCGGCCCGGCCGGCGCCGTGCCCCAGGTGCCGACCCATTGCTGGCCCGTGTCCCACAAGCCCTTGTCGGCATGCGCACTGAACGGCAGCGCCAGGCTGGCCAGCGCCAGTGCGCCCGCGGCCAGCAGGCTGCGCCAGCGCATGATTGAACGCGGCGAGGATGGAACGGGATCGGACAAGAACAGCGGCTGCATCTTCATGGTGGCTCCTCGTTGTTGGGTACGCCCAATCTAACGAGCCCAACCGTTGCAAACAAGCCGCGTGCAGTGCGCACTATTGCGCAATGTCGAGGCTTGCTCGAATAACCGATGAGCTAAGGGAACTTTATTGAAGTAGCTAAATATTCAGCCCTGTTCGTTTCCTTTCAGCTTGTTAGCTTGCGCGCATTCGGCAGGAAGGCCGTCGCCAGGCCCAGCAGCGGCAGGAAGGAAATCACGCCATACACCCAGACGATGCCGTGCTTGTCGGCCAGCTCGCCCAGCCCGGCCGCGCCGATGCCGCCGATGCCGAACATCAGCCCGAACATCAGGCCCGACACCATGCCCACGCGCCCCGGCACCGCTTCCTGGGCGTAGACCACCAGCGCGGCAAAGGCCGAGGACATCACCAGGCCGATGGCGATCGCCAGCACCGCCGTCCAGAACAGATTCGCGTACGGCAGCGCCAGCGCGAACGGCGCCACACCGAGGAAGGAAATCCAGATCACCGCCTTGCGCCCGATGCGGTCGCCTACCGGTCCGCCGGCAAAGGTGCCGGCAGCCACGGCGGCCAGGAACATGAACAGGAACATCTGGCTATGCTGGACACTCAGGCCGAAGCGCTCGATCAGGTAAAACGTGAAGTAGTTCGTGAACGAGGCGATGTAGACGAACTTGGCGAACATCAGGATGCAAATGACAGCCACCGCGCGGATCACATCGGCACGGTCCAGGCCGGCGCCCTGGCTTTGCGACAGGCTTTTCGCCTTGGCCGCCCCATGGTGGCGTCCCCAGATGCTCAGGCGGCGCAGGACCAGGATCGCGACGATGGCCACCACCAGGAACCAGGCCACCGCGGCCTGCCCGTGCGGAATGATGATGGCGGCGGTCAGCAGCGGACCGATGGCGCTGCCGGAATTGCCGCCGACCTGGAAGGTCGATTGCGCGGTGCCGAACTTGCCTCCGGAACCCAGGCGCGCGATGCGCGAGGCTTCGGGATGGAAAGTGGCGGAACCGATACCGATCACGGCCGCCGCCACTAGCAGCATGGCGTAGCTGCCGGCGGTGGCGAGCAGGACGATGCCGATTGCCGTCATCCCCATGCCCGACGGCAGCAACCAGGGTTGCGGATGCTTGTCGGTGTAGATGCCGACCCAGGGCTGCAGCAGCGAGGCCGTGATCTGGTAGACCAGGGCCAGGATGCCGATCTGGCCGAAGTCGAGCGCGAAGCTGGCCTTGAGCATCGGAAAGATCGCAGGCAGCATGGCCTGGATCATGTCGTTGAGCAGGTGGGCAACGGCGGCGCCGCCGACGATGGGCAGCAGGAAACCGTGCGGCTTGTGCTCGGCAGTCAAGGGGATCGTCGCCGGGTCCGGCATGGCGGGGTGGGAAGCGAGTTGGGGATCTCTGGCAGTCATGGTGTCTGTTTGTGAATGATCGGCGCGTTGACAAGACAAACCGCCAACAGGAGCGCAAGCCCTGCAGGTTACTTCAGCAGCACATGGCCGTCTCCCGCTAAGCTGCCACGACCTGTAGAATTCCTGCCATGGCTTCGCATCCCTCATTGAAACACGCGCAGTTCGATCACCTGCCGCATCCGCTCGTGGTCATGGAAAACCGCTGGCCCGGCGGCACCTCGACCGGCTGGCATTCCCATCCGACTGGCCAGCTGCTGTACGCGACCGAAGGCGTCATGCTGGTGAACACCGATGCCGGTTCCTGGGTCGTCACGCCGAACCGTGCGCTGTGGATGCTGCCGCGCCTGCGCCACAACGTCACCATGTCGGGCGAGGTGCTGATCCGCACGGCCTACATCGATACGGCCAAGGTGTCGACCTTGCCGCAGGAAAGCTGCGTGATGAACGTCTCGCCGCTGCTCAGGGAATTGCTGGTCGCGGCCGTGCGCATTTCGCCGACCGGCGAACTGCAGGGACGCGATGCCCGGCTGATCGGCCTGCTGCTCGATGAAATCCGCATGTCGCCGGTGCTGGCGCTGCACCTGCCGATGCCGCAAGAACCACGGCTGCGGCAGCTCTGCCATGCGTTGAGCGCGCACCCGGCGGCGGCCAGCGGCGCCGCGGAATGGGCCGCCTCGATCGGCGTCGGCGAGCGCACCCTGCATCGCATGTTCGTCAAGGAAACCGGCATGACCTTCGCCACCTGGCGCGAGCAGGCCCGCCTGCTGCACGCGCTGCAGCGCATCGCGAACGGCGACAAGATCATCGACGTGGCGCTCGACTGCGGCTATGCCAGCCCGAGCGCGTTTGCCGCCATGTTCAAGCGCCACTTTGGTGTGACGCCCACCAGTTTCTTCAAGTAAGCCGGCCGTGAAAAAGAAAAAGGCCAATCCGAAGATTGGCCTCATTCCCTGATTCTTTGGTCGGGGCGAGAGGATTCGAACCTCCGACCCCGTGCACCCCATGCACGTACGCTACCAGGCTGCGCTACGCCCCGACTAGTCAACAATTATACCAGAGACAGAAAAATGTC
>Ga0308160_10007229_pt1 | contig 11096 bp, 14 predicted proteins | sample PhyFR1_FD_201036 | JGI IMG/M metagenome (GOLD analysis project Ga0308160, IMG submission 201036) | Phyllosphere microbial communities from UC Gill Tract Community Farm, Albany, California, United States - DLSLF.R1 | ecosystem: Host-associated > Plants > Phyllosphere > Unclassified | place: USA... | reverse complement strand
GAACTACCAATACACATCGCGAAACATTGATCACCGACGCATTCCCGCATATACCGTAATGTCATCAACACTCACCCTGCCCTCCTCATACGCTCATGAGGTGGAGCCTGCACGTGTCGTCGCCATCAGAGCAAGGGAGGACTTTGAAAGTCGAATACGATCCTTGTGGCCACGGCCACTTGACGAACAGCCAAATGAGAAGGGATCACCTACCAGTCTGACGACGACTCACTCGGCACCTTGTCGCTTGAAGAAGAACCGTCTCAAGCGGAACAAGACTTCAGGCAGAAGGTGGGGCTTTACGAAGCAGCGGTTCTGTCGCTTCACTACGCAGGTGAGGATCGGGGACAGAGACCAAACAACTTTAAATTCAATGTCGGCATGTATGACAAGAGGCGAACAGATTTGGAAACTGAGTTGCTACATACCACTACGTATGATGTGATTGAGAATGTCTTGAACAGCGTTGATGAAGCCCACTGCGCAGCAAATTACAGGAATGCATCTTGCTCCTTGTACACTGATGAACGGGATCTCGAAAGGTTCAACACTCGCGACGGAGAAGGAAGCAGAGTGAGTCGATCATGGGTGTACTCACGCTCGTCGCCAGACTGCAAATACTCACTTCGACAGGCCAATACTTCGACAGGCCCTCGCTCTCTGACTGCTGCGCATCGTCTATCGATGCAGTGGCGGCGTTTCAACAAGGAAGGTATTACGCCTACGAACCTGATGGCTAGGAAAGCAGGTGAGTATACGGAGTGTTGTACATTCTGCTCATACATTCAGCCGAATCGGTGCAGGCGGAGCAATTAGCCTTGAATGCCACAGACCCCAGTCGGCCAGGCTCAGGCTTGGCATCCTGGACAAGTAGTAGGTCGCTTTTCGGTTGATGATACTGGCAACTTACCTTTGCAGCGCTTGCGAGGGGTCTGGTAGGATTACCACCCTAGTCCTCTTTACAGCTTTCCGCAGAAGAAGGCTCGGGACATCTGACAATGACGGTTCGTCTGACGTGTACGTACATAGCAACATGCATCCCATCCCTCGCTGCAAACGTGCAAGAAAGCGAATGTAGTGGAAAGTCCTCAATTGGCGATGGCAACTCTGGATGGATCAATTGATGACTAGACTCTTGCTGCGGTCCAGAGTCGGACAAAGGGAATATACACAAGTAAGGAGGCAGCAAGGAGCAGCTGTTGGAAGGGCACGGGGCGGTGGTGCCCAGGGTGAAAGGATCAGCTTACTCACTGGCCTCCGTTCCTCTCCTTGACACGACCGTAGGGGCACAGCCCGTACACTCATGACATGGGCGAGACTGGTCTGGCCGGGTGTCTCATGCTGAAAGGATTGGTCTTCGTCTTCGAGTGGCAACGAATTGCACGAATTCCTTCGCTGCTTACCATGACTACACTCAACTCATATCTATCAGCTCACACCAACCCGGCCTCAACCTACAACTGCATGCACAATGTCTGCAAACCTTGGTGCATCTCGATCGCAGGAGTCACTGCGTGTCCGGTTTCAGAAAGCCTTCGGCAGGACTGCGATACCGTGGTTTGATGACCACAGTGCATTCCTCATTTTTCGGCGACCGGAAGACGTCACGGTCCGATACTGGTTCTTTGAGCCGACTATCGATTATACACAGCCATTTCACCCAGATATGTCCAGGGCAATCGGAAAATACATGCTGGCGGCAAGTCGTGTTCGTACGGCAACTGTCGAAAACGATAGGACGCCAGAGGAGTTTGCACTTCTCATCAAAGATTATGGGTCCAGCCGAGTTCACTTGAAATCATTCCTCGACCCCACGAAGGACGTCGGGTCGGCATTAGACCAATTTGACTCGAGCCATTGTACCCACATGGCCATGGCAAGCCTATCCATCAAGATAAGGGAGTTACCGGAGGCCATACGAAGTAGCGCACCTTCCGAGGAACAGGTGAATTTGGTTTATTTGCCTGACGTTTCCAGACTGACCTGTCAAGGCCAGGGAGATAAGAGAAGCGTCAGAGCCCTATGGTGCTTGTGGCCTCTGGAGAGACTGGACTGCTCTCGAGGCGAATGGCACTTTACCATGTGACCCTATCGGCAAGAGAGAAGCTGGTGAGATACTGCCAGATCATCTTGCGCTCGGCACACACCCGACAGGCGCATGGAGGATCGTCTCAGCCCCGACGTCGACTGCTCGAAGCTCAGGTGGACAGCCTCTTGACACCGGACAGGCATCGGTCGGTCACTCTGAGGTTCTTCGATAGGCCGAGTGAGCGGTCGCGATCACTGATTAATTGGTCTACCGAGAGCTTTCCCTCTCCATGTCAATTCTGAGCAGTCGACATTTTATCAGTGTTTGTATTAGAATTCCTGCTGTGACCCTTGTGTATCAGATAGGTTTTGACTTGTGGGATACCCTGGCATCCCTGCGAGTGGGTCAAGGTTTTCCATAGGCTGCACCACATGTGAATATGACGCAGTCGAGAGAACGCACTTCATGTGTGCACTTACTGATACTGAGCTCTCATCCGCCCCATGCGGCTGGGTCACCAACTCCGTTCAGGTTGAAGAGGCCATGGGAGATAATCCTTCACATTATATGGTGAAAGGAGGCAACGGGGGTACTCGGAAGCCTCGGTCTTCGGTTGTCCTGTAATGAAAGGATGATTCATGTCCTCAGTCAATGCTAGTAATCGAACGTGCCAGAGTCGTACAGTAGGCATCCCACCTGAGGTTTGAGCGCTTTTCATCCTTTCACAAAAGTGATTACTTGCCCGTAGACTTGGCTACTCAAACATGAGCGGAACTCCCTGCATTCTTTTCCTTGAATTCCTTAATCGCCCTCGACACACGACACCACATGTGGAGTCCATCTGCTCTGGCCGATCCTCGAGCCCCCGAGATCCATCGTCATGCTCCTTTCCCTCCAAACATCCGCATTTCGTGCTTCCCGACGATACAGTCTGGATCATAGCGATAACTGGCCAGGCCAAGGAGAAGCTCGCCGGAAGGGTCCTGACTGACCTACCACCGTTTACTCCCCCAAGCGAATCTGATGGCGATCGTTCGAATGACGACGAACTCTTCGATGACGAAACAATCACTTGTGATCCCTCCGTTCCCCAGGAGTCCAAACTTGAGGATGACGATCATACCGTCAAAGCCATGACTGGTCAGCGAATGTATGTCTCTTTAGGACGCGTCTGTGCGCCTCCACTGACTTATTCAGCGGCCCAAGCAGTCATTCCCAGTTCCCAGCCACAGAGCGCCCCTGATAACCGTACTTTTTTGGACTCTGTGGTTACACTGGGACAAAGGCGCTAAGACCTACTTATAGCCCTAGCTAGTATCGATATGTACAACAGTGAAACCCGATTGACCGGAGGCAGGGGACCGGTGACTCCGGAGATGACCGCAACTCGGCGCTTAAAGTGTGACCCGGTTTTAGATCGTGACAGCATGGGCACAACACCACATTGATCTTTTACATTCTTTTATACCTATCACTTTAACACCAAGTAGCAGACACTGCCTCACCGACTGTCGGAAATGTCCACACCTCACTCTAAGAATGGCGGATTGAGTCCAAGCGACCCCACCGACCCCGCATCGCGTCAAAATCTCTCTCACTCTCCACGTGTAATCCCAAATATTCCACCTCGAGCATCATTCTCATCCTCCCAACGACCCAATATGTCGCTCACTCCCCACTCAAACCCTCGAGAAGGCCGTAGTCCCGGTGCCAGCGGGAAGCCTTCACCGAAACCATCTACCACTTCGCTTAAAAAGCAAGCAATTTCGCCTCCTGGAGCGCAGCAGAAATCGGCATTGACTGCTGCCATGGGATCTCCCGATAAACCCCACATGGACGCCGACATCCCTTCGGTACCTTCGTCAGCCACTCACGACTCCAACAATGGCCATGACTCGGGTGCTACGACCCCCCGGGGTCCGGGAGGAGCAGACGATTCCGGATGGTCAAATTTGGGGGAAATTCCAGATGAGCGGAAAGCACAGGTTTTGAGAAGGCATCTGGTATCTGCAGAGGAGCGAGGCCAAAGCAAGACTGGGACACCTACCGGCATGTCTCCTGGAAACGCTAGTCCCATCGGAGAAAGTGGTCCAAGCGGAGGTCCGGGCGATAGTGCGGTCACATACGGCAGTACCAGCGAAAATCCACCTCAAGTGGATGATCAATTCCCTATTCCGTTCGATGCAGTCGGTGGAGATGTCACGTACGTCCCAAAGTCTGTCACCAGATATCACAGCTGACTGTCACAGCCACGATCTGTACAAGTGGGCTCAAGACCGACCCCGCAGACCCACTCGAGCTGCGTCATTCTCCCACCCAGAAGAGCGACCCAATCTAGCTCCCGCATTTGCCAATATCAAAGAACCAGGAGGATTCAGGAGAAACTTCGTCGTCAACCGAGCAATTGAGCAAGGAGCAGAACCCCCAACAATGGTCCGCAACGTCGTCGATTTCTTGTACCTCTATGGCCATTTCGTAAGCTCCAATGCACCCTTGTAGCGACTAAATTAAGCTAATGACCAGGCTGGAGAAGATCTCCATGAGGATGATGATGACGACGATGAAGACGAAGATGGCCTACCAACTGTCGCTTCTCCATCAGGCGGTTCTAGGGCGAGAGGGGGACCAAGCGGTGAGCGGGCACCCCTGCTAGGCAGTAGGCAGGGAAGCAAGTTGCACAAGAGGTCCAAGTCTGGACCACCAGTCGGGACTGCCAGCGTCACCCAGGCTACTCTGATGGTACGTACCCTGATTTCGTTCTCCCACCGCATTCTGCTGATATAGTAGCTGCTCAAAGGTTTCGTCGGTACCGGTATCCTGTTCATGGCCAAAGCTTTCTTCAATGGAGGTAGGCTAGCAGCGAATCTTTTACTGTTCAATAGCTGACTGTGTAGGGCTGCTATTCTCAACGGTCGTCATGCTCAGCATTGCCGGTATCTCGCTCTGGTCATTCCTACTCCTCATGCAGGCTTACATGGTTGTACCTGGCAGTTTCGGAGGTAAGCTGACGTTAACTTGGTAAGCATATGAAGCTGATATCCCAGATATGGGTGGAGCGCTGTATGGAAAATACATGCGAACCTCTATCCTCATCTCTATCACCGTCTCCCAGATCGGCTTCGTGTGCGGTAAGCTTTATGATTCACTGTGTATGGGTACAGCTGATGATCAGCCTATACCATCTTTATCGCTCAGAATCTCCAAGCATTCGTACTGGCCGTGACGGACTGCAAAACTTTCATCCCCACCAAATATATGATTCTCGCAGAGCTAGCCCTTTTCTTGCCTCTCGCAATGGTCAGAAACTTGGCGAAACTATCTGGAACGGCTCTAGTCGCGGACGCATTCATCCTCATTGGGAGTGAGTCCGCTGTCGTTTCCTCGCGAGGAAGTATAGCTGACTTGTACAGTTGTCTACATCGCCTCCAACGAGTTCTCGACTATTGCCAAGAACGGTGTTGCCGATGTTGTCATGTTCAACCGAGATTCATTCCCTCTTCTGGTCGGTACGGCCGTCTTCGCCTTCGAGGGTGTAGGACTGTAAGTCTAGATACCTCGATAAACAAGCCGGAGACCAGAACTGATGAGCCAGCGTCATTCCCATCACTCAGTCGATGAAAGAACCCAAGAAGTTCCCTGGAGTTCTGTCTGCTGTCATGCTCGTCGTCGCTATCCTGTTCGGTGGAGCTGGTGCAGTCGGATACATGGCATACGGATCCGAGATCCAGACTGTCGTTCTCGTGAACCTGCCTCAGGACGACAAATTCGTCCAAGCCGTGCAATTCCTCTGTGAGCTTTGTGATGCTGATGCGGCCTAGAAGCTGATCCCTAGACTCGATTGCTATTCTACTATCCATCCCTCTGCAGCTCTTCCCAGCAGTCAGGATCATGGAGAACGGTCTCTTTGTCCGATCTGGAAAGCACAACCCCAGGGTCAAATGGCAAAAGAACCTGTTCCGAGCAGGAGCAGTCATCTTCTGCTCTCTACTCTCGTGGGCAAGTTCGAGCGAGCTTGACAAGTTCGTCTCCCTCATCGGTGCTTTTGCATGGTAAGCTACTGGCTCCTTGATCAAGTGGCATTCAGCTGACCAGCAGTGTACCCCTTTGCTTTATCTACCCAGCGATGCTTCATCTCAAAGCTTGCGCCAAGACCAGAACCGCTATCGCCATCGATTGGGCTTTCATAATCTTTGGATCGGCAGTTGGGCTATTTACGACCGTGCAGACTTTGAGGAGTTTGGCGGAACCATCAGCTGCGCCTAGCTTCGGTAAATGCGATGTCCCTCATTAGCCGCGATCCTTCTGTTGAGGGAAGTCTTACGCTCATGAGGAGATATGAGCCGACTGGACAAGAGAGAAGAGGAGCGACAACGAATGTCGAATGAGGCGGAATTAAGCATGCTGCTGTCGATTGCATTCATTACCTATAATTAATCATGCATACATGCCATGTCACGAAAGCTTCAGAATTAGCTTCCGAAAGGGACTTTCCGAATCGCCGAGCATGCCAAGACTTGTCAATTCACATCTTACCTGTAGCTTGGCCTGTCAGACGCTACATCGTAGTCAGGCTAGCCAGGATCGAGGGAGTCCAGGCAGGTGGGAGGTGATGCCGAGAAATGAAGTCAGTTGCCTGGAAACGCGTCGGTAATGGCTCATGGGGTATTGCTGATCATCTCATTTACTGTACCATTCACCCATTCACACCTTAGATCCCTCTAACACCTCCGGCTGACCCGTCATTCTTCTCCAATCCCCGCTCAATCATGCTCGGTACATATCTCCTTGTCGCTTTCGTCTCTCTCTCGACGACCATTGCCAGTCCCTCTTTGTCCAGGCGACCAGAAGGCTACATTCCTCTCAATTTCACCACTCCGCTGCCACAAACGGTCAACAAGGGACACATCATCACCCTCGCCTGGACCGGAGGTAGTGGGACATACAATGTCCAGATGGATAGCTCCACTCCTGGATCCAAGTACACTGTAGGTGATTCTGCGATACATAGGCGGTATGCTGCTGACCCAAGCCTGTGGATGTGATCAAGTCAACGACCGAGACTCAACTTGAGTATACGGTACACGAAGCTACAAACAGACTGTATGTATCAAACAAGACATGCCCTCAGATCATGCTGACACTACTAGTGCGTTCGCTGTATTTGACCTCGAGCAGTTTGCTACGGGAGAACCTGCTCCAGGCTCTTGGATCAACACCGGTTACATCCCGGTGCACGCATAGGGCTAAGGAGCTGGTGATGATAAGCTGGTATGAGATGTTCATCTAATGATTGCCACCTAAGCTTTGTACGATGAACTCAGGGAGCGGACAAAGGCTTATAGGGAAATATAGGATCTTGTGCAGACTCGTATCATGCCCTGCTCACTGACTCCAGTCAGTCATTCATACTGAGCCATCATTCGGACGCATCACTGAGGCTTCGAAGGATCCGTATCGACACGCGATGAGACGAATTTCTCGAACTCTTCCTTGTCTGTTCTGTCAGCTCACAGCGCCTCTCATGGTGTCACTAACACTTTGGATCCCACCGAGAAAGGGCTGAGCGACCGTAAATCACGTCACCGACAGACCACTCGATCCGAGCGAGATCGAGGGCCTTTGACTCTTCAGCAAAGGCTTTCGATGGGAGATCGAATACTCACCGTACTGGTCTCACCATCTGGGCATATGACATAGAATTCGTTGTGGTCGAGGATCTTGGGGAAAGCGTATTCTACGGTCTGTGCAGCGGTCCAGGAACCATCCGGCTTATCCTTGCCAGCACCTTCGCCATTCATCGGGGTCCACACCCAGCCAGGGCTATGATTCGTGAGATCTCACTGCCGAACACGAATGAGACTCACATGAAAAGGTGCGCCGTGCATCGCTTCTCGCCTCGATCTCTCAACTCATGGGCGACTTCTAGCTTAGTGGTGAGACGGGTCGCTCTAGTGGCAGGACTAACGTTGTTCTGTGTAGACCTTGACTGCAGCTTTGCTGACATTGTAGCCGGCATTGCCCGGAGGACAGGTTATACCTTGTTTACTGCCGGTGTTGATGATCCGGCTTCGTCCGCTTTGTGACGCCATAACAGGGCCAAACACCTGACACATGTTGATCACACCTCTCACGTTGACCTGATAAACCTGATCCCAATTCTCACATAGATCATCTAGAGCTATGCCAGAGGGCAAAGCTGGCGTAGTCCGCATCACACCTGCACTGTTGAGCAATACCTCAATCTGCTTCATCAGTCACGCCATCTCAATCAATCTTGAGGGAGACACACCGGTCCAAGCCTCGCAATTAAAGTCTGAAGATGCAGCACCTCCAGTCTTTTTGAGACATCGACTGTATACGACATGACAGCCTGGTGGTCGAACGGATGTTGCTGAAGGCCATGAGCCGCATCGTGGACAGCAGACCGATTGTCGATCATGACCACACGCATACTTCTTTTCAAAAAGTATTTGACTGCTGCCAAGCCGATACCGGACCTGCGTCGGTCAGTCTTGGTCCACAGTGCGGATGTGCACGTAGGCTTCACCAGCACTTACGCAGCACCCGTCACGATTGCTAGCGGAGCATGAGACATTGTTCGTTATGCAAGTGGAGTCGACAAGAGGCCGGATACGCTTACTTATCTCTTTAATCCATGAAGACGCTTATATTCTTCCTTTGACGGATCGGTATATAGTGCGGAAGATAGGGAAGCGGAAGTCATGTTACCTCCACCTCACATGGCCAAGGTGACATAATCCGAGTGAACGAGGATCCGCGCTTCCGGGCGGAAGTGGAGACAGCTGCAATGTACATAAGACCACCATGGTCTTCATCTGTACGAATTGCCAAAGACCACTTGCAATCGTTTCACGATGTCGACAGACGCATCCGAGACCGCTCTAAACTGGAACCACGCCAAAGCCAACGTAGCCGAGGGCGTGGACATTCACTATGTACGGGTCAAGCCCTCGAAGCCGAACGGCGTGTCGATCGTCTTGATCCATGGATATCCTCAAACATGGTACGCATACGATGTTGTGTCGCCACGTCGCTGATGAAAAGGTACGCCTGGCGACATGTCATGGAGCCATTGGCCGACTTGGGGTACGACGTGATCGTCCCCGATTATCGGGGAGCCGGTGCGTCTTCTAGGCCCGTCACGGGGTACGACAAGATCACTATGGCCACCGATATCCACACCCTCTATCACGATGTCCTAGGCATTGGACAAGCTGTAATAGTCGGACATGATGTCGGCTCCATGGTTGCGCTGGCTTTAGCTATCAAATTCGGCCAAGATCTGCTCGCCCTTGTGATCTGCGGTGTGCCTGATCCTTCAATCAGCGGAGTCAGAGAGCGCACTAATTAGTTTAGAGGCACCGCACCCGGGCACAGACGCCTACACCAAAGCCGTCAGCGAGACACAATTCTCATATCCGGCATTCTTTCACTTCTTCTTCCACAATGCGCCCGATCTACCTGAGATGTTGACCGCGGGCAAAGAACGGCTGTACATTAAGCATTTCTTCGATAGACTGGTGAGCATTTTGACCAGAGTACAGGATTTTGGCTGATTCGGCCAGTGCTTCAATCCTGCCTTTTATAGCAACACCGACCTCGATACCTGCAAGTCCAACGCCAGTGATGAAAGTTTAGCTGAGCCGATGCAGATGCTGCCTCGTTTGAATCAGCGGGAGCTATGCGAGCTGGATTTGAAACGTACAGAGCATTTGAGGTAGATCATAGAATCTTGACCTCTCTGATTCGAGAGAAGGGCCAATCATCCTTCCCAGTTCTTGCCACCGGCGGCGAGCACTCTCTCATTACTCAGGTAAGTCATACTTCACCATCACGAAGGACGGTATCCTGATCAGCGGTAGTGGATTGGCGAGAGTGCCGCGAAGATCTCGGACGATGTGACGGAGGAGCATGTACCTGCTTCGGGCCATTGGATAGCAGAAGAACATCCTTCAGCCTTCATCGAGATCTTGGCAAGATTCTTGAGCGTTAAACTGGGTCGTGACCTTTAGAGTGATCACATGCATATGAGCAAGGTATTCAAGCAGCAACGATGCTCCCAGGATATAGACCGAGACAAATTGTAAATATATATCTTCCGCTTTTCCCGCCAAGGTCCTGCCTCCACCTTTGCAATGTACATAGCATATCCATCTTCTGCCAAACTTCCGATGCCTTAGTCTTCGCGGCAGACCCCAGTCAATGAACGGACGAGTCGGGCGCATGTCGACACGTGGCAATACCAAGACGGCTCGAAGCAGGAATGACGCCCGCAGTTCCATCGCATGTGATAGATGTCGGCAGAAGAGGAAACGGTGTGATGGTCAACATCCAGTCTGCGGGAGCTGTCAAGCTACGGGGTCGATCTGTCAATGGCCAGAGCGGAAGAGACGAGGGAGAAAGGTGGAGGCTGTCCCGCGAGATGAAGAATCCGAGCAGGTGATTCTTGCTGGCGGGTCCAGTACATCTGTCTCGTGTCTGTGGGCTCGTTCAATGGAGCAAACGGTAACAGGTACCGGCATTGACACGGGGCAGCTGGGCAGAGGCACACCTGGACTGGCGAATAGCAGTCTACTCCCGAGAGTCAGTCCGAACACTGAGCCACGATACATGACCGGAGAGGGGAGTGAAGAGGACATTGGCTTCTATGTGAGATGACAAGACTTGGACAGGTGAACTCGCTGACCGAAGCAGTATCGCATAGTCAGTCTGGGGGTCATTGTCGGCGACTGTGGACTGACTCTATTAGGGAGGCAATACTGCACTTCAGCCAGGTCTCCAACGGATACGGGTACGGGCGAGACCAATTCCTATATCGGACACAAGTAGGAGTGAGGAGATGTTGATTGGTCCACCGATCGATACTGCCTCCATAGTGGATGATATGACTGGTCTGCCCACGAGCGTATACTTTCGGCTTCTTCTGGAAGCTTTCTTCGCCAACCTCGGTCAATTCCACCCCTCTATTCAAAGGGGTCGTATAGACCAAGCTTTCAAAAGGCAGAAGTTGTCTCGCTTTTTGGCGTTGAGCATCGCCTCTGTCGCG
>Ga0308160_10007228_pt1 | contig 11097 bp, 10 predicted proteins | sample PhyFR1_FD_201036 | JGI IMG/M metagenome (GOLD analysis project Ga0308160, IMG submission 201036) | Phyllosphere microbial communities from UC Gill Tract Community Farm, Albany, California, United States - DLSLF.R1 | ecosystem: Host-associated > Plants > Phyllosphere > Unclassified | place: USA... | reverse complement strand
TCATCATATTTCCACGTCAAGCGAAATCTGTGCGCCGCCCGGTGGCGGCGCGTGTCCGGTTTATTTCATGAAGCCGTCGAGTTCGGCGGCGATCCGCAGCGCCAGTTGGTGGATGTGGTAGCCGTCGACGAAGCCATGGTGGGCTTGCACCGAGAAGGGCAGGGCCAGGCGGCCGTTCGGGCCATCCTTGAACTTGCCCCAGGCCAGCGACGGGATATCGGGTGCGCCGAGGGTGGCGGCCGGGTGCTGGATCGAGGTGAAGTCGAGCCAGGGGATGCAGGTGATGAAGACCTGGTCTTTCACCTGGCGCGGCGACAGGCCGGCGTAAGCGTTGTTCAGGGCCAGCATGGCGCCGGCTTCATCGCGCGCGGCCACGCCGCGCTTAACGAATTCGCGCAGATCGTCGGACCAGTCGAACAGGGCGAAGTTCAGGTCCTGGTGCTGGTTGGTGACGGTGAACGAAGGCATCAGGCGGTCGATTTCGATGACTTCGCCTTCGAAGACGCGGTAGCGGAAGTTCGGGATCTTGAGGATTGAGCGCAGCACCGCGCACAGCAGCACGTGGAAGGGCGGCAGGTTTTGCGCCTTGCACCAGGGCCGGAAGTCCGGCAGGTCCATCGTGAAGCAGAGGTTGACCGCGGGGCTGTCCATGCGGTCGAAGAGGTCGAAGCGGTCGCGCCGCCGTTCAAAGTGCTGCATGTAGTGCCTGCCCGTTACTTGAAGAGGCAGGATTGTCGCATACCGTAGGGTGGGCTCTCGAGCCCACGCGGTCTCATCGGTTGATCATCGGCGAACGAAAACGACACCACGGTGCATGCGTTGCCATGTCGTTTTACCCCGCATTCATGCATGCGATGAAACCGCGTGGGCACGGGTGCCCACCCTACGAAATCAACATCGTCCGCGCAGCCAGACCGACTACTGCGCGGCCCAGCCCCCATCCATGTTCCACGCCACGCCGCGCACCTGCGCCCCGGCCGGCGAGCAGAAGAACACCGCCAGCGCACCCAGTTCGTCCGGTGTGACGAACTCGCCCGACGGCTGTTTTTCCGCCAGCAGCGACCGTTTCGCCTCGTCGTTCGACACGCTTTCGCGCGCCGCCCGGTCGTCGACCTGCTTCTGCACCAGCGGCGTCAAGACCCAGCCCGGGCAGATCGCATTGCAGGTCACCCCAGTCTGCGCGGTCTCCAGCGCGGTCACCTTGGTAAAGCCGACCAGCCCGTGCTTGGCCGCGACATACGCCGACTTCTGCGCCGAGCCGACCAGCCCGTGCACCGAGGCCAGGTTGATGATGCGGCCCCAGTTCCTCGCCTTCATGCCCGGCAGCGCCAGGCGCGTGGTGTGGAAGGCCGAGCTCAGGTTGATGGCGATGATCGCGTCCCACTTCTCGGCCGGGAAGTCCTCGACCGGCGCCACGTGCTGAATGCCGGCGTTGTTGACCAGGATGTCGACGCTGCCGAATTTGTCGGCCGCGAATTGCATCATCGCCGCGATCTGTTCGGGCTTCGACATGTCGGCGTTGTGGTAGGCCGTTTGCACGCCGAATTCCTGGCCGATGTCGGTGTACAGCTTCTCGATTTGCTGGGCGTCGCCGAAGCCGTTGAAGACAATGTTCGCGCCTTGTTCGGCCAGCGCGCGCGCGATGCCGAGGCCGATGCCCGAGGTGGAGCCGGTGACGAGTGCCGTTTTACCGCTTAACATGCCGCTGCTGCTGGTTTCCATGATGTCCCCAATCTGGTGTGTGTTCAAGGTGCCTGCTCGGAATTGGTAGAATTCTAATCGCACTGCCAGCTAAAATGTCGGATACGGCTGCGCAGGCAGGCAATTTTGTCATCATGGAGCGGGGATGAGCGAAGCGAGGATCAAACATGTGCAGTGCAGTTCGCCGGCCGGACTGCACCGCATCGCCTACAAGGAATGGGGCGATCCGGCCAATCCGCGCGTGCTGGTGTGCGTGCACGGCGTCACGCGCGTGGCCGACGACTTCGATGCGCTGGCGCGCGACTTGTCCGATACTTACCGCGTGGTCTGCCCCGACGTGGCAGGTCGCGGCCGTTCCGACCGCCTGCGCGACCCGCAACTGTACGCGGTGCCGCAGTACGTGGCCGACATGGTGACCCTGATCGCGCGCGTGACGGCCAACAATGAGGACGCGCAGGTCGACTGGTTCGGCACCTCGATGGGCGGCCTGATCGGCATGGTGCTGGCCTCGCTGCCCGGCACGCCGATCGCGAAACTGGTGCTGAACGATATCGGCCCGGTGCTCGACGGTGGCGCGCTGCGCCGCATCGCCGACTACATCGGGCAAGACCTGCACTTTCCGGATTTCGCATCCGGTGCCCGCTTCGTCCGGGACGTATCGACCTCGTTCGGGCCGCACTCCGACGACGAATGGCACAAGCTGGCCGCCGATGTGCTGCGCCAGGCGCCGAACGGCGAGTGGGTCCGTCACTACGACCTGGCGCTGGCCGAGCCGTTCAAGGCGGTCAGCGCCGAGCGTGCGGAACTGGACCAGGCCGCCCTGTGGCGCGCCTTCGATGCGATCCGCTGCCCGACGCTGCTGGTGCGCGGTGAGTTGTCGGATCTGCTGTCGCACGCGACGGCGCAGGAAATGGCGACCCGCGGCCCGCGTCCGCGCCTGGTGGAGATTCCCGGCGTCGGCCACGCGCCTACCTTCGTGCATGCCGACCAGATCGCGCTTGCACGCGCATTTTTACTGGGCTGAGTTCACCGAACCCAAGCCCCTCGTTGATAGAAAGAGAAGAAGATGGACATCACCCGTTACCACGTCGGCAAACGCCTCTCCGAAACCGCGGTCCACAACGGCACCGTGTACCTGGCCGGCCAGATCGCCGAAGACACGACCCAGGACATCGAAGGCCAGACCCGCGAAGTGCTGGCCCATGTCGACCGCCTGCTGTCCGAAGCCGGCAGCGACAAGACCTGCATATTGATGTGCCAGATCTACATCGCCGACATGGCCCATTTCCCCGGCATGAACGCGGTCTACGACGAGTGGGTCGCGCAGGGCCACACGCCGCCGCGCGCTACCGTCGAATCGAAGCTCGCCAATCCGGCCTGCCTGGTGGAAGTCGTCGTCATCGCCGCACTGCGCTAAGCGATGGTATCGACCGCCGCCCTCGGCGACGCCACCACCCAGCTGGTCCAGGGCCTGAGCCCTGAGGAATGCGCGCGCGTGCAGCACGCGCTCGACTACGCCGCGGCCGCCTATGGCGAGCGTACCCTGGCGTCGAACCAGAACGCCTTCGAGTTTTCGCTGGGCGTGGCCGGCACGCTGGCCTACCTGCGCAGCGATGTCGAAACGCGCATCGCCGGCCTGCTGTTCGAGCTGGCGATGTTCGAGCCGGGCATCGTGGAGACGATCGAGCAGGACTTCGGCCTGGAAGTGGCAACGCTGGTGCGCGGCGTGCAGCAGCTGATCCGGCTGCGCGACCTGACGGTGGCGCAGCCGGTGCTCGGGCGCGGCAAGAATGCGGCCCAGGAAGCCGCCGCCCACATCGAGACCCTGCGCAAGATGCTGCTGGCCATGGCCTCGGACATGCGCGTGGTGCTGGTGCGCCTGTCGTCGTGCGCGACCATGCTGCGCTGGTTCGCCGAGCAGAAGCGCTTCGACGACACCACCCGCGACTATGGGCGCGAGGTGATGGACTTGTATGCGCCGCTGGCGAACCGCCTCGGCATCTGGCAGCTGAAGTGGGAACTGGAAGACCTGTCGTTCCGCTTCCTGCAGCCGGATACGTATAAACGCATCGCCAAGATGTTAGAGGAAAAACGCATGGCCCGCGAAGGCTTCGTGCAGTCCTCGATCGACCGCCTCGAAGGCGAGTTGAAAGCGGCCGGCGTCAAGGCGGAAGTGAGCGGGCGGCCGAAGCACATCTACAGCATCTGGAACAAGATGCGCGGCAAGGACCTCGATTTCTCCGAGCTCTACGACGTGCGCGCCTTCCGCGTGATCGTCCCGGATGTGAAGACCTGTTATTCGGTGCTGGGCCTGGTGCACAACATCTGGACTCCGATTCCGAAGGAGTTCGACGACTACATCTCGCGCCCGAAGCCGAACGGCTACCAGTCGCTGCACACGGTCGTCACGGCCGAGGACGGGCGCCCGCTGGAAGTGCAGATCCGCACCCAGGAAATGCACAACTTCGCCGAATACGGCATCGCCGCGCACTGGCGCTACAAGGAGTCGGGCGGCTCGAACTTCAAAGGCGAGAAGTACGACGAAAAGATCGCCTGGCTGCGTCAGCTGCTGGCCTGGAAGAGCGACGTCGCCGACGTGGTGGCCGGCGAAGACGTGCAGAAGGAATGGGTCGAAAAGCTCAAGGCGACCACGCTCGACGATCGCATTTTTGTCTTGACGCCGCAGGCGCGGGTGCTGGAACTGCCGGTCGGCGCCACCCCGATCGACTTTGCCTACCACCTGCACAGCGAAGTCGGCCACCGCTGCCGCGGCGCCAAGATCGACGGCGTGATGGTGCCCTTGAACACCGCGCTGAAAAACGGCCAGACCTGCGAAGTCATCACCGCCAAGGGCGCACCGGGCAGCGCCGGTCCGTCGCGCGACTGGCTGAACCCGGAGTACACGGTCAGCAGCCGCACGCGCTCGAAGATCCGCGCCTGGTTCCACGCGCTGGACCTGGCCGAAACCCTGTCCCAGGGCCGCGCGCTGGTGGAAAAGTCCCTGCAGCGCGAGGGCAAGACGGCGGTTAACCTGGAAGCGTTGGCGCACAAGCTGGGCTTTGCCAAGGTCGACGACCTGTTCATCGCCGTCGGCAAGGAAAAGTTCAGCCTGCGCCACGTGGAAGCGGCGCTGCACGAAGCGGTCGAGCCGCCGCCGCTTGAAGACGCGGCCGTCGTCAACAAGAGCCGCGCTTCGAGTGTGGAGCAGGGCGCGAAATCCGGCGTGCTGGTGGTCGGCACCGAGGGCCTGATGACGATGCTGGCCAAGTGCTGCAAGCCGGCGCCGCCCGACCCCATCGTCGGCTTCGTCACGCGCGGCAAGGGCGTGTCGATCCACCGCCTGAGCTGCAAGAACTTCGCCGAAATGCGCACCAAGGCGCCCGAGCGCGTGATCCAGACCGAGTGGGGTTCGGCGGGCAGCGAAACGGTCTACCCGGTCGACATCTTCATCCTCGCCAGCGACCGGCAAGGTCTGTTGCGCGACATCTCGGAAGTTTTCTCGCGCGAGAAGATCAACGTGATCGGCGTAAACACGCAGACCACCAAAGGCCAGGCGCGCATGGTCTTCACCGCCGAAATCGGCTCGACCGGCCAACTGCAAAAAGCCCTGGCCGCGATCCGCGAAGTGCCGAGCGTGCATGAAGCACGGCGCGCGTAAGGTGGGCACCCCGTGCCCACGCGGAAGCATGAATGGCCCGCAGCCGCTCAAGCGAGCGAGCCTGCGGCCCGCGATCTCGCCACGAACCGTACGGTGGGCACTCCGTGCCCACGCGAACGCATGATCCGCCACCTGCTTCGGCCCCTCGGCGCGCCACGCTGTCGCCACCGCGGCATCGCGCCCGCTCACCCAACCGGCGCCAACTGACCCATGCGCCGCACCCTCAACCTCGCCACCCGCCCCAGCCTCTGGGGCCTCGCCTTCGCCCACTATCTGCGCAGCTGGTGGTACATGTTCCACCTCGGCGCCGTCGCCGTGGTCACCGCCTTCACGCCGTCGAGCTACAACCGCGCCAGCCGCCACGCCACCGCCTTCTACATCCACGCCGGCACCTGGAAGGTGCTGCCCTGGTTCACGCTGCTGTCGGCCCTGATCAGCCTCGTCATCATCCGCATCGTGCTGGTGACGGCGCTCAGCTACGGCCTCTCGCGCTATGCGCTGGAAATGGTGGTGCGCGTGCTGGTGCTGGAACTGATCCCCTTGTCGGCCGCGCTGTTCACCGCACTGCGCGCCGGCATGGCCTTCGACGCCGGCGCCCTCGGCCTGGCGCGCGCCGGCCTGCCCACCGGCGAAGTCAGTCACGAAGCCCTGCGCCGCCTGCGCCGCGACCTGGTGCCGCAACTGTTCGCGAATGCCTTTTCGGTCCTGAGCCTGGCCATGGTCAGTTCCACCATCGTACTGGTGCTGGCCTACCTGAACGTCTACGGCCTCTCGCCCTGGGGCCTGCCCGACTACACCCGCACCGTCGGCCGCGTGTTCGAGCCGATCGTCACGGTCGGCTTCGTGCTGAAGACCGTGCTGTTCGGCCTGGCGGTGGCCGTGATCCCGACCGCCGCCATCCTCGAACTGCAGCGCTACCCGCGCCGCCTGGCCTCGAACGTCCAGCCCGGCGCACTGCGCCTGTTGTTCGTGCTGCTCCTGATCGAGGGTTCCTCGCTTGCCATCAAATACATCTGACACCATGACCGATACCACCCCCGACGAACCGGCCCACGTGGAAACCAAGGCGATGATCCTGCTGGTCGTCGTCGCCGCGCTGATCATCGCCTTTGTCGTGTACGTGATGTACGCGCGCGGCGTGTTCGAGCCGACTCAGAGACTGGTGCTGGAAACCGATAACTCGGAAGGCGTGATCCCCGGCATGGACATGACGTTCGCCGGCTTCCCGATCGGGCGCGTGCGCCTGGTCGATCTGGCGAAGGACGGCAAGGTGCACATCGTGATCGACGTGTCGAAAGAAGACGCGAAATGGCTGCGCACCTCGAGCGTGTTCACGCTCGAGCGCAGCGTGGTCGGCGAAACCCGCATCCGTGCGTTCACCGGCCTGCTGGAAGACCCGCCGCTGCCCGACGGTTCCACCCGCCCGGTGCTGCGCGGCGACGTGACCGCCGAGATTCCGGGCCTGGTGGCCACCGCCCGTTCGCTGCTGAACAACCTGGAAAACATGACGGCCGACGGCTCATCCCTGAGCGGCAGCCTGGACAACGTCGAGACCATGACCGGCCGCCTGTCCGGCAAATACGGGCTGCTGAGCGGCGCGCTCGGCGACGACGAAGCCAGCAAGTTCGTGCAGACCCTGCAGCGCCTCGACGGCCTGCTGGCCAAGACCGACCAGCGCCTGTACGGCAAGAAGGGCATGGTTGACGATGCCCAGGCGGCGGTGGTCGAACTGCAGGGCGTGCTGCAGGATGCGCGCGGCACGCTGAAGAAGGTCGATGCGGTGCTGGTCGAGGCCCAGGCGGTCGGGTCGAATGCGCGCGTGGCCACCGAGGACCTGGGCGCACTGCGCGGCGAAGTCGATGCCAGTTTGCGCAAGGTGAACCGGCTGGTCGACGAGGTCAACCGCAAATGGCCGTTCGGCCAGACCAAACAGGAGATCAAGCTGCCATGAAGATGACTTTCATTCTGGCTGCGCTGCTGCTGGCGGGTTGCGCCAGCCAACCGGCACCGCCAAGCTGGCAACCGGACGCCAAGGATGCGCTCGACGGGTTCACCGACGATTACCTGCGTGGGAATACCGCTGCCGCGAATGCGGAGTTCATGCGCGCGCGGCGCGAGACATCGAGCACCGGGCGCCCTGACCTGGTGGCGCAGGTGGAACTGGTGCGCTGCGCGACGCTGGCGGCAAGCCTGGAATTCGACGATTGCCCGGGCTTCGTGTCGCTGGCGCCGGATGCGACGACGCAGCAGCGGGCGTATGCCGCGTACATCGCGGGGCGCTGGGACGGGCTGGACGTGGCGGCGCTGCCGGAGCAGCACCGGCCGGTGGCGGCGAGCGGGTCCTTGACCGGCGTGGCCGATCCGCTGGCGCGGCTGGTGGCGGCAGGGGCGCTGTTCAAGGCGGGGCGGATTGCGCCGGCCGATATCGATGCGGCGCTCGAGACGGCATCCAGCCAGGGCTGGCGCCGGCCGCTGCTGATGTGGTTGGGCGTGTCGGAGCAGCGCGCGCAGGCGGCAGGCGATACGGCGGCGGTCGACAAGATCAGGCGCCGGATTGCGTTGGCGTCGGGCAAGTAGGGTGGGCACCCCGTGCCCACGCGGTACGGGCGTCTCGCCCGGTTACGTGCGGTGAGGTGTCGCTCGAATCGTGTGCCTCGGACCGAACACTCACAACGCACGTCTCGCGGTGCTTTCCACGCTAAGGGAATCTGCGGCACGGCCAACGGAAATGGAAGCGCACGTACCGCGTGGGCACGGAGTGCCCACCGTACGGTTGCCGATTCGACGTCGATGACTGCCGCGTATTTAGCCGGTGCGTAAACGGCCCGCGCCAGTTTGAGGAGCGCTATCCTCTTTCGCCGGCCGCAAGGCCCACGGCAAGGCATTGTGAATCGCCGTCGCCGCAATCGCCGCCTGTCCGGCCGCTACCGCAATCTGGTTCAGCCCGCGCACCACGTCGCCGATCGCATACAGCCCCGGCACGGCGGTGCGCCCGTGATCGTCCACCACCAGTTTGTCGCATTCCGCCGTCTCGGCCCCCAGCTCGGCGGCCAGTTTCGAGCGCGCCGATTCGCCCAGCATCGGATAAAACACGTCGAAGGTTCGGCTTTCGCCATCGGCCGTGTTCAGCACCGGCTTCATATCGTCGGTCAGCGTCACGCCTAGCAGTGGCGATTCCACATACTTGACGCCGGCCGCCTCGATCTGGCGCCGTTCGTCCTCGTTCAGCATCGATTCCTCGCCGCGGTCGAACAGGGTCACGTCGGCGCTGAAGGAGCGCATGAACAAGGCATGCCCGACCGGATTCGTCTCGGAGGTGACCACCGCAATGCGCCGGTCCATCACGTCATAGCCGTCGCAGACGGGGCAGAGCCGCACCGCGCCGGCCGCCACCGCATCGTGCCAGCGTTCGACCGGCAGGCCGGCATCGGCCACGCCGGTGGCCAGCAGCACGGTCAGCGCGCGGATCGGCCGGGTGTTGCCGGCGTCGTCGAGATAATCGCCGACAAACAGGCCGTCTTCCAGCCGCAGGCCGGTGATCTCGCCATGCCGCACCTCGCCGCCGTAGCGCTGCAACTGCTCGGTGAGGTTCACCAGCAGCTGGCCACCCGGCACACCCTCGGGAAAGCCGGGGTAGTTGTGCGACACGGGAATCAGGCACAAACGGCTGTTGCCCTTGTCGACGACGACGATATTGCGGGTAAAACGGCGCAGGTAAATGGCGGCGGTCAGCCCGCCGGGGCCGCCGCCGATGATCAGGGTATCGAAGACGTGGTCACTGAGGTGCTCGGTAATGTCATCCATACATGCATTATGGCGAGACGCGCAGGATGCTTCTATCGGCGTGCGTACCCAGCCAGGGTCGGATGAGGCTTACACCGCCTGCAGCGGCTTGCCATCCAGGGCCTCGGGCTGCAGGGTCACGTGGTCGATGCCGTGCTCCGCCAGCAGCATCGCCTTCACGCGGCGCAGCACCGTCGGCCATTCGCCCAGATCCTTGATTTCGAGGTGGCCGATCAGGGCAGGGTGGCCGGGCGACATGTCCCACACGTGCAGATCGTGCACCGAGAGTACGCCTTCGACCTCGGCCAGGTCGGCGCCCACCTGCAGGTAATCGATCCCGTGCGGTACGCCTTCCATCAGGAAGTGGTAGGACTCGCGCAGGATGCCGACGGTCGATTTCAGGATCAGCAGCGAGACGAAGATCGACAGGATCGGGTCGATACGCACCCAGCCGGTAAAGTAAATGATGGCGCCGGCGGCAATCGCGGCCACCGAACCGAGCAGGTCGCCCATCACATTCACCAGGGCGGCGCGGGTGTTGATGCTGTCCGAGTCGCGCGAGAGCACCCACGCCACCGCGATATTGATGCAGGCGCCGAGCGCCGCCACGACCAGCACCACGCCGCCCTGCACCGGCTCCGGGTGGGTCAGGCGCTGCACGGCCTCGTAGACGATCCAGGCCACGAGCGCCAGCATCGCCAGGCAATTCACGAACGCGGCCAGCGCCTCGGCGCGCACGAAGCCGAAGGAGTGGCGGCTCGACGGCGGACGCTTGGCGATCAGCTGCGCGAGCAGGGCCAGGCCGAGGGCGGCGGCGTCGGTCACCATGTGGCCGGCGTCGGAAATCAGGGCCAGCGAGTTCGACACGAAGCCGGTGACCACTTCCACCAGCGCGAACAGCAGCGTCAGCGTGAGGGCAAAGGCGAGCGCCTTCTGGCTGCGCGCCTCGATGTAGTGGCCGTGGCGGGCGTCGCCGTCGAGGTGGGCGTGCAGGTGTTCGGAAGTCGGTGCGGCGTGCTGGGAGGACATGTTCGATACTGTGGGTTCAAGGCCTGGCAAGTGTAATGGATATCGGGCTGGGCGGAGAGCAGGGCAGCTGCACGGAAATACTTAATTCCAATCAACCCTTGCGCGTGCTGCTTGCGGTCTCTATAATGCTCCTCATTGGGCGGTTAGTTCAGCTGGTTAGAATACTTGGTCGACATCCAAGGGGTCGCAGATTCGAATTCTGCACCGCCCACCAGAACACATCAGACAGTGCGGGGAACTCCGGTTTTCCGCTGTTGTCGTCACGGTAAGAGCGAGAAAGGCAAAAACGGTTATGACACCGCGAACTACAACCTGGTTGTGGGGGAATCGCTAGACGCGGTACGGTGGCCTTTTGCTCGAATAAACTCGACAACACTGAAGCAAACGCGCCTGGTGCGCGTTTTTTTTCGTCCCGACTTTTTCAGTTTCAAATTTATCAATGTTAGCAGGCGCGACAGGCGCCGATTGGAGATCAAAATGTTGAATGTGCGACTTCCGGACGGCTCCAGCCGTCAATTCGAAGGCCCGGTCACCGTCGCCCAGGTGGCCAGCAGCATCGCTACCAGCCTCGGCAAGGCCGCGCTGGCCGGCAAGGTCGACGGCAAAGTGGTCGACACCTCCTTCCTGATCGAGCAGGACGCCGATCTGGCCATCGTCACCGACAAGGATCCCGAAGGCCTGGACGTGATTCGCCACTCGACCGCCCACCTGCTGGCGTATGCGGTCAAAGAACTGTTCCCCGAAGCCCAGGTCACCATCGGCCCGGTGATCGAAAACGGCTTCTACTACGACTTCTCGTACAAGCGCCCGTTCACCCCGGAAGACCTGCAAGCCATCGAAAAGAAAATGGTCGAGCTGGCCAAGAAGGATGAGCCGGTCACCCGCAAGGTGCTGCCGCGCGACGAGGCCGTGGCCTATTTCAAATC
>Ga0308160_10007227_pt1 | contig 11097 bp, 16 predicted proteins | sample PhyFR1_FD_201036 | JGI IMG/M metagenome (GOLD analysis project Ga0308160, IMG submission 201036) | Phyllosphere microbial communities from UC Gill Tract Community Farm, Albany, California, United States - DLSLF.R1 | ecosystem: Host-associated > Plants > Phyllosphere > Unclassified | place: USA... | reverse complement strand
CAAGTTGACGCATCTGATTCTCGAGACCATCGATGAAGATCTACTATCAGTCTCGCTCTATCAATTTGTCGTGAGACTCACAGCCATGACCAACCGGCGTAATGCTTCTCCCAGTGGAGTCATCCCAGTATTAACACCATTCGTAGCCAACCTTGTCCTATTTCCCCTCTCATCACCTCCCGCCGCCGAGAATTTGGCGCCTTCATCTTCTATCTCGAGAAGACCAGTGAAAGGCGAGACAGAAACTTTGAGCCCGACATCGCGTTTCTGAGCTGGTATGGGTACTCGAACTACTAATGGTCGCGAGTCGGTTGTTTCTAGCGTAGGTTCAATGAGGGGAGTCCGATTGGCGATGAGTGGTGTGGAGTAATGTCTAGTAAGGTGAGCCGCATGATCGCGGGTCGCCAGGGTTAGGATGTCGTCTATTGATAGGGATGCTGGGTCCAATTGCAGACTGGCTTCGTCCCTGATGTCTCCAGCTTTCCAACCACCCCCAACACCTGCTTCTCCAATCTCCCATCTGACCTTCAGGCCTAGCCTTAATAATCGCTCAGAAGGCGTGTTGTCACACTCGGCAATAGCTTTCTGAATCTCCTCCATTCCTGTTGCAGCTGTTTGTAATTCACCAATGGAGATGGTTATAGTGGCTCCTAGCATTGGAGTACGTACACCAGTCTTTTGTGGTGGCGGTGGAATATTTCCTGGTCGTTTGCCTTGAGGTGGGGCTTGTGTAGGGCGAGGTCGACTAAATATCAGTACCCACACAGCTTACTCGGTGATGTTGACTTACATCCAATATTTGAGAACCAGCTTTTTCTTCGGACGATCAATTTCAACCATTAGATGATTGCGCCACTTCTCTCTACTCAAATTCATGGCTTGCTGGAATAACACTTCCAGTTGATAAGTCAGAGAGAGGTGTTCTGATATATTAGCTTGATACAAGATAGGGCGAGGTAGCTTACGGATAAAATTGACGAGGCGGACCAGAGGCGCGTCCACCTTCTTTGGCCCGTTGTCCTCGTTCTCACCCTCAGCCGTTGTAGCGGCGCCGGTGTCCTCGGGCGGTAATATCTCCCGGTTCACTAGATCCAGGATCTCCTGCCTTTCCACTCCCTTGAACCGCTTCCCTCCTTTTCCTTTCTCATCACTCCGGCTTTTCCATAACCATTCCACACCCGTTAACCACCATCGACTTGACGCATCCTCGCCGAATCCAGTCAATGACAATTCTGCCCTCCAACTTCCATGTCCACCAGTCACATATGCTCTTCCATCCAGTATCTTCTCTATTACTAGATCTGGCGGGACGTAGTCGATACATTTGAGTCGATAGAGGATATGTGCGTCTAGGCGGCGCAGTGTTTCGAGGATAGAACCGTTGGTGAGTGGTTTACGAGGTGTAAACGCTTCGGTAAGGTCGGATGGGAGACGGTCGTACGTTCCCAGCGTGAGGAGTGATAGCGCAGTGAGCAAGTCTGGATTACGGACCCTGTCTTGTTAGCTTCCTCCTTACACTCCAAGAGAGTTAGCTGACCTAAGCGATTCGAGCTGCTTTGCGGCATGCTGAATATGCCCTACAGCCATATCGTGCTGACTGTTCTGGTACTGCAGGTACTCCGTAACCCGCTTTGCGTCGGTAACTTTCCCCCTAATAGTAGTCGACTTGACATCCTCATTCATCTTGCCCTTTCCTTTCATCCCTGCCATACCAGGCGAGTAGGTATCTCCATTAGAATGCGGAGTCGGGAAGGCAGATTGTGTTTGACTTGGTACTTCTGCCGGAATGATCGTTGGGACGTCCACTTGGGTTTTCCATCGTAATACCGCTAGATACTTCAATACAGCCTGCCGAGTATTTGTCGCGTAGCTAATAACATGTCGAGGTCGCTGTCTCGGTTCCAACTTTGGTAGTCTAACATTAGCTTTTCCTTGAGAACCTTTAAAGACGTACGTTTCCGTGACTAGTGTCTTCAGATCCCCATGAGCTTTCCGTGACAACCTATCTAGCATCTGTCCCATTGGATAATTCTCTGAATCCATATATGGCGGTAGCTCCGCATCCAATACCTCGGGCGGCGGCGCTGGGTACGCGAACCATGGTTCCGACGATAATTGCGGGTTTGTATTTAGATTATGATTTCTACCGCTACTGCTGCCGTTGAGGGTTCGTTTTGATGGACCAGCTTCGGGCTGTTCCTGCTTGAAGGTGTATCCCGACATCCTGCTGATGTAATGATCTATACTGATGACATTGTCACCCTTTGGTGATGAGAAGTAAAGGAGGGAGGGATGGAGGATGTGGTCATTGGTGTGGGATAGATAACGGAATCAAATTGAAATCAATCAGCTGATCATCTTGGGTGTTCTTAATTCAGCATTGTCCCCTCCATACTTCATATCATACATAAAATGACAGGAGCAGGAGAGCAGCTCAGTGCGGAAAGGCTTCTGAGGACACTTCAGCGAGGGAAACAGCCGGACACACTCGGAACCAAGATCGGTCAAGCTCTTGAGCTCATTACCACCCTCCTCGATGATTTAGGGTAAGCTCGATGTCTTGAGCATCAGACAGAGCTAACAGGTAGTGAACGCCAGGTCGCAATTTCGTTCAATGGCGGTAAAGATTGTAAGCTTTCTTGTAAACTTCCTTCAGAACTCAGCTGAACGACAGGTACCGTCCTCCTCCACCTCCTAGCAGCAGTCCTCTATGCCCGACATCAATTCCCACCCCCCGATCTCATCCCATCACGCACAACTTTACCTCCAATCCCGATAGACCATCACACAAATACACTGCACCCTTCGACATCCGAAACCCAACTCACAGACCATATCCAAGAAGCATCAACCTCATCTCTCTACCCCCCTATTCGGTCGATTTATATTACCGCCCCAAACCCTTTCCCAACACTGGACCAATTTGTGCTAGATACGGCGAAAGGGTATAATATTGATCTGCATCATTTTGGGGGTGGGATGAAAGCTGCTTTAAAGGCTTATCTGGGTTGTGAGGGCGGTGAGGGAGTTAGTGCAATGTTGATGGGTACACGGAGGAGTGATCCTAATGGAGGTGAGTCATCCTTTACTCCTGCTTTAGTCTTGTCCCTCGCTCGATTTCAATACTGATGACAGACGTTCCTATACTCGCACCAACAGACCCTTCCTGGCCTAAATTACTCCGTATACACCCACTCCTAGATTGGTCCTACGCGGAAATATGGGCTTTCCTCCGAGAACTAGACGTACCATATTGCGAGCTTTACGATGAGGGGTACACAAGTCTAGGAAGTACACACAACACAATACGGAATCCATGTCTCCAATTAGATGGACAGGAGAAATGGGAACCCGCATGGAAATGTAAGCTTACTCGCTCCATCAGTGACACGAGCTAATGCCGAGTGACGGACGCAACGAGTGAACGAGCCGGACGTTTAGATAAATCCTCATAAGAGTAGAGAGAATGTATAATAGCTGCATACCAAGGGGAACCATGACCATGAAACCATGCTAAGTCTTATGAAATTATGAGAAATGAGAATGAGAAATGTGACCGGAAACCGAAACCTATGCTACCCTCCTATCAATACAACTCCCGAACTCTACTCTACCTCTGATCACCAAAACTAGCCCTCCTATCCCCATTTCCATTCGTCTCGGGTCGTTGCTCGTCCAAACTCAATCTCCCATTCACTGGACTGGACGGTTCAGAGTCGACCAATGTATTCCCCATTTCACCATTAGAGACGAGTCGCGAAAGATTGCCATTCGATGCAGATCGTTTAGTTCGACCGGTAGGTGTTGGAGGCGTTCCCTGAGCAGTGGGCATCAAAGCATTGAGCGACATTGAAGCTGTCATTGCTCCCAATTCGTTCACCTGTTCAGAAACTGGAGCAGAAGGAGCAAGTCTATCGCGAGCATTCAAGACCTGCTGACTAGCCGTCCGAGGTGCCATAGGTGGTGGGGTAGGTGTTGATGGGTTCTCATTGGCCTCGGCAATTGTAGGTGGGAAGTAATCGCCGTTGTTCTGATTTCCTACTGGTGCACCAGGTGCAGCTGGTGTACCGGGGTATTGTCGGGCGGTATTAACCGGGAAAGCCTGGGTGGTAGGTGTACCCAATTGGGCCGATCCACCCATCTGAGGTCGATAGATAGGAGCACCAGGAGCAGGATTCAAGAATGGATTGAACCCGAATCCATTCGGACTGGAAATAGGTAGTCCAGGCGAGAAAGGGCCCATGAAATGATGAGGAATAGGTGGGGTTTCAGGGTATGAATTGTTAAAGACAAATCCAGGCATGGAAGGGGTCATCGGAGGTAGACCACGAGTTTGTAGTGGACTGAGTGGGTTTTGGTACTCGTTGGGGTTCCAAGGTGGCATGGCGATTGGACCAGGGTGTCGAGCCTGGCGGAAGTGCGGTGTCGAATCAGGGCCCATGTTGGGATTGAAATTTCGGAATCGAGGTGTAGAGTCGGGTCCATTGGTAGAGCCGCGGATAGGTGTTGACTGATTTTGAAGATTAAGATTCCATGGGACTCGAGTTGCCAATCGTGGTGCAGGGCGATGCTGAGCCGAGGGCGACGATACAGGGGTTTCTTTGGTAGATTCTGGTGCCGATGTAGAGCCATTAGGTTCGCCTAGACCTAGTGCAGACGCATCGGACTGGCTGTTTGATTGAGAAGTCCGTCTTGGATCGTGATGTTGGCTATCTCGCTCGAGAATGACGCGTATTCGTTGGCCACCTATCTCGCATCTGACTGTTAGCTCCTTTGCCGGCGTGCACCCGTGACAGCTTACCCATTAAACATGGATACAGCCCTAGCAGCATCCTCAACAGCGCCAAAGAGGGCTGTTCCGAATCCCCTCGGTCTTCCTTCGGCATTGGTAAGCACACTACTAGTCAGCTGACGCGTTCCCATATTTGGCAGTGAGCTTACTCGGCCCGTATGATAAGCCCCGCTGGCCGAAGCAGATCCTTGAGCTCCTGCCACTGCATGGAAAGAGGCAACTATCTATCAGCTTCACCCTGCAGACGGGGACACTGTAGCTCACATTGGACACAAAGATTACACGATCATGAAGCGTCTCTGGCGGTCCGAGGCCAGGTCCTCTCTGCCCCAAGCCCTCGAGGTGGGGTACATCGATACTACCCCGATGAGGGAATGGGACATCTCCAGGAAGGCCTTGACTGCTAAAGCTAGCCCGAGCGAATCCAGCTCCATTGGCATGACTACCATGTGACGATGCGGAATGATGTCCTTGACTTGAAGGTGGTCTCGAGCTTGTGCCTAGTAATGCCGGTGAGGGAGCTCGAGGTAGTGCGAGATGTGCCAAATGAGGTGAGATGCCGTGGGGATTTGAAGCTGATGATCCGACTCTCGCGATTGGATCACCACCAACAGTCAGAGATCCAGCTAGAGGTGAAGCTCCCATATGTCCGTACCCGTGAGAGCCAGTATTCTGGCCTGAAAGAGGCATTTGCATCGGCATGCCATTTTGTGTAAACGAAAGAGCGGGTGAATGTGATCGGATTGAACCATTAAGATACGGTTGATGATGGGGCATGTACATCCCATTCCCGGGCATCGGTGGACCGTTCGCCATCGTCATAGGGTGATGTTGCATGTGAGGCGGGCGCTGCCAGCCTGGACCAGGTGGTCCTTGGTGTGGATGATGATTTCCATTGTAAGGATACATCGGACCTCGATTGGGACCTTGGTTGAGGTTGATGGGCTGCTGGGGCTCATATTCAGGTGGTAATCGATCAGGTCGGACTTCAAGCGTTCGAGTCTGCCACGAGAAACCATTGTATCGATCTGGTCGTAAGCTTTTGAAGAGATGGCACGACAGAGAGCTTACCGATAGCACGAGCAGCATCTTCCCGACTACCCATGAGAACAGTCCCATATCCCCGACTCCGATTTTCAGGCCCCAAGCTCACATCCGCCCTCAATACCGTCCCAGCCTTTCTGAACAAATCTTTTAAATCTTGCCATCTGACTCTGTACGGTAGCTTCCATTAGCTATACTCATCAAATGTCTCGTTGTAACTCACATTCCCAACAAACAAGTTGACTCGGCCATCGGCACCCACAGCAGCTGGGAGGAGGTTGGTCATAAGCGGTGTTGAGCGGCCTATAGGTCAGCTCTCTCCTTCGTGTAGGAATGAAGAACGCACCATCTAATGAATCATAAGTAGAATGAACAGGTGGGGCATTGGCCATAGCAGCAGCTATAACAGCCTCAATTTCTGCAGAAGTAGGTGGACGCGTGGGGGACGGTTCGCTTTCTTCCCCTTGGGTAGGTAGAGTCAACTACTTCATTAGCACCAGACAAGACGGAGACATGGGACATACACCATTAGGACGTGTTTGAGCTGCCTCTCCTGGTTCTGAAGACTCTGCCTCTCCATTGGTCTGGACGATTGACATCTTGCTTGACCACAAAGGAGATTCTGTGAGACTCAGCGCGGTGGTCCAATGTATGGAGATGAGGGTGACTTACGATTCGTGGCCGACTAGCTTATCTTATCTATGTGGAGACTGGTAGATAGATGACTGGGAGAGAACCGCCCAACGAATCGCGTAGACCTGGACGCGTCCTGGAATGAAGAGGTATGAAAGGAGTGTGAACGGCTTATGCGAAGTGTGGAGATGGTGTGGATGTATATGCTATAACTATATGTACAGTACTGGGATCATTATATCCCAAGAATGTACAGTATGTTGTTGTTGATATTCAAATGAGAAAGGAGTGAGAAGTGAAACTAGACTAGACACAGTTACAGTTACAGTTAGTTACGAGTACTGCGCCGATGACGAACGACGTCGGTTGTAGTTCACGTGGTTACCGGTCATATACCGGCCATCAACCACTTCAAAGTGAATGCTATGCTGGGCAAGCATAGCCAGGGAGATGAGCAGTAATCTGGTATCCTGTACATATGCATCTAAATCCTATCATGACCCTTTAAATCAAAACAATCCAAGTAAATCATCATCCTGTTTCTTGGCCCCAGCTTGGGGAGCAACAGGAACAGGAGCAGGTGAACTTGATCCCATACCTAGCCCATCGAACGAATCACTTGTGTTCATCACAGGCTGAGCGACAGGTGCAGTCATACTAGCCGTCGAGAAGAGATCCATGAGCTCGTCCAGGGGATTTGTGGATTTAGCAGCGGATGCAATTGCTTTGTTGGAGATTATACCGTCTGAAACTAGGGTATTGTTATCGGCTGGATTGGAGGGCTCGTCGTCGAAGTCTAGTAGGTTCTCGGCTTGATTACCAGCCACGACTGTTTGTAGGGCCTTTTCGCGGGAGGCATCGTCCTCGGGTCTGCTTGTTAGCTGTCGTCGCGCCCACGCGATACAACTTACTCGACAGTACGCTTGGCCATCTCCTCTGCGCCAAGTCGGCCTTTACCAATGAAAGTAGCAGCGGGCTTGTGATACACACTAGCCAGCGATGAGATTTCGCTAAGAAGCTCCTCGAGGATTGCAGGAGCAACAGTAGTCTGGGGTAGACTGATGGGTGGTCGGACCGATAGAACCACCGCCTGTTATCAGCTTTGTCGCTAGAACATGACATACCTTGGCAGCAGCTGGATCGGATGATAATAGACGCCAGTAGATATATGCCCTATCCCGTACATCGGGACTATCGCAATCTTTTGTAGCAGCTTGCAGGACTCGCTGGACAACCGCCTGCGACTCGTCTGGCTTCTTCAAGAACAGCTTGACAATTGCAGTCAGCGTTTGAAGCTGCACCTGGGAGGGTAAGCTGGAACTCGCGATGACTCAGAGGTAAACATACAGGATAGCTCTCTTCCTTGAACGCTTCCAAGAATGTCCCCAGCAGCTCATCGGCGTTATCAATCTTCTCGGCGTACTCGCCAATGATCCAGATCAACGAGGCCTTTGCCTCTGGTTCATCTAGCTCCTCCAAGTTCGCGCACAGAGTAGGGATGATACCCTCGTAATTATGGGGGTATCGTCGGAAAATGTCCTGTCTGTCAGGCTTGCCTGAACGCTGGGCGCGCGATAACTCACCTTGATCACAATGACTGCCTCTTGGACGACATAGCTGACCCTAGTCTCGATCAAATCCATCAAAACACCCACACATCGCTCAGCAGCCGATTCAATCTTGATTGCAACCTGTCCAATCGCCCTAACCGCCTTCCTAACAAAGTCCACGTCGACCTCGGAAGCGTACCTGCCATCAGTGTCCATCTTATGATCATGTAGTGAACTCACTCTTTCAACTCTCCAAGTAGGGTATCCACATTCTTGTCACTTGCGAGTCTGACCATGATTTCCAATTTCTCCACCTTGACGTAAGGTGGGTCGTTGTATTTACAGAAGAATACCCTCATTTCGTTTGCGAGGATATCTGGACGTTTTTGGAGTAGAAGGTTGATGTTTCGTAGAGCGACCCATTGGACTTCTGGTGCGGACGAGATGAGAGTGACTGACGATCAGCTTCATTCCGGGACGGGTATGTGAAAGCTGACCTAGAGGAGGAGCCATCTTTCTCGTGAGCTGCTTGAGCAATTCTTCCCGCTGAACATTCTTCATATGAATCATAATGACCTTGACAGCTCCCAAGACAACAGCAGCATTGACATGCTGAAATTGCGGCAAGACCCTTTCACAAATATGTTCACTCTCCTCAACGTCTTGAGCTTTGTATCGCGCAAGTGTCGATAGTAACGCGATACGTCCCCATTCAGAACATTCGTTAAGAGCCATGAGGAGTTTGGAGAGCGTAGGGGGGTCGATGATGAATGTCGATAAATGTGGTCGGGAAGATGGGGGAGGTGAAGATCCGTTTGGAGAGCTTGGGCGGGAGGGCGGTGCGTTCAGTGAGGCTTCGTGGATATCTGCAAGGGCTGTTACTGCATTTGCGACAACCTGTCATCAGCTTGTGTCCCATTCAAAGGATATGAGGAGCTTACCATTGGATTTCCATCCCCAATGAGATCTTTCAACGTATCGATAAATCCATATTCCACACACAATTCCGGTTTCAGGTCAAAGACCTTAGCAACGCAAAGTGCCGCCGTCTTCCTGACGTATGGGTTCTCATCCTTCAAACACTTCGATAGAGGCGACGCGAGGTAATCCAGGATCTTGTCGGCTCGGAGGACCGACATTGTACGAATAGCAAGTGCCCTTACCAAAGGATTAGGGTCGGCTGTATCCTACTCATCAGCCATATCATACAAAGAGGACCTACTTTGACGAAAGTATTGACGGCCAAGATAACAAGCTCAGGCTGGGTCTTTGCGTAATTCATGAGATAGAGGTACACCAATTTCTTTTGCTCTAGGTCTTCCGTTTGCTAGCATATAAGCCTTTGTCTTTGTCACTCTGTGATGACTTGACTTACCATATTCTTGACGACATCGGGAAAGAGACCACTACAGTCCTTTCCGATCGTGTGGTTTGCAATGACTCGTTTGATTGCGTCTGCTCGTTTCTCTCTGTACTCCGAGTTGAGCTGTTGACGGAGTTCCCAATTCTCCCCTGATTGTCAGCTGTCTAGTCAGATATTGAAAGGCAGCATACCTTTCCGGGGAGGTGCCATCGACATTTTGAGATAGAGTTGCTTGGTGATGTAGCCCCCGTGGTCGAGTAGAAGCTTGACTACTAGCGATACAGTAAGTGGAAGGCAAGCAGAGGATGTATAGTGATGGAGTGAGTCTGGTGGATGAAGCGTCAACGCGCCTGGAATTGGGAACCGCGTGGCAGCCTTCATATGTCCTTCGTGTACCTCACTTATACTCTTACTGCGATACCCCTCTCTCTATGATAGCTATATACATGCATGACAATTCGTGATCGATACCCCAGACTGTAAACCCTACTCCGATCTATCCAAATTTCACCCTACTCGCCCTTGGGTCGCTTCAATAAAACAGCATCATCATCCATCTCATCATCCGTCGTTTCCGCACCCCTACTCTCGACTTTACGTAGTTCACTACCCCCCTTCATAGGCGTATCATCGCTATCTTCTTGGTTCCGACGTCTCGGAGTCGCATCGTCCGAATGACCAAGTTGTCGGGGTAATTCTGCGAGAGGTGTCTGGAGGTCTTCGGGTGCAAGTCTGATATCTGTTTGATGGGATGGTCCTGGGCGCGAGATCTCTTCTAGGGCTTTGACCATTGCTGATCTTGTGGATTCGACTAGAGCATCAACGTCTTCCGATGTCATCCCTTCAGTGGATATGGGTGGTAGAACTGACTTCAGCTCTTTTACCCATCAAAAGGCAGACTCGAGCTCACCTCTGATAGTTAAATCACCCCGGTCCATCCGTGTCTTGGTATCAAAGAGGTGATAGTAATTCTCGCAAACGACTGGAACAATAGGGATCTGAGCCTGGACCGCGAGATGGAAAGCCCCCTTCTTGAAGGGCAGCAGAACAGGATCGGCAGCTAATGAACGTGTGCCCTCTGGGAATACCCATAATGAAATCTATCATCAGCTTGATCATGTACGTGCTGGATATAGCTTACTCCATTCTTCTTCATATCCTCTCCTGCTTGTTTCATTGATCTCATAGCGTCTTTACGGTCTTTTCGGTTCACCCAGACTGCACCTGAGGCGGTCACTAGCATGAGCTTGTTTCCACGGTCCAATCGTCCCAGCTCACGGTATTGACCTAGGAGAGGCATCCACTTGAGTTCCTGCTTGGCCATTATAGATGCTCTGCGAGGGAATATACGTCCAAGGAATAGAATGTCGACAAAGCTAGAGCCTTAGCTTGAGCCTTTCATGAGAGTCCACCAGCTTACCTTTGATGATTACCTATAACAACTGCACTTTGAGGTTTCCCATCCCTTGCAGTCAAGAGCTTCGTCAAATGTTCCCCGCCCTCTACGTTCATTCGCCATCCTATAAGGGTTCCACAGGTGTAGTAGAAAGTCCTAGCCACTGTCCCGTTAGCATTGTTCATTGTAGGTCCCACATACCAATGAAATTGGTATCAAATCGCTAGATTGTAAGCTATATCACTATTGGAGAGGAAGCAAAAGCTTACCCGACCAACAGCGGTGGCAAGTATACTAACCACCACGCCCCATATACTCC
>Ga0308160_10007226_pt1 | contig 11099 bp, 10 predicted proteins | sample PhyFR1_FD_201036 | JGI IMG/M metagenome (GOLD analysis project Ga0308160, IMG submission 201036) | Phyllosphere microbial communities from UC Gill Tract Community Farm, Albany, California, United States - DLSLF.R1 | ecosystem: Host-associated > Plants > Phyllosphere > Unclassified | place: USA... | reverse complement strand
GCTTCTCGTCGACCTTGCGGAACTCTCGCTGACACCTTCCGTCCGACCTGCTCTGCTTGTAGCCTTTCGGTGGAGACGATAGCGACCTTCCAATCGATCTCTTCTGTGCAGAATTGAGGAACGAGGTGAGCTCATTTCTGATCTTCGTCTTCTGTTTCAGACGACCCTGACTCTAGCCGTCTTCGTCGACAGGTTGAACACACCATCGCGCGACTTCCGAGAGGTACAGAAGAGTTCTGTATGTGAGAGCAGAAGGAAGAAGGAGATCTTTCGCACGTGGGAAAGAGAGATATTACGAAATTTCGAAGGTTCAGAAGAGGGCTATAGTTCGCCGCTGGCCGGTACGTGACGTCCTCGACGTCCTGTAGCTTTACATCCGCTAGGTAGACAAGGCATTGCATTGCAAAAACACATGTCTCGCAACGATTTTTATTTTCTCGTTTCACCCCCAACGAGCGGCTTGGAGTCGGATCGAGCTCGCCTGTCTTGCTCCAGAAGGCTGTCGCTTGTCGCTGAAGTCCTTCCTGAGGCTATCCAAACGAGTTTCGACTGAGTGCCTCTCATCGGATTCAACGTGAAGTCGAAGGGGAAAATTTCACGGCGAGGCTGTTGCATACAACCGCTTCCCTTCTTCCCCTCCTTTCACAAGCTGTTTCGACTTTCTCAACCAGTGTACTACCTTATCCGACCTAGCAGACAGTCCGAGGAGCCGTCTACTATCCTCAATCGCGTGCGCTCGACCTGCAGCGGAATTCCCCCTTCAGAAATTGAATACAACTTCTCAACAACCTCCCTCGACCAAAACACTGCAGCAACACGCTCTAGGGATCTCGTGGAGGGTTCAAGGATTGCAATTAGGTAGATAAAGACTCTTAGTCGAGGTACGTAACGTCTCCCTCTCTTGATTCGACTCTATCACGCCGTTTGCCTTATCTCTGTGTTCTCCCTTGCCCTCGAATCTTCAAAAACTCACGCGTTGTTTACTCTTTTCCTTCGATTTGATGCAGTTCTTTCATTCGCATAGCAATACTCTGTACCTACTCAAACCATGTCGACCACCGCTGCATCCGTTTCCCCTTCCTCTTTCCACTTCTCCCCTTCACCTTCAAATGGACTTTCCCCGGCCAACCTCTCGCCAAATCCCGCTTCTCCAGTCTCCCCTTCCTTCGATCTATCACCCTCTGAACACCAAGCAGTAGATGGTCAAGCGTCTCACCCTTCAAGCTCTTCCAATACTCCTCAATCAGACATCCCCACTCCACTTTATGAACGATCTTCTTCCTCCCTCAGCGCCAATTCCGCCTCTCTCTCTCGACCCAATGGAAATGGGAGAAGCATGTCGACGCAGAACCCGCAAGATATCTGGGGCTCGAATGCTTCTCACGCTTCATCTTCTCCCACCGGAAATCATTCGTTTTTGAACTCTGGAGGTTACTCGGGAACAATCGGTGACTCAACGGCGCAGAGAACGACTCGAGCAGCAAGTGATGGGCTACTCCTCGGATCTGGTTTCAGTTCGGCCCCGACGAACGGAGTTAGTCCACCAGGAGGGAGAATGTCAAGTTTAGGTAGTGATGATAGCTCTGAGGAGCAGGCAATGTTCAGGGAACACCAGAGGAAGACTTTGGAGAGTTCCGCAAACGCAAGATTGGTCAATTCAGTTCACAACAGTTCGGCAAACACTTCGACCAACGGCAGTTCGAGATCTTTCGGTTCAACCACTAGTCCGACTACGAGTCCCTTCTTCACTCCGCTCACTATGAGCTCGAGCAACTCGACTGCCGCTTCTTCAGTACTCCCTCCCCTCCTCTCGCCAACTTCACAATCTCCCCCCGGTTCTTCTCGCTTTCCTCCTCTCTCTTCTGCCGCCAACGACATCGACGCGAAAGGCGCTACCCTTCACCTCGGCGATCTCGACGTATGGATGGACGAGCAATACGTTCGAGAATGCTGCAAACAGATGGGATGGGACAACATCACGAGCATCAAAATGAGTCGAGGAGCTAGGTTCGTTCAGCTCTCCCCTTCTCTCATTATGCTATATGAGCATCGATTAACGTCATTTTTGTCCGGCGCGTGAAAAGCAGTCCATCTTCCGGCTACTGTTTCCTTACCTTCCCCTCCTCCAACGAAGCTTCTCGAGTTCTCGCTCGTTTCAACGCTTCTCCTCCAATGCTCATGCCTCGTAGTGGTCGAACCTTCAAGCTCAATTGGGGAACCGGTGTACCTGGAAGTGCACCGAAATGGGAAGGAGAGTGGAGCGTATTCGTAGGCGATCTCGCGAGAGAAGTAGGAGAACAAGAGTTGATGGTACGTCTCGAATTCGTCTCCTCTGTTCGCATCTTCCCAAGGCTGATCTCTATCATGTGTGACAGGGTCTCTTCACTCCTCTCTTCCCCTCGACCAAATCGGCAAAAGTCATGACCGATCCTTCTTCTGGTCTCTCTCGAGGCTACGGATTCGTTCGATTCGGAGAAGAATCCGACATGCAAAGAGCTTTATCGATCGGTCTCAACCCGAACTCCGGTTTACTCCTCCACGGTCGAACAATCCGAATCAGCGAAGCTACTGGAGGTGCGAATGGAACTCCTGGGTTACTCGACGGTGCAGGAGGATTTAAGGATAGGGAGCGAGCGAGGACGAGAACTGCTAGCGAATCGAACGGATTGAACGCGACAGCACCAGGCTACTTCCCTCCTTACCCCTCTCAACAGCAACAGCAAGATTACAACCCCTCGAACGGTCCTTCCGACTACAACTCTTCTCCTTACCCTGCTCCTTTCTCCCCGACGATGCCCCTTTCGCCCAACGCTCTTCAATTTGGCCCTCCTGCTGGAAACTCAAACAACGGTCCCCTTTCGCCTTCTTTGAGAGGTCCTCTCAGTCCTTCACTCGGAGGAGGAGGAGGCAGAGAGAATGGTCCTGTTCGACAACCGATTCCCGCTGGGGCAGTTCCACCTGGTGGAGATCCTAACAATACGACCGTTTTCGTTGGTGGATTGCCTGCTTGCATCAGCGAAGAGACTCTCAAGGTTTGTTTCGCTTCTTCCTCTCGTTCTCAGATCATCTCACTGACCATCGGTCCCTCTGAACAGAGTTTCTTCCAACACTTTGGAGAGATCACTTATTGCAAGATCCCAACTGGCAAAGGTTGCGGTTTCGTCCAGTTCGTCAAGCGACAAGATGCGGAACTCGCTATCGCCAAGATGAACGACTTCCCTATTCACGGCAAGAGTCGAATCCGTCTTTCGTGGGGTCGCAGTCAAGGTGACAAGCAAGTCGAACACGTTAGGAAGTTGGCGAGCGCTCTCGGAGTTCCGTTCGATGCGGTATGGAGAATGGTTCAAGGTCAAGACAACTCGACCATTAAGCAGATCGCAAGCGCTGTAGGAGGTCCCGGATCGACTGCTACTTCTCAACAGCAACAACTCGCAGATCGACAAACTGCCGCTGCTGCTAACGCTGCTCGTATGGATCTTCGAGCGGTCGCAAACGCTGCTGGTCTGACCGAAGCTGAAGTCCTCGATCTCGTCAAGTCGGGGAACCCTGGCAATAGCAGCGGTCCTTCTTCCTCGCTCGCCGAACGAACCAACAGTGGAGGATCGACTTCGAACGGCGATTCACTTCTCGAGCGTTCGGGCAGCGGCGACAAGTCATCGTTGTTCTCGCGAATGGGACCCAGCGCCTACTCGAATCAGCAAAGCTCGCAGAACCACCAACAGCAGTCGATGCTTCCCCTCTCTCCTCCTCCCTCAGCCGGACCTGCCGCAGGATCTTTCTCTCATCACCAATCTCAGCTTCCTCCTCCAGCTGCACATGCTCACAACGGTTTCCACCCGCAAGCTAACCCTTACGGACCTCCTCCACCCCATCCTCAGGGACAATTTCACCCTCCTCCTCCCCATCACGCTTTCCCTCCTCCCGGTCCTCCTCCTCACATCGCCAACTACCCTCCTCCTCCTCCTCATCACCCTTCTCCATCTCCTTACAACGCTATCAGACCCGACTCTTACGTCGTCCACTCGCCCAATACGAACCCTTACGAGCGAGTCGATTTCGCTGAGGGAGGCCGACCGACCCCTCCTCTCCCTCGAGGACCCTACGATCAACCTCAGAATCATCTCTACGGACCGAATGATCAAAACAACCATTACACGACTTCCCCTCATCAACCTTCTTCGCAAATGAACGGAGTCGAGGATTCGTTCGCAACGATGTCGTTCGGGACTTCCCCTTCTCTCTCGCAACCTCCTCGTACTCTCCCTCCTCCTCGAGGTCTCTCCTTCAGCAACACTGGCGCTGGTTCAGGAGTTGGATCTCCCAGCGCTCCCGACTTCTTCCCTAGCGCGCTCGGCAGTCCCACAACGACCAAGTTTGATCTTCCGACAGAAAGTAGCTGGAGTTGGAACAGCATGGGAGCTGGTCGTGCTTGATCAGAATTAGCTCCTAATAACCAAATGTGAGAATAGTTCGACTTTCTTCGTTTTCGCGTTATCAAGCTTTACTGACTTCGATTCCCTCCATCAGACGTCAACATCTCTCACTAGATTCGTTTCGCTTATACCCCAGGACAATCACAAAATTCACCCTTTCGCCTTTCTTTCGGCCATTTCTTCAATGTTTCTTCGTTTCTTCTCTTCGTCTCCTCAGCCTCGTTTCGCTATCGGTTTCGTTCATTAGTTCCCGTCAATCTGTTCACAACTCCTCGTTCTCGCACGCACAACTTTTCCACATTATCATCCCATTTCGGAGGCGTTGCATCAAACTTTAACCACCTCCCTCTCGATATCAGCATTCTCCCCGTTCGAAATCGCATTACCACCTCTTCCTCGTTACACCTCGTCTTGTTGTCGACTCTGTTACAATTCGTTTCGCAACCTCCTACCGATTTTCATACATCCATTTGTCGAACTCGTTGTCATTCCCAAACTTTTCCTACTCTTAGGCTTACCCTCACTACCACCCTCGGTCTCTCTCATTTTTATTATTGCCTCGTTTGTGTCCCTCTCTCAGTCATTCTCTTGTATGTTCGACTCTCTTCTCTTCGCGTTTCGTTTTCGATATTTTTCAGGTTTCCATTGCAAAGGTTTTATTCGTTCTTCTCATTCTCTACTTAGCTCGAAGATGTGGGAGACTGGCCGGGGGGACACTGGAGCAGAGTTTGACTAGAGGAATCTCTCCATCACTCACTTGAGTTTAGTTGAAAGACTCGCAGGAACGTCGCCTCGGAGAGAATTCCGATTCGACCAACGTTCCTCTCTTACTGGGTCGATAAGCTTTGTCGAGTACTGCTCGTAGGAAACGAGTGAGAGTGTAAACGAGGTCTTCTACAGACGACGGAGAAATTCGTTGCGAAATGAAATTTAGCGAAGCGATTGACTTTCTCGATCGCTTTATCACGCTCCTTCCACACTGCTTCCGAAGCTTGTTCGAGCATTTCTCCTCGCAAGTGAGGACATTCTGCTCCTCTAACAAATCCTCCAAACCTCACCCGTATCTCCGGATTACCCACTCTTCCTTTCTTCCACTTGAAGTTTCGAAAAAGCGGACGTCCTTCACCTCCCTCCACTCGTCTTGGCAACTTTAAACACCTCGATTAGCTAGATAGAGTTATCAAGATCAAGCTGGCGACTAATAAGGAGCAATCGTAGCTAGTCTCATCCTCCTCCCACCCCTCTCTCTCTCTTTCCTGTCGGCTCCATCTCTCTCCTTCACCCCCTCGTTCCTCGCTACCCGAAATCGAAGTGACGCGACTCGCCGAGCTCTTCTAGTACCCATACGACTACACTACAAGCTAGTGCAACGGCAGTGACAGAGTGATGTATCGAGGGAATGAGGTTGAAGGATTCAGAGGAAGCGGTGCAGAATATGGTCGATTCGAGCAGAGTAGGCAGATGCAGCAACAGGGAGGGTCAGATAGAAGGGACATAGTCATGATGCAGCAACCTCAGCACCGATTCGCGCAGAATCAGTATCGACAAGAAACTTCATCTCCGAATTTAAACCTTCCTCATGCATCACGCCAAATTCCACAGCTGCAGCAGCAGCAACAGAACTCCCACGCACAAGCTCAGCAACGTCTTCAGTCGCACGCGTCAGCTCACCAACCCGTCTCATATCATACCTCGAATGGTCAATCATTACCGCCCTCTCATAATCTCCCTTCTCATTCTCATTCTCAATCCCTCTCTCAATCTCCTCATCTCGTTCAGCAGCGACAAAGAGTTGTGGCTCAGCAACCACATCCTATTCAGTCTCAGCAGCACCAAATACGATACAACCCTTCTCATGAGCAGCAGCGAGACCACCCGCTTCCCTCCCCTCAGATTCCCTCTTCGACCCCTAATCAATTCTCTTCCGCTCCCTCACCTTACGCCGCTTCTCCTTCGACCTATGCACCTTCTCCCAATCAGCCAACTCAGCATCAGAGGCAGTCGACTCTACCTCATCCGGCTGCACGTCGAATGAGTGTGGAACAGTCTATTGCCGCGAATCTCCCTCCTTCAAACAATTCCCCTCGAACAAATCGACAACCTGCCTACCCTACCCCATCGCAGTCTATCCCGAGTAACCGATTCCCTCCTCAACAGAACTCGACTCAGTTTCAATCGACTTCGAGAATACCGGAAGAAACGCCTGTCGCTGGTCCCTCGAATTCTCGCCAACAACCGCAGATGACGACTCGATTCGTCGAATTCGAACCTCCGAGTGCTACGTCGCAACCTCAGCAGCCCAGCCCTACCGTTCCTCCTCAAACACTTCCGGAAACTATCGAATTGAAAACTTCGACTGATGACAAGACGACAGCTATCTTTCAGTACGTCTGCTTTGATCATTGTTTACCTGCACGATGCTTATCACTATTGCGCGAACAGCTCTTACGTTCTGGATTACCTTCAAAGAGCTGGATTCCTATCGACAGCCGCCGCCTTCCTTTCCGAGAATCCCAGCATCTCACTTCACTCTGCCGACTCCGGTCGGGTCTTCCCCTCGAACTCGTCAAAGAACGCATCATCCTCTATTCGGTCTTACACTACATCTCCTACATCGATTTCAAACCCATCTTCACGGACTTCCCCAACTTCCCTCCCTCTTTTCCGATCTGAATCCGGTTCTTCACCTATCTCTCCGACACAGCAAGATGCACAAAACCACTCGACGGTGGAGAGCACTAGCTCGACCTCTAGCTCGAGTACTTTCGGATTCGAACGAACGAAGGGAAACGGCACCGACGACGAGTTTCCAAGTCCTGGAGATGAGAAGCGAGAAGAAACGAAGGCTAATCGTCAAAGGACAATCCCAGCTGCGAACGTCGAGTATGAAGTCGAGTCTGGATATCTGTATGAGTGCGTTGACTTTCTCGTCCTTTCTCCGCCTCAACCTATCGCTTATCTCGTTTCTGTTCGGTAGATGGTTCCACGTCTTCTACGATGTTCACTCGGCGAGAAGTGGGAAAGGAGGATCCGTTCAAGCTCGATCCTTGGTTCAAGCGAATTCATCTGTTCAAACTGTCGCAAGTCGAACTCAAATCAGTCCGGCGAGAAGAGTTCCCGGACAACAACAGCAGCGTCCTCGACCACCGATCACGATCGACACCGCTCAGACTCAAGCTCGACCTTCTCTCGGCTCTAGGAGGATGTCGGGAATGGGGACCATGCAACAAACTTCCGAGGTACCAGGTCGAACAGTCGTTAATCGAGCAACACCTTTCCAACAACCCGCTTCCGTCTCTCACTCTCAACCTCCTCCTCTCTCTCGTCGAAACTCCCAGCAACTCTACGTGCAACAGCAGCAAGAGAGTCAAGCTCGCCAACAGACTTTGCAAGAACGTCAACGTTTACAGCAAGTTCAGATGGAGCAGATTCAAATGCAGAAACAGATGATGGACAAGCTACAACAAGAAGCACAACAGATCACTGCCAGGCAAAAGAGTCTCTCTGGTGAGTCGACACTTCGTTTCGTTTCGCACTCAATGCCATAGTTCTGATTCGTTTTGTTTACAGCATCTTCTCAACCACCGACACCTGTCGCTTCAGGCTTACCTGGTCGATCTAACGAATCCTTCTCGACCTATCACGCTTCATTAAGCGCGAGTCAGAGATCTCAGCTCGAACATGCTTCTCCGACGCTCAGTAACGCCGAAACTTCACCAGGTAGCTTCGTTAGTGCAAAGAGACAAGGTTCGATCGGAACGCCCATGGTCAAGATTGAGGATCAATCTCGACCAGCGATGCCTCGCACCTACTCGCAACCTCACGTTCAACAACTCGCAGCTTCTCCTCTCGACGGCTTGATGCCTCCTCCTTCGTCGACTTCCGCTCCTCTTAGTCGACCTCCCCTCAGTCGCTCGGCTTCGACCTCATTCGTTCAAGAGGATCAGCCCACTCCGAAACTCTCCGACTTGACCGGAAATTCGTCAAAGAGGAGAAGGGATTCTGTGATCGAGCTTCCTGATCAGTCGGAAACGAGGGAACTGAAAAAGGTAAGCCATTGCGACTGTAACTTTTGCATGTATAGTACGTTGCTGACCTGATAGCTCGATCGACTCAGGTGCGCTCGAGTTCAGAAGTTGGAGGCGTTTCGAAGATTACTTCGACCAAATCGCCTCTCTCGTTCGAAACCGACTTCACTGCTTCCTCCCCTACGGCCTCGACAGTCGAAGTTCCCATCGTACCCTCGCAAGCGAAGACCCCAGTCGAACGTCTCTCGAATCCATCTTCCGAAAGTCAATCAAAGCAAGATTTCGCACCGATGAACGATACGGAAGCCTTCCTAGCGAGTCTCAATGCTTCAAACGACGTCGCAGGCGAGGCTTCTATGGGAGGAGCAACTTCCGACGAGCTAGAGGTGCCGACGATGACCGATGCTGAGGTAGATTTCCTCGCTGCTCTCTCTTTCCCTCGACCTTGACGAAACTGACACTCTTCTCCTGCCGTCACAGCTCGACGCATTCTTCGCTGCATCGATGAACGAGATTGATCAAACACCTCACGAGCCATACACAAAGGGACCACCTGTCTCGATTCCTGACACTGCAGATTTCGATTTTACCGAATACAATTCTTTCTTCGGTGCCGACTCTGCATCATACGACCCTACGACCTTCGATCTCAACGTTTAGACCTCTACTCTACCCCGACCTCTCCCTTCTTCCGACCTCGTTCATCCGATATCGCACTCTCGTTTCTTGACCTCCTTGCCTTTCTCTGCAGTCGTTCTTGACCTTCCAACCTTTTACCCAGCAGTTCCGTATCAAGCTTTACAACGCAGTCCTATACCCACTGTCTCACCTCGTCTTTCGTTCTATCGTTCTTTCGCAACGCCTTTTACCCAGTTCTTTCGTTCTCTTTTCGTTCGATATCGTTTTCTTCCTGGTTTTGCAAGTTGTTCCTTTGTCCAGTGTCTTTAAGGTTGTATATCGCGGTCCCCTTTCTTTCTAGACGTGCAGTATCTTTCTTTCAGTCGTTCATATCGCGATCGAGCAGCAGTCGAGAGAAAAGATTCCTTGCGAAGAAGTCGGAACTGCTAGAATTTCTCCGCCGTCTGCTCGAAGCTTGTCCTCGTTCAGTCAACCTCGCTCCTTCGCTGCTATCTGGAGCGTCGAGGTGGAAACCATGACTTGCGAAAAAGTTGGCTCAACTTCGATCGGAGAAATCGAAAGGCTTCTTTCCTCTCTCTTCATCTCTCTTCCTCGCTTCCTCGTCCTGACTCACAGCATCAGTAAACCCGCTCATCTAGCCAGTCACAGCCCTCTCCGATCCCCGAGCACCTCCTCCTCTTTCTAATGGCGTCAATGTCAACCGAGCCTTCCTCTTCCTCCTCCTCCTCACAGCAAGAGATGGATACAACAGAGCAGCTGTACAAGACTGCACAGCATTACATTGGACAAGTGCGTACATCTCACTCTGCTCAGCCGTTGTTTGCCGCCTAACCCCCTTTCTTTCCGATTTCAGGTGATTGAACTTCTCGCTACTACTATCACCAAAGACTCTCATTTGCAGCACACGTCGACGCGGTCAGCAGGATCAACCCTAGGCAAACACTTGAGGCATCTTCACGATCATTACCGGTTATTACTAGATGCAATTCCCGCTTCAAACGATTCCCCTTCCTCAGACGACACCTTGAACGTCAATTACGATGTACGATTACGGAACGGAGATGCAGAGAACCACCACGATGCGTGTGTCGAGAGTTTCAAGTATTTGAGGGAACGGATGAAGAGGGATACGAAGGAAGGGAAAGGGATTCCTTCGAGTCGACCGGTGAGATTGACCGCTATCATCCCAGAGAAGGTAGTCGTCGAAAGCAGTAAGCAATCTCTCATCGACTCGAGCTGTCTCATACCTTTAACTGATCAAGAGCTTGTCGGATCGTACAGCATTCGGAAGGGAATTATGGTTCGCAAGTTTCCACGCCGTCCATCATTTCGCCCTCATTCGAGTCATCCTCGGCGAGTTGGACCTCAAGGTATCAGACGATTTTGGAGTCGCACCTGCAACCCTTTTGCATCGACATGAATTAACACCGAAGAGCAAGATGTGAAGGAAATCTCTCATCTTCTCCAGTTTATGATTCGATACACTTTGATTATTTGCAAAGTAGGGGAGTACATAGAAGGGATATAGAAGGGAGCTTAGCTGTTGAATCACTGTAGCCAATATAATCTCCTTTTCTGCAGCTCCCTCCTCCCATCTCAACTTTCCTTGCACTATTCCCTCACTCGAGAGTATGTGGAAGCTCAACTAGTCAAACAGCCTCCTCGAAAGAAGTCGTCAAGGTCGTTCCGGCTTATGTAGCTTCCTGTTGTTGGTTTCTTCTTCGCTCGTTCACCTGTCTACCTCGAACCCTCACCGAGGCGAAAGAGGGAGGCAAAACAGGTTACGATCTTTACCTAAGCATTCAGGTGATTGCCTGATTGAAGTGTGAATCCATTTCGAGGGATCCGGCGTCGAGCGTGGTTTTTGTAGGAGAAAGAGAGAGCGTGAAGATTTCCGTTGAGTCGTGAAATTGAACATTAGAGATAGAAAGATTACAACAGACTACAGTTTTCAAATTCCCTGAAACGAGTAAAGCTACAAAAGATAGGATTGTAAAAC
>Ga0308160_10007224_pt1 | contig 11100 bp, 17 predicted proteins | sample PhyFR1_FD_201036 | JGI IMG/M metagenome (GOLD analysis project Ga0308160, IMG submission 201036) | Phyllosphere microbial communities from UC Gill Tract Community Farm, Albany, California, United States - DLSLF.R1 | ecosystem: Host-associated > Plants > Phyllosphere > Unclassified | place: USA... | reverse complement strand
TATCCATAGAGGTAATCCCGGGTATCTCCGTTGCTGCTGAAGGCTCAGGCTGAGTACTGAGTACACGCACACTATATAGATACTTCTGCATTCATTCTATTCTAGCTGTTCCCTCTGTTTCTCGTTCCCTACTGACCATGTCCGCTTTGCGCTGATCTACAAAAGCTTACCAACCTCCTGCTGACCCTGGGGATCAAGGTGGGGCACAGTGTTGGTAGTAGTCAAAATAGGTCCCTGGGCGGTGGTGGTAGTACCAGCGGTAGTGGGGTCAGCAGTAGACTTCTACTTCATCAGTTCCAATCATATATACTTAAAGGAGGAGAACTGACATCGCTCAAAAAGTCGTCGACCTTGTGGACACCTGTTTGGAAAGCTGATGTTGCTTGGGTTACGATACCGGGGTGAGTATCGGTCCTGGTCTTTTCATCGAGGGTAGATGTGATCTGGTTGAATGCGCCCTGCAAATCAGCTCTGAGCGGAGCGAAGAAGGGTAGTATGAAAGAAAATGGACAGGAAATGAGGGGTCAAGGAGGAGGAAAGAGGGGGGGACATACGGAAACAGTAGCCAATCCCTGACCAAACAACTGTTTAGCTTTCTCACCCAAATCCCCAGTAGACTGTCCAACACTCGTACTAGCAGAACCAGTTCCAGGGCCAGCAGCATATGGAGCAGGCTTGATATCATTTACTGTTCCTGTTGGGGAGACTTCGGTTGTTGTGGATTTGAGGCTTGTGCTTGATGTTCCCTATTTATCAACCTCTGATATTTACCAAACATCTATTGTAATATAGATTGAGATAAAGAAAAGAGGAGCAACCTACGTCGAGCTTGTGTTCTAGCTTTTCGAATAATTCTTCTGCTTTATGCTCGGCAGCGTCGACATATGGTTTCGTAGTCTCCTGGATTTTCTGAATGTACTACAGGTCAGTCTCATCTCTCGTAAAACTGCATGCTCGTTATCCAAATCCCCATATCCACACATGCTCTTCTGCTTGGCCTACCGGCCAGAATCCGACTTACAGGCATTCCAATCTCCTTAGCTTTCTCAAATAAACCAGGTCCCCCAGCAACAGGGTCAAGTGCTTTAGCAGGTGGTACCCCAATTTCCTCAGCGGGGACAACAGGTCTAGGTTCCCCAGGAACGATAGGAGCGGTATGAGCTACTGGTCCAGTCTCTACTCCCGGGAGGGAGATGGAGGAGAGGGTACCGACTGTTGGTGCGGATGAATCGATGGGTGGGGGGATGAATGGTGCTGTCATTGTGATAGATGATAGATAGTTGATAGAAGATAGTAGCAGATAAAAGATAAAAGATTGATTGACCCATACGAGCAATTCACAGTGATATTCAGGTAACTCAGGTTAACGCAATAAATGACGTCAATAGTGACTAACCTCTCTTCTTTCCCCTTTCCTTTAACTTGTGCCGTAGTTTGTCGATCAATCTCTAGCTTAAAATTCGCAGTGAAGGCTCCACAACAACGGGAAGGATCTACGAGTGCCCCAGCGACCACCTGCAGAAGTAACAAATAGAGAGACGTATATATACATGATAAAAATGCTATAACAATGATCGAACTTCGTGACGGTCATTACAGAATCAGATGAAACAAATACACTTTTCTCCACCAGTCAATCTACCATGAGAACTGACGTTTTATTACTGATAGCAATTTGGGGGAGTAAGCGATGTCATCTCTGAACCTGAGGACCGTCGAAGGAATCAAGGATTGCTCTGACTGCTAGGGCGTTGTGGGTGTTGCCGCCTGTAGTCCATGACACTGGGGATCTTTCGAATCTGACATTAGCTTTTGATCTTTGACTCTTCTCCCTTCTACATCCTCATTCTCAAGAATAAGAATGAAGAAGAGAGGAAGAAAGAATAACTCACCCGTTAAAGGTACTAGCAGCACATAGGGTATAAGCCCCCATCTCACCCCAAGCCAACCAATCACCAACTTCCAATCCCTTGGGCAACCTAACGACAGACCTAACACAATCGATAGAATCACAAGTAGGTCCCCAAACGCTCGCTTTCTCGGTATCCTTGTAACCCAACAATACGGGCAAGTCGACGGGAAGAGCAACGTTGGGCGCAGGAGGGAAAGATGGGCGGGCAGTGGTTAAAGTGGAAGAGATGGTGAGGGGGTATGGGTGGACGATTTGGTGATCAAACATGATACAGTTGAATGAACCGTATACTCCGTCGTTGATGTAGTCTGGCCGTCAGGTATGTGTTGCATTTCGTGGAGAGGGGAAAACTTACACATGACATCTGCGCCTTCACCTTCTCCCTCCTCCTCGGCGTTGGCTGGGGCTGATCCATCGAGGGCGCGACGCTGGGCAATGATGTTGGTAGCGAGCGTGAATGCTGTTTGTCAGTATGGCCTAGAGAGGGGTGATGACAACGAAGATATGTGAATGTGATAATGTGTAGAGAGTATAAAGACTCACCACTGGAAACCAAGAATCTTCCTGGCTCGGCAACAACCCTAACACCCTGTTCCTCTGGGAAGTACAAATCAAGTGAACTCTTGACAACCTCACTCATTTCCTCAAAAGTCTCCCTCTCAAACCCACCCCCAACATCAAGAAATTTAAACTCATATCCAGCCTCTTTACCCATATCAAATACTTTCCTAGCCCTCCAAACCGCATCGGCGAATTGCATAGGATCCTTACATCCACTTCCAACATGGAATGAAACTCCAATAACGTTCAATCCCAAGCTCCTTGCCAAAGCCAATAGACCGGGACAGGTAGAGAGGGGTGCACCGAATTTGAGACCAAGTCGACAAAGGGACTTCGAGTCGTCCGTCAACATCCTCAATACCAATTTTGCGTTTGGCGAGTATCTCTTGATCTTGTGTAGTTCATCGGCATTGTCGAAAGTCATCATCTCAACTCCACAGGATTGAGCAGATCGAACGAATGAAGCGGGTTTGCATGGGTTTGCGAAAATGATCCTATCGGGTGAAGGGGCGGTAGGTAACGAGAGGACTTGATTGATCTCGGCGGAAGAAGCGCAATCGAAAGACATGCCCAATAAAGACAAGAAATGAAGAATGACAGGCGAAGGGTTACATTTGACAGCGTAGAAGATCTCGACTCGATCCCCAATAGCCGAGTTTCTCCATAATTGAACAGCTTCATAGACAGCCGAGAGGTCCGCAGCGAAAAAGGCAGATTCTTCTCCACTTTCTGCCCTTTCTGCTAATCCTTGCTGTAGGACTTGTTCAATAGTTTGATCGGTAACGGTAGCAAGAGCAGGGTTGGATTTATCGTAGGTTCGTACTTGAGCCGAGAGGGGGGGAGTAGGTAAGTGAGAAGTGGGGACATAAGGGATCTTGGCGGAAGGATCGAGTACGTGAACTAAATCGGATACTGTCGATGGAGCAGGGGTGGGATGCTCAGATTGGATAGGACCATTATAGGTATAGGCGATAGCCGGATTTTGAGTGACGGTGGTGGTCATTTTAAAGTGAGTCTCGCGATAGGATTGATCGTAAACTGATGATCAGTCAATACGAAACTTTTCAATCACACGACACTTACTTTCCAATTGACTGCCTTTTTATCCTCTGTTTACAAAGAGGGAGTGATGAGGACGAAGGGCGACAAGGGGATAAGTTGTCGGGTACCTATGAAACTATTATATATAGGTAAAGGAAGGAACGTGTTCACCTATGTAATATCGTTTTTTGGTCAACTGCAACAGATCTCAAAGCACCGCCGAGATTCTGATTCCGGTATATGTGTACCTGGGTGCGTCATCGGTAAGAGTGAACGGGAATTTGAGGATGAGGAATGTGGCACCTCTCCCAAGTCGAGTATATCAATACTGGGATATGTATGCATACTGAACTATGTGTTCGGCTCGAGACTTGGATACATATGAAGCGGAAACACGAGTAGAGCAGCACTACTCCTCATTCTCACCTCGAACTCGACCACTGAGTACGTATATGGCTAAACAAATTATAATACCTATCCTCTCCATAAAATCTAATGTCCACAATCACACACTAGCCAGCAAGCGGATCAACACCTTTCTCCTTTTCTTTCAATTTCTGCTGAGCCGCATGTGTCTTGAGCAATAATGCGCCTTCTAGTGAATATTTCCCTTGGGCTTTATGATATTGTTTCCCTTCTGCTACCTTGCCTGGGATGTTAGCGTCCTTCTGCAGATCTTGATTCCCGGGATGTGGGATGGATATGGACATCCAAGAGGGTGGGCGGCAGGAGGAGTGAGATGAGGAGGAGGGGATAGGGAAGAGGGGAGGAAATAGAGGAAAGAGGATAATGGAAGATGGGACATACCAGACATGACGATATCGTAATTCTTCTTTGCCTCTACGTAATTACCCCTCGCAGCATATAGCTTACCAAGTTCGAAGTGGCAGTGATAGATGATATAGTGATCCAGCTTTTCGTCAGTGATGTATTCAGGCGCTCTGCTGTATCCATGGAAAGGGAGGTAACGTCCAAGATCTCATGGTCGTCATATCGAGATAGAGGTGGAAATGAACTCAGGAAACAAATCTGGTGGAAAGACTCACCTCTACTTTCGGAGCATGTTCCAAGACCAACAAGAAATCCTTCTCTGCACCCGCATCAATCTCTTCATCACTCGCTTCACCCTGACTTGCGCTTCGAGCTTCAGGAGATGATTCAGGAGGTGGATGGCGGGCTGTGAATTGGACTACACCCCTCAAGAAGTGGCCAAGGGTGTAATCTAGCATTAGCCCATATTTCCTGATGGCAATTCTTCTTATGCTGGAAGTAGTGAGAGCGAGGTGGCGAGATGGACTGCAAGACGGATAGAATTGAGACGGATGAGAGAGAACGTACCATCCCAATATTCATGTCCATTCCCATATTCCTCCGGCGTTACCCCCTCAAGTGTACCCAACATCTTATCAATCCGAGGAAGTAAAGTATGTAACAAACTCTTCCTAGGGGTATGTGATAATGATCCAAAGACATAAGCCAGCTCCATAGCAGGGAGGAATAATCGATGATTCTGCGAATGGAATTTCCTAGCTTTTCTCGAACACAATTTTTCGATTGGTAATGATTTCCCAGCGATCTTCTTGGTTAAAGAAGGGATTTCATCCATTAATCTCAGAGCTTCTTTGGTGCTTGCTCCGGGATGATCATCTTGGATCAACTCTACTAGAGAGGCTGCTGCCGCACTATTATCAGCTCCTCTCCAGGACACAAGGAAGGGACGTACTAGGTGTAAACTGCTCTACTCCAGTTGGACTCGTCTTTGAGGATACTAAAGCAGTCTAGTGCTGATTTCCAATTTCCAAGCATAAAGAAATTACAGGCGTAATCCCAAAGACACATGTGTTGGAGTTGAACGTATTCTAGATCCAAGTCCAGCGCGCGCTGTAGACTCTCTGCACATTAGCATGGCTGGAGGAGATGGGACATACTATTTGCGAGTTCGGGTTCACATTGGGAAGTATGTAATCTAGCTTGGAAGTATAGGAAGAAGACTCCATCGGGGTATCTGATATTAGCATCTTCCTCCTCTCATAACTCCTGCCTCTCTCGCGGGAGAAGGGACTAACCTCTTCATATTATATTCCAAAATAGCCCTAGCAACAGGAATATCAACACCAGCAACTGGCCTACTCATCAGCTTCCTTCTCTTATTTCCAAAACAAAGCATGGAGGACGCACATCAAAACAGAGATGACCAAGTGGAAAGTAAGTAGGATCATATCACAAATAGGTCTTCTCAAACCCTCATTCTTCTCGTCGAAATCAGGTTTCTCGGCTCCGTGATGCCATCCCCCAGCGGCCATTAATGATTCAAGGGCGACTTTTCGGTCTCCTGCGTAACCAAATACTTCTGCGATCTGTTGTCAGCTCCCATCGATGGCAATTATGCTTACCTTCAAGACTTTTCCTGGGAGGAGAGAGAGCATGAGGGAGGAAGTTCCTGTTCCTAAGAGGACACCCTGGTTGTTAGAATGCGCTACTAAAGGAAAGACGGGACCCACAGATCGGAAATCCATATCGATTTCCTCATCGAATCCACCTCTATCCGCCTCTTCCACGTACATCTGTAGAGTACGGTAGATCCCATGAGCAGTTCTCATATTCAATCTATTATCAATATCCTCCTCCACCTACTAGAAAAAAAAACGACATACGCCTCCTTGACCAACCCCAACCAATCTCCACCAGCAATGATGGCAAGTAAAGCCTTCATCAAAGAAGTCTCTGCGTACACAAGCTCGGCATGTCGTTCGAGGTTGGTCATTTGTTTGACCCTTGCTACGCCCGCTCCTGCCTTTACTAGCCCTCCGAGACGGGTGACGAGAGAGTCATTGGGTTTGCGTAGAGCGGTCGCTACTACTGCTGTTCCACGGGTTATTTCGAGGGCGTTTCCTAAATCGTTGGAATCGAAAGTCATCATTCCCTGTTATCAGCCCACCAATTCTCAACACCACTTCAAATGCTCTAAGTAACATACCTTGAGAGCTTGAATGATACCACCAGCACTCAACAGATAGAGGTGGTTCGCATCCGGATCCTTCTCCGTACAGAGATGTTCCGCCTTCTGCATCTGACTAGTCAAGAACAAAGTCAAAGCTTCTCGACAAGTATCCAAATCAGGAGCCAACAACGCATTCTGATCAATGCTAAGTGCCGATTCCTTGGACGAGTGGAGATGTCGAACAACCTGAGTAATACGGGCGTGCTTCGTACGTCTCATCGTGGACGGTCCAGTTCCTAGGACATCCTCACTATCGATTACCGGTCCTGGCCCTGTTTCTGTTGTAGACGCCTTGTCGGTTGCGGTAGCCACGGCCGTAGACGACGTGGTGGTGGGTGACGAAGTCGTGGCTGATTGTCGATTGACGATGACACCTTCTTCTTCCTCATCATCCTCTTCCACTTCACTCAGTCCCTCGGAAGGTGTCCTAAAAGCTAATTCCTCATCGGAGGTGTCTTCATCCGACTCAACCCAGCGACTGTATTCCGTCCTCTCACTGACGTTTCTGGTTTTGATGGGTTTGCTAGTTCCAGAAAGAGGTCCATCGGGAGGTCGTTCGGAAGTTGGAGAATCGACAGCCGGTCCAAGTCCAATCAAATTTACGCCCTCTGTGATTCCGTCCGCTTGTCCTTTCTCGACCCCTAATCCGGGATATTTCTTCGCAGCCACAGGAGGAGGAATTTCTCGAGTAGGCGTACTATTCGCAGAGTTCAATGTCGATCCCCGCCGTACTGGTTCAGGACTATCCCTAGCCTGGGATGCCAGTGAATTGGATGAAAACAACGATGACAATCTCTTTCGACCTTTATGACTATTTATCAATACCCTCCAAAATCGAGACTCACGCTAAAGACTTCTTCCTTGTCCTAGTCGCAATTCCGGAATCTTCATCATCTCGGATGGATGTACTACTACTACTGATACTCCTTGAGGATGGGGACGTAGTGCCATCCTCATTTTTGAGCTTCATAGATGCTTTGCGTAGGAACGACATCTTGGAGGATCTCAACTACTCGATATCGAGAGGATCGATGTGATGCGAGGTATATGAGATGTTGATGAGACTAGTAGTCACTTCTGAGGTATTTACTTACAGCGTCCACGACCCCCGGCGGCCACCAGATCGCCGAACCGCGGCACAGTAGTTGTTAGGCTCAGTACACGTGTCGCGTAAACCTCGGTGTATCCCCGCTGGGTCCGGCCGATGGATTTACTTTTGACGCCTCCAGTCGTGCTCGATATAGTTTATGAGGGTTTGGTCAGCGATTGGGGTATGCATCTCTTGTATATATCTTGTGGATAGTGTTGTTGTTCGTACAGGTTCGAACTTGTCTCATGTCGATGAAGGCTACACCACTCGAAGCGGTCGGAGCGGGGGTTGCGATTTTACCGCCGAATAAACCGGATGGACCGCTCATTCCTACATCCAGTCGCGTCTCGACATCTCATCTCGATACCCCAGACTCGAAACATGAAAAGGATGTAGAAGCAAACGATGCCCTACCAGTATTACCGACTACTCCGGGCCCGAAAGCACTCAGCAGGATGCAATTAGTGGTAGTTGCCGCTCTGGTGACATTTACCCTCTGCATGTCCTCGGCAGGGGCTATGACCCTCACTATAGCCCTGCCCACGATCCAGGACGACTTGAATATGAACGAACATGATCTGCAATGGATAGCGGCTGCTTATTCATTGACAAATGGATGTTTCTTGTTATTAAGTGGAAGGCTGGCGGATGTACATGGTAGAAAGAAGATGTTCCTTGTGAGTTCATTCAAAGTGATGGTAGTTGATGATAGGCTGGTACGGTCTGGAATGCACTCTGGACATTGGTTGGAGGTTTTATGAAATCTGGAGCGGGGTTGGTAGTCACCCGTGCCCTGGCCGGTATGGGCGCTGCAATGAGGTCAGCTCTTTCCAAACTAGCTCATATTGAAGCTGACGCGCAGCACCCCAAGTGCCATCGGTATTATCGCTCATCACTTCCATGGTCAAGCCCGAAGTACAGCCTTTGCCTGCTTTAGTGCAGGTGCGCCTGTAGGAGGTGGGCTGGGTCTGGTATTGGGTGGAGTTTTAACTGCCTACTCACCGTGAGTCTTCGTGGCCCGGCAACGAGACCAGCTGACGTGACAGTTACACGTGGAAAGCATGTCTGTGGACCCTCGCCGCTTTGACATCAGCAATAGCAGTAGCAGCCTACTTCTTTGTTCCACGAGACGGGATCCAGACAATCGATAAACGAGTAGATTGGATCGGAGGGGGATTAGTCACAATCGGTCTAATCTTGTTACAATTCGTCATCTCCGATGCCCAGAACGCATCAAATGGATGGAAGACTTGGTGTGAGTCTCTATTCCATTACAATGATGGTATAGCGCTGACTTGAAGATATCATCTTCCTCCTGATAGTTGGATTCGGATGTACTGCCTCATTCTTCTTTTGGGAACATTACATCCAGACCAAAACGACTCGACCACCACTTATGAGATTACAACTCTGGACCCGAGCAAAAGGGCGTCTGGCGACAGTGTACATGATTGGTTTTGTCTCATGGATGGGTTTCGTCGTATGTCCCCCTTCCCGTACTTTTAACGATATCTAAAAACAGTCATTGTTCTTTCACGCTACCCTGTTCTACCAGGAGGTACAAGGATATAACGCCATTCAGGCCATGTTACGGTTCCTTCCAACAGCCGTATCTGGGATCCTGTGTAATGTTCTGGTTGCATGGCTAGTCGCAAAGGTGCCCACGCAATGGATCATCTGTATAGGTCTCTTATCGACTGGGTATGTCACTCTTTCGTCCTCTATGTCACTCGTGAGTATACTGATACCTAGTCTGGCTAGTGTACTATTCGCAATCTCTCCAGCAGATGTGATATACTGGAGAATGCCATTCAACGCCATGTGGATGGCAGTCCTCGGAGCAGATTTGTATGTTCCCCATCCTGTATCACGTCAGGTGCTGATAAATAGCCTAATGGCAACAGGCTCAATATTCGTAGCAGCCCTAGCCCTCCCCGAAGAACAATCAGTAGCAGGCGCAGTATTTCAAACCCTAGTCCAATTAGGAGGATCATTCGGGTTAGCATTCACAACTCTAATAAACGTCGCTATTTCGCAAAAATCCCTAGATGCTGGGAAATCAACTGAGGTGGCGCGGCTGGATGGATTACATGCTGCTTTCTGGTTAGGTGCTGGATGTAGTTTTGGGGCGTTAATCCTTGCTATGGTCATGTTGAGGGGTATGGGAGCTATCGGGAAATTCAAGAAAGTACCTAAACTCGAAGAAGGGGAAGAGGAGAAAAGTCACTAGATTCGTATGATTTTGTACAATGTATAACTAGACTAGACGTGCTTGACCGAGCGAACGTACCTCGAGAGGCTCATTACTAGCCTGGACAAGTACTGCCATCAGGAAAGCCTCACTCCCTGGCTTTCCACGACTTGTTTATGAAGTTACGACGTAAGCATGACAATATGATAATCCCGGGCATACCCCACGCCCTGATTTCCAGTCCACAAGGGGCTCTGCCGTAAGAACCTTATGATTTGCCAGGCACATCAGCCGGCTCCTGGTTTAAGGGGAAAGAGCCATAATACCTCGATGGATTGCTTCAACAAACATTACACGCCGGATGGTATACCAAGTCTTTGCCTTCTTCACTCCGATAGCCCCCTTTCTCCTGACCCTCGGTCGGAATGGGGTTCTGTCGTACATTCTTGTGATCTGCCAGGCACAGGAGTTTCCGATGCTCTTCGGTTTCCGCAACCTACATGGACAAACACACATACTGGAAAGTATAATTCAAGTGTTTGCCTCTCCCAATCATCCTCCTCTTTTTCCGAACTCCATCTTGTTCCACTACTTGTTCAGAGAATGCGATTACTCATCCTCACAATGGCTTTCGCGCTCGCGAATTCAGTTTCTGCGTCCGCCCTTTCTCGCCTGCCATCTCTACGGGACGTGGCCCATCCACAATCCAATGTCGCTCAATTTGAAGGTTTCCCTGTGACCGCTCAATCCAATCCCAGACGCAGGCGATCGTCGCTTCTGGGTCCGACCAATGGAGAGTTGATGAAGCGGTGAGTGGTATACCCTATGTCTGCGCGCTAGAGCCTCTCGCTACAGGGAAAGCCTGCTGACAGTGATTCAGCGGCCTGCAGCCCGCCCCTCGGCCTCGCAAACTATATCAGGCTCGAAGTACGTACTCGACGCCCATACAATGGCCCGTAACGGAGCTAATATATCCAGCTCTGGCCGTAAGACAGGCTGAGGTAGTCCCCGCAGGCGCACAGGCCAGTGGGGCGCCTCCAAGTTCAACGTCCTACCAGTCTTTGGGGTGCTCAAATGGCCTTTTCGGTGAGTCACTCGGCCCTGTTGTCTGCCAAGCTGATGCTTGCCTAGATACCGAGTACTCCAATTCTCACACTCTCACTTTCACCGATATCCAGGACTTTGTCGATCAATGCGCTGGTCAGCAGGATATAGATACCGCATCCAATTCTCCTGGTACATCGCAAGATTTCGCTATCTACAATACTGGCGTTAACAATGATGGCATCAATGAAGGTTCTTGC
>Ga0308160_10007222_pt1 | contig 11106 bp, 8 predicted proteins | sample PhyFR1_FD_201036 | JGI IMG/M metagenome (GOLD analysis project Ga0308160, IMG submission 201036) | Phyllosphere microbial communities from UC Gill Tract Community Farm, Albany, California, United States - DLSLF.R1 | ecosystem: Host-associated > Plants > Phyllosphere > Unclassified | place: USA... | reverse complement strand
GTCGACCAGCTGCAACCCGGGGGTCATCATGTCCGAGGCCCAGACGCTGCCATCGGGATGCTCGGCCAGCGAACCGCTGCCGGTCATCGCCAGCACCCGCTCGAAGCGGCTGGCGCCGGTGCGCAGCGCAAAGACGGCGTCGTGCGTCCTGACCCAGAAGGTCTTGCGGCGGTCGAGCAGCATGGCGGTGACGTCGCCACGCGGCGCGGCCAGCGCGGCGTCGGGTTCGCGCCACCGGCCATCACGGCCGAGCAAGCGCATGCCCGGCAACATGCCAAGCCAGACGCGCCCGCTGCCATCCTGGCCCAGGCACGCGCTGGTGCCGCCCGGCATGCCGCCTTCGTCGACGCGGAAGTGGCGCATCTGGAGGCCCTTCATCAGGCTGGCGCCGCCGAATTTATAGGTGATCCACAGGCTGCCGTCGGGCAGCAGCCCAAGGTTGCCGATGTTCGCCGACAGCGGCGCCAGCGCCGCGGGCGCGCGCTCGAAACGCACCCCGTCGAAGCGGAACAGGCCGGACGGACCGCCCAGCCACAACCAGCCGTCCGGGGTTTGCGTGATGGCGTTGACGCCGCTCGGCGCACCGTTGGCGGCAGTCCAGCCAGCGTGCTCCATGGCGATGACGGGTAGCGGCGCCGGGGCGTCCGCAGCCTGCACCGGGATCCACAGTTGGAGGGCAAGGATGAAGCAGGCAAACAAGCGAAGTGGCGAAACCATGGAAAACCGTGCGACGAAAATGATCGAATCGACCACTTTAACAGCAGAACCGGCGCGCCACATCCTTGCCCATCCGGATCTGCCTGCCACAGGCGCCGCAGGTGCCAGGGCCAGCGGCACCTGCGGTGCGGACATGTGCCTGGCCCCTGCCAAAGGATGGGGTTCAAGGTGCGCCGCCCTTGCTAGGATCGGTCTCTTTCACGAGCAAGCGACGACCACCATGAGAGCCTCGATTTCGCGCACCGCCCTGCTGGCGCTATTGTCGATCCACGAAGCGGCCCGCGCCGAAGCGCCGCAGCTGTACGGCCGCCTGAACCTCGGCCTGGAACAGATGCAGGTACATGGCGGCGACGGCGCCGTCGACGCACACCAGGCGCGCCTGTCGAACTACCGCTCAGTGTTCGGTCTGCGCGGCAGCGAAGATCTGGGCGCCGGCCTGCACCTGCTGTACCAGATCGAAGGCACGCTCTCGCTCGACAGCGGCGCCGGCGCCCTTGCCGCACGCGACACCCGGATCGGGATCGAAGGCCACTGGGGCACGCTCTTTGCCGGCAACTGGACGACACCGTACAATGCGTCCAGCGCCACACTCGACCCGTTCTATCCCACCACCGCCGGCTACATGAGCATCATGGGCAACGGTTCGGCCGCCACTGCCGACAACGTCAGCGACACCAGCTCATTCGACCGCCGCCAGCGCAACAGCGTGCATTACTGGAGCCCGGCATGGCATGGGGTGTCGCTGCGCCTAGCGCGTGGCATGAGCGAAGAGCGTGCGGCGGGCGGCGCCAGACCGGCACTGACCTCGAGCGCGCTGCAGTTCGAACGCGGCCCGCTGTACCTGGCGCTGGCCTATGAGCGTCACGACAATTACCGCGCGCCAGGCTGGGACGACTATGGCGTCAAGCTGGCCGGCTCGTATGCCTTCGCCTGGGTCAAGCTGGCTGGCGCGGTCGAACGCCTCCACTACGACGGCCCCGGCAGCGCGCTCGAGCGCACCGCCTATTACCTGGCGCTGACCCATCAATCGGGCCCGCATGGGCTGCGCTTCGGTATTGCCAAAGCCGGCGACGGCAAGGGCGGCAGAGCGGGCCAGCGCATCGGCTTCATTACGTCCGGCAGCGACAGCGGCGGCGTCCACGCCACCCTCGGCTACGATTACGCGCTCTCCAAGCGCTCCAGCGTGTTCGCCTTTTACACGCGCCTGCGCAACGAGCGTCGCGGCGCGATCGACTTCGCCATCAACGGCGTCGACGGCGGCGCCGGCGCCACCGCCGCAGGCACGGTGCTGGGCATGCGCCACGCGTTCTGACTACCGGGACAGGTTCTTTAGCGGCTGCGGGTCTTCTCGATGCCGAGGCGCCCGGCGGCGCGCACCAGGTCGGGCAGCGAGCGCGCCCCCATCTTCGCCATCACCTTGCGCTTGTGGGTCTTGGCCATGATCTCGCTGACACCGAGTTCGGCCGCCACCTGCTTGTTCAGCAGCCCGCCGATCACCAGCCGCAGGGTCTCGGCTTCGCGCGGACTGAGGCTGGCGTGGCACAGGCGCAGCGCAGCCAGTTCGCGCCGCGCCGCCAGGCTGGCCGTGGCCAGCGCCAGCGCTTCGCGCACCGCCGCCAGCAACAGTTCGGGGTCGACCGGCTTGGTGAGAAATTCGACGGCGCCAGCTTTCATGGCGCGCACCGACAGGGCGATGGTGCCGATGCCGGTCATGAAGATGATCGGGATGTCCTGCTGCAGGCGCGCCAGTTCATCCGCCAGCTGAAGGCCGTCGGGAGCAGGCATGTCGATATCGCACACCAGGCACGACGGTGCATCGGCACGCGCCTGCGCCACAAAGGCTGCACCGGTGGCATAGCCGCGCGTATCGAGCCCTTCGGCGCGCAGCAGGTTCAGCACCGCCGCGCGCACGGCGTCGTCGTCGTCGATCACGTAGACAGTGGATGTGGTGCCGGTGGCGTAGTCCATCGCACGATTATACGAGGCAACCCTATCCTTTCGTATAGCTGGACGGCGCTCCCGCGTCCGGCGCAGAATCGACACGCGCTTTCGCCAACAGTTCCCCCACGGCCACATGGACCCAACCTGCATCTCCGTCGTCATCGCCGACGACCATCCGCTGATCCTGGCCGGCCTTGCAAGCGTGATCGAGGCCGAGCCCGAACTGGTGCTGCTTGGCCAGGCCAGCGACGCCGACGGCGCCGTCGCGCACTACCTTCGCCTGCGTCCGGACGTGCTGCTGGTCGACCTGAACATGCCCGGCGGCGGCATCGATGCCATCGCGCGGGTGCGCAGGTTCGATCCGCAGGCCAGAATCGTGGTGCTCACCACCTTCGATGGCGACGAAGACGTGCACCGCTCCCTGGCGGCCGGCGCTTCGGGCTATCTGCTCAAGGGATCGGGGTTCGACGAGATCGTATCGTGCCTGCGCCAGGTGCTGCGCCACGGCCACTACCTGCCCGCCATGCTGGCGCACAAGCTGGCCGGCCGCATCGAGGCCGGTGCGCTGTCGCCGCGCGAACGCGACATCCTGTCCCGCCTGGGCGAGGGCAAGAGCAACAAGCGCATTGCGGACGATGCTGGCATCGGCGTCGGCACGGTCAAGTACCACGTCAACAACATCCTGTCGAAGCTCGACGTTGCCTCGCGCAGCGAAGCAGTGTGCGTGGCGCGCCAGCGCGGCCTGCTGCATTCCTGAGGCGCCGCATACCCCCCAAATGGGGGGATCGCAGCGGCACTTTCGCATCGGGGAAGCGGCGCCGATGCGCACGATAATAGGGCCGGCGCCGCGTTCTATCCATGCGCGGCATGATGAGCGTACCGATGAAAGGACCGCCATGAGCCTGCTCCTGAATCCTGTACCGAACGGCGGCCGCAGCAGCCGTCAGCGTGCGCGGGCCGCGAACGACGCAACGCCGCTGCCGGCGCTGGAGCAATCGATCGCCCACGAACTCAATCAACCGCTGGCGGCCATCGCCCTGCATGCGGCAGCGGCGGGCAAATGGCTGCGCCGCGCCGAACCCGATGTGGCGCGCGCTCTGGCGTCGCTGGCGCTGATCGGCGCCGCAGCGGTGCAGGCGGGCGACATCGTGCGCGGCCTGCACGGACTGGCCGCAGGTCGTCGCCACGCCAGCGCGCGGGTCGACATCGATGGCGCCGTGCGCGACACCCTGCCCCTGCTGCAGCCACGCTTGCACGGCATCGGGATCGAACTGGCGCTCGGCCTGGACGGCGCCACCATCGATGCCAACCGGGCGCAGCTGCAGCAGGTGATCACCAATCTTGTACTGAATGCGACCGAGGCGCACGCGGGCAGCGGTTTGTCCCGGCCGCACCGTATCCGGATCACCACCCGGCGCTACAACGACCATGAGATCGAACTGGCGGTCAGCGACAACGGCCCCGGCGTCAAGTCGGCAGATCAGGCGCGCCTATTCGCGGGCATGTTCAGCACTAAATCCGATGCCAGCGGCGCGGCGCGCGGCATCGGACTGCCGATCTGCCAGTCGATCGTGCGCGCGCATGGCGGCAGCATCCTGTTCGAGCCCGGCCAACCGCACGGCGCCTGCTTCCGCGTGCGCCTGCCCGCGCACCAATAACGACGATTTATCCAAGAAGCGCCGCAATCCTGCGGCGCGCCACCCTGAAAGGACGTCCATCATGAGCAACGCCCGCAGCATCGACAGCATCACCGCCCGCGACGGCAGCATCATCCACTTCACCGACTGGGGCGACGGCATCCCGATCGTGTTCAGCCATGGCTGGCCGCTGTCGGCCGACGCCTGGGAAGACCAGATGCTGTTCCTGGCCGAACACGGCTTCCGGGTCATCGCGCACGACCGCCGTGGCCACGGCCGTTCGAGCAAGGCCTGGCACGGCAACGACATGGACACCTATGCCGACGACCTGGCAAGCCTGCTCGAGACCCTCGACATCAGCGGCGCCACCCTGGTCGGCCACTCGACCGGCGGCGGTGAAGTGGCGCGCTACATTGGCCGCCACGGCACCGGGCGCGTCGCCAGGGCGGTGCTGGTCGGCGCCGTGACGCCGCAGATGGTGGTCTCGCCATCGAACCCGGACGGCGTACCGATGTCGGTCTTCGACGGCATCCGCGCCGGCGTGCACAGCGACCGCGCCCAGTTCTTCCTCGACCTGAGCATGCCGTTCTACAATTTCAACCGTCCCGGCGCCAAGGTCTCGGAAGGCATGCGCCAATCGTTCCTGATCCAGGGCCTGCAGTGCAGCATCAAGAGTGCCTACGCCTGCGTCAAGCAGTTCTCCGAAACCGACTTCAGCGAAGACCTCAGGAAGATGACGATCCCGACCCTCGTGATTCACGGCGACGACGACCAGATCGTTCCGCTGGCCACGACGGCACGGCGCGCCGTCGAGATGCTGCCGCAGGGCCGGCTGTCGGTGTATGAAGGCGCCGGCCACGGCCTGCCCTCCACGCACAAGGACCAGCTCAACGCGGAGCTGCTGGCTTTCCTGCGCAGTTGACGCCGTTGCGCCGGGTTCTGCCGGGCAAGGCGGCGCATCCGCCAATCCAGGCGCTGCCGGGATGGCGGAGCTGCCCGGCTCGGGCTAGGGGCGCCGTCGCCGCTTGGCGGCGGCCTCTCGCAGCCAACCGCGATGGTGTCGATGACTCGATTGCCTCGTCTGCGTTGCGAGCGTGCCGCCCGAGGCGATCGGGTCGCATCCAGGGCCGGCACGCAACATGACCCGATAATTTCCGCACGTAAACTTTGCTTTTCGTCCGAAAAGCTTTACCGTTCGTGTCACGACGGCAACAGGGCTGTCCGGGCACGCTAACATCCGCCCCAATCAGGGCTGCGGACACCGTTCCGGCAAGCTGCTTTCTGCCCGTCCGCTGCATTCAGCGGCGGCAATGCTACCTCTTCATCACCGGAACGCTCTGCTTTACATGGTCAACGCTTTCACCACCACGCCCGCGCGCCCGCGCCTGGTGCAATCGATCCGCCGCGCCCTGGGCGCAATGGCGTTGGCCGGCATCAGCGTCGGCATGACGCAAGCCCGCGCGGCGCCGGCCTGCTATAACTTCTCGCCAGTCAACCAATACAACGTACAAGTCTCGGCCGAATTCTGGAATCCGATCATCCATTATGTCGCCACCCGCAGCGGCGTGTGCATGAACCTGAAGCTGGGCCGCACCTCGGCCGACACCACCAGCTTCGTGCTGGCGCGTGAAGTCGATTTTGCGTTTACCAATCACCTGTTCAGCCCTGAGCGCGCAAAGATGGGCTGGACCGTGTTCGGGCGCCGCAACCTGCCGCCGGTACGCTCGCAGATCGTGGTGCCGGCCGATTCCCCGGTCCGCGAGCTGCGCCAGTTGGCCGGGGCCACGGTCGCTTTCCCCGGCCCCGAGGCGCTGGTCGCCTATAAAGTCAGCTACGCCCAGCTGCTGCAGCGAGGCGTTGCCGTCAACGTGGCCTTTGCCGGCAACCAGGACGCCGCCTTCACCCAGCTGTTCGCCGGCATGGTCAAGGCGGTTGGGGCCAACTCGCAGCTGGTAGAGAACTGGAAGGGCCGCGAAGACGCGGCCTTTCGCGTGCTCTGGAGTTCCGAGCCGTTCAACGACCTGGCGTTGATGTCCTCGCCCAGGGTGCCGGCCGCCACGATGCGCGCGGTGGCGCGCGCCTTTCTGGGCATGCACCGCGACCCCGAGGGCAAACGGGTGCTCGCTGGCGCGGCCGAACTGATCCACTCGGCGGCGCCGATCTCGTTCATCGCCGCCGACGAGGGCGACTATGCCAGCTACCGCGCGTTTTATGCCGGCGCGCCGGTCGAATTGCGCTGATGAACGCTGTCTTGACGAAGGCCGCCGTCTTGCTGGCAGTGCCGCGCCGCCTGCTGCGCGCGCTGTTTCCGCGCTCGCTGGTGGGGCGCGTCTTTGGCCTGTTCAGCCTGGCGATGCTGGTGCTGCTGGCCTCTGGCCTCGGCATGTTCTATCGCTACCAGTACCTGCAGCACATCGAGGAAACCCAGGATAACGCGCTCATGCTGGTCGAGATCGCTACGCAGACGGTCGAAGAGAGCGTCGTCATCGGCGACTACGACACCGTCAAGCGCACGCTCAACAAGTTGCTGGTGAAGTCGCCGTTCAAGCAGGCCGAGTTCCTCGACCTCGGCGGCGGCGCGATTCGCCTGACAGCGCCCGAGATGCGCCAGGCGGCGGCGCCGCAATGGTTCGCGCAACTGATTGCGGCGCGCTTTTATGACGTCAACCGCGTGATCGCGGTTGGCGGCAAGGACTACGGCGTATTGCGCCTGTCGTTCGATGAGCGCAAGCTGGCCGCGCAGCTGTGGAGCGTGATTGCCGAGACCTCGGTCGTGGTCTGGGTCCTGTTCATGCTCAGCCTGACCCTGACCCACATCTTCCTGCGCCGCTGGCTCGACAACCTGGGCGGCCTGCGGCTGCTCGAACACGACCTGGCGGCCGGACGGGTGACGGCCGAAGCCTCGTTCCGCGCCGACGCGCCGAGCGAAATCCAGGAAGCGATCCTGGCCGTGAACCGCGGCGCCGCCAGCCTGCGGGTGCAGTATGGCCAGCAGATCGAGTCGCTGATGAATTCGCTGATGCAGCACAAGAGCGCGATGGACCAGGCGGCGATCGTGTCCGAGATCGATACCGAAGGCCGCATCGAGAGCGTCAACGACCTGTTCAAGGCCAGCAGCGGCCTGACGCACGCCGAAGTGATCGGCCAGCCGCTGACGCGCTTTACCCGCTCGACCGACGGGCCACAATGGCAGCCCGACGGCGCCGTCTGGACCGGCGAAGTGGCCGTGGTCGGACACCCCGCGGCGCGCCAATGGCAGCGCATCATCGTGCCCATTTTCGACGCCGACAACGTTCTCGAGCGCTACATCTGCATCGACGTCGACATTACCGCGCGCAAGGAGTTCGAGCGCACCATCGTCACCAACGCCCACCGCGAAAGCCTGATCGCCGACCTGGGCCGCGCAGCGCTGGCCACAGTCGAGCTCGACGAGCTATTCGGCGCCGCGGCGCAGGCCGCCGCCAGTGCACTCGGCGCCGCGCATGCCGCCGTGTTCGAATTCGATGAAGACAGCGCGATGCGCCGGGTCACCCTGCGCGCCGGCGTCGGCGCCCTGGCCGGCGTGGTCGGCCAGACATGGAACGGCGCGGCCATGCCACTGGCGCCGCAGCCGGCCGACGCGCCGCTACGGCCGATGTTCGAACCCCTGGGCGCCGCGGACGGCCTGCACAGCGGCGTCGACGCCTGCATCCTGTGCGCCGATCGCCAGTTCGGCCTGATCGCGGTATTCAGCGATGACGGGCGCCGCTTCGCCCACGAAGACCACACCTTCTTGCGCAGCATCACCAACATCCTGGCCACCGCGATCGAGCGCCAGAGCGCGCAAAAGCAGCTCACCTACCTGGCCCAGTACGACGCCCTGACCAACCTGCCCAACCGGCGCCATTTGTCGCAGTCGCTGAACCGCTTGATCGCGCAGTCGGCCGTGACTGGCCAGCGCGCCGGCGTCATGTTCATCGACCTCGATCACTTCAAGAAGGTCAACGACAGCCTGGGCCACGATGTCGGCGACCAGCTGCTGGTGCTGGCCACCCAGCGCCTGCGCGACTGCACGCGCGACGGCGACCTGATCGCGCGCCTGGGCGGCGACGAGTTCGCGCTGGTGCTGCCCGACATCAGCGACGACGGCCTGGTGCGGCTGGCGCGCGCGCTGGTCGACACCCTGGCGCGGCCGTTCATCATGAAAGGCCAGCAGCTGTTCGTCTCGGCCAGCATCGGCATTGCGCGCTATCCGGATGACGGGGTCCATTCCGACCTGCTGCTCAAGAACGCGGACACGGCGATGTACGCCGCCAAGAACAGCGGGCGCAACAACTATCAGCTGTACACGGCGGCGATGCAGGAAGGCGCCGAGCAGCGCCTGCTGACCGAAGCCCAGCTGCACCTGGCGCTGGAAAACAACGAGTTCCTGCTGCACTACCAGCCCAAGATCGACCTGGCCAGCGGCGCCGTCAGCGGCTTCGAGGCGCTGCTGCGCTGGCAGCACCCCGAACGCGGCCTGGTGCCGCCGCTCGAATTCATCGCGCTGCTCGAAGACACCGGGCTCATCATCCCGGTGGGCGAATGGGTGGTGCGCGAAGTCTGCGCCCAGCAGCGTCGCTGGCAGGCGCAAGGCATGCAGCTGCGCCCGGTGGCAATCAACCTGTCGGCGCGCCAGCTGCGACAGAACGACCTGGCCGCCACGATCGAGCAGATCGTGAGCGCGTCCGGCATCGCGCCGGCGCTGCTCGAATTCGAGCTCACCGAGTCGATGCTGATGGTGAATCCGGAAGCAGCGGTGGCGATCATGACGCAGATCAGGCAATTCGGCATCCGCTTGTCGATCGACGACTTCGGCACCGGTTACTCGAGCCTGGCCTACCTGAAGCGCTTCCCGCTCGACGCGCTCAAGATCGACCGCACCTTCGTGCGCGACCTGGCCCACGACAGCGACGATGCCGCCATCACCAAGGCGGTGATCAGCCTGGCGCACAGCCTGAACCTGAAGGTGATCGCGGAAGGCGTGGAAACCGACGCGCAGCTGAGCGAACTGGCGCGCCTCGGCTGCGACGAGATCCAGGGCTACTACACGGGCCGGCCGCTGCCGGCCGACGCCTGCTTCGCGCAAGTCCAGCGCGCGGCGCCGGTGCTGCCGGCTGGCGGCGTGGTGCTGGCCTGAAGCGGCCAGCGGCCGCGCGCCCGGCTCGGCCGGCCGGATCAGCGCGCCACGTAGGCGCAATCCGCAGTGCTCAGTGGCCCGGATCGGATTCGTCGTCGAACGAACTGATGTCAGCCTCGAGCACCGGCAGCGCCAGCCCGAAACGCAGCGCGAGCAGGCGGAACGAGAATCCTGCGCCGATCGCGACGGTGGTTGCAATCGGCGCGCCCACGCCCACGTGCAACAGGCCCACATACAGGATGCCGGTTGCCAGAGAGACCGTCGCGTACAGGTCGCGCCGCAATACCAGTGGCACCTGATTGCACAGGACGTCGCGCAGCAGGCCGCCAAAGACGCCGGTGGCCATGCCCATCAGGATCACGACGATGACATTGACGCCGGTCGCGGCCGCGATATCGCAGCCGATGACGGTAAACGCCACCAGGCCGAGTGCATCGAGCCACAGGAAGGCGGTCTTGAGTTGATGCAGCCGGCGCGCCAGGACGGCGGCGACAATGGCTGCGCCGACCGTGAAGGCAAGGTATTCCGGATTGGCCACCCAGCCGAGCGGGTAATGGCCAAGCAGGATATCGCGGACCGTCCCGCCGCCCAGTGCAGTGACCGTGCCCACGACACAGAGACCAAACAGGTCCATGCGCCGCCGCATGCCCATCAGCGCCCCGGACGCGGCTTCAGCCGCAATGGCGACAAGGTAAATCGTATGTAGCAGGGTCATTTCTTTAGCGTAGCGGGCGACTGACGGGCAGTGGACGCCCATGGTACGATTTCAAGCGCAATGCGTCCAATCCATTGCCAAGGCGCTGTCACCGTTTCGTATAGATGAGTTTGACTGCGATGCTGAACAATTGTTCAACGGTAGCAATTCGACCCATGTCGAGCGCCCAGCGCCAGCCCAGATAATTCGGCAGATAGCGCGATGCCACGCCGCGAAACGGCGTAAGCCACTGACGCAAACGGGCGTGATAGGCGTTGACGTTTTGGACGTGGATGGCGCCCGCTGCACTCAAACGCACCCGCTGGCCGGCGCGCAGGCTAACTCCCTGGTGGGCAATCCGGTGCTTGCTTGCGAAGGCCCGGTAGGCTGCGTTGGCGTCGCTGACCAGCAGCGCCTGCGGATCAAGCTTCGGCAGAAGATGCTGCGTCAGTTGGGCTACCGTCAGTGCGCCGCGGCCAGTGACGGCATCGATCGTCTGGCCGCTGCGGTCGCGCACCACCAGGATACAGTCGAGTTCGCGCGAAATGCCACGCCGCCGTGCGCGTCCGCCCCGTTTGCGCGGCGGCCGGTCGAGCTTGCGCGAACCTTTCTGCGATTCGAGCAAGAACATTTCATCCGCCTCGACAATGCCGGTGAGGCATTGCGGTCTATCGAGCTTGACCCAGCGCAGGAAGCGATGACGCCAACGAAATGCAGTGTTGCGATGCACGTCGACGCGCTCGGCCGATTGGCGTACGGGGCTAGATGCCAGCAGCGCTGCGCAGTAGTCGAGCCACTTGCCTTTGCAGCGCAAGCGCGCCAGCGGGGTGCCAGTCAGGTCGTTGAAGGTGCGCCCGCAATTGCGGCAGCGATAGCGTTGCAGGTCATTGGCCTGCCCATGGCGGTAACACCGGGTGCAATCGCAGCGCGGACAGCGGCGGGCGCGCGTTCGGACTTTG
>Ga0308160_10007221_pt1 | contig 11108 bp, 10 predicted proteins | sample PhyFR1_FD_201036 | JGI IMG/M metagenome (GOLD analysis project Ga0308160, IMG submission 201036) | Phyllosphere microbial communities from UC Gill Tract Community Farm, Albany, California, United States - DLSLF.R1 | ecosystem: Host-associated > Plants > Phyllosphere > Unclassified | place: USA... | reverse complement strand
ACAGGCCGCGCAGTTGCGCAGGACGCACGGCGTCGCTGGCGTCGGCGCCGGTCGGGCGCGGGAAGTTCATCGACGGCAGCAGGCGCGACAGCACGGTGGCCAGCTCGCCCGAGCCCGTGCTCAGCAGCTCCTTGCTGCCGATGACGTCGACCGGCGATTCGGAATCGAGGGTGCGGCGGTTCAGCGAACGGGTGCCGGTGACCAGCACCGTTTGCAGCTGTTCGGTGGCGGCAGGATCTTGTTGCGGGGCTTCCTGGGCGATGGCGGCCTGCGGGCCGATCGATGCGATCAAGCCGAGCACCAGCAGGGCGCGGGCCGGATTGGCGTGGGCGTGTTTGCAGCTCATGGGTTCTTTCTGTTCTTGGAATGGGAAGCGGCAGCTCCATGGCTGCCGACGGTCTCCAAGCTTAACAGTTGCACTATTCCTGCACCAATACCGTATACGCTTATGCTTATGCGAGGCTTGGTTGCCAACGCCAAGCCGGGGTCAGGTCTGACATTCGGACACGGCCTCGGCTGTAGATCGCCGGGACTGCCTGCCGGCATGGAACTCGTGCCTCGCGCCTCGCAGGTAACTGAATAAAGGCAGAGCTCGTGTCTGAATGTCAGACCTGACCCCAGCTGTTTCGGGTGTTACAGCAGCGCACCCAGTTCCACCTGGATCTTGATCATCGCCGGCAGGCAGCGCTCGACCATCTGCGCCACCGGCAAGCGCCCGGCGTGCACGCTCACGTTCATCGCCGCCACGACATCGCCACGGAAATTACGCAAGGGGACAGCCACCGTGCGCAGGCCCAGTTCCAGTTCCTGGTCGACCAGCGCATAACCCTGGGCCCGCGCCCGCGCGATCTCCAGCGCCAGCCTCTCCTTGTTGACGATCGTGTGCTGGGTGATCTGTTCCGGCGCGGCGCGTTCCAGAAAGCGCGCGATCTGTTCCTGCGGCAAACTGGCCAGCAGCATGCGCCCGTTCGCCGTGCAATACGCCGGCACCCGCGTTCCCGGCTGCAGCGTGGCCGAGACCAGCTGGCCGGCGCTCACCGCGGCCACGCACACCAGCTGGTCGTGGTCGAGCACGCCGACCGAGGCCGCTTCGCCCAACGAATAGGCCAGCCGGTACAGCAGCGGCTGCGCAATGCGCGGCAATCGCGCCGAATGCAGATAGGACTGGCCCAGCCTCAGCACCGCCGGCGTCAGCGAAAACAGCTTGTTTTCGTGGCGCATGTAGCCGAGATGGGCCAGCGTGATCAGGTAGCGACGCGCGGCGGCGCGGGTCAGCCCAGTCGCCTCGGCAACCTCGGCAATGGTCAGGCGCGAACGCTCCTGGTCGAAAGCCTCGATGACTTTCAGGCCCTTTTCCAGGCCGGCGACCAGGTCGCGTTCTAGCGGTGCATCGTTTTCCTGAGTCATGGAGGTAAATAGTCAAGGATTTGTGCGAGTATCGCACAAGGTGTGCGCATTGCGTATGCCGCCGCATCCCCGCCGCTTGCTGCCGCCCTCTCCTTCCCCTACCATTTTCGGCACCACAAGACCTACCGAAGGAGACACGCCGTGAAATTCGACAGCATCGAACCGGGCACCTGGCCGGAACTGATCTACCCCGCCTACAAATCCACCGTCAAGCGCGGCCCCTTGCAGCCGAACCTGCGCATCGAGGCGCCGCTGCCGGTGTCGCAGAACATCATTGCCACGCCGCGCATCCTGTTGCCGCACGACGCCGACCTGACCGCCCATGGCGAAACCGAACCGCTGGGCGAAAAGATCGTCGTCACCGGCCGCGTGGTCGACGAGGACGGCAAGCCGGTCCGCAATTCGCTGGTCGAGGTCTGGCAAGCCAACTCGGCCGGCCGCTACTGGCACAGCAAGGACCAGCATGCGGCGCCGCTGGACCCGAATTTCCACGGCCTGGGCAAGATGCTCACCGACGACGACGGCCGCTACCGCTTCGTCACCATCAAGCCCGGGCCCTACCCCTGGGGCAACCACGACAAGGCCTGGCGCCCGGCCCACATCCACTTCTCGCTGTTCGGGAACGTGTATGCGCAGCGCCTGGTGACGCAGATGTATTTTCCGAGCGACCCGCTGTTCGACTATGACCCGATCTTCCAGAGCGTGCCCGACGAAGCGGCGCGCCAGCGTTTGATCTCGCGCTTCAGCCTGGAGCACACGGTCGGCACCGAGATGCTCGGCTACGAATTCGATATCGTCCTGCGCGGACGCAACGCCACGCCGATGGGCCTGTAAGGAGACCACCATGAGCATGATTACCACCTCGCAAACCATTGGCCCCTTTTCGCACGAAGCCTGGAAATGGGCGACCGACGCCTGCATGCCCGGCACCCTGAAAATCGACGGTCCGAGCATCCTGATCAGCGGCGTCATCTACGACGGCGACGGCAACCCGATCAACGATGCGCAGGTCGAAGCCTGGATTCCCGATGGCGTGAGCGCCGAGGCCGAGCAGGCCATCCCCGGGTTCCGCCGCGTGCCCAGCGGCGCCGACGGCGAATTCAGCATGCGCGTGCCGCTGCCGCAGCCGGCCACGCGTGGCGAGCCGGTCATGTACGTGACGGTGTTCGCACGCGGCCTGGTCAAGCACCAGTTCACCGCCGTCTTCCTGGAAGACGACAGCGGCCTCGAACAATCGGCGATCCTGAACCAGGTTCCCGAAGCGCGCCGCGCCACCCTGCTGGCCCGGAAGAACGGCGACGCGCAGTATCATTGGGATATCTGGATGCAGACCGAGAAGGAAACCGTCTTCTTCGACTACGCCTAAGTTTTATCGACAGGAGCTTGAATGAGTGTTTCGATCTTCGACAGTTTCCTGACCACGCCCGACATGATCGCCGCCTTCGACGACGCGGCGGTCGTGCAGGCCATGTTCCGCTTCGAGGCGGCGCTGGCGCGGGCCCAGGCCGAAGAGGGCCTGATCCCGCAGGCCGCCGCGTCGGCCATCGCCGGCGTCTGCAACGCCCAGCTGTACGACATCCCCGCCCTGATCGTGGCCGGCCGCCGCGCCGGCAGCCTGGCCATTCCCCTTGTCAAAGAGCTGACCAAGACCGTCGCCCTGTACGACGAAGCGGCCGCACGTCACGTCCATTCGGGCAGCACCAGCCAGGACGTGATCGACACGGCCATGGTGCTGGTCACGCGCGATGCCCTGCAATTGATCGACGACGGCCTGCACGATTTGTGCGGGCGCCTGCTGCAACTGGCCGGTGACCACGCCGCCACACCGGTGCTGGCGCGCACCCTGATGCAGCCGGCCCAGGTAACGAGCCTGGGTTTCAAGGCCGCCGGCTGGCTGGCGCCGCTGGTACGGGCGCGGGCGCAAATCCGCGCAGCCGCCTCGCGCGCGCTGCAGCTGCAGCTGGGCGGCGCAGTCGGCACCCTGTCGGTGATGGGCGAAGCCGGCGCCGCGGTGGCCGAGCGCATGGCGCGCGACCTCGGCCTGAAGGTGGCGGATGCGGCCTGGCATACCCAGCGCGACGAATGGGTGCGCCTTGGCCTGGAAGTGGCGGTGCTGAGCGGCAGCCTGGGCAAGCTGGCCACCGACCTGAGTTTGATGGCGCAGGGAGAAATCGGCGAACTGGCCGAGCCGTCCGGTAACGGCCGCGGCGGTTCATCGGCCATGCCGCACAAGCGCAACCCGGTGTCGAGCATGATCACGATCGCCGCAAGCCGCCGCACGCCCCAGCACGCGGCGGCACTGCTGGCCTGCATGGGCCAGGAACACGAGCGCGGCCTGGGCAATTGGCAGGCCGAACTGGCCGAGTGGCCGAATTTGTTCCTGTCGGCCCACGGCGCCCTGCGCGCGCTGGACGAAGCCTTTGCCGGCCTGAAGGTGGATGGCGAACGCATGCTGGCCAACATCCATGCCCTGCACGGCCTGGTGTTTGCCGAAAGTGCGTCGAGCTACCTGGCCAAGGCCGTCGGCCGCCCGAAAGCGCACGCCTTGCTCGAAGACCTGAGCGGGCGCGCCGCGAATCAACAGCGCGGCCTCGACGCATTGCTGCGCGAGGCCATCGAAGCCGACCCGGCGCTCGCATCCCACGTCGACTTGGGCCAGCTGGCCGAGCGCTTCGATCCGTTTGCCGCCGCCGCACCGGCGCGCCGCCTGGCAGAAACCCAGCTGGCGCACCTGCGCCAGGACATGGCCGCATTCGACGGCCAGCATCCTTTTCACGAATAGAGACAACGCATGAGTTTCGATCCGATAGACCACGATTTCGAACGCGGCCTGCAGAATCGCCGCACCGTCCTGGGCGACGCCTGGGTCGACCGTTCGCTGAACAACGCCAACGCCTTCAATGCCGACTTCCAGAACCTGATCACGCGCTTTGCCTGGAACGAGATCTGGGGCCGTCCCGGCCTCGATCACAAGACCCGGCGCGCCATCGTCCTGTCGATCACGACAGCGCTCGGGCGCTGGGAGGAATTCGACCTGCACGTGCGCGCCGCCCTGCTCGGCGAGCCGGACAGCCGCCTGACGCCCGACGAGCTGAAGGAAATCCTGATGCAGTCGGCAATTTATGCCGGCGTACCGGCGGCGAATACGGCGTTCACGCACGCGCAGGCGATCCTGCGTGAAGTGGGCGCGCAGATCGGCTACGAGCTGGCGCCGGCCGCGCCTGGCGACGCCGCCCACGCCGGCAGCGGCCGCGAAAGCAGGACGAGCAGCACCCCGGTGCTGCACTACAGCGTACGCGAACCGCGCAACGGCAAGGCGCCGCGCCACACGGTGGTGCTGAGCCACGCGCTCGGCTGCGACCTGACCATGTGGGATGCGCTGGCGAATACCCTGTCGGTGGATTGCCGCGTGATCGCCTACGACCACCGCGGCCACGGCAGTTCGGACGCGCCGGATGCCATGTACGCGATGGCGGACCTGGCCGACGACGCCGCCCGCCTGCTGCGCGAACTCGATACCGGGCCGGTGGTGTGGGTGGGCTTGTCGATGGGCGGCATGGTGGGCCAGGAACTGGCCCTGCGCCACCCCTCGCTGGTGCGCGCGCTGGTGCTGGCGAATACCACGGGTGGCTACCCGGAAGCGGCGCGCACGGTGTGGGAACAGCGCATCGCCACCGTGCGCGAACAAGGCATCGAGGCGATTGCGGATGCGGTCATGGGGCGTTATTTCCACGATGGTTACCGTGCCGAGAAGGCCGGGACAGTGGCACGCTTCCGCCGCCGCGTGGTGAGCACCGACCCGGTTGGCTATGTCGGCTGCTGCAATGCGGTGGGCAATGTCGATACCACGGCGCGCCTGGGGGCGATTACCGTGCCGGCGCTGGTGATTGCAGGGGAACTGGATCAGGGCACTCCGGTGGCGATGGCGCAGACGCTGGCCGACGGCATCCCCGAGGCGCGTTTGACCGTGCTGCGGGAAGCGTCGCATTTGAGCGCGATCGAGCAGCCGCAGGCGTTTGCCGAAGCGGTCGTGGAGTTCCTCGGCACGATTTAACTACAGTCGTCCGTTCGATTGTGGGGAAAGTCGAATGCTCGTAGGGTGGGGACTCGTCCCCACCGTTCGATGAATGCTAGCATGGCGCACCATCCCGACAAGCGGAGCCGCCATGCCTTTCGACCCCCAGCACACCTATGTCCAACTCGCCCAGGACGGCACGGCGCGCACGTTCGCGGCTGAGGATTTCTGGCAGCTTCCCGAGCCTGACACCGGCCAACCGGCCCAAGACTGGCTCATCAGCGAGTACACATTCACCGAGGACTGGCCGACCTGGGAGATGCATCCCGAGGGCGACGAGTTCGTTTACCTGTTGGCGGGTGCGGTGGAGTTGCTGCTGGAGCGCGATGATGGTATCGAGCGGGTGACGCTCGATGGGTCCGGCGCCGTGGTCGTGCCGCGCGGGGTCTGGCATACGGCCAAGGTCCGGGCGCCGTCGCGCATGCTGCACGTCACACGCGGTGCCGGCACCCAAACCCGGACCGTGTGATACGGACTGGGTTACGTAGGGTGGACCGGGCCGCGCAAGGCACCTGTGTCCACGCGGTACTAGTTATGCATGTCGAACAAAAGACCCGGTACGGCCACACTACAAGCTCAGTGATACGTTTGCGGGCGACACCTCACCGCAGCGTGTGCAAGGACACGCACGTACCGCGTGGGCACGGAGTGCCCACCGTACGGGCGACGCCGCCGGCCATTACAAGTCCAGCACCAGCACCGGCGTCTTCGAACGCGAACAACACGGCGTAAACTGATCGTTCGCCGCCTGCTCTTCCTCGGTCAAGTACATATCCCGGTGATCCGGCACGCCCTCGACCACCCGCGTCAGGCAGGTCCCGCACACGCCCTCTTCGCACGAGTAGGGAATCACCACGCCCGCCTCTTCCAGGATCTTGATGACGGTCTTTCCGGCAGGGATGGTAAACGTCTGCCCGTTTGACGCCAGCTTCACGTCGAAGGCCCCATCGCCACTGGTATCCACCGCCGCCGCGCTGAAGTATTCCACGTGCAGCTGCGCCGCCGGCCAGCCCAGCGACCTGGCGGTGTTCATCACGTAGTCGATAAACCCCTGCGGCCCGCACACATACACATGGGTGCCCGCTTCCGGCTTGGCCAGCAGCGTGGCCAGGTCCAGTTTTTGCGCCGCATCGCCGCTGTCGTAGTGGAACTGCACCTGCGCCGCAAAGCCGCAGCCGGCCAAACGCTCCTTGAACGCCGCCTTGTCCGGCGAGCGTGCGCTGTAGTGCATCTCGAAGGCCGCACCCTTTGCCGCCAGCGCTTCGGCCATCGACAGGATCGGCGTCACGCCAATGCCGCCGGCCAGCAGCAGCGTGCGCTGTGCGTCGACCAGCGGAAAGTGGTTCTTCGGCTCGCTGATCTGCAGGACGGAGCCGGTGTCGACCCGGTCGTGCATGGCTTGCGAGCCGCCGCGCGAATCGGTGTCGCGCAGTACGCCGATCTGGTAGCGGTGGGTTTCGCCGGGCGCGTTGCAGAGCGAGTACTGGCGGATCAGATTCCCGCCCAGGTGCACGTCGATGTGGGCGCCGGCTTCGAACGGTGGCAAGGGCTGGCCGTTGGTACGCACCAGTTCGTAGCTGCAGATGCCGTCGGCTTCGCAGACGCGGTTCAACACCTTGACTTCGATGGTGCTCATGCCGCCACCTCTTGCGCTTGCGGCTGCTGCTGTTGCTGTTCCTTCGCCAGCCACCCGTCGATGATGCGGCGCGACTGCACGCCGCCGGCATCGATGTTCAGCATCAAGAGCTTGCGCTCGGGATGGCGCAGGATGTTCTGCTGCTGCAGTTCCAGCATCTCGCGGTCTTCGCTGAAGATTTTCCCCTGGCCGGTGCGGATGGTGTCGGTCAGCGCCGCGTCGTCCGGCTTGAAGTTGCGCGCCATGCCCCAGAAATACCAGTGCGACGTTTCGGTTTCGGGCGTGATGAAGTCGACCACGATGCTCGATGCCTTGTGCTCGGCCGGCGCGTGGTAGCCGCCCTCCCCCGCATGTGCCACGCCGACCTCGATCATCACGTGACTCGGCGCGTTGAAGCGGCAAATCTGCCAGCGGTCAACCGGCACATTGTCGGCCAGGCCGTTGCCGCGCAGCGCCGCCTGCCAGAACGGCGGCGGCATGATGTTCTCCATGAAGCGGCTGGTGACGACCTGCTCGCCTTCGAGCCTGGTGGTGACGGGCGCTTCGTCGATTTCCTTCTGGCCGATGCTCGACGCGTGGACATAGGTTTCGTGGGTCAGGTCCATCAGGTTATCGACCATCAGGCGGTAGTCACAGTTGATGTGGTACAGCCCGCCGCCGTAGGCCCACTCGGGGTTCTCGGCCCATTCCAGGTGGTGGATGGTGGCCGGGTCGGCCAGGGCCTTGTCGCCGGGCCAGACCCAGATGAAGCCGTAGCGTTCCTCGACCGCGTAGCTGCCGATACAGGGGAAGCCGCGCACGCGCTGGCCGGGCATGCTGATGGCTTTTCCTTCGCAACCCATTTCCAGGCCGTGGTAGCCGCAGACCAGGTTACCGTCGCGAACAAAGCCGAGCGACAGCGGTGCGCCGCGGTGCGGGCAGAAATCCTCGACCGCGGCAACCTTGCCACCCTGCCCGCGATAAAAGACGATTTTTTCGCCACAGATCTGGCGGCCCAGGGGTTTGCCGTCGATCTCGTCGGGGGTGCAGGCAACGTACCAGGCGTTTTTGGGATACATCTTTGTCTCCTTGTGGTTTAATATTCAGTGCACTGAATGTGGAAAAAAGTATCACGCGTTTGCGGGACAAAGTAAACTAGGTTTTCAAACTTTTCGATGGTGCGCTGCACCATATTTTGACTGGAAATATGCCGACAGAAAAAGCCCTTGGAAATCACGGCGATGTCAGAGACGACGCGCCGGGCAAGATACTCGATTTGTACGACCATCCCGGCCACTTGCTGCGCCGGGCGCAGCAGATTTCGGTGTCCCTTTTCTACGACGAACTGGGCGATGAACTGACGCCAGTGCAATATGCGATGTTGAGCCGGCTGGCCGAGCATCCGGGGATCGACCAGGTGTCGCTGGCGGGACTGGCGGCGATCGATACCTCGACCGGGGCGACCGTGTGTGCGCGTTTGGAAGAGAAAGGCTTGCTGGAGCGGAAGGTGCTGCCGCATAACCGGCGCCAGCGGGCCTTGACCATTACGGCCGAGGGAACGCGGCTGTTGCAGGGGCTGGTGCCGGGGGCGCAGCGGTTGCGGGACCGCTTGCTGGCGCCGCTCGATGCGCAGGAGCGCGAGCAGTTCATGGAATTGTTGGGCAAGCTCGTTCGCGAGAATAATGAACAGAGCCGCGCTCCGTTGACTTTGTAGGGTGGGCTCTCGAGCCCACGCGGTCTCACCGGGTGATCATCGGCGGCTTGATTAAAATCGCTTGCACAGGCTAATGGGGCTGTTGCCTGTACTGTTATCGGTGTGTTGAATCCGCGTGGGCACGGGGTGCCCACCGTACGGAATAAGCCGCGGACTCGCGGAGACGAAACCCGTCTCCGGCGGCGTTTTCGATTATTCCACGCCTGGGTCCTTGAACTTCTCCACTTTGTCGAACTCGACGTTGTAGATCCCGCCATCCACCTGCTCGGCCTTGCGGATGTACACGGTCTGCACGATGTCGCGCGTGGCCGGGTCGATGCTCACCGGACCCCGCACGCTGTTCCACGACAGGCCCTTCATCGCTTCGACCAGCTTCGGTCCGGTGCTGTCGCCATTCGTTTTCTTCAGTGCCGCGTACAGCATCTGCATGCCGTCGTAGGCGCCGACGGCGTGGAAGTTCGGGCGCATGTCCTTGTTGGCCTTGGTGAAGGCGGCGACAAAGGCCTTGTTCTCCGGCGACGGGTGGTGGGCCGAGTAATGGTGGCTGCTGACCACGCCCAGCGCGGCATTCCCGATGCTCGGCATCAGGTCGTCATCGAGGACGTCGCCGGTGGCGATCAGCTTGATGCCGGCTGCCGCCAGGCCGCGGTCGGTGAACTGCTTGAGGACGGCGGCGCCCTCGCCCGACGGCACGAAGACGAACACCGCATCCGGTTTCGCATCTTTTACGCGGGCCAGGAAAGGCGCGTAATCCGGGTTGCGCAGCGGCGCGCGCAATGAGGCGACGATCTTGCCGCCGGCGGCCGTGAAGTCTTTCACGAACACCTTCTCGGCATCGATGCCGGGGCCGTAGTCGGAGACGAAGGTCACCACCGACTTGATCTTGTTCTTGGCCGCCCACTGGGCCAGCGGCGCCGTCACCTGGGCCAGCGTGAAGCCGCTACGCACGATGTAGGGCGAGCGTTGCGGGATCACCGAGGTGGCCGCATTCATGACAATCATCGGCACCTTGGCTTGCGTCGCGACCGGGGCAGCGGCAAAGGCCAGCGGGGTCAGGCCGAAGCCGGCCAGCACCTGCACCTTGTCGCGTGCGACCAGTTCCTGGGCGAGGCGCTTGGTGACGTCGGGCGACACGCCGCCGTCGTCCTTCAGGATGATTTGCACCTGGCGGCCGGCGACGGTGCTGCCGTTTTGCTGCAGGAAGAGCTTGACGGCGGCGTCGACCTGGCGGCCGGTCGAGGCGAAGGGGCCGGACATGGGGACGATCAGGCCGACTTTCAGCGGTTCGGCGGCCTGCGCGAGGCCGGACGCGAAGCCGGCGGAGAGCACGGCGGCGCCGAGCAGGATGTGGCGGCGGGTGGTGTTTGCTTTATTTGACACGTTGTCTCCTCGTTTTTATGGGATTGAATCATCCAGTACTGCGTCTGGTATTGGTAATCGTAGGGTGGGCCGGGCCGCGCAAGGCACTCCGTGCCCACACGGAACCTCGAATATTGTTGGCGCGTCCAACTGCATCCCGCGAACGTTTGCGCCATGCCGGGACAGACGCCAACGATGTTCGTCGTTCCGCGTGGGCACGGCGTGCCCACCGTACGCGGCAGCAGCCAACAATCACGCGACCGCCACCAGCCGATCCAGCTTCTCGCCATCGGCCAGCAAGCTGGCGCTATCGGAATCGTGCACGATGCGCCCGCGGTCCAGGACGATCGCGCGCGCCGTCAGCGACAAGGCCAGCCTTGCATGCTGCTCGACCACGATCACCGACATGCCCTCGTCCGCCACCAGCCGGCGGATCACACGCACCAGTTCCTGCACGATGATCGGCGCCAGGCCTTCCATCGGTTCGTCCAGCAGCAAAATGCGCGGGTTGGTCATCAGGGCGCGCGCAATCGCCAGCATCTGCTGCTCGCCGCCCGACAACTGGTTGCCCATATTCGCGCGGCGCTCGTGCAGGCGCGGGAAGATCTCGTAGATCTTGGCCAGGGTCCACGGCCCAGGGCGCTCCACCACGGTCAGGTGTTCCTCGACCGTCAGCGACGGGAACATGTGGCGCTCCTGCGGCACCCACCCCAGCCCCGAGCGCGAACGTTTATAGGTCGGCACACGGGCGATGTCGCCCCCGGCCCAACGGATAGTCCCCTTGTGCAGGCGGGTCAATCCCATCAAGGTCACAAGCAAGCTGGTCTTGCCGACGCCGTTGCGCCCCAATAAAGCCAGGCTGTCGCCCTCGTTCATTGTGAACGACACGTCCTCCAGCACGATCGATTCGCCATAACCGGCAGTCACCCGGTCCAGTG
>Ga0308160_10007219_pt1 | contig 11110 bp, 8 predicted proteins | sample PhyFR1_FD_201036 | JGI IMG/M metagenome (GOLD analysis project Ga0308160, IMG submission 201036) | Phyllosphere microbial communities from UC Gill Tract Community Farm, Albany, California, United States - DLSLF.R1 | ecosystem: Host-associated > Plants > Phyllosphere > Unclassified | place: USA... | reverse complement strand
CGACACATCACATGGCACTGAATTACATCTGGATCGGCTTCTTCCTGGTTGGTTTTATTGCGGCTCTGGCCCAGTGGATCTTTCTGGGTGACACTGAAATCTTCAAGCGCATCATCGACGGCACCTTCGACTCGTCCAAGTCAGCCGTGATGGACATCGCCCTGCCGCTGGCCGGCGTGATGACCCTGTGGCTGGGCTTGATGAACGTCGGCGAAAAGGCCGGCGCCATCGGCTGGCTGGCGAAAATCATTTCTCCCTTCTTTTCGCGCATCTTCCCGGACGTGCCGAAGGACCACCCGGCCACCGGCCACATGGTGATGAATTTCTCGGCCAACCTGCTGGGCCTGGACAACGCCGCCACGCCCTTCGGCCTGAAGGCGATGGAAAGTCTGCAGACGCTGAACCCGCAAAAGGACACGGCCAGCAATGCCCAGATCATGTTCCTGGTGCTGCACACCTCGGGCCTGACCCTGATTCCGCTGGCCATCATGGCCCAGCGCGCCATCCTGGGCGCGAAGGACCCGTCCGACATCTTCATCCCCTGCATGGTCGCGACCTATGCCGCCACCGTGGCCGGCATCATCGCGGTCTCGATCCGCCAGCGCATCAACCTGATCAATGGTGTGGTGCTGGGCTGGCTGGGCGGGATTACGGCCGCGATCGGCCTGATGATCTTTTATTTCACGCACTACCTCACCAAGCCGGAAATCGAGACCGTGTCCAAGGTCGCGAGCAATTTGATACTGTTCAGTATCATCGTGGTATTCATCGTGGGCGCGCTGCGCAAGGGCGTGAACGTCTACGAAGCCTTCATCGAAGGCGCCAAGGGCGGCATCCAGACCTCGCTGACCATCATTCCCTACCTGGTCGGCATGCTGGTGGCGATTTCCGTGATCCGCAACTCGGGCGTGCTCGGCTACGTCGTGCAGGGCCTGGAATGGCTGATCCGCATGGCGGGCCTGGACACCGCCTTCACGCCGGCGCTGCCGACCGCGCTGATGAAGCCGCTGTCGGGCAGCGGTTCGCGCGCGCTGATGATCGACGCCATGAAGACCTACGGCGTCGATTCCTTCGTCGGGCGCCTGGCCTGCATCTTCCAAGGCTCGGCCGACACCACCTTCTACATCGTTGCCCTGTACTTCGGCTCGGTGGGCGTGCGCAAGACCCGCTACGCCATTTCCTGCGGTTTGATCGCGGACCTGGCCGGCATCATCGCCGCGATCTCGGTCGCCTATGTATTCTTTGGTTAAATGTTTTTAAGGATGAGCATGTTCCAACGTCGCCTTGCCGCCCTGTCCTTCCTGCTGGCCGCCTGGCTGCCGGCCCAGGCCCAATTGCCGGAACCGGTGCTCGGCGCCCTGCGCAGCACGACGATTCCGCCGGAAGCGCTGAGCGTGGTGGTGTTGCGCGACAACCAGACCATCCTGTCGCACCTGGCCGACCGCCCCACGCATCCGGCCTCGACCATGAAGCTGGTGACGACGCTGGTCAGCCTGGAGACGCTGGGTCCGGTCTTCCGCAGCCGCACCGAACTGCGCGGCACCGGCGAGATCCAGGGCGACACCCTGAAAGGCGATCTGGTGCTGCGCGGCGGCGCCGACGCCGACCTGGACACCGAGGCGCTGAGCGCCATGCTGCGCGACCTGCGCAACCAGGGCATCCGCAAAATCCAGGGCCATCTCGTCATCGACCGCCAGCTGTTCAACCCGGCGCGTGCCGACCTGGGCGTGCCGCCCTTCGACGAATCGCCCGAGTCCTATTACAACGTCATTCCCGATGCAGCCCTGATCAACAAGAACTTGCTGCACCTGGACCTGCGCTCGAACGCCAGCCGCCTCAAGATCGCGGTGCAGCCGGACATGCAGGGCGTGAGCGTCACATCCGAGATGAAACTGGCCGGCACCGACTGCGCCAACTGGGAAAACGGCTGGCAAGCGCCGGAAGTCCGGACCCAGGGCCAGGCCGATGGCCAGATCAAGGTCGTGCTGCACGGGACCTTCCCGAAGAACTGCAGCACCGGCGTCGCGATCAACGTGATCGACCGCCAGGCCTACGTCGACCACCTGCTGCGCACCACTTGGCAGCAGCTGGGCGGCAGCATCGGCGAGCCCACCATCGAAGGCGCGACCCCGCCGGATGCGAAGCTGCTGGCCGAACACGTCGCACGCGCGCTGCCGGAAATCATCCGCGATACCAACAAACCCTCGGACAACCTGATGGCGCGCACCCTCTTCCTGAGCCTGGGCGCGCTCGAAGCCGACCCGCTGCTGGGCAGCCGTCCGCTGCCCGGCAGCAGCGAGCCTACGCTCTCCCGTTCCGCCACCGTGGTGCGCACCTGGATGCGCGCCCACGGCATTGACGACACCGGCCTGGTGCTCGAAAACGGCTCCGGTTTGTCGCGCATCGAACGCGTGACGCCGGTGCAGCTGGCCGCCGTGCTGCTGGCCGGTCAGCGCAGCAACTGGGCGCCGGAATTCCTGGCCAGCCTGCCGATCGCCGGCGTCGACGGCACCTTGCGCCGCCGCCTGCAAAACAGCCCGGCCGCGGGCCGCGCGCGCATGAAGACCGGCACGATGCGCAACGTGGCCGCCCTGGCCGGCTACGTGCCGGATGCGAGCGGCAAGCAGTGCATCGTCGTCGCCATGATCAACAGCGACCTGATCAGCAACGGACGCGGACGGCAAGTGCTCGATACCCTGGTCGACTGGGTGGCGCACATGGAAGGCATGCCGGCGCTGGGGCCGACGCCGGCACTTGCACCCGCACTCCCGGCGGCGCCGTCGGTCCAGCCCGTGCCGGCGCAGCCCATGCCAACGCAGCCCTCACCCGCGCAGCCGGTACCGACGATGTGAAATCCGATTTCATTTAGCCGAGCTATTTGAAATCTTCTTTCACTGCGCATTGAGCGGTAACTCAGCGCGCTTCACCCGGCAAGGTCACCGGATGCGTGGTCACCGCCGTATCGCTCGGCGCGCTTGACGGGGATGTCGGCGCAGCCTGTCCCGTCGTGGCGGCGGCGCTCGCAGCCGGCGTGGTCGGCGGTGCCGCCGTGCTGGCCTGGGCGCTGCCGTTCTGGCCCGGTTCCAGCCACGGCGTGCCCGCCAGGTTCGGCTTGGCCTCGACCAGCGACACGTTGGCGCCCGTGCCTTCGCGGATCGCGCGCACCAGGTCCATCATCGTGGTCTCGGTGAACTTTTCGGGGGTGCCCAGCATCATGCCGCCGACCTGGCGCGGCCAGGCCAGCCAGCCGCCTTCCGGCTTGGTGAACACGGCATACATGTCGAGGTGGTAGCCGCTCTTGTACGGGAACAGGCAGGCGACCAGGTTCATGTTGTCGCTGCCGCGCACCTTGGGCGCAGCCTTGGCGGTCCAGGATGCGCCGTCGCAGCTCGGTCCCTTTTCCACCGCGGTGCCCGGGGGCGCGCCCGTCGGATCGGCGATCTTGAAGTGGCCCGGCAGGTCGGTGACCTGGGCGCCGGCCTGGGTGGCCACCTGCGCCTCCTTGACGTTGCGGTTGATGCCGTTGCTGGCGGCCTTGGCGACCGTGTCGGCGGGGGCCGTGGTCTTGATGTCGAATACGCGGTAGTACTCGACCGTCGTGTCGCGTGAAGCAAAGGCGTTGTTGCCGCCGGTGCTGCTGCATCCTGCCAGCGTGGCCATGGCGGTAACCATGGCCGCGCAAGCCATCATCGAGTGTTTCATCGCACCTCCCTGAGTTTGGAACTCATGCCTTCGGATTGGACTGTTACCCGTCCTGCATCGATGGTGCGATTTTCCAGCAACGCATGCACTGGAGACTGCGTTTGCTCAAGCGTGTGACGCAAGCGTCAGCGTGGCGCGACAACAGCGTGGATTGTATTTAAAGCACGCGGCGGAAGGTTTGGCGTACCAGCTCGCGGTCGCCGCAATCGAAGTGCCACCACTCGGTCTTGATGCCGACAAAACCCGCCTGGAACATGGCGTCGCGCAGCAGCCGGCGGTTGGCCACCTGAACGTCGGTAAGCGCGCCGGTAAGCAAAAAACCCTCTTCCAGCGCCGGATGCGACAACTCCGTCATGTCGTCGAAGCCGGTGCCCATGTCGAGCTCGCGGCCCTGTTCGTCGAGCAGCGTGATGTCCAGCGCCATGCCGTAGGAATGGATCGAGCCGCGCGCCGGGTCGGCGAGGTAGAGGCGCAGGCCGGTGCCTTCGAGCGCGTCCCACAATTGCTGCTGCACGCGCTGCGGGCGCAGGGCGTCGAGCACCAGCGCGGTGACGCCTGGCCGCTCGTGCGCCAGCCAGGCCACCGCCCGTTCCAGCGCGCTTGCCGCGTCGCAGTGCAGCCAGGCGCAGTCGTAGGGGGAATACAGGTCGCGGCCGACGAAATTGTTCGGCGTCGCGTAGCGCAGGTCGACGGCGATGCCGGCGATGGTGGACAGGTGGCGGAAATCCGGGCTGCCGGCGATCTCCTCGCTGGCAATGAACAAAGTCATCGACATCCTTTTTCGATCAGCGCGCGCGCGGCGGCGCCGATGCAGTTGGCCAGTTCGCGCGCGGCGTGCGACAGCGGCGCGTGGCTGGCCGTCAGCAGGTACAGCTGGACCGGGATCGCCGGCGCCCACGGGCGGCATTGCACCTTGTCGCGCGCAGCGGACGCGGCCGTGAACGGGTCGAGCACGGCGCTGCCAGCGCCCGCTTCGACCAGCGAACGCGCGATCTGGTAAGTTTGCACCACGGTGTGGAATACCGGATGCACGTCTTGCGCCTCGCAGGCGGCCACCACCATTTCGCCCAGCGGATCGCGGTCGGCCAGGCCGATCAGTTCGCCGGAGAGCGCGCTGGGCGTGATCGGTTCGCGGCATTCTTCATCGCTCCAGGTGCCGGCCGGCGCCATCACGGTGAGCGTACCCTGGGCGATCGGTTCGGCCTCGATACCGGGATGGCGCGGGTCCTGCAGCGACAGCGCAAGATCCGCTTCGCCCAGGCGCAGCGCGTTGACGATCTCGGTGGTGTGGAAGGTCGCCAGTTCGCAGCGGGTCTGGGCGAAATCGCGGCGCCAGCCGTTCAGGGCGGCGGGCAGCACGCTGATCGCGATGGTCGGCGTGGATACCAGGCGCACGGTCTCGCCGGCGCGGCTTTTCAGGCTGGCGGCCAGGCGGCGGATGCCCTGCAGGTCGCGGTTCAGCTTTTCGGTCTCGGCGAACAGGCGGTGCGCCTCGGGCTTCGGGTACAGCTTGCCGCGCACGCGCTCGAACAGCGGCATGCCCAGTTGCAGTTCGGCGTGCTGCAGCACCTTGGTCACCGCCGGCTGGGAGATGTGCAGCACCTGGGCGGCGCCGCTGATGGTACCCACCTGCATGATGGCGTGGAAGACTTCGATATGGCGCAGACGCATCGCATTGATTCCTAAGCTTGAACTGTCAAGCATATCGGAAAAGCGGCGCTGCGCAAAAGCATCACTGCTGCACCGGCACCGGCGGTGTTGCGGGAATGACAGTCGGGCTGCCCGGCGGCGTGGTCGGCAGCGGTGTCGGCTGGGCGGGCGCCGGCGGTACGGGCGTCGGCTGTTCCGGCTGTGCCGGCACGGTCGGCTGGGCCGGCGGCGGCGGCATCCCGGCCGGCGGCGGCAGGACCGGCGAGGTCATCACCGGCGCGGCCGGCACCGGCGGCAGCGGACCGCGCGGGTTGGTCAGCGCTTCCAGCAGCGCCGCGGTCTGGACGTCCGGGATGCCATCGATGTTGGTCGGCCGGTATTTCATCTGGAAGGCCGACAGCACGGTGCGGGTCTGCTCGTCCAGCACGCCGGACTCGACCAGGCCATAGCCCCAGGTGTGCAGTTTCTTCTGGAACCAGGCGACGTCCGGCAGCTGGGTCTGGAAGATCGGATAGAGCGCGACCACGCGGTTGGCGTCCGGCCAGGTCACCAGGCCGGCGGCGGCCAGCTGCTGCCAAGGGAACATCGGGCCCGGGTCCTGCTTGCGCTGGGGCGCGATGTCGCTGTGGCCGAGCACGTTTTCCGGCGCGATGTGGTGGCGCGTGACGATGTCGCGCACCAGCGGGATCAGGGCGTCGATCTGCGATTGCGGGAAGGGCGCGTAGACGCGGCCGTTCGGCGTGTCCTTCCAGCCCGGGTTGACGATCTCGATGCCGATCGAGCTGTTGTTCAGCTGGGTGAAATTCTTCCAGCTCGAGTTACCGGCATGCCAGGCCGCGTTCTTTTCGTCGACCAGGTTGTAGATGACGGGACGCGGGTCGTCGGTGACCAGGTAGTGGGCGCTGACCTCCTGCTGGGTCAGCGTCGCCAGCGAGGACGTCTTGTCGCCCACGGTGTAGTGCAGTACCAGGAAGCGCGCGCGGCTGCTCTGGCCCTTGGCGGTGTAGCTGTGGTCGTATTGCGGGCCGGTCGGGCCGGTGGCGCAGCCGGCCAGCAGGGCCAGCATCAGGGTGGCGGCGAGGATCTTCATGTTTTATTCTTGGGTTCGGGTTGGGTGGCCATGCGGGCGGCGGCATGATGCGCGCCGCCCGCGGTCCGGGTCAAAGTCGTGCCGGGCGGCAGCGCGGCGCGCATCGCCGCCACGATCATCGGATGCAATTCAGAGGCGCGCCCGGACACCGCCACCGGCCGCGCGCCGAAGCGCGTGAGCAGGGCCTGCGCCAGGCGCGCCAGTTCGCGGCCGGCGCCCTGCAGGATGGCGCTGGCGACCGGGTCGCGTTCGGCGCTGGCGGCCACGGCCAGCGCCAGTTTGCCGACGGCGCCGCGTTCCTGGCCGTAGATGAATTGGCGAGAACAGGCCCAGTCGTCGCCGCCGACGTAGTCGAACACGGCCTGCGCCATCGGCGACTCGCGCCAGCTGCCGGGGGCTTCGTCCTCGAGGCGCCAGATGTGGCGCAGCGCTTCCTTGGCGATCCAGAAGCCGCCGCCGCCATCGTCCAGCACCACGCCGCGCCCGCCGGCACGGTGGAACACGCCCTCGCTGTCGATGAAGGCGCCGATCGAGCCAGTGCCGGCGTACACCAGGTAGCCTGCGCCGGGTTCGAAGCTGGCGCGGTAGGCGATCACCATGTCGCTACAAAAATGGATCGCCTGCGGATCCAGGTGCAGCAGTTCGGCCAGCCAGCGCTGCAGCAGTTCGCTGTCGCCGCCGAAGCCGGTGAGGCCGGCCCAGACGCGGTCCGGCATCCCGTGCGGCGCGACCTGCGCCGCCAGTTCGGTGAAGGTGGCGTGCACGCTTTCCCTGCCGTGGGGGCTGCCCATTTGCAGGGCGGACAGGCCGGCCACCCTGCCCTCGGCCACGATGGCGCCGCCGGGTGCGGCCAGCGCCCAGCGGGTCTCGGTGCCGCCGGCGTCGATGCCCAGGCCGAGTCCGGCGCCGGGTTCGGATGCGTGTTCAGGTTGTGAAGGAATCATGATCGAAGCGAAGTGTACGCCCTTCGCCCCGCTGCGCGCACATGAATGCTCACCGTATGTGCATGACCGGATGTTATGCCTTGCGCCATGCCTGCACCCGCGCGCTCTCGTTGCCGAGGCGGTCGACCGCGCTGACGAACACGGCGTCCGGACTGCCCAGCTTGGCATCATCCGTGACCGCCCAGTCCACGCGCGAGGCCGGCGCGGTCGCGAAGCGCCATTCGCCGCCGTAGCGCGACCAGATCGCATAGGTGGCATTGGCCTTGCCCGCCGCCAGTTTCAGCAGCACGGCATTGCCCTTGCGCGTGGCCGCCACCGAGGGCGTGCCCGGCGTCGTCTTGCCGAGCCAGGGCGTGGCCGGGATCAATGCCGGCGACGAGTAGCAAGTGCTGCGCAGCTGGTCGAAGATGCCCTTGCGGTTCTGCATCAGCGCGGCCATGCTGAAGTGCACGTGGCCGCCGGCATTCGGACGCGAGCGCGTGACGCCGATCTGCTCGATGATTTCCTGCGGCGGGTAATCCTTGGTCGGCGCGCCGATGCGGCTGGTGAACAGGCCCGGCCACAGGTGACGGCCGCGGCTGTTCTGCGCGATCCAGTAGTCGAGCAGCACGTCGTAGGCCTGGCCCGGCTGGCGGATCGACCAGTACAGCTGCGGCGTGAAGTAGTCGAGCCAGCCATTTTGCAGCCAGGTCTCGGCGTCGGCGTACAGCTTGTCGTACTGCGAAAACCCGTTGATGCCGCGCGGGCGGCGGTCCGGGCGGCCCAGGCCGAAGGGACTGATGCCGAAGCGCACCCAGCTCTTTTCGCGGTGGATCTCTTCGTACAGCGCCTCGATCAGCCCGTTGACGTTCTGGCGGCGCCAGCCCGCGCGGTCCAGCTTGCCGCCACCGGCCAGGTAGCGCTGCCACGACGCGTCGTCCGGAAACTCCAGCTCACCCTTGCCCGTTTTGCCTTCCAGCGCCGCGCCTTCCGCGCCGGTCACGCCGGCCGCTTCGATCGGATACGGATAGAAATAATCGTCGATGTGGACGCCGTCGATGTCATAGCGGCGCACCACGTCCAGCACCACGTCCAGCGTCTGCTTGACCGCGCTTTCCTCGCCCGGGTCCATCCACTGGTATTTACCGTAGGTCTTCACGGCCGCCGGATTGGTGCGCGTGATGTGGTTGGGCGCGGCCGGCGAGCGGGCACCGGCATTGCGCGCGCGATAGGGGTTGAACCAGGCGTGCAATTCGAGTCCGCGCGCGTGCGCCTGGGTGATCCAGAATTTCAGCGGGTCGTACCAGGGCTGGGGCGCCTGGCCCTGCAGCCCGGTGAGGTATTCCGACCACGGCTCGAGTTTCGACGCGTAGATGGCGTCGGCCGCGGGGCGCACCTGCAGCACGATCGCATTCAGGTTCAGGGCGCGGGCGCGGTCGAGGATGGCGATGGCCTCGGCCTGCTGCTTGTCGGCGCTCAGGTTCGGTTTGCTGGGCCAGTCGATGTTGGCCACCGTCGAGACCCAGGCGGCGCGGAATTCGCGCGGCGCCGGCGGCGGCAGGTCGCCGCCCGGGCCGCCGGTGGTGGCCACCACGCCCGGCTGCGTGGTCGTACAGGCCGAGAACAGGCCACTCATCGCCATCGCACCGGCGACACCGGCAAGCGCGAATGCGCGTCGTTTTTGATCGGGTTGCAATTGACTACTCCGTTATTCTTGCGTCGACAAGGCCTCAGACCTTGATAAACCATTTTTTGCGCCACAGCGCCCAGGCCAGCGCGAACATGCAGGCATCGAACAGCAACGCATGCAGCAGCGACGTATTGACGGCGCCGAGCGGCAAGGCAGCGATCGGTGCGTACAACATGGCGCCGAGCGAACGCAGGCTGCCGTCCGGCCCGGCGAATTTTACATAACCCAGCATCTTGGCGACGAAACCGGACACCGCAAAGATGAACAGCGCATTCATCCCGTAGATGACAAAGGGCCGCATCCAGCGCGCGGCCCCCGCCCGCAGCCCCGCATGCGAATTCGCATCCAGCAGCCAGTAGAAGCTCGAGAACGCGATCGCCGCCCAGCCCGTCATCCACAGGCAGAACGACGGCGTCCACAGGCTTTTATTGATGGGCATGAGCATGGTATCCAAAATCGCGCCGACACCCAGGCACGCCAGGCCGGCGAGCAGCAGCCCCAGCGCCTGCGCGCCGCGCCCTCGCGATGACATCAGCCAGCGCCCGGCCAGCACGCCGAACAGCTGGCTGCACAGCGCGGGCATGGTCGACACCAGCCCTTCCGGGTCCCAGGTCTTCGCTTGCACCCACAAATGCTTGCCGAGCAGCGTACGGTCGACCCAGGCGCCGAAGTCCCGGCCGGGCTCCAGCACGCCGGCGCCGATGCCCGGCACCGGCACGGTCAGCATCAATACGCTGTACAGGACGAGCAGCGCGGCGATGATCGCCAGCTGGACGCGCCAGCCGCAGTAGACGACGATGGGCGCGGCCAGCAGCGTGCACAGGGCGATGCGCTGCAATACGCCGGGAATGCGCACCTTCTCGAAGTTGAAATAGGGGACCAGGTTCAAGAGAAAACCGATCAGGAAGATCAGCGCCGCCCGTTTAGCCAGCTTCAAGAGCAGCGCGGGCCGGTCGGCGCCGGCGGCCGCCAGGCGCCCCAGCGACAGCGCCATCGCCACGCCGCCGATGAACAGGAAGAAGGGGAAGATGCAGTCGGTAAAAGTCCAGCCGTTCCAGGTGGCGTGTTCGAGCGGGCCGTAGAGCTGACTCCAGTCGCCCGGGTTATTCACCAGCACCATGGCGGCGATGGTGAAACCCCGGAAGGCGTCGAGCGAGACCAGCCGTGCCGGGGCGTCGCGCATGGCTTATTTTTTCCCGAATTCGGGATCGATGTTCACCAGCGCCGCCATGATGAAGGCGGGGATGGTCGCCAGGCAGACCCAGACGAAGAAATGCTGGTAGCCGATCATCTCCTGCAGCTTGCCGCTCCACATGCCGGGCACCATCATCCCCAGCGCCATCAGGCCGGTGCAGATCGCGTAGTGGGCGGTTTTATAAGGGCCGTCGGCGATCATGATCATGTACATCATCATCGCGGTGAAGCCGAAGCCGTAGCCGAACTGCTCGATGGCGAGGAAGGCGGAGATCACGCCCATGTCCTGGGGCTGGGCCGAGGACAGGTAGACGAACACCAGGTCCGGCAAGTGCACGGCGAACACCATCAGCCACAGGCAGCGCTTCAGGCCCCAGCGCGAGATCAGCCAACCGCCAAACAAGCCGCCGACCGTCAGCGCGACGATGCCGATGGTGCCGTAGGCCAGGCCGTACTGCACCGTGGACAGACCCAGGCCGCCCTTCTCGACCGGGTCCTTCAGGAAGGGCGCGACCAGTTTCAAGAGCTGCGATTCGCCCAGGCGGAAGGTCAAAATGAAACCGAGGATCAGCCAGATGTCGCGCTTGGCGAAGAAGGTGGCGAAGGTCTTGCCGAAGCCGGCCACCAGCTTGCCGTTTTCGACCGCCTTGTGATCCGCGTCCGGTCGCGGCAGCATCGCCTGGTGCCAGGCGAAGAAGCCGAGGAACAGGCCGGCCAGCACGAAGAACACGATGGCCCAGGCCTGGCGCACGTCGCCCAGGGTGGTGGCGAGGTAACCGGCCAACATCACCAGCGGCCCCTGCCCCGCCAGCGTGGCCAGGCGGTAGAAGGTGGAGCGCACGCCGACGAAGGCCGCCTGCT